>Ga0209194_1000063_pt1 | contig 103773 bp, 87 predicted proteins | sample COGITO_mtgs_1004_FD_184787 | JGI IMG/M metagenome (GOLD analysis project Ga0209194, IMG submission 184787) | Pelagic marine microbial communities from North Sea - COGITO_mtgs_100413 (SPAdes) (version 2) | ecosystem: Environmental > Aquatic > Marine > Epipelagic ... | reverse complement strand
GGTATTTTGTTTTTAAAGGTGTATACAGATAACACCAACTTTGGAACTAAAAAGATTTTATTTGAATAGGTTAATAATAGTTGTAAATAAAAAAAAGAGGAACTGAAAAGTTCCTCTTTTTTTGTGATGGTATTTTAAAAGAAATAATTAACTCTGATTATAACCAAAACGTTTTAATTGATTTTTATCGCTTCTCCAGTTTTTATTGACTTTTACATATAATTCGATAAACACTTTCTTTTCGAAAAATTTTTCTAAATCTTTTCTAGCTTCTGCACCTACACGCTTAATCGCAGACCCTTTATGGCCGATTATAATTCCTTTTTGGGTTTCACGTTCAACCATAATTACAGAACGAATACGCACAATATGTTCTTCTTCAGTAAACTCTTCTGTCTCTACTTCTACAGAATACGGAATTTCTTTCTTATAGTGAATTAATATTTTTTCCCTAATTTTTTCATTGACAAAAAAACGTTCTGGTTTGTCCGTTAATTGGTCTTTTGGATAGTATGGCGGCCCTTCTGGAAGCAGCTCTTTTATTTTGTCAAAAACAGCAGTGATATTAAATTTCTCTAAGGCAGAAATCACAAAGACAGAAGCGTTTGGTACTTTTTCTGTCCAATACATCACTTTTTCTTCTACTTCATCTTGTGTAGATTTATCTATTTTATTTAATAACAAAATTACAGGAATTTCACTATGAATGATTCTTTTAAAGAAAGCTTCGTTTTTTAACTCCTTTTCGCCAACCTCTACCATGTAAATTAAAACATCGGCATCATCTAATGCCGATTTTACGAAATCCATCATTGAAGACTGCAACTCATAAGCGGGTTGTATAATTCCTGGAGTATCAGAAAACACAATTTGATAGTCTTCTTCGTTTACAATTCCTAAAATACGATGTCTAGTCGTTTGCGCTTTTGGTGTGATAATAGATAATTTTTCACCCACCAAGGCATTCATCAATGTTGATTTACCTACGTTCGGATTTCCTATAATATTTACAAAACCAGCTTTATGTGTCATGAGGCAAAGATAATTAGTTTTTATAGGTGATTAGGGTTTAGGGTATTAAAAAATAATTAAAATAAAGTTTGGTTATGAATGTAATTGTATTGTATATTTGCAATCCAAATCGCGGGATAGAGCAGTAGGTAGCTCGTCGGGCTCATAACCCGAAGGTCATTGGTTCGAGTCCAATTCCCGCTACAAAGAAAACCTCTTGAGAAATCAAGAGGTTTTTTTGTGCTTTTAAAAGTGAAACGGTTTTCAACTTTTAGGGAAGTACAAAAAATACGCGAAAGCGTTGTGCGATTTTTATTTTCTTTGCCTCAGTGCGGAACAACGTGCAGAAACAAATCCAATTCTCACTGCTAGAGATGACAAGGTTCTCATTAAAATGTAAGCCTATTTTTTGTTTTTATGTAAAACAAATTAAAATTTAAAACTATACTAAAATCGTTGTTCCTTTAGATGTTTTATTGTTCTGCGCATCAAAATAAAAATCAATCCTACCTAAATTTATACCATAAGCTCCAACTTGATTTACCAACATGTTTTTACCAGCTATGTTTTTTACAATGGTTGGTTTTGGTAAAAATGTATGCGTGTGTCCGCCAATAATTAAGTCAATATTTTTAGTGATTTTTGCTAAATTTAAATCAGAAACCTTATTTGGATTGTTTTTGTAATAATATCCTAAATGCGATAAGCAGATAATTAAATCACATTTTTCTTCATCTTTTAACTTACTTGTAATATCCTGAGTTATTTCTATAGGATTTAAGTATAAAGTTTCTTTATACATTTTTTTATTTACTAATCCTTCTAATTCAATACCTAAACCAAATATGCCAATTTTAATATCATCTTTGATGATGATTTTATAAGGTTTGATATGGGTATCTAAAATCGTATTTTTAAAATTGTAGTTGGCGGAAACAAAATCGAATTTTGCATTTGGTAATTGCTTAAATAAGCCCTCTATAGAGTTGTCGAAATCGTGATTACCAATTGTTGCTACATCATATTTTAATATACTCATCAGCTTAAATTCAAGTTCGCCTTCAAAATAGTTGAAATAAGGTGTTCCTTGAAAAATATCACCAGCATCTAATAATAGCGTATTCTGATTTTCTTTCCGAATTTGTTCAATCAAAGTGGCCCTTCTAGCAATTCCTCCTCTGTTCGCATTTCTGCGATGATTTGCTTTAAAAGGCTCTATATGACTGTGAGTGTCATTGGTATGTAAAATAGTGATATGACGTTTTTGCTTGTCAGTAAAAGATGGTAATGTTAATCCGCCAACCATGGCAAGTGCTGATGCTCCTCCTAATTGTTTTATAAAATTTCTTCTTTCCATTACTTGATTGTTACACGTTTGTCTATTGTGGTTTTTAAAGTATCTACTTTTTCCAAATAAGAGATAATAGCATCCCTTACTTTATAGTCTAATTTTGTCAGCTTTTTTGGATTTTTAAAGAAATTCATTTTATCACCTCCGCTTTGTAAAAAATCGGATGTTAGTACATTATAGGTTTTGTTATTGTCGAATTCTTTGTCATTAATTTTTAAAGCATAATTATTTTCCTTAATGATGATTAGTGCTATATTTTTTGATAAAGGATGTGCTTCTTTATTTTTAATAAAATAATTGACTAATTCTGCTACTTTATCACCTGTAATATTTACAACAACTAATTCATTTTCAAAAGGCATTAGTTTAAAAGCATGTTCCTTTGTTACTTTTCCAGCAGGTATTATGGCTCGTAATCCCCCATAATTAAACATAGCAAAATCAATAGAAGCTTTTGTCTTTTCTTTAAACATAGGATTTGCCATTTTAAAACACATATCTGCCATTAAATTTCCCAAAGTACTTTGCATCTCAATACTTATTTTTGTAAGATCTTTTGGTGTATAGCTCAACACCTTTTCCATTTCGTTTATCAATTTTTCTTTATAAGGAGCTATAATACTATCTATTTTTACAGAAGATTGTATGGTACTATCGATAGCAATTGTTTTTGCAGTTATTTTTGTGAGGTCTCTATTTGTTTTTTTGCAAGAAGCAAATAAAAGAAATAAGTAAATTAAATGTAAAGCTCTCATTTAAGTGATATTTTTTGAGTGTTTTAAAAACATAAAATTAGTTTATTTAATTAATATTCCATTAGATTTAGTGAGAATGTAATTAAAATGTTCTACATCATCTTGGTTTAGTTTTAGAATGCCAGTTACAGATATAATATCATCTGTGTTAAAAATTAATGAAGTATTTTCAAGTAAAGTTCAATTGCTGTTTCTGGTCCACCTATTCCGCAAAAATAACAAGATGACATTGGTCCTTTAGATAATATATAAATTTTCCCCTCAGGATCTAAATTTAAAAAATGCAATAGCTAGTCCTTCATAAATTACCATTTTCATCAATTGAAAATTACTGGCTCCATAGGTTCTTAAAATTGCCAAATCAAAAGCACGTTCTTTTACCATTTTGTACATACTTATAAAAATAATAATACAAGAAATTATAAGAATTATATAGGCTATCCAAGCAATCGTTTGAAAGCCAATACTTGTATATTCATATAGTTTATGTAACTCGTATTTAGGTAATGCAGCTTGTAGGTTGTTATGCTCATTAATTTTCCTAAGAAACGTTAAAAGTGCTTTAGGACTTTTAAGATTTATTAATAATGATGTTATTTAACTTTCTTCCTGATGCGCTTTTTGATGATCTTCTGTATGACTTTCATCTTCATCTTTACCTTCATGATTGTGTAGTTTCCAAAAACTCTCCAAATTAGTAATTATTAAACGATCAATTACTTTTTGTGTAGGTTTTAAAATACCTACTACAGTAAATTTATCAGAATGTACATCTATATCGTTTTCTACGTATCCATGAGAACTTAAAAATGTATCACCTATTTTAAGATTTAATTGTTTTGAAACAGTATTGCCTAAAACTACTTCCATAACTTTTTTAACCTTTCGACCATTCTCTAATTCAGCGTTATAAAAAGAAGTATATTCAGTGGTTGTTCCTATAATTCTATATCCTTTATAATTATCACCATAAGAAATAGGGACAGACAATTTAACCAAGGAATTTTTGCTTATATTTTTTGCTTCATCATAAGAGATATTTCCTGTTGGATTATCTAAATGCAATACAGAGGCCAAAACTAATTGCAGTGGGCTTCCTTTTGCTCCAATAACTAAATCTATTTTACCTAAATTAGAGTCAATTTGGTTTTTGAAAGAGGTTTTTAATTGATGAACTCCTAAAAGAAGTGCAATACTCAAGGATAAAACAAATATGCTTAAAAAAGTAGATATTGGTTTAGATTTTAGGTTGAGTATGCTAATCTTCCAAATATTCATAGGGTAATTGAATTGTGAAAGAAAGGTTTTATTCTTTGGTCATGCGTTATGACGATTAAATTGGCATTGGTCTGTTTTGCCTGATGTTTTAGTAACTCAATAACAATTTTACAATTTTCATCATCTAAACTGGAAGTGGGTTCATCAGCTAAAATAACTTGCGGATTATGTATTACAGATAGAGCAATACATAATCTTTGCAATTGTCCTTCACTTAATTTACGAATGTTACTTTTTTTTAATTCAGCAATATTTAATTGTGTTAGTAAAATTTCTATTTTTTTTTACTAAAAAAAGACGTGCTTTTAAATTTTCCATTACATTGAAAGATTTAATCGGATGTTTTTTTTGAAAAACAAGTCCAATATTTCGGCCTCTAAATTCATCCAATTTATTTTTGGTTAAAGAATTAAATTCAATTTTATTAATTATTATTTTTCCGCTAATTGGTTTTAATAAACCTGCTAAAAGATATAAAAAGGTGGTTTTTCCTACCCCAGATTTTCCTAAAATTAGGAAATCTTCTCTTTTCCCTAAATCTATATTAGGGAATTTAAAAATGTGTGCTGTATTTCTATATTTTTTGATTATTAATTATGTTTAAAAATTCCTCACGATATATTTTTTCTTCAAAACTGCCATCATATTCTATAGTGGTAGTAAAACTATCTTTATCTTTTATTCCTCTTGAAGATACACATAGGTGCTTTGCACAAATCATTACAATGACATCTTTTGTTTCTAAAATATTTTGTAAATCTTTAAGGATTTGTAATGATAATCTTTCTTGTACCTGTGGACGATGCGCATAATAATCTACTAACCGATTTATTTTTGAAAGGCCTATTACTTTTTCTTTAGGAATGTATGCAATATGCGCATGTCCTATTATTGGTAAAAAATGATGTTCGCAAGAAGAGTCTATTGTGATATTTTGTTCTACGAGCATTTTTTTATATCCGTATTTGTTGTCAAACACAGACATTTTTGGTTTGTTTTTGGGGTTTAACCCATAATACAGTTCCTTTACATACATTTTTGCAAAACGATACGGTGTACCAGACAAACTATCATCTGATAAATCGAGTCCAAGTGTTTCCATTATTTTTCCAAAATGGTGCTGGATAGTTTTAATTTTTTCATCATCTGACGTGTTAAACGCATTGGAAAGCATTGGTGTTTCAACACTTGATGAAATATGATTATCTCCAATTATTTCAATATCTTGTTTATTCATTTGTACAGCATTTAGTGGTGTTACATCGGCAATATTTTTTATTGTAGAGATGCAAAACGATTAATGCTATTGCTGGAAAATATATAAAGTATTCCTTCAAAGGGAATAATGACATTTTTTCATTGATTATAATAAAAAATAATAGAAACCAACTTCCCCATAAGGCCAGTTTTATCCAGTTTTTAGCAGTTGTTTGCGTGGAGCGACAAATAGCCAGGAAAGAAATAATTAAAAATAAATAGTCCATAGATTTCCACCAATTAGGTGTTGCATTACAACACATTAATGAAGAACTTTGTACTATAAAAATAAATGGAGTAGCAATGCAATGTATTAAACAAAGTGTACTTGCTGCGACTCCTATAGAATCTGATTTTTGTTTTATTAATATCATTTAGAATTTATTAATACAACTGAGTTGCAAATATAAATATAATAGTTGTTAATGCAACATAGTTGCGTTATATTTGTTGTATGGGTATTTTAAGAAAAACAAAATCTGTTCAGATATTACTTAGTCAATTCAAAAATCAAACGAACGCAATTTCGGTTATTTCTTTAGTGAGTCGACTTACTTCTAAAATGAATAAAACAACAGTATATCGCGTTTTAGATAAACTCGAAGACGATGGTGTTTTACATTCATTTCTTGCTAAAGATGGATTAAAATGGTATGCTAAATGTAGTAACTGTTCTTCAAATAAACATAGTGATGTTCATCCTCATTTTCAATGTTTAGATTGTGGAAAGGTCGATTGTTTAGCAGTTAGTTTTTCAATTCCAAAAATACCTAATAGGAAAATTGAGGTTTCTCAATTATTGATACAAGGAAAATGTGAAGCTTGTTTTGGTTAAATTAATAAGTGATGCATCATGAAAACTAAATAGTGTTTCTCATAACCCAAAGTTACTGGTTCGAGTACAGTTCCCGCTACTAAAACAATAAAACGGTTATACTATTATAGTGTAATCGTTTTTTATTATAAATACAAAATCTTTATTGTTTGTAATTAGAATCATGACTATCCGTTATTTGCTTTGCTATTTCGTGCAAGTCTGTATTGAATCCTGTTTCATAAGTATTGGTACTTAAATCTATATCATAGAGGCTATTTAACCACACAAGACCACCTGTTTGTTTAACAATCTCTCCTTGATGTCCTTTTGGATCTACGAATATTGACGTTTCAACTGCTCCTGACATTTCAATCTCATCCAATAATAAGTTATCGAGATTCATTTGCGCTAAATTGATACAAGCCCATCCGGTAGGAATGGTAAAAATAAGGGTAGACGTAAATTCAGCACGTAGCTCATCTACAAGAGAATTATGAATATTTTCCTTCACAAAATCTGTGTACACCTCTTGTATGTTACTAAAGCCCCTTTCTTCGGCCAACTGAGGCCAATTTGAAGGGTAATCAGGTGGCGGTATTGATAAAAAAACAGTAATGTCAGGATTATTTTGTAAGGCATATTCGATCCATTCTCTAAAACCATCTGTTGGATTATCTGGTAACTTTCCAGCTGTCATTCCAAAAAAGTCTATATTACCCTGGTCAAGAGTCATCTTTATTTGATTATGTGCTTCACTTGAAGTGTCGTTCCAAAAATTAAGGGGTCTTCCATTATCTCCTCCACGAAAAACCACAGTTGCATTATGATTTTCAAAACCAGCGTCAACAGCCATAGCATTAAGTTTCTGTGCATAGGGTTTAAAAAAGCTATTCCCAATAAGTAGCATATCGTATCCTCTTGTTTCTATAGGTTCTGGAGTTTCTTCGTTTACATTGCATGATAGAAATACGAACACTATAGCAGTTATTAAAATTTTCAATTTTCTCAAGTTATCTGCTCTTTATTTTATTAAACTTATTTATTTTTAAATGGTTTAGATAATTCTACCAATCAACATTCAACACATAATTCATTGGTTTCTATATATCTTTTTATTTTTGCTTTTTGTTTATCATGCAGCCAAATGTGAAGTTCAATTAATGAAAACCATTCTCTCGTATTAATATCACCAAACATATAATGATATTGCTTATGCTCTTTACCACTCTTTTCTAAAATATCTTGTAGCTCATTTACTTCTTTGATGAAGGATAAGAAATCATTGATTAAATCATTTTTAACTCTTTTGGAAGGAGTGAAGGCTTCAACTAACGGCTTTGGAAATTCTTCCATTTTAATATGTACATTTTTCCTGTAACCTAAATTAAAAATTGCAATTCCATATTTGTTTTTACTTTTTTTTCTTTTAGCTGATTCTGTAATACTTTCTTTCAAGTTAGGAATTTGATAGCTTCGTGCTACTCTCATAACATGGTCGTATACCTCTGAAATTGACCACGATTTTTCAGTTGGTTTGATTTGAATGATCTCTTCATCCATCATTCTTAAATCAACTAACCATTCATTTGCTTTTCTGTTAAATTTATTAAGCATTTTTTTTGCATCCATCATGTTTTATTTATAAAATTATCTAAAGAAACTTTAGTTGAAATTTCTACTTCTTTTTAAGTTTTTTACTGCTTTTAGACTCTCGCTCCATGCAGATTTTAAATCAGTCAGTACTTCCTCAACTGAGGGAAGGTTGTCTTCAATTATTTTCTCTACATACAATACTATCGAAACTCTTTTCTAATTGATCCGCAAACCAAGTTTGCTTGATACTTTTGTCTTCTAAAACAGTTTTAATCCGTTAAATACGAAAAGTATTTTTACAATTATAGCAAATTAAAAGATAGTTCGCAATAAAAAAATAGGTTTAACCAACCGTTGCAGAAATTTTCAAAGAGTACTTAATTCCACTGGCAGATCGAATGGAAGTGGAGGTCGATTGGGGATACTTGACAATTCTCTGCAACCAGAGATAGATGATGACCTACCTTATTTCGATTTGTTTAATTTATAATTTTATCGATTAAAAAAGAAGTTTCAATAAAACTCTTCCGAGAGAATTCGAAGTTCGATATTTCAATAGAGTTATCTACTAAAACAATAAAACGGTTATACTATTATATAGTGTAACCGTTTTTTTATTTATACACAATAATAAAAAGAAGTCGTCGTTTTAAAAAAAAATAGAATCCGATGAAAAAATCAATTTTACTATTTACTTTCTTACTAACGATTCTTAGTAGTTGTGAAAAAGATGATAATAAAAATCCAGAGGAATGTTACTCAAATAATAATGCACAGTCCATAGTTCACGATGGTATCAATAGAGAATATGTTTTATACATACCTAATTCATATGATGGAACATCTTCTGTTCCACTAATGCTTAATTTTCATGGGTTTGGTGGTAGTGCAAGTGATTATATGCAAGAAGCAGATATGCGCTCATTGTCAGAAGCTGACACTTTTATTTTAATCTATCCTCAAGGTATCTGTTTAGATGGTTTATCTCATTGGAACGCTTGTCCATCAGGAGGAGACAATAAAAGTGATGCTGATGATTTTGGTTTTGTTGAATCCATGATAACTGAGATCTCATCTCAGTATAATGTAGATATGGAGAGAATTTATGCTGCAGGATACTCAAACGGTGGCATGATGGCATATGGGCTCGCAAATTATAAAAGCGACTTAATTGCTGCGGTAGCATCTGTTTCTGGAGTAATGTTAGATTGTACGGGATCTACAAATCATCCTATGCCGGTAGTACATCTTCACGGAACATCTGATGGAGTACTACCATATAATGGGAACAATGACTGGAACTCTGCACAAAGTACATTAGACCACTGGATTAATTTCAACAATACAGTTTTAACCCCTACTATAACAAGTGACAATAATATTGAACGTTATGTCTATGACCAAGGAGAGAGCTCAGTTTCTGTTGAGCATTATAAATTCATAGGAGGAGATCATGTTTGGTTTAGCGCCACTTACCAAGGTCAGAGCACATCTGAATTGGTTTGGAATTTTGTATCGAGATATGATATTAATGGATTGAGATAAAGAATAAAGGTCACACTAATGGATGTAAATTCTTGTCTTTTGATATGGTCCTTGTTATTAAAATTGTTTCTAAAAAATCTCTTGGTGTAAAACTTAAGTTGAACTTTTCACAATAAGAGTCATTATATGATGAGTGTCAATCAATTCTCTTGGAGTAAAACTTAAGTTCGATATTTCAATAGAGTTATCTACTAAAAAGCTCCTTGAGAAATTAAGGGGTATTTCTTTTGGCAACAATCGAAATTCATTTCGAAATTGGGACTAAATAAAAATATTTTCAGGAGTAAATGTGAAATTTAAATGCTCTTTATGGTCACGTTTTCTATGATATCCTTGTAGGTTTGATTACTTCTTGTGTTGCTCCAAGAACACTTCCTCATTTTTCTAAAGGCAACGATAAGTTTTTATGAATCTTCAAGCAGTTTATAAATTTATTTGATAAGAATTATATTTTTAATTTTGGATTCTTCGCTAGCAGGGCTTCTACTTTGCGAATAATTTTATCAGAATATTCTTCAGCATCTTTTAAATTGGATTCACCCGTCAATGCATCTACACCATCCATTTTGAAGCTGCCTTCGCCAGAAGTGGTCAGTACTACAATTTTATTTTTCACTGCTTCATTTTGTTTTATAAACCGCTTTACTTTTATTGGAGGCTTTCCATACTCCCAAGTGTGAACCACTATAATGGCATCAAATTCTTTGGGGAGTATGTCCGCTAGCAATTTAGTATCTATCACTTTTATAAATACAGATTGAGGTTTGTAATATTCAATAAGACTAAGTGTTACTTTATCCTTAAAAACGCTCCCTTGGGTAGCGATAAGAATTTTACGCGCTAGATTAGCGTCGTTTATTTCCATAGAATTGGCCTCTTTCATTGAGAATTCATACTTGTACCAAGTTCCTAATATGATTAGCAAACCAAGAATTATGAGCAATGCAATACCAATTTTTTTATAAACGTTCATGAGCATTGATTTGATGAACCACAAAAGTAAGACGTATCGGTTTCTTATAAAATGACTTAGGTCAATCTAGACGCCATAGAATAGCGAAGCTTTAGATCTTTTTTACAATAAACTTTATAGGAATGGTTGACTGGATGGCAATAATTGTAAATGATTTATAAAGGTGAGCAAACTGACGAGGGTCATTTCTTTTTATCGAACAATAGGATAAGTTGTGGCAACCTTAAAAATTATAAAAAATGAAAAAACTGAAAGATAAAGTTGCCATTATTACTGGTGGTGCTGGTGGTATTGGAAAAGCTACCGCAAAATTATTTTTAAAAGAAGGGGCTAAAGTGATGTTAATAGGAAGAACTGAAAGCAGGCTCATAGCTGCTACTAAAGAGCTCGATGATTCCAATGTTTCCTATTGTGTTGCAGATGTTTCAAATGCCACCGAAACAGCGGCATATGTATCTAAAACAGTATCTAAGTTTGGGAAAATAGATATTTTTTTTAATAATGCTGGCATAGAGGGGAAATCTTCACAAATAACAGCGTATCCTGATGAGGTTTTTGATCAAGTAATTGCAATAAATTTGAAGGGCGTTTGGTTAGGATGTAAGCACGTGATACCTGAAATGAATGATGGCGGTAGTGTCATAATTTCTTCTTCAGTGGCGGGTCTTAAGGGTTTTAGTGGATTAGGAGCTTATGTTGCAAGTAAACATGGAATTGTCGGAATTATGAGAACTGCCGCATTAGAATTTGCAGCAAGGAATATCCGGGTAAATTCTGTGCACCCTGGACCAGTGAACACACGTATGATGCGCGATATTGAAAAAGATATTTCGCCACAAGCACCCAATGAAGTTAAAAAGGGATTTGAGGAAGGCATCCCTTTTGGACGCTATGCAGAATCTATAGAAATTGCCCAACTGGTGGTTTTCTTGGCTTCGGAAGACAGCAAATACATAACAGGAACCACCCAAGTAATCGATGGAGGTATGTCTATTGCATAATGATGCGATTTTGATCATGAAAGAACTTCTTTTTCTTCAAAAGGGTAGCATAATTTGATACGCTATATAAGGTACATACTGATCTGCATCATTGTTTTGTGATATTTTACATCGTTTCTTTATCTAAAAATAAGAGATGCTTATTATACTTGTATTATCCGTCTTTGTGCTACTAATAGGGTTTTTATTATTTATGCCTATTCTTATCTGTATCGACACAGACAAAGCGCTCTATTATATCAAATTAAAGGGGTTGGTTACAATTGGTATTGAAGCAGATAAAGCGGAAATATTACAAATAAAAGTACATGTTTTTTTCAAAGATTTTTATTTCTATCCACTACGGCAAAAGAAACATGATAAAAAAAAGCCGCAAAAGTTAAAGTCCAAACAGAAAAAGAGTCCTGGTTTAACAAAAGTACTTCGGGTGGTACAGTCTTTTAAGGTAACTAGCTTTTATGTAGACATGGACACTGGTGACTGTTTAATGAATGCAAAACTATATCCTCTTTTTGCTTTACTAAAGTATAAGTATGGAGCTTTCAATATCAACTTCGACGGGCGTGTTAAGCTATTAGTACACATAGAAAATAAGCCCATTAGAATACTTAGATCATTTATTAATTATTAAAACTTAGAATTATGGAATTACATTTTGAAGAATTATTAGGAAAAATTACAGACTTCATTAAAACGGAAGCTAAAACAGAAACGGTTGTTGGGCAGCAGTTCGACTTAGGCGAATTTAAGTGCGTACCAGTTATTAAGGTAGGGATGGGATTTGGTTCTGGAGGCGGCGAAGGTACAGAGCGCAAAGGAAGTAAAGGAGAAGGTATGGGCGCTGGTGCCGGTGTAGGTATAGAACCTATAGGTTTTTTAGTAAGCAAAGGAGACGAAATTTCGTTCTTGTCTGCTGGTAAATCACAAGGGCTCGCTGCGGTATTTGAAAAATTACCAGATCTTATCGAAAAATTTGCTCAAAATAGAAATGTAAAAGAAGAAGCTACGGCATAGGCCTTGAAGAGAACAGCTATCTAGTATCTAAATTATATATTGGAAAATGGATGGCTGTTCTTTTTATGCGATAATAAAAGCATACTTCTAAAACTCATATACAGATGAAAACAAGAAATAAAAAGCATCCTACTTGCCTCTAAAATTTTAGCAAAGAACGCTTGAGGATTCATGGGATATGTATCACACTTAATTTATTTAAAATGATCTAGATCATTTTATTCCTTTAAAGGCATTAGTACATTTACTTCCTAGAATTTATAGGATGAATGATTTCAGAAACAGACCAAAAGACAATTATATTCAGAAAGCTGATTGGCAAAAATTATATATACTAACAGAACATTGGAAATCAGATCTTTCCTTTTACAAAGACGATTTAAGATTTTTACATCATCTGATCGATAAGTATTTTCTATGGATTTCAAAAAAGGAAAATATTGATATGATGCAGAATATTGAAATTAATTTGCTTAAAGTTGATAAAAAATGTTCTTCCTTGTTAGCAAGAACAAATAAGCATTTACATCATTTAGCCGAGTTGATAGAGGATCCTTTTAAATACGATTCACATCAATTTAGAACGGAACACGAAACTCTTGAAGATGAGTTTGTTCAGTTTTTAAAAGACTTTAGAAAAAACAGAAAAGAAGTCTTTACAATTACAGAACATATAGTTGCTGGAGAAGAATTGGTACGACAGCTAAATTTAGTGCCTAAATAACATCTTTAAATCCAATTTTACGAATCGCAGAGAACATAGCATATTACGCCTATTTCACTGCGATTTTTTTCATTCCAAAACTGATCAATGTCATAAGAAGAATCAATACAATTACATAATTTTACTACTATAAATTGGCATAAAATGAAAAAATATAGAGGGTTCATAATTCTGATTCTTATAGTTGCGGTAATAGGCTATTTTTATGTAAAACCTAAATTGCAGTCTAAAAAGTTAGACTATACTTTCACTTCTTTACAAAAAGGAAATATTGAGGCAGATGTGTCTAGTACAGGTACTGTAGAAGCTATAAATACTGTAGAGATAGGAACACAATTATCGGGTACTATCGAAAAAATTTATGTGGATTATAATGACCAAGTTACAGCAGGTCAAATTCTTGCAGAAATGGATTTAAAATTATTAAAGACAAATTTAAATAGTGCAGAAGCTAATTTAGGCGTGAGTGAGGCACAAGTATATCAAGCCAAAGATGAATTTGATCGAAATAAAAAGCTCTATGAAAAAGGGGTTATTTCAACAAAAGAATATAATATCTCCAAATATGCTTATATACAAACGGTAAGTGCTAAAAAAGCTGCCGTAGCAAGAATAAGTAATATAAAAGTAAGTATGGGGTATGGTCATATTACTTCTCCTATTAAGGGTACTGTTATTGAGCGCAGTGTAGAAGAAGGCCAAACAGTAGCAGCATCCTTTTCAACACCTACCATGTTTGTGATCGCAGAAGACCTCTCAAAAATGCAAATTTTGGCAGATATGGACGAAAGTGATATTGGATATATTAAAGATAGTATGCGCGTTCGTTTTGAGGTACAAACATATCCCGAAAAAAAATTTCACGGATTGGTAAGCCAAATTAGACTGCAGCCCATAAAGATAAATAATGTGGTGAACTATCAAGTAGTAGTTGATGTTGATAATCAAAAGGGCTTGTTGTTGCCTGGAATGACTGCGAATCTTGAGTTTATAACAAATGCTGCTAAAGATGTACTATTAGTCAATAATTCGGCATTACGATTTAGACCCAATGAAGACATGCTACAGAAAATCAAACCGATTTTGAAGCAAAAAGCCACAGAAATACTCCCGGACTCGTTGCAGGTAAAATTTAATGAAACCATTAATAATGAAGAGCTTTATACGCCTGCTAATTTTAAGAGAAATTTACCTAAGAACATCGATGGATTCTTTTATAAAAACGAGCAAGGAAAGTTAGATTTTAAGTTCATAGAAATAGGAATCAAAACAGGACTACAATCAGAAATTAAAAGATTTCTTGATGGTTCAGATTTATTGGAGAAAAGTAAAGCAATCAATGGAATTAAATATAAAAAATAAAAGGAATGCCTTCAAAGAAAGTCATTGAAACTAAAAAATTGAGCCGTATTTTTAAAAACGGAGAGATTGAAGTGCGTGCACTTACCGATGTAGATATGATTATAAATGAAGGTGAATTTGTTGCTATTATGGGGGCATCTGGCTCAGGGAAATCTACATTATTACATATTATTGGTTGTTTAGATAGTCCTACTTCAGGGGAATATGATTTAGATAGTGTGCGAGTAAATGAATTAAACAAAAATCAATTGGCAGATGTTCGAAATCAAAAAATAGGTTTCATTTTTCAAAGTTATAATCTACTGTCTAGAACCACCGCTTTAGAAAATGTAGAACTGCCTTTAATCTATAATAGAACAGGGCAATTTTCAAATTCTAAGGAACTTGCTAAAAAAGCATTGGAACAAGTTGGTTTGTCAGATCGGATGCATCACAAGACCAATGAACTTTCTGGAGGACAACAGCAACGGGTAGCTATTGCCAGAGCTTTAGTGAATAATCCGGCTCTAATTCTTGCAGATGAACCCACAGGAAATTTAGATAGTAAGTCTAGTTTTGATATTGCAGATCTTTTTGTACAGCTAAATAATAAAGGAAAGACCATCGTTATGATTACCCACGAACCTGAGATTGCTCAGTTTGCAAAACGGATGATTTACCTAAGAGATGGGCGAATAATTTCTGATAAAATGATAGAAAACAGAAGTACCAAAGAATTTGCAATCAAGGAATTAGAAAAACCTGTAACAGTATAAAAGAATAAGAATGAGAAGGTTTTTAAAAATAGTTAAAGTGTCCTTTCAGTCCATCAATAAGAATCGGACTCGTAGCTTGTTGACCATGCTCGGTATTATTATTGGTGTTGGTGCTGTAATTATGACAATTTCTGCAGGAGAGGGCGCAACATTGCAAGTTCAAAACCAAATATCTGGTTTAGGAACAAATCTATTGATGATTCAAACCAAGACTGAGCATAAAGCGGGTATCAACGTAAGAATGGGAAGACGAATAGATAAGAAGGACTTTGATATGTTACAAAAGAATTCTGTTTGGATGCCACAATTATCTCCTTTGATGGCTCTGGGAGCTCAAGCTATTGGAGCTAATGGATATATGTCTACAACTGTCTATGGAGTTTCATATGATTATTTTATGATTACAAGCAGAGAGATAGAACTTGGAAGTTTTTTTTCGGAAGAAGACGTAAGAACAGCCAAAAAATATTGCATTATCGGCGAAACAATACGAGAAGAATTATTTCCAGGACAAGATCCTGTTGGGAGACAGATTCGAATAAATAAAGTGCCTTTTATCGTGGTGGGTTTATTAAAAGAGGAAGGATCGGGTGGGATGGGTCAAGATATGGATGATATCATAGTTGCTCCGTATACCACGATTCAAAACAGATTATTTGGTCATCAAAGAGGTTATAATATGATATTGGCCAGTGCGCTGAGCGAAGATCATATTACCAATGCAGAAATAGAAGCAACAGAATTGTTGCGAGAATCACATAAGATTAAGGATGAGGATGAAGATGATTTTGAAATTACCACCCAAATTGAACTTCAGGAAATTACGGGTAATATTACCGGAATTTTGACAATCCTATTGGGAGCTGTTGCGAGTATTTCACTAATCGTTGGAGGTATTGGTATTATGAATATAATGTTGGTCTCCGTGACCGAGCGAACACGGGAAATAGGTACGCGATTGGCAATAGGCGCAAGAGAAAGCGATATTTTGACACAATTTTTAATCGAAGCGATTGTATTGAGTTTGGTGGGTGGTTTATTAGGTATTGTATTTGGAATTGTTGGGAATCAAATTATTTATAAAGTAACTAGTTTTTATATTCCTACAGCTTTCTATTCAATAGCAATCGGTTTTGGTTTTTCTGCCCTTATAGGGGTTACTTTTGGTTATTTCCCTGCGCGGAAGGCAGCAAAACTGAATCCAATAGATGCCTTACGCTATGAATAACATAAAAAATATAAAGATGAAAAATTTACAGAGCATCCTGAAAGAGATTTCAGAAATTACAACGGACATTGAAACGAATTATCCAGAACTCTATCGTTCTTTAGATGAAAATCCAATGACCCTTGCAACCACTAATCACCCGCATGTTGATAAGATTGCCATGAAGGAATATTTAGAAAGTCTAAAGGAATTACTGAAGCATCATTCTGAAGGTAAATCAGCATAAATTAAATATTATGGGGGAGATTGCTGTATCGGATAGACAAATAACATTGTTTTATAGCTCAAAGTCTTCGAGAGCAAAACAAACTTTGGCATATGCTAAGGCAGAAGGATTGCCAATTCAAGAAATTGATATTTTAAAAACAAAACTTACGGGAACTCAAATAGTAGAACTTGCGGAGAGATTGAATCTGTTAGTTGCTGATCTTATAAACCAAAAGCATCCGACCTATACATCAAATTTTGAACATCATAATTTCTCGACAACAGACTGGATAAAAATGATACAGCATAAACCAGGGATTATGAAACAACCCATTGCTTTAAGGGGAGATACAACGATCTTAGTAGAAACTCCCACGGACATCGTTAAAATATAGCTAGCATGTTTGTCCTATAAACCAAATAGTAAGGTCATTTATATCACCATAAAATTGAGTAACCGAATCAAGTAGTAAACTAATTTCTCCTTCCCATTGTTTTAGGGGTTCTGCTCGCTCTAGGACTGCTAGGGTAGTTTTCTCTGTGGTATGTTTTTATTTTATCTTCTCTAAAACCTTTAACTCGCACAAATTTACTCCTCTTTAAATTAATACTTTGATATTTAGGAGGAAGCACGGTTACTCGTCTCCAAATATTATTCTCTAGGTACAGGTAATTTCTTGCAGATAGATCATAATAGATAACGTAGTTTGGAAAATAAACATAACGCACAGTTTCTATTCTACCGGGATAAAACCATACTGGTGGAGGTGATTGCGGTAATGGCGATATAATAATTGGACCACAGCTTTTTAAAAGTGGCGCACTCGTTATCAAAATTATTATTGATAAAAAAACATACTTTCTCATAATTTGTGATTTAGATTACAAAGAAACCGTGATAATAATAGAGTTGAAATGATCCAAGTCATTTTAAAGACCATGTATTTAGAATAATTTTGGAGTTATAACAAACGCTTTCTTTTACCAAACTATAAAGTATTATGAAAAACTACATCAAAAAATATGAAGATATTTTAACACGCATGGAGAAACTAGGAGGAAAAATACCAACAACCATGAGTGGTTTTGGCGCACTTCATAAGGCTAGCATGGCGAGCGGAGTAATATCCGCCAAAGCAAAAGAACTAATTGCCTTGGGTATCTCCATCGCTGCAAACTGTGAAGGTTGTATTGCTTTTCATGTGCACGATGCTTTGGAGAATGGTGCAACATCAGAAGAAATTTTAGAAACTATTGGAGTCGCTATTTGTATGGGAGGAGGTCCAGCACTCGTATATGGATGCGAGGCAATGGAGGCTCTTGAACAATTTAAGGCAGTTAATAATTAATGAATCAAGAAAAAAGAAAATTACCGAAGCATACCAAACGTCCAATGAGGATAAATCCTTACTGGTTGTATGTTTTTTTTCTTTTTTTAATCTTTTCTCCTTTTTTATTTGATTCACTTTTTAAAACACAAGAAATAAGTTGGCTCACTTTTGAAACAAAAATGTTGGTTTCACAGGATGTTGAAAAAATTGTTATTGTAAACAAAGAGTTTGCTGAAATTTACATAAAAGAAGATCGCCTTGTAGACGCCAAATATCAAGCCGCAAACAAAAATAAGTTGGCCACTGCATCGGGTCCTCATTATGCAATGCAGATTGGATCTTTAGAGAGCTTTGAGCATAAACTGGAAAAAGCACAGGAAGGTTTTTTGAAAAGCAATCGTATTGAAATATTATATATAAGTCGTACGAATCTTAGCAATATATTTTCTTGGATGTTTCCAGTCTTTTTGATTGTGCTATTCTGGATGTTCCTACTCAGAAGACAGGGTAAAGGTAGATTTGGTACTGGTACGATTATGAATTTCGGTAAATCTACAGCAAAACTAGCAAGTAAAGATGTAAGAAGCAAGGTAACCTTTGATGATGTTGCTGGTCTTGAAGAAGCCAAAATTGAAATCATGGAGATTGTTGATTTTTTAAAGAACCCCGAAACATACACTAAGCTAGGAGCTAAAATTCCTAAAGGGGTACTGCTTGTTGGGCCTCCTGGAACAGGTAAAACATTATTAGCAAAGGCGGTAGCAGGAGAAGCACAAGTGCCCTTCTTTTCATTATCGGGGTCTGAATTTGTTGAAATGTTTGTTGGTATTGGAGCATCAAGAGTGCGTGATCTATTCAAACAAGCCAAAGCGAAAGCACCCAGCATTATTTTTATTGATGAAATAGATGCTATTGGACGGGCAAGGGGAAAAGCAAATTCTTTTAGTAGCAACGATGAGCGAGAGAATACATTGAATCAGTTACTTACGGAACTAGATGGTTTTGGCACAAACACAGGAGTTATTGTACTCTCTGCAACCAATAGAGCTGATATATTAGATAAAGCGCTGTTGCGACCAGGTCGTTTTGATCGGCATATTTATTTAGAACTTCCAACAAAACAAGAACGAGAGGCTATTTTTAAAGTACACTCAAAGCCGGTGGTGAAAGGCAATGATGTAGATATTTCTCTTTTAGCTTCTTTAAGCCCTGGTTTTTCAGGAGCTGATATAGCTAACATGTGCAATGAAGCTGCGCTAATTGCAGCACGAAAAGCGGAGAAGAAAGTAAGTCAAGAAGATTTTATTGAGGCTAGAGACCGAATTGTGGGAGGTCTGGAACGTAAAGGCAAACTAATCTCACCAAAAGAAAAACAAATTGTGGCACATCATGAAGCAGGGCATGCTGTAGTGAGTTGGTATCTAGAGAATGTAGAATCTTTGGTTAAAGTTTCTATCATTCCAAGAGGAAAATCTTTAGGAGCTGCCTGGTATCTTCCAGAAGAAAATCAAATTATAACAAAAACTCAATTTACAGATCGAATCTGTGCCGCTTTAGGGGGTAGAGCTGCAGAAGAAGTCATTTTTAATGAAATATCATCTGGAGCTATCGACGATCTCGAAAAGGTAACAAAACAGGCCTATAGTATGGTGGCATATTACGGACTAAATAAAGAGATTGGCCCTTTAAGTTTTTATGATTCTACGGGGCAAAATGAACGATTTCTTGCAAAACCATATAGTGAATATTTAGGGAAACGTATCGATCAAGAGGTTATAAAACTGATAACTTCAGAATATGAGAGAGCAAAAGAGTTACTGACAAAGCATAGAGTTCAACTTGAAGAATTGGCGCAATTATTATTAACGAAAGAGGTAGCGCATAAGAAAGATTTAGAGCTTATTTTAGGAGAACGTGATGATATAAATAATATTAAAGTACTAGCTAAGACATAAAGCATTCAGATATCTAGAGGTTTCAAAGAAAGGTTTTTATGTTTTGTGCTTTTTCGCGAAACATTCATAAAAACAACAAATTATAAACTAAAATTAAAAAGTTATGGAAATACAAAAGGAAGTTTTATACAATAGTAACATGCATTTTGAGCATCAACAATGGAATAGAGAACTTGCATTTTGGCAAGATGAATTAAAATCCTTCAACAACAGGTTGAGCGAACTTGTAACGCGTTGGACCGATAAGTATGTACTGGCCCAATTAGAACATTATCAAAACGAGTTTGTCCTGCACGGCGGTGTCATAGAAGATTTGCTGGAAGCTATTGAAAAACATGAAATAAGTATTGCCAGCCAAACTAAAACGGGTATAGAAGTATTGAATAGTTCATTGGCTAAAAATCACATTGAGTTTAGAAACCGCCTAGACAGTCAAAGACATATATATGCAGAACTTAAAACAGAATTTTTTAGATTTTTGTCTAAGTATATGTAATAGAAACCATTTTCAATATTTATGAATTTATTGAGGGACTAAAGCTCTGTTTTTTTTACACTAAGAGCGATTTAGAGTTTTCTCTTACAATCATGCTAGCAGCAATTTGGAAGGTCGTAAAGCGTATTATTAGTTAACAATAAAAGAAGCGATAAGCTACTGAGATCGCTAGACAATAATGAGAAAATAAATTAATAATAAGTTTAAATATTTCTCATATTAGAAGAGACCTTTTGTTTTTTGGTGATTTCTTTAAATAGTCTAACGAAAGGCATAAGTTTTTTTGAGTAAAACGCATAAAAATGAGGATTGCATTGCGCTGATGATTTTTAAATGTAGTGCACTTGCATAAAAATATAACACTTATTCGTGCTATATCCATAATAGATTTTTTCAATTATGAATCTAAATGAAGAAACTGTTTTAAAACATCTACTTGAAAATCTCCTACAATAGATAGGTTTGGGTTCGCATTCATCAATACCAATCCGTATCCCAAATTGGAGAGCTTACAATCTTTAATTATTTCTTGTTTAATGCCACTATAAACTGGCATAAAATGCTTGTGCGCTTCAACACCTGAAGAATTCGCTACTTTAATGGCTGTTGCTACAGCATCTGTAATTTGGCTAGGAGATAATCCTTTGGTTAATAAATCACTAGCTAAGTATTTCATATGCAGACTGTAATAGAAGTCCATAAAATTATGAATCGCATCAGACTCATCATACTGCTTTGAATATATTAATAATTCCATAGTTTGCGTTTTAATAATTAACTCCTTTAACAATCGATGATCAATAGTGTTTTTCTTTAAAATATTTTTACCTAATCAAAAAAAACGTTGGCTCCCTATAGCGCTATGCTCTTTTAAATGTACTTTAATTTCAAAGTATAAAACGCTAGTCTAGCAATTCACAAAAACTGCATTTTTTGGATAGATATTGCCATAGGTATTTTATGATTCATCTATAAAAAGAGTTTCTGAATCGAAAGTATATCTATTAAATAGGCTGATTTTTAGTGATTTTCTAGCATCATTTAAAAGTTGCTGCGCTTTTACAATACTTATATTTCTTATTTCTGCAATTTCTGCTAGAGTAAGATGCTGTTTTGTAAAGAGCTCAAAAACATTTTGCATGGGCAATGGTAAATTATGAAGTACGATTTGAATGTGCTTGTCCACCTCTTCTTCGTGCAAGATTTCATCTATTTCTGCTTCAAGATAATCTTCAGTATTTTCAATAAATATATCTTTAAGTGTATATGCCTCTTTATAATAAGATATATCGTTTAGGTCTTCTTTCATGATAAGATCGCCATCATATTCAGCTGTAAATTTTTCTCGCATTTGATCCCATTCTTGTTTTGAATAGTCATCTATATTTTTTAGAAATAGATCATCAAATGTTTCTTCAGTAATAGCATCATCTAGTAATTCGTTGGTTTTTTTATAAATCCATACATAGAACTCATATTCATTAGAGAATTGTTCAATTTGATCATAGATTTCAATAAATAACTGATCTATAAAATCATCTACTTTGTATTTGTTCTTCGGAAAGTGCTCTTGTTGTATTGCAGTTCTCATTCTTTTGACAATATATTTCTCCATATCGGGAACTAATTCTAGCAGTAATTTATTGAATTTTATTTTATTTTCTTCCCTCTTTAATTTAAGTAGATTGGGAAGTGTTTGTTTTATAGAGCTGCGAAGTTGTTGACCTTTAGTATATGAGAAAGTCTGATTTGTCATGAGTCTAATTTTTAGCTGGATTACATGTATAAAGATGCAAATAGATTAGATAAAATAAAATGACCTGGGTCAGTAATTAAAAAATATGAAACTGACCTGTATCATTTTAAAACATAATAAAGTACGCTAGTTTTGTTTAGTTATTAATATTAATATTTAAAAATAAAAATGATGAAATCAGATTCAGAAATTAAAGAGGATGTTCTAGATGAACTAGTTTGGCAACCAAATATCGATGAAACTCAAATTGGAGTGATCGTAAAAAACGGAGTTGTGACCTTAAGTGGTGTGGTAGACAGTTACTCAAAAAAGCTTGCTGCAGAGAAGGCTGTTAAAAGTGTCTCCGGCGTAAGAGCAGTAGCGGAAGATATAGCGGTTAAATATGGAAACAGTTATAAAAAAACAGATGGGGAAATTGCGAGAGCAACGGCAGATGCTTTAAAATGGAATTCTTCTGTGCCAGAAAATGAAATTAAAGTGAAAGTTGAAAACGGTTGGGTGTACTTATCTGGAGAGGTGAAATGGGATTACCAAAAATCGGCAGCTAAGAGATCCGTTCAAGATTTATTGGGTGTGCACGGAGTGAGTAATACAATCGCCATAAAACAAGCCGTAAAACCATTTGAAATCAAAGAGAAAATTAAAAAAGCTTTTCAGCGTATGGCAGATGTTGATGCAAAAAATATTACTGTAGATGTTGAAGGGCATACTGTAAAGTTACGCGGTAAAGTGCATTCAATTTCAGAAAAAAATGAAGCAAGAAAAACTGCTTATTTCGCTCCTGGAGTATATGAAGTAGAGAATGAGTTGGAAGTAGTTTTATAATAAGTTAAAATTAATTTTATTACGAACATTGCTAGATGAGTCCTGATTTGCTTTTTGTAAATCAGGATTCATTTTTGTTAAGCAAAATCTAAAAGCACTGAATAAAAACATTAAGGTATAAATTTAGAATAGCTAATCGAGATAAAAAAAAACAAGATTTCATTGCGCTCAAATCCCAAAAATGGGGGTAATCTTCTATCTAAATAAAATTACAGCTTACATATTTGTTTACTTAAAGAATGAGACTTCATCCTGCAACACTTTTCTAAAGCAGAGTTATAAATGGGTTTTTGTCAAAAAAACAGCTTCCAAAATTTTCTGAATTGGATAAAAATGGAAGACTCTAGAAAGATTAAAGGTTGGCTATGTCACTTTTTTTGTAATTCAAAAGAAATTTTACTTTCTCCGCTTAAAATCAAATATATATCGAAAGTCAGCTGACTAAGGTCATTTGTGTTGGCATGTAAAACGGCTATATTCACTTCGTTAATCTTTAAAGCAATTCAGTATGGCAGCACATATTATAAAATATGAGGATATCGGCATAAATGACCTAGCTCTAGTAGGTGGAAAGAATGCGTCTTTAGGTGAAATGTATAATAATTTAACTTCAAAAGGGGTATTGGTGCCTAATGGTTTTGCTACAACCTCTGCAGCTTTTTGGGAGTTTTTACAAGAGAACAAAATTCAAACTCCATTAGAAGATGTATTGACCAAACTTGATAGAGCACAGTATTCTAATTTACAGACTATCGGTAAACAGGCACGTGATATTATTTTGGCAGGAGAATTGTCAAGTAGTTTTGTGTCAAAAATAACGAAAGCGTATAATGAGCTTTGTGCCGGAAAATTATGTGCAACAGCTGTGCGAAGTAGTGCAACAGCAGAAGACCTTCCTAATGCTAGTTTTGCAGGTCAGCACGATACGTTTTTAAATGTCAATGGAGAAAAACAGCTAATAGAAGCTATTAAAAAGTGTTTTGCATCCTTATTTACAAATCGGGCTATAAAGTATAGAGAAGACAAGGGTTTTTTACATTTAAATATTGCAATTTCTGTTGGAGTGCAGTTAATGGTTCGTTCAGATAAAGGGTGCTCGGGAGTAGGTTTTACGATAGAACCAGAGTCTGGTTTTGACAATGTAATTGTTTTATCTGGTGTCTGGGGACTGGGAGAAAACATTGTACAAGGAACTGTTAATCCAGACGAATTCTACGTTTTTAAACCAACGTTGAATCAAAATAAAAACCCAATTATTCAGAAGAAATTAGGGGATAAGAAATTAACCATGATCTATTCAGACGCTCCAGGTGATTTGGGAATCAAAAATATAACAACGCTTGAGCTAAAACAGCAGCAATAAGTGTTGTCAGATAAGGAAATTATCACATTGGCAAAATGGGCTAAAATCATAGAAGAACATTATAACAAACCCATGGATATTGAATGGGCAAAGGATGGAATATCTAATGAACTGTTCATTACACAAGCCAGGCCTGAAACGGTGCATTCTACAAGAAATAAAAGCATATATACGGCATATAAATTATTAGAGAATGGAGAAACCTTATGCCAAGGAAATGCGATAGGAACTAAAATTGGTACTGGCATTGCTCGATTGTTAAAATCGCCAAGAGATATCAAAAAATTAGACTCTAATACCATTATTGTCACAGATACCATAACACCAGATTGGGACCCTTTATTAAAACAGGTAAAAGGAATTATTACAAATAAAGGAGGAAGAACCAGTCACGCCGCAATTGTCTCAAGAGAACTTGGGGTGCCCGCTATTGTGGGGTGCGGAAATGCAACACAAGTTATAAAAGATCACTCAGAAATTTCAATATCCTGTGCACAAGGAAGAATAGGATACGTCTATCAAGGAAAATGCAAATTTGAAGCTGAAGAAATCGATTTTTCTACCATTAAATTGCCTGTAACTGAAGCAAAGATGATTCTTGCAGATCCGGAGAATGCATTTCAGTTATCTTTCTATCCAAATAATGGGGTTGGACTATTGCGTATGGAATTTATGATTACGCATATAGTAAAAGTACATCCAATGGCTTTGATAAATTTCAATAATTTAAACGATAATAAGGCTAAAAAGGAGATTGCTAAAATTACAAGGACATACAGAAATAAAGAGGATTATTTTATAGACAAGCTTTCACAAGGTATCGCCACCATTGCTGCTGCTTTCTATCCGAAGGAGGTCATCTTGCGATTAAGTGATTTTAAAACCAACGAATATGCAAATCTTATTGGTGGCGTTCAGTTTGAACCAAAAGAGGAAAACCCAATGCTCGGTTTTAGGGGAGCATCTAGATATTATAGTCCTTTGTATAAAGAAGGGTTTGCTTTGGAATGTAAAGCCATAAAACGAGCACGAGAAGAAATGGGATTTACCAATATTAAAGTAATGGTGCCTTTTTGTAGAACCCTTGAAGAAGGTGAAAAAGTGATTGCTATTATGGAAAAAAATGGATTAAATCGTGGAGAGAATGGGCTGGAAATCTATGTAATGGTGGAGATCCCTAGTAATGTTTTATTAGCTGAAAAATTTGCAGAATTATTTGATGGTTTTTCAATTGGTTCTAATGACTTAACCCAACTCACATTGGGTGTTGATCGAGATTCAGAACTAATGGGAGCTTTATTTAATGAAAACAATGAAGCCGTAAAACAGTTGATTGAAAGAGCTATAAAATCGGCTAGAAAAACGAACACTAAAATTGGTTTGTGTGGACAAGCACCAAGTGACTTTCTAGAGTTTTCGACCTTTCTTATAAAGGCAGGTATTGATAGTATTTCCTTTAATCCGGATGCAATTATAAAAGGGATAGCAAATATGAATACATCAGAAAAGGAAATTAATTTGGTTGAAACCATTTGATAATTAAACAAAACAAAAAAGGGGTTTGATGACCCACATCATTTGAATTTAATAGAACTATACGTTTCTTTAACATGAATTTATTTCTCATTTTAAATGAGATTCAAGATTATAAATTATGTTTAAGGATAGAAAAGATGCAGGAATACAATTAGCTAAAAAATTAATTGGCTACAAAAACAAGAATGTTGTTGTCTTGGCTATCCCAAGAGGAGGACTTCCTTTAGGAGCAATAGTTGCAGAAGCGCTTAACGCTCCTTTAGATATTGTTTTAACAAAGAAAATTGGTCATCCACTTAATAAAGAGTTTGCCATTGGGGCGGTAAGTCTTCAGGGTAAATATGTAGCAGACTCGGCGGAAGCAACACATAGTTATATAGAAGAAGAAACACGACGTATTCGTAAAATATTACGACAACGACAGGATCAATATTATAAAAATTTTGCCCCTAAGATTCTTAAAGATAAAATTGTTATTGTTGTTGATGATGGGGTTGCGACTGGTAGTACAATACTGGCAACGGTATCATTAATAAAGGAAGAAGAACCTTCAAAGATTGTGGTGGCGTTTCCCGTTGGGTCATCTTCGGCTATTAATAGACTTTATAATTCACCTTTTATAGATGAGGTTGTTTGCATAGAAGTTCCCAAACATTTTAATGCAGTGGGTCAGTTTTACAGGAATTTTAATCCAGTATTAGATAAAAAAGCAATGCAAATCCTTAAAGAATCAAACAAACATTTTATAGTATCTAAATATGAATAATTATGGCACTTAATTTTAATCAATATGCAGCAGAAGGAAATACTTTTCTTAAACAATATGCTAAAGAGCTTGGTCTTTCAGAGAACCCAGAAAGAGCAGGTCGTGTGTTGATGTCTATTTTACATGGTTTACGTTATATTATTTCTACCGAAGAGTCATTGCAGTTTATTGCGCAACTTCCTATGTTTTTAAAGGCTGTTTATGTGAACGGGTGGTCTAGTAAAATGAAGAAAGAAAAGGTGAAAAACATCGAGGGTTTTATTGACCTCATCAGATCGTTCAATGGTAAAACCGCTATGTCTGATTTTGAATTAGACGAAATTGCTGAAGATTATATTGATAAGACGTTTTTAATGTTAAAGCGATATGTTTCACCAGGAGAGATAGAGGATATTAGAGGAGAAGTGCCTAAGGCATTAAAAAGAATTATTTTTAATCATATTTTCATATAGCGCTATGTTCTTATGGAATAATATAATAGTTCAGTATTAAAAATGAATTATCCTTTTGCTTTAGCAATGTTACTGTTAATGTTTGAAATTGAATATTTTAAGTCACAACTGTTTAAAACAATATATTATAAATAATTAAAGTTAAAAAAGATGAAAACCATAACCTTAATAAGCGTGACAATGCTGTTTTTATTGACCGCTTGTGTGAGTCAAAAAAAATACTCAGAACTTCAAAACAGCGCAGAACTTTGCGAAACTAATCTCAAAAATATTTCTAATGAACGTCTAATATTAGAAAATAATTTAGCAAATGAAAAGAGTAAATCCAAAGCGCTCGAGCAGCAAATAAAGTATTTTAAAAGTACAAATACAAATCTTTTAGACAGGCTTTCAGACCTTTCGGTAGTAAGTAAGTCGGGAGCCGAGAGTATTAAAAAATCTTTAGAAGCTTTGGGTGCACAGAACTCCTATATAAAAGATTTAACGAGCTCTATGCAAAGAAAGGATTCACTTAATCTGACTTTGGTAATGAATTTGAAACGATCTTTAGACTATTTCGATGACGAGGATATAAATATTGAGATAAAAAAGGGAGTTGTTTATGTTTCTATTTCGGATAAAATGCTTTTTAGATCGGGAAGTTTTAGTATAAACGATTCAGCAAAAGAGGTTATTGGAAAAATAGCAAGTATTGTGAATGATCATAATGAGTTAGATATTTTGATTGAGGGCCACACAGATACAGTTCCTATTAAAACATTCTGTATCGAAGATAATTGGGATTTAAGTACTAAAAGAGCAACGGCTATTGTACGCTTAATGCAAACCGATTTTAATGTACAACCCGAACGAATGAGTGCTGGTGGACGCTCAGAATACGTGCCAAAAGCAACAAATGAAACTTCTGAAGGTAGAGCAGCTAATCGTAGAACGGAGATTATCATCCTTCCTAAATTAGATCAGTTTTTTAATTTGTTAACGCCTCCAGCAGCGACATCTGTAGATTAAGTTTTTTATAAAAATTCTTTTAGGAATCGATGTTGTGTTAACAGCAATAAGGTTTTAAAAGTAAATGAGTCGAATAATACAATGGCTTACTATGTTTTTCAAGACTTTGAAAATAGGAAAGAAAGAGGATAACAATCCTTTGTACAGGGAAAAATATTGGAGTTCAAAAAGGTGATTTCAGACTTTTTTTTTAGAGATAATTTAAGAAAGATACTCAAACTGACCTAGGTCATTTTTCACCTTTAAAAGTTGCTTTACATTAGCAGTATATTTAAAGTAATAAGTTCTTTGGTAATATTAAAATATAGATTTTAGGGATAGCAGTATCCTCAAAATCTTGGAGTTATCCAAAAGTGTTTTAAGTCTTGTGTTGCAGAGTTTTCTAGCATTAGTTACTCAAGATTGCAAGTAGCCTTAAACTACATTTGATATCTTCAAGGGAATCGAGATATTTCGGTGTCTCGATTTCCTTATAAAGAATTGACTTTTGTCTTCCGAAAGGTAAGCAAAGTCATTATGACGCGATTGACATTGCATTAGGACGACCATATGTTGTTTTAGAGTTTTAGAAATAAAACTTTTTAATGCGTTGAACAGGATTAAGTAATACTAGTTGCATCATAAGAAACTGGAAGCTTCGGCTTCCAGTTTCATTTTTTTATAATATATAATCATTTTTTTAATCTAAATATTAGGAAACTGATATAAGTCATTTTTCATCTTTAGAAGTTGCTTTACATTAGCAGTATAATTAAAGTAATAAGTTCTTTGGTAATATTAAAATATAGATTTTAGGGATAGCAGTATCCTCAAAATCTTGGAGTTATCCAAACGTGTTTTAAGTCTAGCGTTGCAGAGTTTTCTTGTATTAGTTACTCAAGATTGCAAGTAGCCTTAAACTACATTTGATATCTTCAAGGGAATCGAGATATTTCGGTGTCTCGATTTCCTTATAAAGAATTGACTTTTGTCTTCCGAAAGGTAAGCAAAGTCATTATGACGCGATTGACATTGCATTAGGACGACCATATGTTGTTTTAGAGTTTTAGAAATAAAACTTTTTAATGTGTTGAACAGGATTAAGTAATACTAGTTGCATCATAAGAAACTGGAAGCTTCGGCTTCCAGTTTCATTTTTATAATTAAGTGCTAAAGATAAAATAGAAATAATTTCAAGAATTTATCAATTGGGGGATTGATTTGATTTGGGTCTTGTATAAATAAACTAATTTTTATACTGATCCAGAAACTGGAAAAACATGTTTTTTCCAGTTTTTTTTATGTGTTTAAGTTACCGTTTTTTTGAAATAAGTAAGGAGGCCATTCAGCTCGTTAATCATTAGATTGTAATTAGTAAAAAGTGTTTATTTTGATGATATTTAATTTATAAACGGCCAGTATTTCCTTAATAGGAAAACTTTTATTGATGGTTATAAATCATAATTATTTTCAAATTACTTCCGTTCAGTATTCGCTCAAAACGAACACTTTTTGGTTAACGACCATCTCGTCTATTTTGGCAACCAAGTATAGTGCTATTTTCAATGTATAGATCCTCTAGTAGTTGGCTGCGACCCGCTAAGTTCTATCTTGTAGTTTTTTACCCAAATTGAGCAATCTCGTCTATGTTTTTTTTGTCTATAATTATGATCTCTCTGTGTGGACCAATAATCACTAATCCTTCATCTTTAAAATCTGTAAGCATTCTAATAGCGGTCTCGTTGGCAGTGCCAATAAGACCCGCTAAATCTTCTCTTGAAATATGGATTCCTTTAGTTTCGGGACTAGTATGTGGCTCATTAGAATGCAACTGTAATAGTACTTTTGCTAATCGTTGTTTCACTGAAGCAAAAGCCATACTTACCAATTTTTCTTGAAGTTCAATAAGATCGTTGGATATCATAGTAATAAATTTATTCGAAATTAACTTGTCACCATATAATAACGTTGTAAAATCTGTCTTAGGAATTTCAATGATCTCTGCATCTTCTATAACTGATGCAGTATCTCTATAGATACCTTTATCAGCAATCAATGATAATTGACCAATAAATTGACCAGGTCCACTTATACCTGTAACCAGGCATTTACCTGATTCCGTGGTTTTATAGGTTTTTATAGCGCCACTTTGCACAAAATAAAGTTTATGGGCTGGGTAACCTTCCATAAAAATAAAGTCTTTTCGTTTATATAATCTTACATTACGGTCCTTGGAAAGCTCCTTCATTCCCTGGTAAGATGATACTTCATCAAAAAATTGATTGACCCCTTTAAGATCTTTTGAGAATTCTTTTTTTAAAAGCTGATGTTTTTTAAGTCTAGTAGCAATAGCATCTAACAATTCGTTTTCTTCAAAGGGTTTGGTAAGGTAATCATCAGCACCTAGGTTCATTCCTTTTCTAACATCTATTTTTTCAGTCTTCGCGGTAAGAAATATAAAAGGAGTACTTGCTGTTTGTTGGTTTTTATGTAAGTTTTCTAAGACGTCATATCCGTTAAGTTCTGGCATCATAATATCACAGATAATAATATCGGGTTTTTCTAGCTTAGCTATTTGGACTCCTTTTTTTCCATTTTCAGCGGTGCAAACTTTGTAGTTTGCCAACTCTAAAATATCTGCAGTATTCTCTCGAACATCTAAGTTGTCTTCTATGATTAGTATCTTTTTCATTAGTTTATTTTTCATTAGGTTTTGGCCACTTCACTTTAAAAGTACTGCCGTTGTTCATCTGGCTCTTAAAATCAATAGTGCCATTCATAAGTTCTACATATTGCTTTACGATATTAAGACCAATCCCCGTACCTTCAATATTGTATGTGTTTCTAGCTCTAAAAAAACGTTCGAATAATTGTTTTTGTTCCTCCTTTGGAATGCCAATACCTTGATCTTTTATTTCTATAGAAACATGCGTGCTATTTTCTTTAATTTTAAAATTAATCTGACTATTTTCTGGGGAATATTTAATTGAATTAGACAATAAATTTAGCAGGATATGGCGAACTAGTTTTGGGTCAAGTTTAATGAATACTTTACTTTCTAGGGATGAAAAAATAATATTTTGACCTACTTTTGTTGTAATTTTTATTTCTTCAATTAGTTTTTTAGAAAAGTCAATTAAATCAAATAATTCTCCATGGACTGTAATATTTCCTTCTTCCAATTTACTAAGTGATAAGAAGTCATTTAAAATAACTACCAGGTTTTTTACATTTTTCTTGATTTTTCCAACATATTTTTCGCGTTTTTCTTCCTTGCCAGGTTCGTTTTGTTTATCAATAAGAATTGCAGAGGTATTTATAGCACTTAGTGGAGTTCTAAATTCGTGCGACGCCATGGAAATGAAACGTGATTTCAGCTCATTAAGTTGTTGTTCTTTCTTTAAGGCATTTTGGACTTTAAGTTCAATTTTCTTTTGAAAAGTAATATCATTGTATACAAATAACGCGCTTGAAATAGTATCATTTTCATCCAATAAAGGCTTTGTATTCACAGAGAAATGTTTTTTTTTGTATTTTATTTCGAAGCGAAGGTGTTTACCATTTATGGTCTCTCTGATTTGGACTTTAATCTTTTTCTTTTGTTTTTCGGAAACGATACTAACGTCATCGACAAACATACCTTCAGAAATGAATTTATTTAATTTTAATTGAGATATAGCTTCCCCTTCTTTCAGTAGTATTTCCGAGTTTATACTGAATACGATAATAAATCCATTAGGAAAGTTCTTGGCAATAGCTGTAGATAAGGATTTACTAACAAGTGCAATTTTTTCAGCTACTTGTGTTTCTTGTATCTGATCTTTTAGGTTTAAATTTGAAGTAACAATTTGTTCTTTGGCAACCTTTATCTCTTTTGAACTCTTTTGTACTTTTTTCTCTAATATTTCGGAGTAAATTTTTAGTTTTCGCTTACTCTCTTCCAGTTCTTTTTCATTTTTTTTTTCTACGGTAACATCTCTTATTATGGTAAGCAATTTTTTTGCATTCATGGGCACTATGCGCGCCTCATAAAAGATTGTCCTCTCAAGCTCTTCAATTGTGTATTCAACCATTTCTACTTGCTTCTTTTTTAGAACGCGCAATTGCGCTTGATGAAAGAGTTTATGCACCTTTGCTGGGAGAATTTCTTTCATGTTATTTCCAATAACTTTATTTTTAGAAGTTAATAGCTTTGTAGGATCTGGTGCGTGGAAATCTAAAAATGTTCCCTCATTATCCTGAACAAATATCATATCTGGAATAGCACGGAGTAAGGCAGCATTCTTATCAATTTGTTCTTTTAATTTTTTTTGATTGTAAGTTTGCTCCGTAATATCTATTCCGGAACTAACAATACTTATAATATTTTTGTTAGCATCCCTTAAAATTCCGTTTCGCCATTGAATGAGCCTTTCTTCATTTTCAACCAAGATTATATTTTCATAGGTGTCTGGAGGCACAGTTTCGCCCTTTATTACTTGGTCAAATAATGTTGATAATTGCTTTCTGTTGTGTTTTGGTATAAAACTATTAAACCAGTCTTTACCAATGATTTCTGAATCTAAAACTTTTAACACTTCACGCGCTTTCCGATTAGCAAATTCAATTTTATGATTTGCATTGATAACTAAAAAAATTGAAGATGCAGTATCCATATAATTAAAGAGTAAATTTTTCTCCTTTTTTATAGTAATCTCAGCTTTCTTAATTTCGGTAATATCTTTTACTGTTCCAGAAATTTGTATGGGTTTACTTGCACTATCAAATTCCATTTTGCCTTTCGCTCTTATGAATCTTATGGTGCCATCTGGCCTTAAAATTCTGTTTTCATAGAGGTAAGGTGTTTTATTTTCAATAGCATAGTTCATAGTTTTTCTGGCGAGTTCCCTATCATCTGGGTGAAGAAATAATACTGCTGTTCGAGCGTTTAGGTTATTATCTCCAGGAGATAGTCCGCAAATTTTGTATAACTCATCAGACCAGTGTTGCTCATCTGTATCAAAAATCCAGTGCCAAGTGCCTATATTACCATCACTTTCTATATTCAATAAATTGTTTCGGTTTATTTTATGAGTCGATTGAAATATCAAATTATCTGCAATGTTTGTAATATAAAAAGCAGCTTCAGCAATATCATTATCATGTATAGTTTGCACCCGAAGGTCAACTAAAGCTTTTAAGCCATTTTTTTTATGAATCCAAATACCCTTATAATTTCCTTCTTTATAATTTATAGCAGGAAATAAAGCATCTAATTTTAGGCCAATTAATGCTGCTTTTTCAAAAGCGAAAAAATCGCAAGCCACTTTATTTACTTGTATAATAGTTTTGTATTTATCGATTACAAGTATCGCTTGAGAGGAAGCGTCAAAAATTTGTTGAAGTAGTGCTGTATGTTTTTGATGTTTGTTCATACTTGTATTTAGCTTTCAATGCAATTAGTAGTATTAAATAGAAAGAAAAACGAATATGATTTAACTTCATAGATATACATTTCCAAAAATACAAAGGTGAGCTAGCTTTAAAAATGATATTTCTCATAAAAGCTTCGGTTAAAAACAAATGATTTGACTCATGCAAAGGAGTCTTAAAATTCAACAAATATCAAATAGAGATGATGTAGTTCTTATATTTTTTATTTCACTAGAAATACAATTGATTTTTAATTGCGCTCCACTAGAAAAGGGGTTAGTGCATTTGGTAACATAGTTGGTTTATCAGCATGAATTTGCTAGATAAGACAAACGAATAAATTCTATTATTGAAGAAATTAGCGAGAAATTTAATTGCAATTTGTAAGCTAGTAATCCAAGGCTATTATGATTGAATTAAGTAAGATGATACAGATCATTTTATATGTTTCAGCTGCTTGTTAATTTTGAGTATTATTAATTCTTAACAATCATATTATGAAAAATTTATTCCTTATTTTATTCCTTTTTGGATTAACAGTACCCATATTTTCTCAAATAATCGAACTAGACGAAGTCATTATTCATCCTGTTAAATACAAATATCTTTTTGCAGTTGTAGACGAAGATTCTGATTCCAATGTAAAGAAACTAGAAGTTGAAGTTTCAAATTTTGATGTTACAAAGCAAGAGTATTACAGCGATGAATATGATGGCTATAATGTGTCTTTTTACATCCCTGAAGGTTATGCGGTAGCTGTCTATGACAAAGACGGAAATATACTTAAAACCATTGAGCGTTATAAAAATGTAAAATTACCTATTTCAGTGAGTAGAGCTTTAGTAAAAAGATTTCCTCGATGGAAAGTAGAAAAAGATATTTATACGGTAAATTTTAACCAAAAGAAATGGGATGCCAAGAAAATATATAAATTAAAATTAACGAATGGTGAAAAGACAATTAGAGTAAAATCAGATGAAAAAGGTAATTTCTTGTAGCAGTTTAATAATTTATACAAAACGATTATAGAAGGCTGTTTAAAAACAATATTTAATAAATTAAGGGTTTTAAGGTGTTGACTTTAAAACCCTTAATTTCTATTTTTAAGAGAAGTTAATTAGCTAAGTAAAACGTTAAAAAGTACCACCATTTCTTTTAATTATTTGTGCTAAAGCTAACGATCCAAATGCAAAGACCAATACCCATCCCAATTGATCCCAAGATAAACTAGTAAGGAAAAGAGCCTCGGCAATCGCCGGAATGCGATATGCACCTGCGGTAATAACTAATGATATTGCAATAGAACCCCATACCCAAGGGTTTTTAATAACTTCATTATTAAAGAAGGCTACTTTGTTTTTAGCCATGTTTAATACATTAAACAATTGAGCCAGTACCAAGGTGTAAAAGGCCATATTGTTTATTTTAATGGGTGATAATTGTAATGTAAAATGCGCATAGGCTGTAATTCCTACTACAGCCGCGGTAATACATAATCCGTAAACAATAGTGGAAGACCAAAGCTGAGGTGTCATAATAGGCTCATTAGGTTTTCTAGGCGCACGTTTCATAATATCAACTTCTCCTTTGCCCATGCCCAATGCTAATGCAGGAAATATATCTGTAACAAGATTCAAAAATAAAATTTGTAATGGCAGTAAAGGTGCTGGTAAAGCAAGTAATGCCGCAATACCCACGGACACTACCTCTGCAAGATTACAAGATAATAGGTAAACTACAAATTGACGAATATGATCAAAAATGGCGCGCCCTTGCTTTATGGCTAATTCCATAGCGGTGAACTTATCATTTTTTAAAATGATATCTGCGGCTTCTCTGGCAGCTTGTGTTCCTCTAATACCCATGGCAATGCCAATATCTGCTTTTCGTAACGCAGGTATATCATTTATACCATCTCCAAACATACTTACCGTATTCGCGTTTTCCTGATAAAATTGTACTAATTTCAATTTTTGTTCTGGTGATACTCTGGCAAAAACAGCAGCATTTAATACTTTTTCTTTCATATTAGCATCAAGTCCTTCTTCAAATTTTAAGTCTCGTCCGTGAATAACCCCGTTAGTTTCTAAGTGATTAGTAAATAAACCTACATCTTCAGCTATTTTTCTTGCGGTACCAGCATGATCTCCAGTCATCATAACAACCTTAATTCCGGCATTCTTATAAACTTGTATTGTAGCCTTTATATCATCTCTAGCGGCATCTAAAAACCCAATAATTCCTACAAAGGTGAGTTTAGATGACAACGCTTCTTTTTTTGGTTTTACGGCAAGGTCTTTATATGCAAACGCCAAAACCCTTAGACCCTGCGAGGCTAATTTATCAACACGATGAAACCAAGCCTCTTTATTTTCAAATTTCTTTTGTTCATTTCCAAGCAAGATTTTATCACAATACGGTAGTATGCTTTCAAAGGCTCCTTTAACAAAGACATTAAAACGTTTGTTGCCATTTTTATTCAGCGTAACCATGAATTTTCTTTGGGCATCAAAAGGAATCTCCATGGCCTCAGGATACTTTTCTTTAATGGATTTTATATCAAATTTTAATTTTTCAGCAAACTGAATTAGGGCTACTTCAACACTATCTCCTCGCATTTGCTCTGAATCTACGTGTACATTGTTACATAAAATACTTACCATCATCATTTTATTGAATGCATATTGATCTCGTAAATTATCAAAGTATAGATTGTTTTTGTTGTGAACAGCCGATATGGTTTCATCTTCAAAGGCTAGTGTATGCACTTGCATTTTATCTTCGGTGAGCGTTCCTGTTTTGTCTGTACAAATAATATTTGTTGCACCCAGCGTTTCAACAGCCTCCATCTTTTTAATAATTACTTGTCTTTTTGATAATTTTAGCATCCCTCTAGCTAAGGCAATTGTTGCAACTATTGGCAGGCCTTCTGGTATCGCCGCAACGGCCAACGCTATAGCTGTTTTAAGAATGATAAGCAGCGCTATACCTCTAAGGTATCCTGTAAGAATGATAAGAATTGCAAAGATTAATGTAAGCCAAATTAGCCATTTGCTTAAGGCGTTTAATTTTTTTTCTAAAGGTGTGCGTTGCTCATCAATGTCAAGCCCCATTTTTTGAATTTTACCGAGCTGCGTTTCAAATCCAGTATGTACAACAATTGCTTTGGCACTGCCTTGAACCATTGATGTTCCTTTAAAGAGCATATTAGTTCTTTCGGGTAGTATGGTGTTTTTGGGTAAGCGCTTTATTTCTTTTTGAATAGCATTGCTTTCTCCTGTTAGGGATGCTTCTTTTATTAATAAATTATCGCTGGTGATTAATCGAGCATCTGCTGTGATAACATCACCTTTTTCTATTAAAATGATATCTCCCGGGACTAGGAATGTAGATTTTATGGTTTTTATTTTTCCATCGCGCAGCACATTACAATCTGTGGAAGCCATTTTTTGAAGTGCTTCTAGAGAGCGTATTCCTTTTAACTCCATTACAAAACCTATGATAATGGTAATGAAGATAACCGCGAGTATCGCAATACACTCTGGCCAATCGTCTGTAAATAAAAAAGTAAAAAGAGCAGCAAGTGATAAAATTAAAATAATTGGATCAATAAATTGATCAAGTAGAATGTGCCAAGTTGGTTTTTTATTCGAGACAGTAATATCATTTTTTCCAAATTCATTTATAAGAAACCCCGCATTCTCTTGTGTTAAACCTTTGTCAATAGAACTTTTTAGCCTTTTTACCAGGGTTTTTAGGTCTAAAGCAAAAGGATGTGCAATTATTTCTGGCATCGTAGTTTGTTTAAAGATGTGAAAATAAACAACCCTCTTACCCTATCTTTTGAATTTGAAAATAAGGGTAAGAGGGCTGTTATGGTTGAAATACTGCGGAAGCTTGCCGCTACATAACTTCAATTAATTTTGGTTCTTGAGCTTTGGCTTCTTCTTTTTTAGCAAGTTTGAAGCTAAGGATACCATCTTTATACCTTGCTTTTATACCTTCATCTATTACAGAATCTGGCAATTGCAATCTTTTTTCAAAAGAATTATAGCTAAACTCTTTACGAGTATAGTTTTCTTCTTTTTCTTCTTTTGAATCTGATTTTTCTGCTGAAATATTTAAGCAGTCATCATCAATAGTAACTTCAAAGTCTTTCTTTGCGAAGCCTGGCGCTGCCAGTTCAACTTCAAAGGCTTCATCCGTTTCCTTAACATTCAAAGCGGGCTCATCCATTTTCTTTTTCCATAAACGGTTTTCAAAAAAATCGTCAGTATCAAAAAAGTCTGATGTAATTAAATTCCCCCAAGGTTTTCTTTTAAATTTTACGAGTGACATAGTTTTGTGGTATTAAGTTAAACAATATTTGCAAGGCTAAAGTAGTAAGAAGGTGCTTACATTAAAATGACCTATGTCAGTGTAAAATTTTAATTTCGAATAAAGTATACCTCTATTTGAAAGTGTTTATTCCAATACATAAAAACCAACACAACTTTAAAAAGGTTGCGTTGGTTTTAAGGCGTGTATTGGCGCGAATATATTTGCTAGATAGTATAAATAAGTTTCGTGTTTTTATTAATAGCTCTTTAAAATTAAATGTTTGCCACAAAATCTAAAAAGACTTTTTTATGGAGTTCAAGATTTATTTTGGGAGATAGAGATGCACGGACAATATAATCTTTGTCGCCTTCTTTGGTGGTGCCTTGCGTAGAGGTAGCAGGTATGGTCCAATAACACCCTTTTAACTGTCCATAACTCACACAGAACTTACTTTCGTTGGGTATTTCTGTAATCATTAAATTGATTAAAGTAAGATTTAATGCTCTTTTGTAGACTTCTCTTTCTTCATCTGTAGTTCCTTTAGTAGGCAGATCTAATGAAAATACAGATGGGGTAAAGCCCTCTGCAGCTAACTCTTCAGACACAAAATTTATTTTTGCAGTTGGCAAATTATCCTTAATAAAGTTTACAAAGTCTCGTGTATTTATATAGGCATCTTTTATGCGTTGGTTCATAGAAGGCAATTGTTTTGCCAGGATTTTATATTGTAGTTCGGTAGCCTCGTTGTCACAAAGTGTTAGATGGTTGGCTATTTTATTCATCATAGATCCTGTTTTTTTATTTCCCACACAATAGCCAGCAGTGCACTGCCCGCCACTTGGAAATTTAGACCCACTAGCATACGAAATAGCACTAACGGTTGAGAGTAGTTCACCTTCACCTAAAAAGTGAACATTCGGACAAAATGTTTGATCTAAAATAAAAACAGGATCCATTGCAATTTTACCAGTTTTAGTTGTTCGTTCTTTACCTAAAACTTCTTTTAATTGTATCAGGTTTGGTACCTCAACTCTTGGGTTTGTAGGAATTTCTGCAATAATATAAGGAACAGCATCTTCGATAGCAATTTTAGCCAAAATGGTATCAATACTTTGCACCATATCATTGTCGCCATCAACTGGTAAATCTACCACTTCAACATTCTCAATACAAGCAGCAACGCGTCTTGCCTGGTCATTTGTACCTCCATAACAATTTGGCGGAACAATAAATTTAATAGCCTTTCCGGGATGATTTTCTTGGGCATCATCAATAAGCCCCATCATAATAGCATATTGTATGGAGAGGCCACTAGAACCCACTAATGGTTTTGTATCAGCACCAGTAATGCTTGTAATTGTATCTAAAACAATTTTTTTGTTGGTCTCTAGATCGTTTGTTGGAATATTAAGAGGAGATTTGTTAACTAAAGACTGCAATGCAGTAAGAGAATTGGCTGGCGTCATGGCAATCGTTTCTCTTCTTCTTACATGCTGAATTTCTGAAATATAACGTTCATTTTGTTCACCGTTTACTAGTAAAACACTTCCAAGGTGCTCATATATGTTGATAAAAAAGTCAATATTTGAGTTGAGGTCATTCGCATTAATTGTAGTTTCTTGTGAAACAAAAATGGTGCTGCCATTAAACTCAGAAATATCTGCGACTTTTTTAATATGTTTTAGTTCAAATTGATACCCATAAATATTCCTTAATAATTCAGCATCAAAAAAAGTTGGTAATTCACCTGTATAGACAATTTGGGTATTTTTATGATCTAATAAGTTTTTTCTTAGAATGGCTAGAATAGGAATTGTCTTTGAAGAAAAACTAATTACATTTTCTGGTTTTATATTATTTAAGTGAGCAATTGCCCACTCGAGTATACAAGATAATGGATGTCCTAATCGAATATAGTCATAAGCAGTTTGCAATTCATGGAGCGCAGTGACATCAGAATTATTGGTGTTACATAAGGTTTCAAACTGTTCTAAGAATTCAGTTTTAGCCAAATTTTCATCATAAATATCTAGTCGATGTGTTGTTAGATTCAGCCAATCAGTTGGCATATTTTCTAATACATCTTTAACATAATTGAGCATCTTAGTATCTTCCATAATTTTCACCCTTAGATAGGCCAGCAAGATACATCAAATAGATTTTTTTAAAGTGTTACTTCGTATTTTGTTAAATTGTAGTTGGTCATTTTTTCGGAAACATACTGTAACTGATATTATTGCCCTATTCTATTGATCAGAAGCATCGATTTTTGCAGGCTCATTGATTTGAGAATCTTTAAATTCTTTGTTCTTAATTCATAAATAAGTATCTTTCGAGCATCTTAATAAGAGTAATATAATTGCAAATTAGAATGAAAAAAATTTTATTTTATTTTTTGTTTTTCCCTATCTTTCTTTCTGCCCAAATCAACGAAAGTGATACGTTAAAGGTAAAGGCAAATCTTTCTTTAACCGGCTTTTGGCAAGGAGGAAATGTGGAAACCTTAATTTTTAGAGCAAAATCAGATTTGAGTTTAAAACTTCATGAGAAATGGGTTTTCAAAACCAAAAATTCTTACGTTTATCAGGAGTTTGGAAAGGACAAGGCAGATGAAGATATTTTAAGTCTTAATTTTTTATATTTTAATCCAGATCGAAAAATATATCCGTTGGTATTGGGTTTTGTAAGCACCAATTTTAGGAGGGAAATCGAATTACGATCTTTGGTGGGCGCAGGAGTTACCTACCAAATTTTGAATCATAAAGAGCATTGGCTTAAATTTTCGATTTCTAGTGAATATGAACAGACAAAATTTGCTAAAACAAGATTTAACCTTTCTGAGTATAATGGAAGACAATCAATCAATACATTTCGGAGTACTTTTTGGGTAAATGGTGCCTATAAATTGTTCGAGAAAAAAGTAATTGTAAATCATGAACTTTATTTTCAGCCTTCTCTTGGGCATAGTAATAATTTTCGTTGGCAAGCAGATATTGGATTAGAACTGCCGCTCTGGAAGTTTTTAAACTTTAAAATAAATTATCTGCATTCACGCGAGAGTATTGTTATAGAAAATCAAAAACAAGAAGATAGTATGTTGTCTTTTGGTTTTACCCTTAAAAGTTATTGATTAAAGAAACGCAGCCAATCTTAAAACATCTGCATGAAATTTAAAAAGATTTGATATTTGTGGTGGCGCTATTTTTTATAATTTAAGTTTTTATTATCTAAAGAGTTGATGCCTAAAAAAATAAATAATATTTTTGATGTAAATTTACTTTAATTATAATTTTAATAATTGGTAAGAAAAGTAAGGGGCTTGGAAAACAACATTTTATTTAAACACTTTAAAAGAACAAAATTATTTTTGCTTTCTATATTGTTTTTGTTTTTTTTTAAGAATACCCATAGTCAAATAAACGACCAATTTGGAAATCCTTTTATTAAAAATTTTTCAAAAAAACAGGTTAAAATAGATTTAAGAACTTTTGATATTTCTCAAAATAAGAATGGAGAAATGTATTTTGCTACCTCAGGATCTTTATTAGAATTTGATGGTTTTAGATGGGTGAATTATTCTTTAAAAGAAGAAACAGATCTTCGATCAGTTTTATATGCAGACGATCAGCACATTTACACTTCTGGTCATGGTGGTTTTGGATACTGGTCTAAAAATAAGAAAGGTATTCTAGACTATTCAAGTTTATTTTTTAAACATCCAAGTAAAACGGCACCTTTATTGCCTGTTTTTTCAAATATAGTGGCGGTAGATGGAAAGATTTTATTTCAATCTTTTCAGCAAATACATAGTTACAATCCTCTTACTAAAAAAATAAATATAATAACTGCAACTAAAGGGTTTAGTGCTCTTTTCTCTTCAAATAACAGAGCATTTGTTCAAGATGTTTCTATTGGCTTATTTGAAATAATAAACTCAGAACAAAGAATAATTAAAGGTACTGAAGATACTTCTTTAGACATTATTGAGGTATTTGAAGAGGATAAAAAAGGATTGCTAATAGCCACAAAAAATAATGGCTTTTGGCATGCTAAAGACGGAATTCTGCGAAAAAAAGAATGGAAGATTAACAAGGAAGTTGAAAATTATATCATTACCGATGTTAAAAAATATACGGAAGGTAATTTTATTGTAGGAACTTTAAGAAATGGGTTTTATATTATTTCTAAGGATGGCAAGAAAGTAGCTCATTTTAATAAAAACAATGGAATCGAGAACAATGCTATTCGTAATGTATTTAAAGATAACAACAACAACATTTGGTTGGCTACAGAATCTGGTATTTGCTATGCTGAAGTAAAGAGTGAGACAAAATATTTATTAGATACAAAAAGTAATTTTGGGACGGTCTATACAAGTTTTTTAAATGATTCAATATTGTATTTAGGCACCAACCAAGGATTATTCTATAAAAACATCAACAAAGCGAATTCAGAACCAAAGTTAATTGATCAAAGTGCAGAGCAAATTTGGGAAATTGATAAAATTGATAACCAGATTTTAGTGGGCAGTAACAAAGGAATTTCCTTGTTAGAAAATAATTCTCTGAAAACGATTCATGTTGAAGGTGGAGGATGGGTTTTTAAAACACACCCAAAGATTAATAACCTATTGTATGTAGGTTTTTATTCTGGAATAGCTGTTTTTCAGAAAAAAAATAAGCAATGGAAATTTCTAAAGAAGTTTGATGATTTTGGAGAATCATCACGGTTTATAGAGTTTGACCAATATGGGCAAATTTGGGTTGCACATCCTTCAAAAGGATATTATAGATTAAGATTGTCTCAAAATGGATTAACAATTAACGAGGTAGAGTTTTATGGAGTAGAAAATTCAAACATCGAAGCATACGCATACATTTGTAAGATTGATGGAAACTTAGTTTTTTACAATCCAAAAGGGTTCTTTTATTATGATGCCATAGATAATTCGTTTTCAAAAGCAAAATATCCTTCAGAAATATTTAAAGGCTTAAAAAATATAAATTATGTGCACCAAAATGAAAACGTGTTCTGGTATGCTACAGCTAATTTTTTAGGCTATATTTTAAGAGATGGAAACGATTTTCAGAAATACCAAGAACCTTTTTTTACCGTTTGGGACAAACACTTAAAAGACTTTAATAAAGTTGAGAAAATTAACAATGCTAATTATGCTATTGGTATAGATAATGGTATCGTTTTTCATAGTATTAGTGCTAAAACAGGAGCTTCTTTAAAAAATGCACCTACCGTTAAATTAATGGAATTTATAAGTTCAACGGATACTATAAATGCTCCAATTGATATTAACAATGAATTAAAAGTTCCACATAATAATAATTTCTTAAAAATTAAAGTTGCTTTACCAAATGTTCCTTTAAGTAATTCTAGACAGTATCAATACAGGTTAAATGGTTTAGATAATGAATGGTCATCTTGGGTTTTTGAACCCGAAATTAAATTTCCAGGGTTAACCTCTGGAAGTTATGTTTTAGAATTAAGAACAAAAAGAGAGGTAGATAGTGAGTTTAAGATGGTAGAAATTCCATTTTACATGGAATATCCTTGGTATATAAATAATACGGCAAAAACAATTTATTTAGTATCCTTCCTGCTTTTTTTTATTGGGTATAGAACTTATTTAAAAAAGAAAAATGAAAAATATGTAATTCGATTAAAACAGTTAGAAAAACAAAAAAGAGTGCGCCAAAAAGAAAGGTTTGAATTACAAAAAATGGCAGCAGATAAGGAGCTATTTATTTTAAAAGAAGAGAATTTAAATCTTGAAATCAAAAAGAAAAACTCAGCATTAGCCTCTTCTACCTTAAATAACATTAAGAAAAATGAATTGCTAACCGATTTGATAAATGATCTTAAAAAAATTGACAAAGAGATAGTAAATAGCGCATTACATTACTCCTTAAAAAAAGTAATTAAAAAAATTAATAATCAATTAATAGATAAAGAAGATTGGTTATCCTTTCAGCTTCACTTTCGTAATTCTCATTCTCAATTTTTTCAAAATTTAAGAGAAGCACATCCAGATTTATCTTCCAATGAAATTAAGTTATGTGCTTATTTAAAACTAAATCTTTCTTCAAAAGAAATTGCTTCTTTAATGAATGTAGCAATTAGAAGTATAGAACAAAGTCGTTATAGACTTCGTAAAAAATTTAATTTAGGTAAAGATGTAAATCTTGTAAACTACATTCAAAAAATTTAAATAAAAATTTTATCTCTAATAATCAATTACTTATATTTTTTAACAAAGGTTTTGTAGAGGTGTATTTTTACTTTTATTAACTTTTGTAGAGGTTAAAAAATTGTTAAATAAGGAATTTTACTTCAAATTTGTTATCAACTAAAATTATAATTGTTTTTTCTAGTACTGCAATTTTTATATAAAATTAAGAATTTGTTACAAATCAAACAACCTTATAATTGACTAGTTTCTATGTTATTTTAACTTAATTAATCATTTATTATGAAACAAAAATTACTCTTACTTTTATTAGTAACTTTTAGTGCTATAAACGCTCAAGAAGTCACTCATGTTGATTTTGACACAAACAACGAAAACATTGTTTTTAACAGCTGGAATACTTCTTCCACTTTTACTAAAATAACGAACCCAGCACCAGATGCTTTAAACGGATCTTCTTTTGTAGGTCAGTTTACAGCTGGTGATGATAATGAGATTGGAATTGGAGTTATAGATGCAAAAACGGTATTTGCATCACCTTTTAATTTAGAATCTAATTCAGTTTTTAAAATGAAGGTATTTTCTACCGAAGAAATTGATGTTATTTTTCATTTAGAGAATGATCCTGACTGGGGAAATAATATTGAAGTTGCTGCATTTATTGGAGCTGCTGATGTAAACAAATGGACAGAGTTAACTTTCGATTTTAGCAGTGCATCATCTAATATTTATATGAACAATATTGTTATTAAAATTGGTGGTGCAAATACATCACAAGGAGATATCTATTTCTTTGATGAAATTACAGGACCAGCTTTATATGCAAGTCCTGCACAGCAATACAACCCTGCAAATAGTGTAACAGATGTTTCTATTGCAACAAATTTAGAAATTACTTCTAATGGTACGTTTAGAAATTTAGACGATTCTGAGATTACAGATTTAACGGCTAAAGTTGCCTTAAAAGTAGGCGATTCAAATGGTGCGGATGTTGCCTTTACGGCATCGATTAATGGTGATAAAAATAAAATTATAATAGACCCAATAAATGATTTAGAGAATTCTGCAACCTATTGGTATGGTGTCGTAGATAATTCTATAGAATATTCAACTGGTGTTGCTGTAACTGAAGTTTCTGCAAGCTTTGAAACAAAAGCAGCAGTGACAGGCGATATTAACGAAGTTTTATTCGATTTTGATACTACCAATGAAGATGTTGGGTTTGAATCTTGGGGTGGTGTTGGTTTTGCAAAAATTGATAACCCTGACAAGACTGGAATTAATGTTTCAGATAATGTAGCTCAATATACCTATAATGGTAATGATGCTGGTTTAGAGAATTCCTTAGTAAATGGAGCAACTCCATTAGTTCCATTTGATTTTTCTGAAACACCTTTTATTAAAGTAAAAGTATGGGTAAATAAGCCTGTCGCAGTTTCTATTAAAGCTCAAAATTATCCTGATTGGGGACAGGGACAGGAGCAAAAAATAGAAGTTACAGAAACCAATAAATGGGTAGAATTGGTCTTTAATTACGGAGCTATTACCGCAACAAATTACGATAGAGTTCAAATTTATTTTGATAAAGATGGAGCGGGAAATTCTTCAGTAGGAGACCTATATTATTTTGATGACTACTTAAAAAGTAATGTTGCGCCGGCTATAGAAAATACGCTTACACCTGAAAACGGAGCTACAGATGTTTCTCAATTTGAAAAACCAACTATTTCGTCAAATTTTCAATTTAGAAATTTAGACGATACTACGATAACCGATATTTCCAGTTTTGTAGAGTTAAGAGAAAATGATGCATCGGGTACTGTCGTTTCTATGAATGCTCTTTTAAGTGATGATAAATCTACGATTGTCATAAGTCCTTCAGATATATTAAATGTAAATACCACATATTGGTACGGAATTAAAGATAATATGATTGAGTATAAAGAAAATGATACCGCTATTACCGGAGTTTCTGCAACATTTACCACGACGGCTATAGCTACAACAATGGTCACTTATAACGATTTTGACGGTACATCTTTAACTACGGTTTCAGAAACGATGGGAGATCCAGCAGGGTCTTACACTGCAGTTGCAGATCCAGCAGGAGGAAGCAATATGGTTGCCAAATGGGATAAAGGAAACTCATGGGGAGGCTGGGAAAGAATTCACTTTCAATTAAATGGACCTTTTGATGCGTCTAAAGATGATATATTCTCTTTTAGAGTCTATTCTTCAATAAAAACAGGTATAAGATTTAAGTTAGCAGATGCAAAAGAGGATGGAGATATTACCGCTCAATTTGAAACTGATGAAGAAGTTATTGTAGAAAATCAGTGGCAAACAGTGTATTTAAATACATCTGAATTAGCAGATAATGTAAGTTTTGATCATTTATTTATTTTCTTAGGCAGGGGAGATACAACAGATACTACATTTTATATAGATGATGTAAAAGGACCTCAATTACAAGGTACAGCTTCTACAAATGATTTTGATAAAACTAGTTTTCAGTTTTTCCCAAATCCTACAAAAGATTTGATAACCTTTATCAATATAGACGGGAAAAAAGAAATTAGAATTTTTGATGTGAATTCTAAACAAGTTCTTAAAAGGACTATTGAAAACAACGAGTTGTCTATTGGTAGTTTAAAACGAGGGTTTTATTTTTTAGAAATTAACGGTCAATTTAGAAAGCTAATTAAAGAATAATATTTATCTAAGCGTAACAGAGGATTATTCTTCTGTTATGCTTTTTACAAAAAATAAGCATGAACAAACTAACGGCATTATTTTTAAAATTAATACTTATTATTACCCTTTTTTGTCCTACTATCTCTTTCTCTCAAACCACAATAGTATCAGGAGAAGTTATAGATAGCTCTGGAAATCTCCTCCCTGGAGTTTCAGTATTAGTAGAAGGAACGACTAATGGAACTACAACAGATTTTGATGGTAAATATGTTCTTAATATAAAGACTCCAAATGCAACGCTATTATTTGCCTATTTAGGATTTGAAAAACAAAAGATAAAGGTTTTAACAAATAAGATAATCAATGTAATCTTAAAAGAAAGTTTAGATCAATTAGATGAAATTCAGGTTGTTGCATTTTCAAAACAAAAGAAAAACAGTGTTATTGGTTCCATTACTACATTAAAAGCTGCAGAATTAAAACAACCAACTTCTAATATAACAAATGCATTGGCAGGTAAAATATCTGGTTTAATTTCTTATCAAAGATCTGGAGAGCCAGGAGCTGATAACGCCGCTTTTTTTATTAGAGGTGTAACGACATTTGGGTTTAATAATAGTCCTTTAATTTTATTAGATGGACTGCAAATAACTGCCTCAGATTTAGCACGTTTAGAACCCGATAATATTGCCTCTTTTTCAATTATGAAAGATGCAACAGCTACGTCCTTGTATGGAGCAAGAGGTGCAAATGGTGTCGTTTTAGTAACTACAAAGGAAGGAAAAAAGGGAAAGGCGAAAGTATCTGTGCGGTATGAAAGTTCATTATCAAGTCCTTCTAAAATAAATAGTTTTTTAGGAGCTGTAGATTATATGGAGTTGTATAACAGAGCGCAGAGATCTAGAGATCAGTCTGCAACCTTATTATATTCAAAGCAAAAAATAGAAGGAACAAGAAATGGTCTTAATCCAAATATTTATCCGGATGTAGATTGGTATAATGAATTATTTAAAGATTTTGCCCTCAATAAAAGATTGAATGTAAATATCAATGGAGGTGGAGAAGTTGCTCAATATTATTTATCGGTTACAAGTGCAAATGAAACAGGGTTGTTAAAAGTAGACCCTCTAAATAATTTTAATAATAATATTGATATTAATAGATCTAATTTAAGAGCGAATATTAATATCAATTTAACTAAAACAACGAAAGTTTCTGCTAAATTTTATTCATTATTCGAGCGCTATAACGGACCTATTATAGGTGCTTCAGATATTTTTTATCAAGTAGCACAAGCAAATCCAGCGAATTTCCCAAAAGCTTATGAACCAGATGAAGCAACTGCGAACTTCAACCATATTCTTTTTGGAAATAAAGGTAATGGTAGTTTTGCAAACCCATATGCAGAAAGTGTAAGAGGTTATAAAGATCGTTTTGCAAATACAACATTAGCTCAATTTCAAATTAAACAGGATTTAAGTTTTATTACAGAGGGCTTAAAGTTAAGAGCTATGGCTTCTGTAAGAACATTTACAGAGAATCAAAACGAACGTAGTTTTACACCTTTTTACTATGGCGCGAATGAAACGCTAACGCCACAAGGAGTTGTAAATGAACTTTATCAAATTCAAGAAGGTACAGAGTTTTTAAATAACCCTACAGTGAATAACTACGGTAATAGTAATTTTTATTATGAAGCTGTTTTAGAATACAACAGCACCATCAAAGAGAAACATGAAGTAGGTGGTTTATTGGTAAGTTATTTTCAGGAAGCTTTAAATACAATAGGCGGTAATACTGCTTTTTCCACATTACCATCCAGAAATATGGGTATATCCGGAAGAACTTCTTATAGTTATGATAGTCGATATTTTGGTGAATTTAATTTTGGATATAATGGATCAGAAAAATTTGCCGAAAAGAATAGATTTGGGTTTTTCCCTTCTGTAGGATTAGGTTGGATAGTTTCTAATGAAGCTTATTTTGAGAAAAATATTCCATCTATTAATTTATTAAAATTAAAATATACGTATGGTTTAGTTGGTAATGATGGTATTTCAGGCCCAAGTGATCGTTTTTTTTATCTATCTGACGTAAATCTCAATAATGGAGGAACGGGATATTCTTTTGGCTCAAATTATAACAACTATTATAATGGATATATTATTAATAGGTATGCAAATGAAAGTGTTACTTGGGAGGTTGCCACAAAATCTAATATAGGTTTAGAATTAGGGCTATTTAATAAATTAAATTTACAAGCAGATTATTTTACAGAACATCGTAAAGATATCTATATGGAACGTCAGTATATTCCAGAAACTGCTGGTTTAACAACCACAATTAGCAGTAATATAGGAGAAGTTAAAACAAAAGGAGTTGATTTATCTATTGATTATAATCATGCTTTTAACAGTGATTTTTATATAACTGCTAGAGGTAATTTTACGTATTCAACAAACGAGATACTAGTAAATGGAGAGCCAGAATTTCAAAATGAAAACTTGAGTAGAATTGGACATCCTGTTAATCAACAATGGGGTTACATCGCCGAACGGTTGTTTGTAGACGAGGAAGATATCAATAATTCTCCTGAGCAATTTAATGGATTTTCAACCACAAACTCTTATCTGCCTGGAGACATAAAATATACAGATATAAATCAAGATGGGGTTGTAAACGAATTAGATCAAGCACCTATAGGTAAGCCAAATGTACCTGAAATTGTTTATGGATTTGGGGTATCTGCGGTCTATAAGAATTTCGATCTTTCAATATTTATGCAAGGTTCTGCAAGATCGTCGTTTTTTATAAATCCTAATGATATTTCTCCTTTTGTAAATGAAAGAAACGCATTGAGTATTATTGCTGACAATCACTGGTCAGAAAACAATCCTGACCCCAATGCTTTTTGGCCTCGATTATCAACTTATGAGATAGAAAACAATCAAAAACCATCTACTTGGTGGCTAAGAGATGGTGATTTTTTAAGATTAAAAAGTGTAGAATTTGGTTTTACAATCCCAGAAACTACAGGAAAAATTTTCGCAAATGCCAAAACAAGAATCTATATTACAGGGTTAAATTTACTGCATTTCTCAAAATTCGATTTATGGGATCCAGAATCGGCAGGAAATGGTTTAGGGTATCCACCTCAAAGAGTTATTAATATTGGGGCTCAAGTAAAATTTTAAAAAGTAAAAAATGAATTTAAAAAACAAATTTTTAGCAATTATTTTATGTAGTGCATCACTATTTATAAGCTGCGAAGATTATTTAGATATTGTGCCAGATGGAACGCAAGAGTTAAGTTTACTTTTTAATAGAAAAGAAACAGCTTATAATGCTTTAGCAAATTGTTATAGTTATTTACCGCAAAATGATGGTACATATGCAAGTTATGTTTTACTAAGTGATGAATTAACAGTGCCAATTCCTAAAGAACCGAACGCTATTAAATTAATGAAAGGCCAACAAAATGTTTCTTCACCAATAATGGGTTATTGGTCTGGTTTTTCTGCAATAGGAAGAGGGCAAGGTTCTTTGTGGGAAGGAATACGAAGTTGTAACACGCTAGTTGAAAATATCGATTTAGTGGTTGACATGACTCAGGAAGAGAAAAATCAGTGGAAAGCTGAAGTGATATTTTTGAAGGCGTATTATCATTTTTTATTAGTTAGTAATTACGGACCAATTCCAATTGTTGATGAGAATTTGCCAATTTCTGCTTCAGACGAAGCTGTGCGATTAGATAGAAAAACGGTTGATGAATGTTTTAGTTATATAATTGAAACAATTGACGCTGCTATTGTTGATTTACCTGAGAGAATTATTGGAAATAATGATATCGGAAGAATAGATCAGGTAATTGCTAAATCTATTAAAGCAAAAGCGTTGTTGTATAGTGCAAGTCCATTATTTAATGGTAATACTTCTTTATATGGAAGTTTTGTAAATGTGAATGGAGAGCATTTTTTCAATCAAAATAAAGATGATTCTAAATGGGAATTAGCAGCTGAATCAGCAAAAGAAGCTTTAGATGCTGCAATTACTCAAGGTGCTAGTATGTATTATTATACAGAAACACCTCCACTTTTTGATACGAATAATTTTCAATTTGAGTTGGTAAGAGATCAGTATAATAATCGTTTTGCAATTACAGATCCTTGGAATTCTGAATTAATTTGGGGAAATTCTAGTCCTGTAACAAACGGACAATATTGGCAGATTCAGTCACCAGCATTAATGAAAGACCCAACATCTTCTTCTGTAGAAGCTTCTTGGCAATGGCTAGCGCCAAGTTTAAGAATGGTAGAAACCTATTACACTAAAAATGGATTGCCGATTAACGAAGATTTATCTTTTGAATATGTTGATCGATACAACACAACCACCATAGCTTTTAATCAACGTTTTTATGCCCAATTTGCAAATAGAACTGCAAAACTAAACTTAAATAGAGAGCCTCGTTTTTATGCATCTTTAGGATTTGATAGAGGATTGAACAGAACCTGGGGAAGTCTTTGGAATCTTAAAATGCGCGAAGGAGAGCTGCATGGCAGAGTTGCAAACACAGGAGACTATTTAGTAACAGGGTATGCACTTAAAAAGCTAGTGCATCAAGATTCTGAAGGAGATGCATATAATAAAGCAATTACGTATCCTTGGCCAATGATGCGATTAAGTGAGTTGTATTTAAATTATGCAGAAGCTTTAAATGAATTTAGTGGACCTTCTATGGAAGTCTATGAAGCTTTAAATAAAATTAGAGAACGCGCAGGAATACCAACGGTGCAAGATGCTTGGAGCAATGCAACTTTTGCCGCAACACCAAATAAGCACACGAGTAAAGAAGGTTTAAGAGAAATTATTCAACAAGAAAGAATGATAGAGTTGGCTTTTGAAGGTCACAGATATTACGATGTTAGAAGATGGAAATTAGCAGAAAAGTATTTTACAACCCCAATTAAAGGATGGTCTGTAGATGAAGAAACAGAGGCTAATTATTATCAAATTAAGGATGTAAGTCAACGATCCTTTAATTCACCTAGAGATTATTTACAACCTATAAGTTTTACAGAGTTGTCTAGGAACCCTAATTTAATCCAAAATCCAGGTTGGTAAAAAAATATATCATTATGAAAAAACAAATAAACAAAGTACTGCTTTTTTCAATCTTTATTTTAGCTACACTTATTGCTTGCTCTAATAATGAGGATTTTGACACAACACCTCCAGGAATACTATCTAATATTTCTGTAACGCCAACAAATGGCGGAGGAATCATAAATTATTCACTTCCTTCTGATGACGATATATTGTATGTGAAAGCGGTATATTTTAATTCACAAGATGAAGAGGTTTTTAGAGTTTCTAGCAAGTATAATACTTTTTTAGAGGTAAACGGATTAAACCAAACTTCGGCTGTTAAAGTGAAATTATATGTGGTAGATGAAAGTGAAAATAGATCAGAGACTGTTGAAATTGATTTCATCCCACTAAAGTCCTTTATTTTTTTAGTGCAAGAGAGTATCGCAATAAATCCAGATTTAGGAGGTGTAAAAATTACTTGGGATAACATTGCTTCAAAAACAGTTTTTGTTTACGTGCATATTTTGGATGGAGCAAATGAAACCATTAGAATATTATCATCAAACAACGCACAAGAAAGTATTTTTATCAGAGGTTTAGCCTCTTCAGAACTGGCATTTTCTACGAAAGTTGAAGATTTTGATGGTAACATCACGGAACTAGAAGAAAAAGGAAAATACACTCCTTTATTTGAAGAGAAAATTGATAAGTCGACTTGGACTTTAGTAAGTGGACAATCTATAAATGGAGATGCTTATGAAGGAAGAACCGTAAACTTTTGGGATGATGTTGTAGATACTGTTGAAACGGATGCAGATAATAGCTATTTTATTGCTACCAGAGAGAATAATGGAGGAAGTTTAAATTTTCCTTTAGACATTGTTATCGATTTTAATAAGAATGTTAAAATTCAACGGTTTAAAGTTTGGCAAAGAGCTTTTTGGTATAATGGAGGTGGTATTACATATCATTATCAAGAAGAAAATATAAAGTCTTTTAATCTATATGCTAGTTCAGATTCTCAAACTTGGAATTTACTTGGTCAATTTGATATTGGTGATCCAAGAGATGCTTCAGGAAATATACCAACAGCAGCTTTTCAAGAAGCAATAGATGGTCACGAATTTAGTTTAGCAAATACGTCAGAAGAATTTAGATACCTCAAATTCGAGATTACGTCTAATTATGGGAGCACTCAAATAACGGTAGGCTCAGAAATAACATTATTCGGTTTAGATAATCTATAATACAAGTAATAAATGAATTTTATAAAAAAGTATTGTTTTTATGTACTTCTGATTTTTACAGTTTCTGCAAGTTCACAAGGTTTAAGAGCTCTTGGGAAAAAGATAGTAAACTCCAATGGTGATGAGGTGCTGTTAAAAGGAGTTGGGTTAGGTGGTTGGATGTTGCAAGAAGGGTATATGATGAATTCTTCTGGAGTAGTAGATACTCAACATGAGTTTATAGAAAAACTAACAAGATTAATTGGAGCGCAGAAAACAGCAGAATTTTACACGAATTGGAGAAAGAACTTTGTTACAAAACAAGATGTGGATTCTATAGCAAAATGGGGATATAATAGTATACGATTGCCAATGCATTACAACTTATTTACCTTGCCTATAGAACAGGAATCTGTAGAAGGAGAAAATACTTGGCTAAATACTGGTTTTGACATGGTAGATGAGCTTTTAACTTGGTGCGAATCCAATCAAATTTATTTGATTTTAGATTTACATGCAGCGCCTGGAGGACAAGGAAAAGATGCAGCAATCTCAGATTATGACGATACAAAACCATCTCTATGGGAAAGCGAATTCAACAAAAGTAAAACAGTTGCTTTGTGGAGAAAATTGGCAGAACGTTATAAAGATAAAGAATGGATTGGCGGTTATGATTTATTAAACGAAGTGAATTGGCCTTTAGGAACAAATGTACTTCGTGATTTATATATAAGAATTACAAATGAAATTAGAGCAGTAGATTCTTATCATATCCTTTTTATTGAAGGAAATGGATTTGCCAATGATTTTAGTGGTTTAACGCCTCCTTGGGATTCAAATTTGGTATATAGTCCGCATAAATATTGGACTTTTAATGACACCGCTTCCATTCAATGGGTGCTTGATCTTAGAGCACAGCATAATGTGCCTCTTTGGCTTGGGGAATCTGGTGAAAATTCTAATGTTTGGTTTACAGAAGCTATAAACTTGCTAGAAGATAATGATATTGGTTGGGCTTGGTGGCCTTGGAAAAGAATTTCTACGATTGTATGTCCATACTCAATAAATTCCAATGCCAATTACGAAGCGATTATTAAATATTGGAAAAATGAAGGTGCACAACCATCTGTTGCTGACGCTGTGGAGGGTTTAAGCCAATTAACCACAGATTTATTGTTAGAGAATAATGTGTATTTTAAAGATGTTGTAGATGCAGTTTTAAGACAGCCTCAAGATGAGACACATATTCCATATGCCAATCATACCTTACCAGGAATTGTTTATTTGTCTGATTATGATTTGGGAACTAATGGTATTGCTTATTATGATGTTGATTATGCAAACTACACGTTGTCTACAGGTGAAGATTATCAGCCATGGAATTCTGGTTGGAACTATAGAAATGATGGTGTAGACATTCAAACAAATTCAGATAATATAAACAGCAATGGTTATCATATTGGGTATACGAAAAATAAAGAATGGTTAAAATATACCCTTGAAGTAACAGAAACGGGCTTCTATAATATGAATTTTAGATATGCAACTGAGCAATCTGGGGCTAAAGTAAATTTTTTTATTAACGAGGTTGATATTTCTGGTAATGTGAATTTAGGAAATAGCGGAGGTTGGAGCAATTTTGTAAATCATTCTATAAAAAATTCATATTTAGAAGCTGGTAAACATGTTTTAAAAGTGCAGATTAATGGGAATTCAGAATTTAATATGAGTAGTATTGAGTTTCTAAAATCATCAGATGCAATTCCAATATTTGATGTATTAAGTGCGAGTACAAATGAGGATGAAAAATCTATAAAAATTGTTTTAAACCATCCAGCCAGCCAATCTACCTTCACAAATGATTTGTTTGAAGTAAAAGTAAACAATACTTTGAGAACCATAGAATCAGCAGAAATAGATGCTTCTAATACCAGAATAATTACTATAAAGTTGGTAGATTATGTATTCTATCAAGATCAAATTAAAGTAAGTTATAACGGTACTATTATCACATCAATATACAACTCAAATTTAGATGTATTTGAAAATCTAACTGTCAACAATAATTTAATAGCTAGACTATTAGTGCCAGGAAAAATACAAGCCGAAGAGTTCACCAATCAAGTTGGACTGCAAACAGAAAATACAACGGATATTGGAACAGGACAAAATATTGGTTATACAGATATTGGTGATTATGCAGAGTATTTAATTTATATTTCTGACAGGGGTAATTATAATCTAAATGTGCGAACAGCCGCGCAATCTAATGCAGGAAAAATTGAATTTAAATTAATTAATAATGTAACAACTAAAAGTATCTCTCAAATAGATTTGCCAGTTACAGGTGGTTGGCAATCTTGGCAAACAACATCTACAAAAACCGTTTTAGACGCAGGGGTTTATACTTTAAAAATGGAGGTTTTAAAAGCTGGTTTTAATATGAACTGGTTTGAATTCGAATTTGTAAATAGTTTAAGTCTTGATAGAGCAAAAAATAATAAGGTAGTAGTTTTTCCAAATCCTATTTCAGCGAGGTTTTATGTAAAATTAAATAACCAACAAAATATTAAGAAGCTAAAGATTATTGATGTGAATGGACGTTTGGTGCAAAAGTTAAAACCTAATTTAATAAACAATGTTTATAATTTATCTAATTTAAATTCTGGGATTTATTTTCTAATTTTAGAGACGGATCAAGGAAGTTTTCAAAAGAAACTAATAAAAAATTAAACAGACAATTACTGGAAGAAAATACCTAATTCTTTTACCATTCTGTATTTAAGTTTATCACTTCCTTTTGAGATATCTAAAAGAATCAGCAGAGTATAGAGGAGGATACAGTTTTTTTAGGACAACATAAATCAAAATATTTAAAATAATTCAATTAAACAGATCAAATGAAAAATAGATATTTCTACTACATACTAAGTTTCTTTGCAATAGGGATTCTTACAATATCTTGTAAAATAAAAGATAAAAAAGACCCAATAAAAATAGTAGGGTCTAATGTTTGGGAATTAGATTTCTTGGATAATTTTGATGTTTTTAATACCGAAAATTGGCAAGACCAGCGTATTTGGGTAAATAACGAAACACATTGTTATGTTCCTGATAATGAATTCGGAACTAGAGAAGTTAGTGATGGCTCCTTAAAGTTAAAGGTTATAAATATTGGCACAAAACGTCCTTGTGATAATTTTGACAAACATGGAAAACAACATCCAGAAACCCAATATGTGGCGGGTAGAGTAGTATCAAAAAATAAAAAAGAATTTATAAAGGGAAAATGGACAGCAAGATTAAAGCTTGAGAGCAATGGAGAACCAAGTATGTTTCCTGCTTGGTGGATTCTTGGTGCGCAGAATAACGAATCCCCAGTTCAAGAAGCTGATGAAAACATTTGCTGGCCTTTAACCGGTTCTGGTGAGATCGATATTTTTGAACATCATGGAGATCATCAGAAAAATCATTTCACAGCCGGAGCTATTAAAAATTTAGGAGAATGTGATAAAGGTGATTGGTGGAGTTTACGCAAAGGATTTGATGTTACTTTAAATGATTATCACGAATATTCTGTAGAGTGGGAGGTTAGTGATCTCGTTTATAGAGTTGATGATACAGAAATATACCGAAATATTGGAGAGGGGGATACTTACCCCGAAAAGATGTTTGCTATCTTAAACTTCGCCAAAATCACAGATGCACCCATGAAAGGGGAATGGGTTTTAGAAGTTGATTGGGTAAAACATGAATTTCGAAAATTATTAGATTAATCTTATTTAAATATTATATTTGAAAAATCATCTATCTCTAATTTTTATAAACATGACCTTAAAAAATTGCAGCATACTATTTTTTTTACTAGTAATTGTATCTTGTTCAGATTCAGAAATTAAAGAAGTAAATAAAACTGAAAACTTGGCCACTTCTTCTATAGAAAATTACAAGAATAAAACGCTGAGAGTGTATACAACAGCAAAAGATACAGAGCTAAGACTAACAAAAACAAGTGAACAAACTTTTAAAAATAAGGTACAGCCGTTAGAAACCGAAGTGGCTATTTTTGTGAACCCAAAAAAGACTTTTCAGAAATATTTAGGCATTGGTGGCGCTATTACAGATGCTTCCGCTGAAGTTTTTTCAACGTTAAATGATGTGCAGCAAAATAAATTATTGCAATCCTTATATGGTAAAGAAGGTATTGGTTATAATATTATTAGAACGAGTATTCATAGTAGTGATTTTGGTTTAGGAAGTCATACCTATATTGAAGAGGGTGATGCAGCATTAAAGACTTTTTCAATTGAAAAAGACAAACAGAAACGAATTCCGTTTATAAAAAGAGCGATTGAACTAATTAAGGATGATGTCGTTTTTTATGCAAGTCCATGGAGTCCGCCAGCTTTTATGAAAAGCAATAAAAATATGTTACGAGGAGGTAAGTTACTTCCAGAATTTCGTCAATCTTGGGCAGATTATTATGTGAAGTTTATTAAAGCGTATGAGAAAGAAGGGATTCCTGTTTGGGGTTTAACCATACAAAATGAACCGATGGCCGTTCAAAGATGGGAGTCTTGTATTTATACGGCTACCGAAGAACGTGATTTCTTAAAAAATTATTTAGGACCTACACTTGAAAAAGAAGGTTTAGGAGATAAAAAAATTGTTGTTTGGGATCATAATAGAGATTTAATTTCTGAAAGAGCAAATACTATTTTTGAAGATCCAGAGGCGTCAAGATATGCTTGGGGTATCGGTTTTCATTGGTATGAAACTTGGACTGGAGGTTTGCCAAAATATGATAATCTAAAAAACATAAATGAATCTTTTCCATCTAAGAATATGCTATTTACAGAAGGTTGTGCAGAAGGATTTAATTCGGAAAAATTACAATTTTGGCCAAATGCAGAACGGTACGGAAATTCTATGATAAACGATTTTAATAGCGGTGTTGTTGGTTGGACAGATTGGAATATTTTACTAGATGAAAGAGGTGGTCCAAATCATGTTCAGAATTTTTGCTTTGCACCAATTCATGCAGATACAAAAACAGGAGAATTGACATTTACACCAACCTATTATTATATTGGTCACTTTTCAAAATTCATAAATCCAGGAGCTTTGCGAGTAAGCACAACAACAAGCAGAACCACTATTGAAAGTACGTCTTTTAAAAATAAAAACGGGGAAATTGTAACCGTAGTGATGAATAAAACAGATACTAAAATAGGGTATAAACTTATTGTTGGTGAAAGTGAAACTGTATTAGAAATAGCACCACGTGCAATGCAAACAATAATTTACTAAATTTACTTTTTTAAAATTCAAAATGAATTATGAATAATAAGGCATACACCATTTTTATAAGTTTTATAGTTGCATTAGGCGGATTCCTTTTTGGTTTTGATGCCGGCATTATTTCCGGAGTCATGTCTTTTGCGGGGCCAGAATTTGATTTAAGCGAAATTCAATCTGGATGGGTGGTAAGTGCCCCTTCATTTGCGGCCATGTTTGCGATGTTATTTTCAGGAAGGTTGAGTGATGTTATTGGAAGAAAAAAAACATTGATTTTTGTAGCTTTTTTATATGCTATTTCTGCTGTTTTATCTGCCATGGCATCATCTTATGAAATGCTATATGTTGCAAGAATTATTGGCGGTATCGCTTTTGGTGCAGCGTTGGTTTTAGCACCGATCTATATTGCAGAGATTTCAACAGCAGAAAATAGAGGAAAGTTAGTTTCTTTGCAGCAACTAAACATTGTTTTTGGTTTTTTTGCGGCATTTTTAAGTAATTATTTTTTTAATAAATATAATACATCAGAAAGTACTTTTTTAACCGATGAAAACGTTTGGAGATGGATGTTAGGGGTCGAGTTTATTCCTGCAGTAGGTTATTTTATTTTCTTGTTTTTTATCCCTAAAAGTCCACGTTGGTTATATTTAAAAGGGAATTTCGAGGAAGCGAAAATAGTTTTGAATAAAATTCATGGTACTGAAAGAGGAGAGGAAGAAATTGCTGCTATCGAAAAAAATATACATGCTGAGAAAAACAAAGAAGCATTAAAAATTAAAGATATATTAAAATCATCATTACGCTTTATTTTAGTTGTTGGTTTAATTGTTGGAGTTTTGCAACAAATTACAGGTATAAATGCAGTGTATTTCTATGCAACATCTATTTTTAAACAAACAGGAATAGGAACAGATGCTGCTTTTTCATCCGGAGTTTTATTAAGTTCGATTTCAGTTATATTTACTTTTGTTGCTATTTATTTAATTGATAGAACAGGCAGAAGGCCTTTATTGTTGTTCGGTACGGCGGGAATTGCAGTTAGTTTATTATTGTGTGCTTATGGTTTTAACCAGGCAACATATCAATTATCAGCAGAAAAAATTAATCAATTAGAATTTTCTGAATCCCAAAAATTACTACCTTTTGTAGATAAAGTATATGATAATGATATTGATTTTAAGAACGATGTAAAAGCGATTTTAGGGAATAAAATATATAGTAAGAATGATGGCGCTATTTTGGAAGCAGCAACTACGATTAATGCTACTTTAATATTAATCGGAATTTTAGGTTTTATAGCCTGTTTTGCATTTTCACTGGGTCCAGTTATGTGGGTATTATTGTCAGAATTATATCCATTAAAATATAGAGGATTAGCAATTGGTATTATTGCTTTTATAAATTCGTTAATAAGTTCTTTAGTGCAGTTAGTTTTTCCTTGGGAGTTATCTAATTTAGGAAATGCACTTACCTTTTTTATCTTTGGAATAATTGCGTTAGTAGGATTCTTTGTTTTGGTGAAAATATTACCTGAAACGAAAGGAAAATCTTTAGAAGAGTTAGAATTAGAGTTGGTTAAAAGCTAATTTAGGGTTTCAAATTAAGGATACTGTATAGGTGCAAACATGTAAAAATTAAAAATCATTGATTATTAATATTGCAATAGATTTTTCTTTTTTTAGTTTAATTATAGTGTTAAAACTTCAGGTGATAAGTATTTGTTCTTGTAAAATGAATATATTTGATAACTTAAATTAATCAGTGTTTGAATGAAGTTTTTATACTTTAGATTTTGCGTACTATTTTTATGCTTTTTTTCATTAAAAATTAATTCGCAAGAGACGTTGCCGATATACCAAGATTATCTTTCTGATAATGTATATTTAGTGCACCCATCGGCTGCAGGTATTGGTAATTCTAGTAAATTAAGATTTACTGCAAGACAACAATGGGCGGGAATACCCAATGCACCAGCTTTACAAACTTTGAGTTTTCATACCAAAATTAGTGAAGAATCTAATGCCGGTTATGGATTTGTTTTATTCAATGATAAAAACGGTTTCCATTCTCAAAAAGGAATACAAGGTTCTTATGCATATCATTTGCCAATGTCCGATGGGAGACTGTTTAATCAACTTTCTTTTGGATTGGCTTTTACCTTTGTTCAAAATCAATCAGACCAAAGAACTTTTACCGGAGATAGAGCAATTGCTGCTGTTGTAGAAAGTACAAGCTATTATAACGCAGATTTTAGTGTTGCTTATCATTTGGGAGGTTTTTCTTCCTATTTTACAGTAAAAAATTTATTATTAACGGCTAAGAATAATTTAAATGTTCAGGAACCTTTAGATTTAAGAAATTATATTTTTTCTACTGGATATTATTTTGGCCAAGATCTTTTTGTTCAATTTGAACCATCTTTGATGCTCCAAATTAGAGAGAGTACAGGAGAACGAATTGCAGATTTTAATATGAAAGTGTACAAGGATTTTTCAAAATTACAACTTTGGGCGGCACTTTCATATCGAAAAAGTTTTGATGTTAACGCTATCGAAAACGCACAATTTGTATCTCCAATTATTGGTTTAAATTATGATAACTTAATGTTTTCTTATACATACACAAACCAAATGAATGAGACTGTTTTAACAACATCTGGATTTCATCAAATTTCTGTGGGTATAAATTTATGGACTAGAGAACAAAGAGCTGCTGCTTGTCCAAACATTAATTCCTCTGTTAGACGATTTTAAAACTCCCTTTCATCAATTTTCACTAGCTCATTATTGTCATTAGAAATGAGCATTTTTAAAACTTGTTTGTTTTTATTGATGTAAAACTGATGCTTTCCTTTTCTTGCATTATTATTTAAAAGATGATGTTTTTCTAAGATCGCTTTGGTTTGTTTTGCAACTGCTTCTCCAGAATCTATAATCTGAATCTTCTCTCCAGTGATTTCTCTAATTTGAGGGATTAAATAGGGGTAGTGTGTCCATCCTAAAACCAAACAGTCAATATCCTCCTCTAGCATTGGTGTGATATAAGAAGAAAGTAATTCATTCATTTCTGAAGAATTTATTTTCCCGTTTTCAATCAATTCAACTAAGCCTTTTCCTATCGTTTCTATAGTTGTTATTTTTTTAGTAATAGTGTTTGTCGTTTTTTCAAATAACGCGCTGTTCAAGGTTCCTTTGGTGGCCAGTATTCCAATATTATTTGTTTTAGTTTGAATCGCTGCAGGTTTTATAGCAGGCTCAATACCAATAAAAGGAATAGCATACTTTTTTCTTAATATTTTTATGGCATTTGTGGTCGCAGTGTTGCACGCTACAACAATTAGTTTACAATCTTTTTGAAGTAAATATTCTGTATTTTTTATAGATAAATCAATAATCTCTTGTTTGCTTTTTTCTCCATAAGGAGCATTTTTGCTGTCAGAAAGATAAATGGTGTTTTCAATTGGTAAAAGTGTCTTAATCTCTTTCCAAATAGAAGTGCCACCAACTCCAGAATCAAAAATACCAATTGGAAAACTAGTTAATTTCATATATATGTAAAAATAAAAAAACCTACTTAAAAAAGTAGGTTTTAGAATCTTATTTAAAAGTTTGTTTTTAGAAGCCTAATTTCGTTTTTACAGCTGCAAAAATATCTTCACCTTTTTTAACTAGTAAGCCTTTACCGACAGAAGCGTCTAAAATGTATAAAATACCTTTAGAAGCTGCTACTTCTTCAATAGCTTTCTGCGCTTTTTCTATAATTGGGTTTAAGCCTTCTGCCTGTTTTTTCTGCATTTCTTGTAACGCAGTTTGTCTTAATTGTTCGTATCTAGCTCTCTCTTGTTGTACTTCTTGAGCTCTAGACTCGTTTATTTCTCTTGTCTGTGCATTTTGTTCTGCAGTATACTTTTTCATTTTACTGTCTAATTTCTGCGCCATTCCCTCAATCTCATCTTGATAAGTTTTACTTAACTTTTCAATATCTAATTTCAACTGTTTTGTTTGAGGCATTTCAGCTACTAACTTTTCAAAGTCTATATGACCCGTCTTTTGTGCATTCGCAACACCACCTACTCCTAAAGTAAACACAGCAATTAATAGTAACGTTTTTAAATTTTTCATTCTTGTTTTAATTTAATTATTATTCTTGACTTTATTTAATTATTTTCTTTCTTCTTTCGTTCTTCCTCTTTTTTCTTTCTGAGGGCTTCTTTCTTTTCTCTTAAAACTTTTCTTTGTTCTTCTCGTTTTTTAATAAGAGCGGCTCTTTTTTCTGCAATTGCTTTTTTCTTCGCTTCTTTATCTGCTACTTTTTTAGCAACTGCCTGCACTTTTTTATTCTTCGCTTCTGCTAGCTTTAATTCTTTATCTGCAGTTTTTTTAGCAATAACTTCTTTTTGTGCTTCCGTTAACTCTTTGCCAGGAGCATTCGCTTTTTTTCTTTTTTGCTCCTTTTTTTCGCTTGCTAATCTTGTTCTATCTATTGTAGATAAAACAAGTTCGCTAATATCGTATTTTTTATTTGAATACAACATAATCAAATCACTAGATTTTTCAAATACAAAATCGTACTTCTTTCTTTTTGCAATCCCTTGTATCGCATTAAAAACTTGATCTTGAATAGGCTTTACCAATTGTTTTCTTACCAAAAACATATCTCCTTTAGGACCAAAGTATAAAGATTCTAAACGTCTTAATTCAAATTGTTTTAAAGTAATTTCCTCTTCTTTTTCTTCGATTAAATCTTTCGTTAAAATTACTTTTTCGTTCGCTAAGTCAGATTTTAGCACTTCTATATGACGTGCTTGCTTGTCTAATTTTTTTCTCCATTTTCCAATTTTAGCATCTAATGTATTTTGCGCTTGCATATATTCTGGAACATTTTCTAGAATGTACTCCATATCTATATATGCAATAATTTGATTTCTTTGGGACCAAAAGTTTGTGGCTGTAAATAACAGAAAAACTAATAAAAATATTTTTTTCATTTGTATAATGTATTTAGAAAAAACCGTGCCAAAAAAACCCATTGACATTACAAATGTACAGTTTTTCTAGAATTGTCTTCCAATAATAAAATGTGTTTGCCAGCCAGATTTTTCCCTTAATCCAGGTAAAGGGTCAAAGCCATGTGCAAAGTCTATACCTAATAAACCAAAGGCCGGCATAAAAATTCTTACACCTAATCCTGCTGAACGTTTTAATTCAAACGGATTAAATGTTTCAAAATTGTCATAAGAATTACCCGCTTCTAAAAATCCTAGTGTATATATAGAGGCAGAAGGAGAATCTGTTATAGAAAATCTTAATTCCATTTGAAACTTATTAAAAATTGTTCCTCCTTCAGCAGATGATAATCTATTATTTTCATATCCTCTTAATCCAACTGTTTCTCTACCATCTAACTGAAATTGTGCAATTCCATCTCCTCCAACAAAATATCTTTCAAATGGATTTTGACCTAATTCTGAATTATAAAATCCTAAATAACCCATTTCTGCGTTGGTCATCAATACTAATTTATCTGTAAATGAAGTATACCATTTACCTTTTGCTGTTATTTTATAGTATTCTAACCATTTGTATTTTTCTTGAGTGTCTAAATTTGCGTAATCTTTATCACTGAATAGAGAGTAAGGCAAAGTTGCTTTTACGGCAAGAGAAAATTCAGAACCATAAGTAGGAAAAATTAAACTTGGTCCTGCAGAGTTTCTGCTAATAACTGCGTTATACGACAAGTTATTTAAAGTTCCATTATTTAAAATATCACTACCAACTCTAAATCCATAGTTATTTAAATTAAAACTTTGATAAGAAATAGTTTGCGATAATTGAAAGAAATCATCTGGCCATTTTAAACGTTGACCTAAACCTAAAGAGGCACCAATAATACCTAAACTTTGATTTCTATCTACATCTCCTGTTTGAAAGTTAAATTGATACTGATTTGATGAGTAAATAGAAAACGATAAAGATTGTGGTTTTCTGCCTCCCAACCAAGGTTCTGTAAATGAAAAACTATAAGTATTAAATGTTCTACTCGTTTGTAGACGTAAAGATAGTTTTTGACCATCTCCCATTGGTAAAGGATTGTACGATTCTTTATTGAATAAATTTCGAATAGAGAAATTATTAAAAGATAAACCAAGAGTACCTATAAAAGAACCACCTCCATAACCCCCTTGCAGTTCTATCTGACTTCCACCTTTTTCTACTACTGTAAAGTCTATATCAGCTGTTTTATTTTGATAATTTGGCACAACATCTGGTGATACATTTTGATCAAAGAAACCCAATTGACCTATTTCTCTAATAGACCTAATAATAGCACTTCTACTAAATAAATCTCCCGGTTTAACACGTAATTCTCTAAAAATAACATGGTCATTTGTTTTATCATTACCCGTTACTGTAACTTTTTTAATACGTGCTTTTTCATCTTCTCTAATTCTAATTTCAACGGTAATAGAGTCATTTTTCACCCTTGTTTCAATAGCATTTACTTGAGAGAATAAGAAACCATTATCTTGGTATAAGGTAGAAATATCTTCAGAATTAGGAGATCCATCACCTTTTACGCGCTCTTTAAGCACAGCGCCGTTATAAACATCACCTTTATCAATTCTTAACACTGCTCTTAATTCATCATCGGTGTATTCTTTATTTCCAACAAATAAAATATCAGCAAATTTGTACTGTTTTCCTTCTTCTAATGTTATATTTAGATTAATTGTATTGTCGTCATTCCAAGAAATTTTATCACTTAAAATACGAGCATCTCTAAAGCCTAATCGGCTGTATTTATCTAAAATATTTTCTAAATCTTCTTGATAATCTTCTTCTATATATTTTGATGCTTTCCAGAAACGACCAACAAACTTACTTTTGGTGTTAGACATTGCCTTTTTCAGCTTTTTATCTGTAAATTTTTTATTTCCAGTAAAAACAATTTCTTTAATTTTTATTCGAACACCTTTATCTACAAAGACATTTATATTCACCGTATTTAGGTCTGCAGTGTCTTTTTTTACAACTAGGTTTACTTTTGTTTTCAGATATCCTTTGTCTGTGTATTTCTTTGTAATATAATTTTTTGTGGTTACAATTAAATTATCGGTAAGCATTGCCCCAGAATTTAATTCAGCCTCTTTAACAAGTTCTTTTGCTTTAGATTTTTTAACACCAGTAATTTTTACTTGATTTAATTGTGGTAATTCTTGCACATCAAATTGTAGGTAAACGGTGTTGCTATCTACTTTTGCTAGGTATACATCTACATTACTAAATTGCTTGCTTTCATATAATTTTTTTATAGCACTTGTAAGCTTGTCTCCAGGTAGTTTTATAGCTTGTCCATTTCTTAAACCAGTAAAAATTTTTACAGTTTCTTCGCTAAATTTTTTTAAACCAGTAACAGAAATTCCACCCAAAATATATTCTTTTCCTTTTTCGAAGGAAGTATTTTTGTTGGTGGTAATAGTGTCTTTTTTTATTTGAGCTATCGTGCTAAAATTAAAAAAAAGTGCAAAAAGCACTAAAGTTGTAGAAAGAAATTTCATAGAAATTTTATTCTGTAAGTTGTTCGCTTGTTTTTCCAAATCGTCTTTCTCTATTCTGATAATCTATGATGGCATCATAGAAATGTTCTTGTCTAAAATCTGGCCAAAGAATATTTGTAAAGTATAATTCGGCATACGCAATTTGCCATAATAAGAAATTACTAATGCGTTGTTCTCCACTAGTTCTTATTAATAAATCAACGTTGGGCAAATTAAACGTATATAAATGGTTATTTATAGTATTTTCATCAATTTTTTCTAAATCAAGCTCTTTATTAACAACTTTTTTAGATATGTTTTTGATTGCGTTAACAATTTCTTCTCTTGATCCGTAACTCAACGCAAAAGTTAGGGTCATTTCATTATTTGATTTTGTTTTCTGAATTACATCTAATAATGTTTTTTGAGCAGTTTTAGGCAGACTTTCTATATTGCCAATGACATTCACTTTTATTTTGTTTTCTTGAAAGGTTGGCAGTTCTTTCTTTAGTGAACTAATTAATAAACTCATTAAAGCGTCTATTTCAAATTTTGGTCTTTTCCAATTTTCTGTAGAAAAAGCATATAGAGTGATATATCTTACTTTGAGTTCTCCTGCAGCTTCCAGTGTTTGTCTTACAGCAGTTAATGCATTTTTATGTCCAAAAACTCTAGTCATCCCTTTATCTTTTGCCCAACGACCGTTACCGTCCATAATAATGGCAACGTGTTTTGGAACTCTTTGTGGGTTAATGCGTAGTTTTTTATCCATAAATTATAGTCCGTTGGTGTAACAAGCGGGTCTTCCAAAAGTGTAAATTAAAGAAAAACCGGTAAACATATACCAATCATTGCCAGTGCCTCCAAAATTAAGGTCGGTAATTGTATCATTATTGTAATCTAAATCATCTTCAAATGTATATCTAAATTTGGCTTCTATAGAAAATGCTAAAGGACCTGCTAATTTTGATTTAAATCCAACACCAAAAGGAATAGAAAATGAGTTCTTAGTATCATAAACATATGCATCTGGTGACGAATCTGTAACAACATATTGATAGTTGAAAGCAGCTAATTCCAATAGAATATAGGGAGTCCAAGTTTTATCATCAGATGATAAATCGTACTCATAAAAATTATATTCTAAACCTACTGCCAATTCGTTTATTGTATTGGAAAAACTTGATCCTCTATCTCTTCTAAAATCTGTATCTGCATCTTTATCATTTGCTTCAATGGGCAAATAACTGTATGTTGCTCTTAGAACCATTCTAGGGTTTGAATTATACTTAAAAAAAGCAGCACCCGCAATCTTATTTGGGTATATATAGTTGGATTTGCCGATATCTCCAACATAATTAGAGCCTCCAATAGAGATTCCTGCTTCATACATTTGTCCAAATGAAACACTAGAAATGTTCATAAAAATGATTAATAGTATACTTTTTTTCATCCTAAAAAATAGCGAGCAAATATAGGTATTTCAATTTGCTTTATAAAGTTAATATGTAGTCTTTTTTGAATAACTACTATTTCTATCATTTATTGTCATAAGTAAGTTAAAGGTTGGTTTCGTTCCTGGTATCTTCTCCCCACAATAATTTACTTCGTAAAGTTTGCAAAAAAGATTGATTATTTGGGGTGATACTTTTAATTTTAAATGCCGCTTTTTGTATAATAACTTTCGTGTTTTTAGGTACAGAAGAAATTCTAGAATCTAAAGAAATTAAAAAGTCTTTTTCTCTAGAGTCTATGGTTAGTTGTATGTTCGTTTCATCAGAAATAACCATCGATCTTGCGCTTAAATTATGAGGTGCAATAGGTGTTATTACAAGACTTTTCGAGTCTGGTGAAATTACGGGGCCATTGCAACTTAGAGAATAACCTGTAGAGCCTGTAGGGGTTGCAATTATTAAGCCATCAGCCCAATAATTGGTTAAGTATTCCTTATTCAAACTAGTTCTTACACCAATCATAGAAGTAGTGTTTTTTCGGGCGATGGTAACTTCGTTTAAGGCAAAGTTTAACTCTGAAAACTCTTCTAACTTTGGCAGCGTTTTTATAGAAAGTAAAGTTCGCTCTTGAATTGTAAATTCACCTTTTAAAATAAGTTCTATACTTTCTTTTATGTTTTTTTTGTTAATTGTTGCCAAGAAACCTAATCTACCTGTATTAATACCTAAAATAGGAATTCCTAAATCTCTAATATAATTAACTGCTCTTAAAATTGTACCATCTCCACCTAAAGTAAATAGAGTGTCAAAAGAAGTATTTAAGTCAGAAAAATGAGAAAAGGTTGGATATTTTTTTTCTAAAATATTTCCATCCTTTAATAAATCGTAAAATTCACTTTCTATAAAACAGACAATATTATTTTCTTGCAGGACACTCAATAAAACTTGAATTTCTTTTTCGGCAGAAATTGAATAAGACTGACCGTAAATTGCTACTTTCTTCATTTGTTTAATTCATTATCTTAGAAAAAATACAAAAAATTTGCTTCAATAAAGCTATCTTTTATGTTTACGCCTCTAGGTATTTTTGTAAATATTCTAATCTATATTTTAAGTCCTCTAAATACTTGTCATTTTGATGTGAAGAGATAATTTTATAATTATACCTTCTGAAAGCTTGTGTAATTTCATTTATATCCTCGGTGATGATCTTTAGGGTAACTTGCACAAAATTGTTGTGTTTTTCAGAAATATAAATTCCTAGTAATTTGCCCCCATTGGCTTCTGCAATTTGACTTGCCTCACTCATAGAATAGTCATTTTCTAATTTTTCTACGATTACGGTTTCACTTTCTTCAAGCATAAAAGGACTCGTGGAAAAAGCATCTAAAACGTCGCGTAAGTCATAATAACCTATGTAATGTTTATCAGTATTTACAACAGGAATTATGTTTGTGTCATTCTCAGAGAAAGTTTTTAACAACTCTAAGACTGTTGCTTTTTCATCAGAAAAAAAATAATTCACTAAATGAGTATAGCGCTCTAAAACAGCCTCTTTATTTTCAATAGTGTGCATGTCGTCTTCTGAAAAAGAGCCTAATAATCTGCCTTTTTCTACTAATGGAAAATGTGTTATTGGATAGTTTTTGAATAGCTTTTGCGCACTTTTTACATTGTCTTGTAAGCGAAGTGGCTTAATATCTTTTAATATGTAATCATTCATGTTCATTCTTTACGAATATAGGATAAAATGATTTAATGAGTTACATTTGCAACCTAATTTTATACAATGACAAAGTTAAGCGTAAATATTAATAAAATTGCAACTTTACGTAATTCTCGAGGTGGTAATGTGCCTAATTTATTGAAAGTTGCTGCTGATATTGAAGCCTTTGGGGCAGAAGGGATTACCATTCATCCAAGACCAGATGAAAGACATATAAGGTATCAAGATGCAAGGGATTTAAAAACTATTGTTACCACAGAATACAATATAGAAGGAAACCCTATTACATCTTTTATGGATTTGGTTTTAGAAGTAAAACCAACGCAAGTTACTCTAGTGCCAGATGAATTAAATGCAATCACATCAAATGCAGGATGGGACACCATTAAACATCAATCCTTTTTAAAAGAAGTTATTTCGGAATTTAAAAAAAATGGCATTAGAACTTCAATTTTTATTGATACTGATTTAAAGTTGATTGAAGCTGCTGCAAAAACAGGTACAGATAGAATAGAATTGTATACTGAAGAATTTGCAACTCAATTTGATTTAGGAAATAAAAGAGCTATAAAACCATATACAGAAGCTGCAATCTTAGCACATAAATTAGGATTAGGAATTAATGCTGGTCATGATTTAAGTTTAGAAAACATCCAATTTTTTAAAGAGAACATTCCTAATTTAGCTGAAGTTTCTATCGGGCATGCACTTATTACCGAAAGTTTGTATTTAGGTTTAGAAAATGTGGTGAGCATGTATTTGCATAGGTTGCAAAGTACAAAGTAAGACCCTTAAAATTGATCATTTCTAATCTAGCTTTTGAAGCGAATGAGTACTCTAAAAAAATCAGAAATTTAAATGTCTAAAAATCCAATACTTCACGCAACGATAAAAGGAGAAGGGGAGCCATTACTAATTTTACATGGTTATTTTGGAATGGGTGATAATTGGAAGTCATTAGGAAATCAATTTGCTAAAAAGTATCAAGTTCATCTAATAGATCAAAGAAATCATGGACGAAGTTTTCATGCAGATGAATTTTCTTATAAATTATTAGTGGATGATTTACACAACTATTTACTGCATCATCAATTAGAAAAAGTGAATTTAATTGGTCATTCTATGGGGGGTAAAACGGCGATGCTGTTTGCTGTTACATATCCAGAGTTATTGAATAAATTGGTAATTGTAGATATTTCTCCAAGAAACTATAAACCTCATCATAATGCAATTTTAGCAGGTCTAAATTCGATTGATTTTTCTTTACAAAATTCTAGAAATTTGGTCGATGAAAAATTATCAAAATATATTCCTGATTTTGGAGTTAGACAGTTTTTGATGAAGAATATTTATTGGAAAGAAAAAGGACAATTAGGATATAGATTCAATCTACAATCTTTAACAGAAAATAATCCAGAAGTTGGTGCACCCTTAACTTCTTTTGCAGTTTTTGAAAAGGATACGTTATTTTTAAAAGGAGAAAAATCAGACTATATTACTGAAAATGAAAGGCCCATTATAGAAGCTCATTTTCCAAACTCAAAAATTATAAAAATTGCAAATGCTGGCCATTGGTTGCATGCCGAGAATCCGAAAGATTTTTATAGAGAAGTTGCTGAGTTTTTGGGTTAATCTTTTGACCGATTTGTAACATAATTGGTTTCCTTTTTTTAAATTAACTTCTAATATTAGAATCAGAGAATGAAGTCAATAAACTTTATCTTTACTACATATTATTTCTAATTATGAAAAAAATATTATTATTACTTTTTTTGTTAAGTTGTTTTGGGAAAACGTTTAGCCAAATTCAAAAAATTTCTCTAAATTTAAATACAAATAAAAATTTATGGCAAAATTTTACCTATGATTTAGGTAATATGGCTGGCGGAATGGGGTATGCTTACAGCAGACCTTTATACTGGAAAAAGAAACAATTTACTCATTTTGGATATATTGCTGCGGGTACAACGTCACTATATTTTATAGATGATAATGTTGATAGGTGGGCAGATGGTTGGAGAGGTGATGTGCCACGTTGGTTGGTAAACTATGGAAACGATGTTGGGAGTCCAAATAATAACTTCATGTTAACAGGAGCAGTCTATTTAGCAGGTTTGTTTACTGAAAATCCAAAATTAAGAAGAACTGGAGTTTTGTTAATCTCCTCAGCCTCTGCGGCTGGGTTGATGCAACAAATAACAAAAAGAATTATTGGTAGAGCTAGACCTAAAGCTAACGTTGGTAAAGATGTTTTTGATCCTTTGCATTTCGATAGAGTTTATGATTACGACTCTTTTCCTTCTGGTCATGTAATGCTTGGCTTTACAAATGCGTATGCAATTGCGAAACAATTTAAAAGTCCATGGGTAAAAGCGGGTCTATATACAATAGGTTCTATACCTGGATTAAGTAGAATTATTGATCGTTTTCATTGGTTTTCTGATGTTGCCTTTTCTACTGCGTTAAGTATTTTTATCGTTGAAGCTGTTGATAGATTTTTGGATAATAAGTACGATCAAAAATACAACCCTATAAAAAAAGAACAAAAAGTAGTTTGGGATTTAAAAGTTACACCACAAACTTTTGGTGTGGTAATGAATTTTTGATAAACAGATTGCATACGAAACTTTATCTTTGATTTTTTAATAAATGAAATATGAACATAGAAAACGCACAGCAACAAGTAGACGATTGGATTAAAAATCATGGAGTTCGTTACTTTAATGAGCTTACAAACATGGCGCAGTTAACCGAAGAAGTTGGTGAAGTTGCTAGAATTATCGCAAGACGTTATGGAGAGCAAAGTGAAAAAGAATCTGATAAAAATAAAGATTTAGGGGAAGAGTTAGCAGATGTACTATTTGTAGTTTTGTGTTTGGCAAACCAAACAGGCATTGATTTACAAGATGCTTTTGAAAAGAAATTAGATGTTAAAACAAAACGCGATCACGATCGTCATCACAATAATAAAAAATTAAAATAATGAGTTTTATAGAGAAAATTAAAAATCCAGTTTTTTGGTCTAACTTTGTTAGAGTTGTCGTTCCCTTTTTTATCATAGTTACTTTATTTTCATTATTTATGAATAGTTGGAGAGAAATTTTTGCTGGTGATTTTACTGCAGTGGCAGAAACAAATTTTAATGATGGAAAATGGAAGAACTTTTGGGGTATAAAAATATTTATTACCGTTTTTTATGGGCTATATATTACCAATAAGAACATGAAATAAAAAAAAAGCGACTCTTAAGTCGCTTTTTTTACATACTGTTTTATGGAAATTAATCCAACTGAATTAAATCGATATTACTTTCTTTTACTTTCTGATTCAATTCTTTTAATCTAGCATCAAATAACGAATACAATTTTTTCAATTCAATATCTATATCCTTTACAATATCATTTTTAAAATCAAATGCTTGTTGCGTAGGAGCGTAGTTTCCAATTCTTGTCAACGAATTTAGATGCGCTAATTTATTATTCAATCTAATAGGAAAATTTAAAGGATCCTGACCACTTTTAGATTTTGTTTGATACAAGGTTTCCTCAATTGTTGTCATATCTTTTACGAGTGTATCTGCGTATTCTAATAACGCTTTGTGCGTTTCTTTATCTTTGATGGACTTCTTTAAAAGACCAACTTGACCTCTTACTTTTTGTACATTTTTTAAAGCTTTATGAATCTCTGTCATTTTTGTATTGATCTCGTTTATAAAATCAAACTGAGTTTTCATATCTCTTTCTGTAGCTTCAGAAGCTGGGTTTCTTATGATATTAAAACGTTGTGTTTGTTTTGTTTCATTGACCGCCAACTCCACTTTATAGTTGCCTGGCAAGGCCATTGGTCCACTTAAAGAAGCCCACCATAATATCATGCCTTTTACAGATTCTGCTCCAGAATGCATCATGTTCCAATTAAAAATATTGTTTCCATCGGCCACTTTTAGTTTTTCCTCCTTTTTTTCTTTATCCGGTTTAGTCGTATATTTTTTAATAAGATGGTCATTTGAGTCAAAAAAGGAAATTGAAACCACATCTTTTTCAGCCACTTTTTTAATATAATAATTTACAGAAACGCCACCTGAATGATTTGTACCAGCAGTTCTAGAAGTTCGTCCATTTCCGCCAGATAAATTATAAGCATTTTTAGGTTTGTATAAAACGATCTCTTTCTTTAAGGTAGATTCGTTTAATTGATGTAAAGGCGTTAAATCGTCAATAATCCAAAGAGAACGCCCTTGGGTTGCAGCTATTAAATTATCGTCTTTAATCGTTAAATCAGTAATGGGAACAATAGGTAGATTTTGTTTGAAAGATTGCCAGTTTTTACCATCATCAAAAGAAATATACATTCCTCTTTCTGTTCCGGCATATAACAACCCTTTTCTTTTTGGATCTGCTCTTAGAGCTCTTGTAAAATCTTCATCAGAAATTCCCTCCACAATTAATTTCCAAGATTTTCCATAATTTTCTGTTTTGTAGATGTAAGGCTTGTAATCTCCAGATTTATATTTTGTACCTACGATATAAGCGCCACCTTTTGTAAACGGATCAATCTCAATACAATTGATCATCATCCATTCTGGCATCTTTTTAGGAGTTACATTGTTCCAAGTTTCACCATTATTTTTAGAAATATGCACTAAACCATCGTCAGAACCTGTCCAAATTAAACCAGGTTCAAAAGTAGATTCTGTCGCTGCGAAAATAGTTCCATAATATTCTACACCTGTATTATCTTGTGTAATTGGTCCGCCGGAAGATTTCAAAGTTTTAGGATCATTTCTAGTTAAATCAGGACTAATGATTTTCCAAGATTGCCCTTCATTTTCTGTAACATGTAAATGATTAGAAGCAGCATATAATTTTTTTTCATTATTGGGTGAAAAGAAAATTGGAAAGTTCCATTGAAAACGATATTTAAAATCTTCAGCACCGTGACCCATTGGGTCATCTGGCCAGACATTTATAGCGCGAGTTTCATTTGTTTTATGATTTTTTCTAGTTAATAAACCACCATAACTTCCTCCATAAACAATATCATCATTTAAAGGGTCTACGGCAATATGTGCACTTTCTCCACCAGCAGTTGAGGTCCAATCAGATTCGGTTATAAATCTTCCTGAAGTTCTATGTGAAATTCTTACTGTAGAATTATCTTGTTGCGCTGCCAAAATTCGATATGGAAAATGATTGTCTGTGGTAACTCTATAAAATTGCGAAGTAGGCTGATTCATATACGTGCTCCAGTTATCGCCAGCATCAAAAGAAATTTGTGCACCACCGTCATCGCCAATAATCATTCTTTGGTTGTCTTCGGGTGCAATCCATAAATCATGATGATCTCCATGTGGTGCATTATACGTTTTGTAAGTTTTCCCACCATCTGTTGATTTATGGTAACGAACATTTAATACGTACAAAATATTTTCATCTTGTGTATCTGCATAAATACGGGTATAATACCAAGCTCTTTGACGCAATTTACGTTCAGAGTTTATGAGTTTAAAAGTCTTTCCTGCATCCGTAGATTTATAAATTCCACCTTTTTCATTCTCAATTAAAGCCCAAACAATATCAGAGTTTATTGGTGAAACTGTAACTCCAGCAATTCCCCAAATTCCAGATGGTAACCCTTTATTTGTTGAAATGTTAGTCCAAGTTTCACCTTGATCTACACTTTTCCATAAAGCAGAACCTTTTCCGCCAGAAGACAAACTGTAAGGAGTTCTGCGAACATCCCAAGTTGTTGCATATAAAATTCTTGCATTATTTGGGTCAATGATTAAATCAACAACCCCAGAATTTTCATCAGAAAATAATACGCGTTTCCAGTTTTCGCCACCATCAGCAGATTTATAAACACCTCTTTCTTGGGTCGGTTTATATAAATCGCCCATAACGCCTGCAAAAACAATATCAGCATTTTTAGGGTGAATTCTCATTCTAGGAATGTGTCTTGAGTTTTTTAAGCCCACATGCTTCCATGTTTTTCCAGCATTTTCGGTTTTCCAAATTCCATCGCCAGAAGAAACATTTCCACGAACTGTTTTTTCTCCCATTCCGGCATACATCACATTATTATCAGATTCTGAAACAGCAATTGCGCCAACAGAACCACCGAAAAATCCGTCAGAAATATTTTGCCATGTGTTACCGGCATCTGTAGTTTTCCATACGCCACCTCCAGTAGAACCCATATAAAAAAGATTTGCTTTGCCAGAAACACCTGTAACTGCGGCACTTCTACCTCCTCTAAAAGGTCCAATATTTCGCCATTTTACGGCGCTAAAATATTCGTCAGAAACTTTGGTAGATTTTTTTTGTGCATTAACTTTGACATTTGCTGATATAAACAAGCAAATTACTAGAAAATAGATTTTTTTCATGATGGTAGTTGTAAGTTTGAATGTTAAAAATAAGAATTAAAATCATTTTTGGAATGGATATACTGTTAAATCATCTAGAGAATAAAAAGATAAAAGAGAAAATTACCATTTCTGGTTCTAAAAGTGAATCTAATAGACTCTTAATTCTACAAAAATTATTTCCAGAAATTTTAATTCAAAATTTATCAGACTCTGATGATTCCGTGCACATGCAACATGCACTTTCTACCGAAGATGAGAGGGTAGATATTGGTCATGCAGGAACTGCAATGCGTTTTTTAACATCGTATTTTGCCGTTAATGATGGCAGAGATACTGTTTTAACTGGTTCTCAAAGAATGCAAAACAGACCGATCGAAATTTTAGTAAATGCATTAAATAATTTGGGTGCAAGTATTGATTATTTGGAGAAAGTTGGGTATCCACCGATAAGAATTAAAGGAACAAAAATAACAAAAGATAAAGTTCAAATAAATGGAAATGTAAGCAGTCAGTATATTTCTTCACTGCTATTAATCGCTTCAAAATTAGAGAATGGTTTAGAAATTGAATTGATTGGGAAAATCACCTCTGTTCCTTATATTAAAATGACTTTAAGTTTGCTGACCCAACTTGGAATTGAAAACAAATTTGAAGGTAATTTCATCAAGGTTTTTTCAAAGACAGAAATCCAAAAACAAACCATTGTTGTCGAATCAGATTGGTCTTCTGCAAGTTATTTTTATTCAATAGTCGCCTTGTCGAAAATTGGTTCAGAAATTACTTTATCAGCGTATAAAAAAGAAAGTTTACAAGGAGATTCTTGTTTGGCAGAAATTTACCAACATTTTGGAGTAGAAACTGTTTTTGATGAACATAGTATCATTTTAAAAAAGATAAAAGTAAGCAATAAGGAGATCTTAGAGATTGATTTAAAAAATGCTCCGGATATTGCACAAACGATTGCAGTTACTTGTTTTGCTGAAAAAATTGCGTGTAATTTATCGGGTTTACATACCTTAAAAATTAAGGAAACAGATAGATTAGAAGCTTTACACGATGAATTATCTAAATTAGGTGCTTTAATTTCTGTGACAGATAAAAGTTTACATTTAGAGAAATCATCAGAAATCAAGAAGAATATTGCCATAAAAACGTACAGTGATCATAGAATGGCAATGGCGTTTGCACCCTTAGCTTTGTTAGTTCCAATTAAAATATTAAATGCTGAAGTTGTCACAAAATCATATCAAAAATTTTGGGAGGACATGCAGCAAATAGGCATTGTAATTAACGAACTTTAAATATAAACGGTCAAACACTTGACAACGCCTATTTCGATGTCGTATATTTGCCTCCTTTACAGCAAAATAGACATATGAAATTATCACACTTTGAATTTGAATTGCCAGAAGAATTGTTAGCAATTTATCCTGCGGAACATAGAGATGAATCTCGTTTAATGGTTTTAAATAGAAAAGAGCAAACCATAGAACATAAAACGTTTAAAGATGTTATAAATTACTTTGAGGAAGGTGATGTTATGATGTTAAACAACACCAAGGTTTTTCCTGCGAGAATGTTCGGAAATAAAGAAAAAACAGGTGCTAGAATCGAAGTTTTCTTATTAAGAGAATTAAATGCTGAGAATAGACTTTGGGATGTTTTAGTAGATCCTGCAAGAAAAATTAGAATTGGAAATAAATTATTTTTTGGAGAAGACGATAGTTTAGTTGCAGAAGTTATAGATAATACAACTTCTAGGGGAAGAACTTTACGCTTTTTGTATGACGGGAGTTACGAAGCTTTTAGAGAAAAATTATTGGAATTAGGAGAAACTCCTTTGCCAAAAGCAATTAATAGAGAAGTAGAAGCTTCAGATGAAGAACGTTACCAAACTATATATGCAAAGCATGAAGGTGCAGTTGCAGCTCCATCAGCAGGTTTGCATTTTTCTAAGCACTTACTAAAACGTTTAGAAATTAAAGGAGTTGATTTTTCAGAAATGACGTTGCACGTTGGATTAGGAACTTTTAGTCCTGTAGAAGTAGAAGATTTATCTAAGCACAAAATGGATTCTGAACAAATTGTGATTTCTGCTGCTACTGCAGATAAAATTAATAAAGCCAAAAAAGCAAAAAGAAGAATTTGTGCAGTGGGTACAACTGTAATGAGAACTGTAGAATCTTCAGTTTCATCTAAACAGGAATTAAATGCTTTTGAAGGTTGGACAAATAAGTTTATTTTTCCTCCTTTTGACTTTAGTATTGCGAATAGTATGATCACAAATTTCCATGCGCCTAAATCTACCTTAATGATGCAGGCAGCCGCTTTTGCCGGGTATGATTTTTTAATGGAAGCATATAAAGTAGCAATCAAAGAGCAGTATAAATTCTCTACTTACGGAGATGCGATGTTAATAATATAATTCAATTTTTTTATTGAAAACTTAAAACCTCACAAGTTTCTTGTGAGGTTTTGTATTTTTGCACAATATGGAAGTAAAAAAGAAAGATATAAGAGCCTTAACCAAAGAACAATTGCGTGATTTTTTTGCAGAAAATGGCGATAAAGCTTTTCGTGGAAATCAAGTTTATGAATGGCTTTGGAGCAAGTCTTTGCATACTTTTGAAGCCATGACCAATATTTCTAAACAAACCAGAGAAATGTTAGAATCAAACTTTGTTATCAATCATATTAAGGTTGATTCTATGCAAAAAAGTAACGATGGAACTATTAAAAACGGTATTAGATTGCACGATGGTTTAATTGTTGAATCTGTTTTAATACCTACAGAAAAAAGAACAACAGCTTGTGTTTCTAGTCAAGTTGGTTGTAGTTTAGATTGCAAATTCTGTGCAACTTCCCGTTTAAAAAGAATGCGTAATTTAAATCCCGATGAAATTTATGATCAAGTTGTTGTTATAGACAGGCAAAGTAGATTATATTTTAATCACAAACTAACAAATATTGTTTTTATGGGAATGGGAGAACCGCTAATGAACTATAAAAACGTTTTAAAATCTATAGAAATGATTACATCTCCTGAAGGTCTGGGTATGTCGTCAAAAAGAATAACAGTTTCTACTTCTGGCGTGCCAAAAATGATAAAAAAGATGGCAGATGAAGAGGTTAAATTTAATTTAGCTGTTTCTTTACATTCGGCTATTGATGAAGTTAGAACATCAATAATGCCGTTTAATACAACTTTTCCGTTAAAAGATTTACGAGAATCTTTAGAATATTGGTACGAAAAGACAAACCGTGCAATTACCTATGAGTATATTGTTTGGGACGGAATTAACGATAGAAAGGAAGATATAAAGGCGTTAGTTGAATTTTGCAAAGCGGTGCCGTGTAAAGTTAATTTAATAGAATACAATCCTATTGATGATGGGGAGTTTCAACAAGCAAGTTCATCTGCCATAAATAATTATATTTCTAATTTAGAAATGCACGATATTACAATAAATGTAAGAAGAAGTAGAGGTAAAGATATTGATGCTGCTTGCGGGCAATTAGCAAATAAATCTTAAGTGATACAGTCTATATATTTTGCTGCAAAATCTCATTATTTTCACTACTTTTGAATTGAAATTGCCTTGATAAATGAATCCTTAATGAATCCTATCGAACAAATAAAATTGCCTATTTTATCAGAAATGGAAACTTTTGAAAAAAAGTTCAAAGATTCGATGCTTTCTAAAGTGCCTCTTTTAAACAGAATTACCTATTATATTGTCCGTAGAAAAGGAAAACAAATGCGGCCAATGTTTGTTTTTTTGGTGGCAAAAATGGTTTCTGATGGTGGTTTTGATGAACGAACTTATAGAGGGGCTTCTGTGGTAGAACTGATTCATACCGCAACTTTAGTGCATGATGATGTGGTAGATGATAGTAATAGAAGACGTGGTTTTTTCTCTATAAACGCGTTATGGAAAAATAAAATTGCAGTTTTAGTGGGGGATTTTTTACTTTCAAAAGGATTGCTTTTATCCATAGATAATCAAGATTTTGATTTACTGAAATTAATTTCTATTGCTGTTCGTGAAATGAGTGAAGGTGAATTACTGCAGATAGAAAAAGCAAGAAAATTAGACATTACAGAAGATATTTACTTTGATATAATTCGTCAGAAAACTGCCACATTAATTGCAGCTTGCTGTGGAATTGGAGCAGCTTCAGTAGGAGCTAACCAAGAAACAATTCGACAAATGCGAAAATTTGGAGAATATATTGGAATCGCGTTTCAAATTAAAGATGATTTATTTGATTACTCTGATGAAAAAATTGGAAAACCAACAGGGATAGATATTAAGGAGCAAAAAATGACCTTGCCATTAATTCATTCATTAAATACCTGTTCAAAAAAAGATAAAAATTGGATTATTAATTCTATAAAGAAACACAATAAAGATAAAAAACGGGTTAAAAAAGTAATTGCTTTTGTAAAAGAAAATGGAGGTATTGAATACACAACAAATAAAATGCTCGATTACAGAGACAGAGCTATAGCCATTCTAGAAAACTACCCAACTTCACCTTATAAAAATTCTTTGTTAGAAATGATTGACTACGTTGTAGAACGTAAAATATAGTTTCTTTAATTCACTGATATTAGTGTATATAATTTCTCTTTCTTACACTGAAATAGTATTCCCCTTTTGGCATACTTTGTATTTAAAACTTTAACACAGGCCAATAGCTATAAATTGTTGTATCCGTCGCTATAAGAACATGTTACTTTTCTAGTATTGAAAAATGAATCTAGTACAAAAATATATTGTGAAACCTGTTTTTTTATAATATCAACAATTCCTCTATGAATGCTCTTGAGTTTGATAGTCTTGGTATTTTATGTTGCCCTCCCAATTTGTCTTTACTCTTTAACCAAGTGTAAAATAAGCCCTTTTTAGCCACATGAATTATTGGCATTGCAAGTGTTAGAGAATTGTAACGCTTGGCCTCATAATCAGAATTGATAGATTTTAATGCATTGTCTAACAGTTCTGTAAAATAGTTCATATTTTCTGGAGCTTTGTTAAACTCAATGACCCATTCATGACCCCCACTTTTTTTACCTTTCATAAAAATAGGGCCCACTGTATAATCGATGATAGTTGCATTTGTTTTCTTGCAAGCTAATTTTAAAGCATCTTCGGCATTTTCAATATTTACTTCTTCACCGAAAACATTGATGTAATGTCTTGTTCTTCCCGTAATTTTAATTCTATAAGGATCTAAAGAAGTAAATCGTATTGTGTCTCCTATTAAATAGCGCCACAAACCACTATTTGTGGTAATAATTAAAGCGTAATCAATATCTTTTTTCACTTTTGATAAAGGAATTGTTTTAGAATTTTCTCCTTTATAAGAGGTCATCGGAATAAATTCATAGAAAATTCCATAATCTAACATCAACAATAATTCTTTTGAACCATTTCTGTCTTGAATAGCAAAAAAACCTTCGGAGGCGTTGTAGGTTTCATAATATTGAAAATCCTTTTTAGGAATTAATTTTTTATACTGCTCTCGATAAGGATTAAAATTAACACCTCCATGAAAATACACTTCCAAATTTGGCCAAACCTCTAAAATAGTATCTTTACCTGTGCGCTCTAAAACTCTATTTAAGAGTACGAGCATCCAACTGGGCACACCTACTAAACTAGTAATATCTTCATGTATTGTTTCGTCGATAATAGCTTCCATTTTGGTTTCCCATTCTGCCATTAAAGCCACTTCTTGACTTGGGGCAGAACTATAATCTGCCCAAAAAGGCAAGTTCTCGGTTATAATTGCCGACAAATCTCCAAAGTATGAATTGTTGTCTTTGTAAATTTCAGAACTTCCTCCTAATTTTAAACCTTTACCTGTAAACAATTGGGTTTCATCATTGTTATTGATGTATAAGCATAACATGTCTTTACCCGCTTTTAAGTGACAATATTCCAATGCTTCATCACTCACAGGAATAAATTTACTTTTAGCGTTTGTAGTTCCGCTTGATTTTGCAAACCATTTTATTGGAGTTGGCCAAAATAAATTTTGTTCACCTTTTCTGCAACGCTCAATTAATGGTTCTATGCTTTCATATTTTTGAATAGGTACGTTTTTCGTAAAATCTTCATAATTTTTGATAGATGAAAAATGATACTCTTTGCCAAGCTCAGTTCTTTTTGCAGTAGCAATTAATTTCATTAAAAGTTCTTCTTGCACATCAATAGGATATTTTAAAAATAATTCTATTTGATGCACTCTCTTTTTTAAAAACCAAGAAATTATTGAATTTACAATTGGTAAAGCCATGGATAAAGTTACGTTTTTTGTGTAAGTTTGTTATAAGCTAAAAATACTAAAATTTGGTCATGAAATATCAAGGAGTACTAAAAAAAATGAAAACTGAAAATTCATCACAAATTCAGTATTATTTGGATATGAATTCTGATTTTTTAAATATGAATCAGTTGTTAGACAAGGAGATAGTAATTAGTTTTGTGACTTATGAATGTCTAAACTGTCATTTAGAAAAAAAAGTTTTTAGACAAGGATATTGTAAATCTTGTTTTTTTGAAATACCAAATGCTGCAGATTGGATCATGAAACCAGAATTAAGCAAAGCGCATTTAAATATTGAAGATCGGGATTTAGCTTATGAAAAATCTGTACAATTAAAACCACATATTGTGTATTTAGCAAATTCTAGCAATGTTAAAGTGGGCGTTACAAGAAAGCAGCAAGTACCTACTAGATGGATCGATCAAGGAGCACACGAGGCTCTAGAAATTGTGGAAGTTCCTAACAGGTATTTAGCGGGAATTACAGAAGTCGCTTTAAAGGAATATGTTGCTGATAAAACTAATTGGCGTAAAATGCTGAAGAATGATATTGAAGATGAAAATTTAGTAGAATGGAGAGATAAGTTAAAAGTCTTTATTCCAGAAGAAGCAAAAGAGTATTTTATTGAAAACAATTCAGAAACCCACTTAAGCTTTCCTGTTTTAAAATATCCTGAGAAACCAAAAAGCTTAAATTTGATTAAAACACCAACTTTTAAAGGAAAGCTAGTTGGAATAAAAGGACAGTATTTAATCTTTGAAGATGAAACTGTTTTTAATGTAAGATCTAATGAAGGTTTGGTAGTTTCGATAGAAATATAATATCACCACCTCCTAGTCTGATGATAATAGAAGATTAATTATGAAAAATAATTTACTAAAAGTAGCCTTAGCACAAATCTCTCCTGTTTGGTTAAATAAAGAAAAAACAATTGAAAAAATTAAAAACTCAATTGAAGGGGCAGCAAAAGAAAATTGCGAATTGATTGTTTTTGGGGAGGCCCTTCTGCCAGGCTATCCGTTCTGGATTGGTTTAACGAATGGTGCAGAATGGAATTCTCAAACTCAGAAAGAAATTCATGCGCATTATGTTCGTAATTCTATAACGATAGAAAAAGGTGAGTTAGATTCCATTTGTAAATTAGCAAAAGAACATAACATTGCTATTTATTTAGGGATTATGGAGCGCGCAAAAAATAGAGGAGGACATAGTATTTATGCTTCATTAGTGTATATCAATCAAGAAGGAGAAATAAAATCTGTTCATCGCAAACTTCAACCAACCTTTGATGAGCGCTTGACCTGGGCTCCTGGAGACGGAAATGGTTTGCAAGTTCATCCTCTTAAAGAATTTACGGTTGGGGGCTTAAATTGTTGGGAAAATTGGATGCCTTTGCCAAGAACTGCTTTATATGGTTTAGGAGAAAATTTGCACATTGCTGTTTGGCCAGGGAGTGACCATAATACCAAGGATATTACCCGCTTCATTGCAAGAGAATCTCGTTCTTTTGTGATTTCTGTTTCTTGCTTAATGACTAAATCTGATTTTCCAAGCGATATTCCTCATTATGAAAAAATTATCAAAGATGCTCCAAAGGTTTTAGCAAATGGTGGCTCTTGTATTGCTTCTCCTGACGGAGAATGGTTAGTAGCGCCTATTGTTAATAAAGAAGGTTTGATTATAGAAACTTTAGATTTTAATCGTGTTTTAGAAGAAAGACAAAACTTTGATTGTGTAGGTCATTATTCGAGACCTGATGTGACTAAATTACATGTAAATAGAGAAAGGCAAAGCACCGTTTCTTATGAGGATTAAGTTCTAATTTTAAGTAACTCCTCTAAAATACGTTCAACACCAAAATCATCATTACTTTCTGTTGAAAAGTTTGCTAGTTCTGTAATATCAGCATGTGCATTTTTCATTGAAAAACTAAAATGTGCCTCTTGCATCATTTCTATGTCATTATGATAATCTCCAAAAACCATAGTAGCTCCTTTGGTAACATCTAAAAGTTTCTGAACTTCTCTTAAAGCATTTCCTTTGTTGGCTTTTTCGTCAGAGATATCTAACCAATTTTCACCAGAAATTTTTAGTAAAACCTCTTCTTTTAGGTGTTTGATTACGGGATAAATAAATTCTTCAGAAGAATCAAAATGATAGACTGCAATTTTAAACACAGGCGTTGTTTTTGGAATTTCTAACAAATCATCTACCAATTTAAAACTGTGATAATATTCTTGAAAGAGCTCAATGAAAAGTTTATCTGTGCTTTCTATAAAGGCAGCATTATTGCAACAAAGAACCATGTTTGCTCCTTTAATTTTTCTTAAAATAGGAATTAATTTTAATACTTTTTCTTGCTGTAGATAATTGGAAAGTAAAACTTCATCTCTTTTTTTGACAACTCCACCATTTTCTGCAATGATATAAATATCATCTTTTATAGTAGAAAGTTTATCAATAATACTATTGTGTTGTCTTCCACTTGCTGCGCAAAAAGTAATATTTCTTTTTTTAAGTTCTTTAAAAAGATTGAAAAATTGTGAACTAACTTGTCCCTGAGAGTTTAGTAAAGTTCCGTCCATATCAGAAACTACCAATTTTACTTTAGTGAAATCGGTCATTATAACTTAGCAGAATCTCTAATAACTAAATCAGTCTTAATTACTTTGGTAACCGTGTCATTATGTTTTTTTTCTAATTTATCAATTAATATCTGTGCAGCGGCCTCTCCCATTTGCTCTCCATGTTGACTAATTGTTGTCATTTTAGGACTTGAGTGTCTTGCTAAAATTCCATTTGAAAATGCAATTACAGATAAATTTTTAGGTATTTCAAGACCGCTTTTTAAGCCAGCTTTCATTGCAGCAATTGCAGCAGATTCGCCAGTAGCTATTACACTATCAATTTTATTATTTTTAAAGAGCGGAATCAAAATAGATTCATATTCTTTATAGTCTTGGTTTAAAATATTGACAATAAGATTTTCATTAAAAGGTAAACCTACATTTTCTAATCCTTTCTTATAACCTAAAAAGCGTTGTTCACCAATATGTAAATTGCTTAAAGTAGAAACAAAAGCAATATTTCTATGACCAGTTTTGTGTAAATATTCAACCGTATTCAAAGCACCATTAAAATCATCCGTAATAATTTTGTCACATTCTATGGTTTTTGCAACCCGATCAAACATTACAATTGGAGTACCGTTTTCTATGGTTTCTTTAAAATGATTAAATTCTTGCTTAATTTCAGTCTCTTTAGACATGGAAAGAATAAAACCATCGATACTTCCATTAGAAAGCATTTCTATAATTTCAACTTCCTTGTTGTATGACTCATTAGAAATGCAAGCAATAACTTTGTAACCTCTTTCTAAAGCAGTTTTTTCTATTCCTTTAAATACTTGTGCAAAGAAATATTTAAGCATTGTTGGAATGATTATTCCAATTGTTTTGGTGCTTCTGTTTTTTAAACTTAGTGCATTAAAGTTAGGCTTATAGTTTTTTGCTTTCGCATATTTTTGGATCTTATCTTTGGTCGCTGCACTAATTTCGTAGCTGTCATTCAGCGCTTTAGAAACGGTGGAGATAGAAACATTAAATTCTTTTGCAATATCTTTTATGGTAAGCTTCTTCATATAAACAATAATTAAGCACTAATATATAAAATTATAGGGATTCCTTTTTTAATAAATTATTAAATTATCAGTTTTTTTAAGTTTGAACTTTTTATTTCATAAATTAAAAAGGAAAATACAATCAAATATTCAAGAAGAACTAACCATAAATTTTCTTTCCAAGGAGAATTTGAATAGGCTTGATAACTTAAAATCACCACCAAACTCCAGACAACGGGGAATTTATATTTGGTAAAAACTGATAAAATTATAGGAGTGGCTAAATACCAGGGGTGCACAGTGGTTGCCATTAAATAATAAAAACACAAGCCAAATAATAATGCTGTTATTAATTGAATCATGGTATTGTTTTTCTTTAGAAATGTAAGAATTATTAAAAAAATGACAGTGAAAATAGGGGTTATTTTTCCAATAATTGCAATTTCATTCCAACCTCTAAAAAGATAGCCGATTTCTCTAAATAAGTAGTAAAAACTGGCATTAAATTCAAAATTACCAAACCATAAACCGACTGAATTTATATAGTTTTCGATTAATTCTGAAGTGTAAAATGGAAGAAATAAAATGATAGTAGTTGCTAAAACAATTGTGTAAAAACTTATTAATCTGATCATTCCTTCGAAAGTAGGAATCCATTTTTTTGTATAACTTTTCAATTTTTTCTCTTCATTAATAGACACGTTCTGCTTCATAAACCATTGATAAAAAAGAGGCAAAAATAAAAGAGGAATCAATTTTACAGAAACAGAGCAAGCAATTAAAACGGCAGCTAAAATCCATTTTTGTTCGTATAGTTTGTGCAATCCCCAAATAAGAAAGAACAGCATTACAGGTTCAAAATGTAAATTCCCTGTCATTTCTATAATGATAAAAGGATTTAAAGCATACCAAAAAATATTTTTTACAGGTAGCTGAAGTTTTTCTAAAAGCTTTTTGCCAAAATATAAGATTCCAATATCGGCAAGTATAATAAGCAATCTTAAAACGATAATAGATCCAAAAATACTTTTACTAGAAAATAATGCAGCTATTAAAAAACACAACTGATTTAGTGGTGGGTAATTTGTATAATGGCTTCCATTCATTTCACCCATTCCTTTGTATAATTCTGTTGTTTCTGCAATAGGCTGTAATCCCTGTTGAATAAAACTTTGTGGTATAGATAGATATGGATTTAGTCCCTCAAGAATCATTCTTCCATCCCAAATAAATCGATAAAAATCTTGAGATAAATTAGGTGTTGCAAATATAAATATCAACCTAAAAAGAATGGAGATTCCGATTAAATTAGAGAATGTTAGGCTTTTACTTTTTATGATTAGATAAAAACATCCAAAGAGAGAAAGCCATAAAAAAAGAAGTCTATAGAATGCAATTCTTTCTAAGAAATAAGCAAATAAGAAGAATAGAATAGCACTTATAGAAATAAATAGCGCGTCTTTATTTTTTGTAAAAAAAGACATTATGCTTTAGAAAAAATTGATTTAAAAAAGACATATGAGAAGCCTATAAAAAGCATAAAGTGAAAGGGGAATAATCCGAAATCCCCACCTTGATTTCCTACAATGAATGCACTATACATTCCAAAAATAAAGTAGATTGCTAGCAAGCCTTCTAAAACAACATGAATGGATGGTTTTTTCTTGATATATTTATTTGTTTTCCAACCATCTTTTATATTCTTAATATTGAATTTTGGTGTTCTAACAAATTCACTTTTTTTACCCAAATGCCCTTCCAAAACTGCTATCGTATTGTGCAAAGAAAAGCCCATTGCTATGGAGAAAAAAGTAAAAAATGCACCTATATATTTAAAGAAATTCTTAAATCCACTACCATAAATATTTTTGTACATATACCAATAGCAAACAAAAAATATTAAAGAACTAAGGACAAAGAAACTCATTACATAAAAGTAATTTTTTAAATGGGCATATTCATTTTTAATGTAGAGCATGGGAACACTTAAAATAGCTACTAAAAAAATACAGGTAAACATTGAACTGTTCAATAAATGCAATAAACTATGTATCTTACTCCTGAAAGGAACGTTTTTACTCGTTATTACACGTCTCATCATTTTTTGAAAATTCTCCGCACCGCCTTTATTCCATCTAAATTGTTGAGACCTTGCTGCACTAATTATTATTGGTAATTCTGCAGGAGTAACTACCTTTTCAAGGTATTTAAATTTCCATTTTTTTAACTGGGCTCTATAACTTAAATCTAAATCTTCTGTTAGAGTATCACCTTCCCAATTACCTGCATCATAAATACATTTTTTTCGCCAAATCCCTGCAGTTCCGTTAAAATTTATAAAATGACCTTTGCTATTTCTACCAACTTGTTCCAGAGTAAAATGAGCGTCTAGAGCAAATGCTTGAATTTTTGTAAGCGTCGAATAATTTCTATTGATATGTCCCCAGCGTGTTTGCACAACTCCGATTTCTGAGTTTTTAAAATAAGGAACAGTCTGGTATAACCAATCTTTTTGAGGTAGAAAATCTGCATCAAAAATAGCAATAAATTCACCTTTAGCGGTTTTTAACCCTTCCTTTAAAGCACCTGCTTTAAAACCCTTTCTATTGGTTCTCCTAATATGCTGTATATCAATTCCTTTTTCTTGAATTTTTTTAATATGTTTTGCAGTCATTTCTATAGATTCATCTGTGGAGTCATCTAAAACTTGTATTTCTAATTTATCTAAAGGATATTCTAATTTTGCGATGTTTTTTAACAAACGCTTCATTACATATAATTCATTAAATACTGGCAGTTGTATGGTTACAAAAGGGATTTCATCAGGATTTGAGAAATTAAATTTAGGAGAGTTGTCTTCTTTGTTTCTATACTTCAAATAATTAAAGAGTAGGTTTAATTGCGCTATTGCATACATGAAAATAAGCAATAAGCAAATAGTATAAACAGCTATGATGATGTATTCTAAAACCATTATTTAAAACTATATTTAAAAATCCAACCTAAAATCTTTATTCCTGCAAAGATAGAACCTTTTATGGTACCTGAAACTTTTGAAACACCAATTCTATTTCTATATTTTACAGGTATTTCTGCATAGGTCAGTTTTTGTTTTAGTGCTTTTAATTGCATTTCAACCGTCCAGCCATATGTTTTGTCTTGCATTTTTAGTGCTAATAATTTGTCATATTTTATGGACCTAAAAGGACCTAAGTCTGTAAATTTCGCGCCAAAAAATAATTTCATTAAAAAGGTTGCTAACCAATTACCAAAAACTTGTTGCGGTGTCATAGAACCACTTTCACGCAATTTTTTTACACGAGAACCAATTACAAAATCAATATGATCATGGATAATTGGAGCAATAATTTTTGTTAATTGTTCTGGATAATCAGAATAATCTCCATCTAAAAAAACAATAATTTCTGGTTTTTTGTTTTGTTTACTGATGTACTCCATTCCTTTTAAGCAAGCATAACCATAACCCTTTTTACTTTCTTTTAAAACCGTAGCACCAGCATTTTTTGCATTGATTTCTGTATGGTCAGTAGAATTATTGCTTACAACAATTACTTCGTCAACGATTTTAGGAATGTCGTTGATAACATTTGCAATCGAGTCTTGTTCGTTATATGCAGGTATAATTACTTTTATGGTTGGTGTCATTTTATCTTAAATCTGGGACGCCGTTTTCATCTGTAAGGATGAAAAGTCTGTCCATACTTTTATTATTTTACCTTTTTTATATTTGGATGTTTTTATCAATTTTCTCCTATTGTAAATTAAGCAATATTTGTTTTTTTGATTGTTTTTTAATTGACATTTATGATGCACGCAACCTTAGGCCATCATAAAATAACCTCCAATTATTTTTAGTTTCTTTTCAAAAATGACCTTCTTTTTCTTTCTAAGAATCTTGGCTATAAAAGTACCAATAATTCGTTTCTAAATTATCTATAAAATGACCTTCTTTTTTCAGGTGCCCACTTTTGTAATAGAATCTCCAAAATGCTCTATTTTTACTAGTTATAAGCTAGTCTTTTTCCTTACGTTGTCCATTCTTATAATACTCTTTGTGATATTTTTTTGACAGAAAGAAGCAAAACTCAATGATAGTAAGAGAAAAGGAAGAATGTTTTCTGAAACATTACTTTCTATTTACGAGATCCATTAAATCTACATCATTTCCAAGTAGAATTTCTGTAGGATTTATTCTTCCATCTTCAGGACCATTTTCTAATTTTAAAACACCTCGAGGGCAAACTGCAGAACAAACTCCACAACCCACACAACTAGAACGTACAATATTTTCTCCTTTTTGTGCATACGCTCTTACATCAATTCCTTGTTCACAATAGGTAGAGCAGTTTCCACATGAGATACACTGTCCGCCATTCGTAGTAATTCTAAATCTTGATTTAAAACGTTGAATAAAACCTAAATAGGCTGCTAAAGGACAACCAAATCTACACCAAACACGGTTTCCAAAAATAGGATAGAATCCAGTACCAATAACACCCGCAAAAATAGAACCAATTAAAAAACCATAAATATCTTGAATTGTTTGTGTTTTAATACCAATTACTTGACTCTCTCCAGAGAAGAAAGTGTACAAAGCAAACCCCGTCATGACCAAAACAAAAATTAATACCGAATGAATTACAATACGTTCTACTCTCCAGGAAAGTAGCGTTTTGCTCGATAGTTGTCGGTAAGGATCTCCTAATGTTTCTGCCAATCCACCACAACCACAAACCCAAGAACAGTACCATCTTTTTCCAAAGAAATAGACCATTACAGGAACAACTACTATTGTTAAAACAACGCCCCAGACTAAAATAAATAGACCAAATGTTCCACTAGCAAGCAGCTCGTCTAAATTCCATCTAAAGAAAAAATCATAGTCTAAAGGAAACGCATTTTTAAAGTCATACCAAGGTTTATCAAAACGAACTAAAATTTCAGGAATTAAAAAAGCGAATACAATTTGAAAGAATAAAACAGATGTTGTTCTTAAAATTTGGTATTTATTATGACGGTATTTTATATACATTCTCACAGCCATAACACTCATTACTGTACAATATAAAAAACCATATAAAAACCACTGACTTGCAGGATTTCCGCTAATAGATTTACTTATCGGATCTACTAAATAGACCCAGTTAACGATTAAATCTGGGTAGAAATAGAGTAGGCTGTAAAAAGTCACTAAAAAGATAAAAGCAAACCAACCAATCCAACCACGATTTGTGGCTGCGTTTAAAAATATCCCATCGTTTTTAATTCCTGGCTTACCTAATAAAACAACATCGGGCACGATATACAACAGTGCACCAATAATACCCAAACCAAAAGTTAGAAACCACATGAAACCAGTTTTGTCAGCAGCTAAACCCTTACCCGCTTTTTTTGCAAGTGCAAAACTTGTGCTTCTTAGTTTTCCTGAGATTTTATATTGATACTGTGCTCCTTTTTTAGTCCAATTTTTTTCAGCATTGTATTTTGTAATTAAGGTATCATAATAATTATTAGATGTTTCGAAGGCAGTAATTACTTTAGTAGAAAAAGCAAAAATGTTTAAATCTTTTTTGTTGACAATTGCTCTAGAAAGTTCGTCTTTGATGACTTCGCTTTTGTACCCTTTTTCGCTAATAAAAGTATCTAATTCTTGGGGGGTTAAACTAAATGAACCTGTAAAAATAGTTCCTATAAAAAAGGCTAATCCTGTTAAAAAGACAACTAAACCTGTTTGTTTTATAAATTTCACAATAATAATTTTACGTTATAAGTTTGGATTGAAAGAGTTTTATGATTGCTAAACCCCAATTAATTGGTAAAAATTCGTTTCCAACTTTTCTTTTTTAAATTGATGTTGGTCATCTGCTCTGTATTAAATTTCGTTACAATTTCAGCTTCATGCAATTTATAAAACTCAGGATCAAAATTGGCATCCGCTAAATATTCTAAAACAAATTCTACAGATTTATTTTGGGTTAGCCACGTATCAAAAATTTCATGACGCATTCTAATTCCAAAGGTATTTATTCCTAAAAATTGGCGAGAATCGATATCATAAGAAATGGTAATACATTTATGATCTTTTGTATGTTGCCATTGAAAATAAGCTTCATTTTCTTTTTTACTTCGTTCACTAAAAACCCAACCATACGTTTGGTATTCAATGTCTAAAAATTTGGCAGAATTAAACCAATGTCCAGGTTTGTATTCCGTTTTATTACCACAAATAGTTTGCGCAAGCGTTTCTCCCATCATTCTTCCTGTATACCAAACGGCTTCAATATTTCTTCTTTGTCCGATAGCTTCATGTTGCTCTGCACAATCACCAATTGCATAAACATTTTTTATGTTTGTTTCTAAAAAGCGATTCACTTTTACACCACGTCCTAATGCGATTCCAGAATCTTTTATAAAATCAATATTTGGTGTAACACCGGCTGTTAATCCCACTACATTGCAGAAAATTTCTTCACCGGTTTCTTCAATAATTACTGATTTTACATTGCCGTTTTTATCTGCTTTGATTTCTTTTAAATTAGTGCTGAGTCTTAAATCTATGTGATGTTCTTTAATATGATTATTAATCATTTCTGATTCTTGCGTTGGTAAAACCCCATTCCAAAAACTAGCTTCACGCACTAAAAAAGTAACCGGAATTTTTCTACTTCTCAACATTTCTGCCAATTCAATTCCAATCAACCCACCACCAACAATTACAGCTCTTTTGCATTTTTCTTTATTTGGGGCAAATTTTTCTAAATTCTCTAAATCTTGTTTGTGATACATGCCCATAACACCTTTTAAATCTTGCCCTGGCCAGCCAAATTTATTAGGTTTAGAACCTGTTGCAATAATTAATTTATCGTAATAAAGTATAGAAGAATCTTTAAATTTTAATGTTTTTTTATCAGTGTTTATCTTATTAACAAAACCCTCTTTTAATTCGATTTTATTTTTATCCCAAAACCAATTTTCATAAGGTTGTGTGTGTTCAAATTTCATGTGCCCCATATAAACATACATAAGTGCAGTTCTCGAAAAAAAGTATTTAGTTTCAGCAGAAACTAGGGTAATTTTTTTATCAGAATTCTTTCTGATATGTCTTGCGGCAGTTACTCCAGAAATTCCATTACCAATAATAACAATATGCTCCATAGTTGATTGATTCTTACTTTTGAGTCGAAGACTAAGTTAAGAACTTAAACCTGAAATTTAATTTAGATTTATTATAAATAAAAAAGCATAAGTCTAAATTGTAAGCATTCGATAATTTTAATGACTTACTTCGTAATTAAACTTTTAGAAATAAAACCAACTAGAAAAATGAAAAAGAGATTTTCAAAAATTCTATTTCTTACCACATTTGTTGTCAGTTTTACCGCTTCTGCGCAAGAAAGAGAGCCTGTTAAAAGTAATATTCAAACATATACGCCATCAAAATTATTAGACAAAGGTCAATGGGATGTTAAGTTTTTTAACAATTTGTATACAGAAACCAAGGGCAGCTATAATGGGATTACATCTGATAAAGAAAGAGAAACTTATTTCACATCAACTTTAGATTTTTTTACAGGTGTTTCAGATAATAACAGATTAAACATTGGGTTGTTGTTAGAATACCGTTCAAATGTTATTAATGGAAAAAGTGCTACTGCTGCTTTTGATTTTAAGAATGATGAAAATTCAAGAAATGGATTATCTTCTTTTGCACCAGCTTTAAAATGGCAGCCGATAGAAAATATTGGAAACTTCTCGATTCAATCTGCTTTTCATATTCCTATAATTTCAAATGAATCTGATGCAAATGGTGTGTATTTAGATCAGACAGCATATACATTTCAAAACCGTTTTTTTTATGATTATACGGTCGAAAATGGAAATTGGCAATTGTTTACAGAATTAAATACGGAGTATAATTTTGGTGATTCCACTAGTTTTGCAAACAACACAATTGTGTTAGCTCCGGGTGTATTTATGAGTTATTTTCCAAGTAATACAACAACTATTTTAGGTTTCGTGCAACATTATCAGCGTTTTGGAGATTTTACACAAAATTTTACGGCATTAGGTTTTGGAGGAAAATATCAATTAAACAGTACTTTAAACTTAGAAATTTTATACAGCAAATTTGTAAGAGGGAGTGATACCGGTTTAGGACAAAGTTTTAATATTGGATTAAGAGCATTGTTTTAGTAAAAAGAACTATTTTAGAGGGAATTATGAAAACAACAAAACTCTTTTTTTTACTGCTTCTTTTTTTAGAGTTACCCTGTAACAGTCAAACCAAAAAAGTAAACGGATTAAGCTTTGTAGCTTCCAGAGATAAAATTGATATCACACACACAAATGCAGTTTTAAATGCACAAAGCAATTATGTTGCATTGATGCCTTTTGGTTTCATAAAAGAATTGTCTTCGCCAAAAATAACACACAATACAAATAGACAATGGTTTGGTGAAACCAAAAGTGGACTGTTACAATATGCAAAAGAGTTTCAAAAGAATGCTGTAAACGTTATGGTAAAACCTCAAATTTGGGTTTGGCGCGGAGAATTTACAGGGAACATAGAAATGGATTCTGAAGAAAAATGGACTATTTTAGAGAATTCCTACTCAGAATTTATTTTAACCTATGCAAAAGCGGCACAAGAAATTAATGCAGATATTCTTTGTATTGGAACAGAATTAGAAAAATTTGTAATGACTAGGCCACAATATTGGCAAAAATTAATAAAGGAAATCAGAAAAATATATAAAGGAAAGTTAACTTATGCTGCAAATTGGGATGAATTTAAAAGAGTTTCTTTTTGGGGTGAAATCGATTTTATTGGAGTTGATGCGTATTTTCCTTTGAGTGATGAAAAATCACCAACGGTACAAGAATTAGAAATTGGCTGGGAACCTCACAAAAACGAAGTTATTAAAATTCAGAAAAAATACAATAAGCCCGTTTTGTTTACAGAATTTGGATATAGAAGTGTAGATTTTAACGCCAAAAAACCTTGGGAATCGAATAGAGTAGAAGGCAATGTAAATTTGCAAGCACAAGTTAACGGTTTGCAAGCGATACACAATCAATTTTGGAAAGAAGATTGGTTTGCTGGTGGTTTTATTTGGAAATGGTTTCATAAACATGAGGAAGTTGGAGGTGAAAATAACAACAGATTTACACCCCAAAATAAACCAGCAGAGCAATTAATTAGAAAACTATATAAACAATAACATGTTTTTAAACATGATAAATATCTTGAAATAGAACATTAATTGTTTTTAAATTTGTGCTAGAATATAAAAATATTTTAGATGAAAAAAATTATTGTGCCTATAGATTTCTCAGAGCATTCAGAGTATGCGTTAAAAGCGGCAGCACTTTTGTCAAAAAAAATGGATGTTGAAATTTATGCTCTACATATGTTAGATCTTCAGGAGGTTAACTTTAGTCAAAGCTCAGGATTTAGCCAAGAAAAAGGAATTTTCTTTTTAAAATTAGCAGAAAAAAGATTTGAAAAATTCCTACAAAAAGACTTTTTAAAAGAGGTGAAACTTGTGCCAATTATTAAGCATTATAAAGTTTTTAGCGAAGTAAATGCTATTGCGAAAGAAATAAATGCAGATTTAATAATTATGGGATCTCATGGAGCTAGTGGATTAAAAGAATTTTTTACAGGCTCAAACACGGAAAAAGTTATTAGATATGCAGAGATTCCTGTTTTAATACTTAAAAATGAATTGAATGATGTAGATTTTTCTGATATCGTTTTTGCAACAGATTTTTCAGAAGAAACAATACCTGCTTTCAATAAAATGTTAGATTCATTAGATTTTTTGGGTGCTAAAAAACATCTTTTATTTGTGAATTCACCAAACGAACAATTTAAAACGACGCCAGAAATGGATGCTTTAGCAAACAACTTTTTAATGAAAGCAGAGGGCCATACAAATCGGTTAGTAAATGTTAATTTTGTTTGTGCCAAATCAATAGAAGATGGTATTTTAGACTTTTCGAATGCAGTTGGTGCAGACTTAATTGCATTAATCACACATGGTAGAAAAGGATTGTCTCACGTTTTTTCAGGAAGTATTTCTGAAGATGTTTCAAACCATTCTGCTTTACCAATTATGACGTTTAAAATATAAATTGATGAATGAAACTAAAACAGTTGCTACTTTCTGTTCCTTTTTCTATTTTCTTTTTTTTATGTTCAGAAGATAATGACATTACAATTCCAAGAAATTTGCAAGATTATTTTGAAGGAAACTCTGAAAGAGAGTTAAATAAAATTATTGCTTGTGCAGCAACTGCGGATGCAAATGAAAGCCTATCTTATATTTTTTATTATCCAGTTGAAGGTGCTTTGTAAGTGCTTTATTAAGAAGCAGACAGTTTAAATATAGATGAAAATGATTTTACGAATTACAAAAGAATAGTTTTAGCTGAAACAGCTCTTTTTGCCCAAAAATTAAGTCGATTTTCACAATTAAATTCGGAAGAATTTTGGTGTGTGGTAACTTATTTAACTCATGGAAAAATGCACAAATCAAATCCCATTCGATTAAAAAATGAGACCAAACCTACAAATTGGACAAATGAAGTTACAATCGAATATCCAACAACTTTAAAACCAAAATTTACATGGTCAGATTTTGATATTACAGATAATGAATTTTATTTTCAAGTAATTTCTGATAGAGATGATGATTCTATTTCTGGAACGTATAGCTATGATCATTTTTTTCAATACTATAACACAACCAATATTGTTTTAAATATAAACACTGCAACTCCAAAGGATTTGGTGGTAGACGACAACTATAATTTTACCTTAATGGCGGTAAGTGCAGATAATTGGGTAAATTTACGAATACAAAAATCTTTTGTCGCAGAATAATGAAACTTAAAATCTGGATTTTTACTTTTTTATTTTTAGGGATCTCTTTTTCTCTTTTTTCACAAGAAAGAATAATTTTAGATCTTAAAATTAAAGGAGCAAGGAAGACTAAAATTTCTTTTTTAAAGAAATTTTTAAGTACCAAGAAAGACCTTGTTTTAGATTCTATTGCCTTAGAGAAAGATATTATTGAATTGAAAAGATTGCCAGCAATAAGGCATGCGTATTATCAAGTACTAAATGCTAATACTAATTTCTGCACTGTTTTTATTACCGTTGAAGAAAATTTAACCTTGTTTCCAGAAGTTAATTTTTGGACTACTACAAATCAGCAGTTTTCATACAAACTAGGTTTGTATGATTATAATTTTTTAGGAAAAAATATTGCCTTTGGCGGATATTACCAAAACAACGGGTTCAATTCGTATGGTATTAATTTTAGAGCGCCGAATTTGTTTTCTAAAAAGTGGGGGCTATCTGTAAATCATCAAGATTGGAAGAGTGAAGAGCCTCTTTATTTTGGAGATAAAACGGCTAATTATGTTTACAATAATACTTCTTTTGAAGTTTTAGGGATTCATCAAATCAATTTTAAAAATCAAATTAATTTTGGCTTTAATTTTTTTACAGAGCAATATCAATATATTTCAGGAGCTATAGACCCCTCAATTCCAAAAAGGTTGAGCCTAAAAAAGACACTTTTTAAACTAGTATATGTTTATAATAATTTAGATTATTTTTATCAATATATAAACGGATTTAAAAGTGTACTGTATGCACAGTATGTAATTACAGAAAATGATTTCCAGAACGATTTTTGTATTTTTTGGAATGATTTTTTCTATTACACCCGAATTACTGAAAAAGGAAACTGGGCAAACAGATTAAGAATTGGTTTGTCATCAAATGAAAAAACACCCTTTGCACCCTTTGCTTTGGATAACAATATAAATTTACGTGGAGTAGGTATTTTAGTAGATAGAGGTACAGGTAGTGTTGTTTGGAACACAGAATACAGGCACACGATCTATGATAAAAATTGGTTGGCAATTCAAACAAATTTCTTTACAGATATTGGGTCTTGGAGAAACCCTGGCGGAAACTTAAATGATTTTTTGAGTAGCAAAAACATTCATATATATTCGGGTTTTGGTTTGCGTTTTATCAGTAAAAAAATATACAATGCTACTTTTAGAATCGATTATGGGTTTAGAGTAAACACTGTTAAAAACAATTCTGAAGGAGGTTTGGTTTTTGGAATTGGACAGTATTTTTAATTAAATTAAGATTCCTTTCATCTTTTTTTTATAGAAAATAGTAGTTTTGTGAAAAATAAAAGGAAGATGAGAACTTTTGCAATAGGAGATATTCATGGAGGCTTAAAAGCGTTAATTCAGGTTTTAAATAAACTAGAAATTAAAGAGGGAGATAAACTGATCTTCATGGGAGATTATGTCGATGGTTGGAGTGAATCTGCTCAAGTTGTTCAGTTTTTAATAGATGTGTCGCAGAAATTTAAGTGTGTCTTTATAAAAGGAAATCATGATGTTTGGTGTCAAGATTGGTTAAAAACAGCAACGGTAAATGCCTCTTGGTATATGCATGGTGGTAAAGAAACCATGGAAAGTTATGAGGGCTTTTCCGAAGAAGAAAAAAAACAACATTTGGTCTTTTTTGAGAAGCTACCTTTATATCATATAGATGCTGAAAATAGATTGTTTTTGCATGCCGGTTTTACTTCTTTACATGGTGTAGAAAAAGAACCCTTTAAAGAGCTTTTTTATACAGATAGATCTCTGTGGGAAATGCTTTTGGTGATGGACAACCGAATAGAAAAAGACTCGATGTATTATCCTAAAAGAATACAACATTATAAAGAAATTTATATTGGTCATACGCCCACTACAAAGTATAATGAATCTTTACCAATAAACATTGCAAATGTTTGGAATATTGATACCGGAGCTGCCTTTAAAGGAAAAGTAACCGGAATAAATATTGATACAAAAGTGTGCTCTCAAAGTGATCATTTGCCAGATTTGTACCCGGATGAAAAAGGGAGAAATAAATAAAATTGAATTAGTATTAAGTTAGTTTTTTTTATGTTTAAGTGATTTTTTCTCGTCGTTTATACTTTTCTATCTAAAAGAAATATTGAAGTTGTGTGTCATTCCTAAACTGTCAAGATTGAGGTATCTAGAAAAATGTAGCACTCATTTTCTTTTTCCCTTTTCAAAAATTATTACGCTAATCAATTAGAAAGGTAAAAGTATTTTTCTCATTTGGTTAAAAATTAATAGTTAGCAACATTCACAACCATCATAATATAGAATCTGAAAATAAAAAGGTCGTCTCTTCTGAAAGTAGATAATGCAGCAGTTGTTTTATTAAAATTGCTAAGGCTCAATTATCTCTTTGTTTATGTTTTTTATCAACTTAACGGATATTAATGACTATTCATCGATATCAATTTGCTAAGCAACTTTTTTTCTTTTTTAAAATTTATTTGTTAATTATTTTTGTAAAAAAAAAGTTAGGAAAAGAAAATCATAAACTCATATCCAAAATAAGTTTTTGAGTATTCTTTTTTACAAATTAAGTATAAAAATGAATTCATTGAATACAAAGTACTCCAGAAAAAAGACACTTTCACTTGCAATTGCGCTATTATCAATTATTCAGTTTAATTATGGATCTAACGTAATTAATACCAATGAAATTGCAAACGCTATCTCAAAAAAAGATGCTAAGAATTCTTTTACAGAAAACTTTTTCAGTAATTATGAAGCTAACTGGAAAAATCTAGAAAATTTTAATACTGAATTCAATCAGAGTGCTTTTGCAAGTAAGCAGTTTACAGCGATAAGTGCACCTGCACCTGAAGCAGATGATTGTACAAGCGCTTTACCTGCAGTAGATGCTATCAATTTTTCTGAAAGTATGCTAGAAATTGCCATGGATAAAACTTATCAACCTGATAACAATCAAGGCTGTTGTTATAAGGAACAGCCTCAAGGTCACATGCATCCAAAGAGATTAAAACTAGAATATATAGGAAGTGGAAACCCCTGGATCGTTTTTAGATTTAAAAATTCTGGCGGAGCAGTTCATTTTCAGGGCAATGTTTCAAATGGTCAGTCCTTAATAGTTGATGGTTCGGGTATGGTAAATAAACACGGTCAAGAAGGACTCGAAACTAATACTTGGTATTCTATAGCGGGCTCTGCCGTCTCATATCACACCTCTTGTTCTACAAATTTAGATGTTGGTCATACTATTAACGGACATTTCAAAGTTTTGGCGATAGAAATGCCTTTAGTAAGTGGTATGGGTGGCGTTTCATGCACAGAAGGAAATTTTACACCTTGCAATAATGTTACAAACGCTGGTAGAACTTCTGATAGGAATAATGATTTATGTACAAGTAATGCAAGCAACCCTTTAACAATTCCTAATATTACGATGCCAGTGGCGAGTGGTGGAGAAGGCGGTGATATAGAATATCAATGGGAAATTAGATATTCTGGTAGTTCGTCTTGGCAAGATATTCCTGGAGCAAATAGTAAAGATTATAACCCGGATAATGCAGCTAATAGTTCAAATGGTTGGAGGATCGGAGAAAATTATTGGAGAAGAAAAGCTAGAAGGACATGCCAAACTAGTTGGATTTATTCTGGTTATGAATATTATTGGATTGTTGAAAATTTTCAAGATCCAGGCGAAATTTCTGGAAATGAAAGTAGATGCGGTTCTTACGATCCAAATAATATTTCAAATTCCACAGGACCTTCTGGTGGGGCTCCAAACAATGCTACAATTGAATATAGATGGGAATATAAAACAACAGGAGGTTGGATAGTAATTCCTAATGAAAATCAATGGAAATACAATCCTGGAACAATTAACCAAACAACACAATATAGAAGAGGAGCTAGAAGAACAGCTCCAGACTGTACTATAAATTACATATACTCAAATCCAGTTACAAAAACTGTTGTAAATAATAATTTAAGCTTAACCTGTGAGTATAAAATCGATAATGGCGGTTGGATTACAAATAATTGTTCGATTACTCTAACACAAGGACAAAAACTGGAGCTTTCTACAAATCCAAATTATTTGTCGTCATATTCTTGGACAGGTCCAAATAATTTTTCAGGTAGCGGAAATAATGGTGGAGATATTCTACTTTCAAATTCTGTTACTACAGCTATGTCAGGAACATACACGGTTATAGCAACAGATAGCAATGGATGCACTGGCTCAAAAAATATTACAGTTAATGTAGTATGTCCAAACCCTGCAAATAATACAACAGCAACTGCATCAATTAATGAAAATCAAACCAAAACATTAACAGGCGCTCCTTCTGGAGGTTCTTGGAGTATTGTATCAGGTGGCGGAACTATTAATGGTTCAACGTATACACCTGCTAATATAAATACAAATACTACTGTTAAGATTCGATATACAATTGCAGCAAACGGAAGTTGTCCAGCGACTTCGGATGATGTTACGTTTACAGTAACTCCTGTTTGTAGTATAACGGCAAATAATACAACTTCAACTGCTGACATTACAGGAGATCAAACGAAGTTATTAACAGGAACTCCTTCAGGAGGTGCATGGAGCATTGTATCTGGAGGTGGATCTATTACAGGAAACACATACACGCCCGCAAATACAAGTAATAACAACGTTATTTATGCTACTGCTAACGAAAATCAAAATTTAGTATTACAAGCACCCGTTGGTTCAGTAATTAATTCCATCACCTTCGCAAGTTATGGAACTCCAACTGGATCAAATGGTAATTATGCAACTTCTAATTGTCATGCAACAAATAGTCTTAGTATAGTTGAAAATTACGCAATTGGTAATAATTCAGTAACAATACCAGCAACAAATACTGTTTTTGGTGATCCATGTGGAGGTACTCCAAAGAGATTATATGTTACAGCAACATATTCTCCAAGTAATAGCAACACTAACTCTGATGTTACACTTAGGTATACAATTCCTGCTGACGGATCTTGTGCTGCTACATCTGATGATGTTACTTTTACTGTAACACCAGTTTGTACAACAGCAAATAATACGACAGCAACTGCGTCAATTAATGAAAATCAAACCAAAGCATTAACAGGTACTCCAGCAGGAGGAACTTGGTCTATCGTTTCTGGAGGCGGAAGTATTACAGGAACTACATACACGCCTGCAGATATCAATACTGATACAACAATCGTAATTAGATATACAATTGCTGCTGATGGTGATTGTGCTGCAACAACTTCAGATGTTACTTTTGATGTAACACCTGTCTGTGATGTAGTTGCTAATAATACTACTTCAACTGCTAATATTACTGAAGGACAAACGAAAACATTAACAGCTACTCCAGCAGGAGGAACTTGGTCAATCGTTTCTGGAAGTGGTTCTATTACTGGATCAACGTATACACCTGATGATATCAACACTGATACAACAATCGTAATTAGATATACAATTGCTGCTGATGGTGATTGTGCTGCAACAACTTCGGATGTTACTTTTGATGTAACACCTGTCTGTGATGTAGTTGCTAACAATACTACTTCAACTGCTAATATTACTGAAGACGAAACGAAAACATTAACAGCTACGCCAGAATCTGCACCAGATGCAACAATTTTAGTAAATGTAGATGGCAATACTTTAGGTGTTAATCCACAACCTGCAATAGTCTTACAAGCTGGTCAAGTACTAAAAATTACTGGTAATGGTTATTACACTGGTACAATAACAGTAAGAAATGGTGCACATATAATTGTTTGTGGTGCTGTAACTATTTATGGTGCTGTTGCTGTAGACAATGGAGGTCATTATTGGAAAACAAGTGCATTAGGCTTTATAGGATCGTTTACAAATAACGGAACAGTTCATGAAGGTCCTACAAGTTGTAATAGTGGATCTTGGTCTATTATTTCTGGTGGTGGATCTATCAATGGAACAACTTATACTCCTGATGATATTAACACCGATACTGATGTGACTATTAGATATACCATTGCTGCTGATAATGGTTGTGCTGCTACATCTGATGATGTTACGTTTACAGTAACTCCTGTTTGTAGTATAACGGCAAATAATACGACTTCAACTGCTGATATTACTGAAGGACAAACGAAAACATTGATAGCAACTCCTGCTGGAGGAACTTGGTCAATCGTTTCTGGAGGCGGATCTATTACAGGAACTACCTACACTCCTGCAGATATCAATACAGATACAACGGTAACGATTCGATATACAATTGCTGCTGCTGGTGATTGTGCTGCAACAACTGATGATGTTACTTTTGATGTAACTCCTGTCTGTGATGTAGTTGCAAACAATACGACTTCAACTGCTGATATTACTGAAGGACAAACGAAAACATTGATAGCAACTCCTGCTGGAGGAACTTGGTCAATCGTTTCTGGAGGCGGATCTATTACAGGAACTACCTACACTCCTGCAGATATCAATACAGATACAACGGTAACGATTCGATATACAATTGCTGCAGATGGTGATTGTGCTGCAACAACTGATGATGTTACTTTTGATGTAACTCCTGTCTGTGATGTAGTTGCTAATAATACGACTTCAACTGCTGATATTACTGAAGGACAAACGAAAACATTAACTGGTACTCCTGCTGGAGGAACTTGGTCAATCGTTTCTGGAGGCGGGTCTATTACTGGAACAACATATACGCCTGATGATATCAATACTGATACAACAATCGTAATTCGTTATACAATTGCTGCTGATGGTGATTGTGCTGCAACAACTTCAGATGTTACTTTTGATGTAACTCCTGTCTGTGATGTAGTTGCAAACAATACGACTTCAACTGCTGCTATTACTGAAGGACAAACGAAAACATTAACTGGTACTCCTGCTGGAGGAACTTGGTCAATCGTTTCTGGAGGCGGATCTATTACAGGAACTACCTACACTCCTGCAGATATCAATACAGATACAACGGTAACGATTCGATATACAATTGCTGCAGATGGTGATTGTGCTGCAACAACTGATGATGTTACTTTTGATGTAACTCCTGTCTGTGATGTAGTTGCTAATAATACGACTTCAACTGCTGATATTACTGAAGGACAAACGAAAACATTAACTGGTACTCCTGCTGGAGGAACTTGGTCAATCGTTTCTGGAGGCGGATCTATTACAGGAACTACCTACACTCCTGCAGATAT
>Ga0209194_1000051_pt1 | contig 119376 bp, 118 predicted proteins | sample COGITO_mtgs_1004_FD_184787 | JGI IMG/M metagenome (GOLD analysis project Ga0209194, IMG submission 184787) | Pelagic marine microbial communities from North Sea - COGITO_mtgs_100413 (SPAdes) (version 2) | ecosystem: Environmental > Aquatic > Marine > Epipelagic ... | reverse complement strand
CAAAACTATCATGGGAAACCTGTAATGGTGACTAAAAACCACCATGGGCTGGGCTTGTTCAATGGTGATGTTGGCATTATGTGGGCGCAAGAAGATGGCCAGCTAAATGCCTGTTTTTTACAGTCTCAAATAGTGCGCAAAGTAAACGTGGGCTTATTACAAGATTTAGAAACTGTGTATGCCATGACCATTCATAAAACCCAAGGCTCAGAGTTTGCTCACGTGGCGCTTATTGTTGCTCCCCAAGCCCAGCGATTGTTGTCTTCTGCGTTACTTTATACCGCCATCACTCGCGCCAAGGTAACGTGCAGTATTAAAGTAGACCAATCGGTGTGGAACAAAGCTGTGAACAATAAAACTAAGCGTTGGTCTGGCCTGCGTGGGCTTTTAAATGGGCACGTTTAAATACTATTAATGCAGGTTCTAGGTGCTAAAATTTGCTCAAAAAATGCTTCAAGTTCTGGGTCTTCACGTTGTAAGTTTAGCTCTTCTTGATTGCTGATTGTATAGCTTTTTTGGCGCACTATTAAGTAAGGTTGATGCTTGTGTGAGCAACTAAAGGATGCACTTGGAAAGCGCTTTAAACACTGGTTAAAAAAGCTCATGTTGTTGGCCACTGCCATGATTTTTTCGTTCGGGTAAACCTGCTGTGCATTTTGTGCGTGGATGTTAATTTTTTGATATCGTTCAATGTTAATAAACACCCTAGGGTCAAACACCTGTATGCCTTTTTGGTTACCCGTGGCGCTAGTGAGTGGAAACTGACCTTTAGGAACACTATTATCAAAAAAAGTGAATTCATACTGAGGCGTAGTATGGGCTAGCCACTTAAATATTAGCTTTGGAATACCCTGGTATGCTTCCACACTGTGGCCCAAAAAATCTTCCACAGATTTGTAACGCCCCCTTTCTTTACCTCTTATCCAGCCTCGCTCTACAGTATCTTGAGGCGCAGTGATGATAAAATACATATACATAGTGTGAGCGTATTTGGCATAGGTGCCATGTAGTACTTTTTGTATTTGCTGCGTTGAAAAGCTGTCAAATCTAAATCGATCTACCAAAATATTGGGAATGGATTTATTCTGTTGGCTTACACGCCTTATGTAGCGGTCTAATTTGCCGTCAATAATATTCACTTCGTTGCTGGTAAAGCGGCCTGAATATTTATAATGAGGGCCTAGCGACTCGTAGTCTAATAATTGGCGACGCCAAATGTCTGGGCTAATAATGCCATATAACGAAGACTCAATGCCACGTTGCTTCATGGTCTCTTTTAATAGTGGACGTATGGTGCTTTTTCCAGCTGCAGAAGCGCCTTTTAAGCTAATAATGACAGGCTTTTCCACACCTTTCAGTAGCTGATATTGGTTAGCTATGACAGCGGTTCCAATGGCAGGTTCTATCCATTTACCCACCATATAGCTGCCATAGTTGTTAAGGGTGTGCCGGCAAATAATGCGGCTCATAAAGATGGCGTCATTACCTATCAAACCTCGAGTAGCAGCAATAGAACCTAGTATTTGATAACTACTTTTGTAAACGGCTTTAATCAAAGGGTTTTTGTGTGCCAAACCTGTGGTCTTGAGTGTGTTAATCGCCTTAAATTGAATTTCGGCACTGCTTAGGCGAGGTTGTTCAGTGGGGTTCTTTTTATGCCAAGGCCATACGCTTTTTTTTATGACAACAGGGGGAGTATGAATCATTATTTCTTCAGCCAGTACTCTATCCACTTCTACCTTTACACAATCTGATAAATGTTGAAACTGGATTTCAATGGTGGGGTATAAGGGCGCAATGTGTTGGTGTAAAATGTCATTAGTAATCCGCCGAAAATTGATACCTAAGTCTTCTTCAAGCTCAGCTTCTGGGATATGAATGTTGGCTCCCACCCTAACAATGAGCTCGTGCATTACTAATCGCCAGGATGTAAAGCCAACTAAATATTGCGGTTTAAGGCCGGTCAGTGCTGCAATTTCCTGAACTTCTTCGTAGTCAGTATAAACGTTGGGCGCTTGAAAAATAGTTTCTAGGCGGCCAAGATCCAGCGGTAAGTTAGTACTTAACCCTGGATTCCATGCACTGTATTCTTCTTGTGTAGGCATCTGTTGTGTGTGGATTGTTTTGTATAATGCTATGTATAGCAGGTTTTTTTAAGCACGTCATTTTCCTATCTAAGTGTTGTGTTTTGGTGAGCACAGTAAAGTAATTTTTACACAACGATGTCTTTGCCGGCACAGTAGTGCAATCTGATAGGTGTGCCCTTTAAAAAACCCAAAGAGCCCCCATAATATGAGAGCAAACGATCACTTAAAACCAGTACAAAATACTATGACACACGCATTAGAAATTAATCAGTTACACAAAATATACGACAACGGTTTTGAGGCACTCAAAGGCATTAGTTTAAAAGTAGAACAAGGCGATTTTTTTGCCTTGCTAGGTCCCAACGGGGCGGGTAAGTCCACCACGTTGGGTGTGGTGTCCTCTTTGGTGAATAAAAGCTCAGGTACGGTGAGCGTGTTTGGGTATGACCTGGACACCCACGTTAGCCAAGCCAAATGTATGATGGGTGTGGTGCCGCAAGAATTTAATTTCAATATGTTTGAAAAAGTTGCAGATGTGGTGGTGCAGCAAGCAGGCTACTATGGTATCCCACGTGATGAAGCTCTCAGGCGCACAGAGCAGCTTCTCAAACAGCTAGGCTTATGGGACAAACGTAAAGAGGCATCTCGTAATTTGTCAGGCGGCATGAAACGCCGCCTAATGATTGCTCGTGCCTTAGTGCATAAACCCAAGTTGCTGATACTAGATGAGCCCACCGCAGGCGTAGATATAGAGCTTCGACGCTCTATGTGGGAGTTTCTTACGCGTATTAATGAGCAGGGCACTACCATTATCCTCACTACGCATTATTTAGAAGAGGCAGAAAATCTGTGCCGCAACATCGCTATTATTGATCAGGGTGAAATTATTAAACACAGCCCTATGAAAGAGCTGTTAAAAACCATTAATACAGAAACCATAGTGCTAGATTTATTAGAGCCTTTAGCCACTGCGCCAGAAATATCGGGCTATAGTTTGTTGTTGGTAGGTGATACGCATTTGGAAGTCACCCTTAACCAAGGCCAAGATATCAACAGCGTGTTTGTTGTTTTATCAACGGCAGGCATTGAAGTGACAAGTATGCGAAATAAAACCAACCGACTAGAAGAGCTATTTGTCAACTTAGTCACCAACAACAAGACTGATTTGCAAGGAGTAAGCGCATAATGTCAGCTTATGAAATATACATTGCCTACTCCACTATTGTGCGCAAAGAAATCCAGCGCTTTATGCGTATTTGGGTGCAAACCTTATTACCACCTTCTATTATCATGGTGCTGTATTTTATTATCTTTGGTAATTTAATAGGCAGCCGCATAGGACAGATGGGTGGCTTTGATTACATGCAATTTATCGTGCCAGGGCTAATCATGATGTCGGTGATTAGTAATTCTTATGGCAATGTAGTGTCTTCTTTTTATAGCACTAAGTATCAAGGCAGCCTAGAAGAAATGCTAGTGTCACCTATGCCTAACTGGGTGATTTTGGCAGGCTATGTGACAGGCGGTGTGGCCCGTGGTTTGGCTGTGGGTACCATAGTGACTTGTTTGTCGTTGTTTTTTACCCAGCTTGACGTGCATAACCTAGGTATCATCGTGCTGGTGGTGCTAATGACCTCTATTTTATTTAGTTTAGGCGGCTTTATTAACGCAGTGTTTGCTAACAGCTTTGACGATATCGCCATAGTGCCCACCTTTATTCTTACCCCCTTAACCTACCTAGGTGGAGTGTTTTATTCCATAGATTTACTGCCAGATTTTTGGGCGAGTGTGTCACAACTCAATCCCATTTTGTATATGGTGAATGCGTTTAGATTTGGTATTTTAGGAGTGTCTGACATACCTGTAGGTTATTCCTTACTTGTGATATGCGGGTTTATTATTGCCTTATTTAGCTACTGCATGCACTTATTAAATACCGGTAAGGGCATTCGTAAATAGCCATTTTTGCTTGGAGAAAAAGATGCAACAAAAAGATTTTATAGAAGCGTCCCCTTTAGGTGACCAAAGTAGTTATGTCACACAATATGCGCCAGAATTGTTATTTCCTATTCCGCGTAATACCCCTTGGCAGCCAGAATTTTCATCACGACCCTTTTATGGTATTGATGTTTGGAACGCCTTTGAAGTGTCTTGGCTAAATGAAAAAGGCTTACCGCAAATGGTGGTAGCCGAATTTAGAATCCCTGCTGATAGCCCCTATATTATTGAAAGTAAGTCATTTAAGCTTTATCTAAACTCATTTAATCAAACCAAAATGAACAGTGTCTCTGGGGTGCAAGAGCGAATGGTGGCTGATTTATCTGCAGCAGCAGGGGCCGATGTACAAGTGACTTTGTATGGCTTGGATCAAATGGCCATGCCTGTGTTACCTGTGCCAGGGGCAAATATTGATGACCAAGATATCCAGATCACCACTTATGAACCAGATGCAAGCTTGTTATCTTCTAACGTAAAAGCTTACAGAACTGAAATATTACATAGCAACTTGCTCAAAAGTAACTGCCCGGTAACAGGTCAGCCAGACTGGGCCACTTTAGTGATAGAGTATGAAGGCCCAACAATACAAAGAGAGGGCTTATTAGCCTATATCGTGTCTTACCGTGAACATGGTGATTTTCATGAGCAATGTGTTGAGCAGATTTTCCTAGATATTAAAGCGCAATGTAAACCTGGCCAGCTTACAGTGTATGCACGTTATGTGAGACGGGGTGGCTTGGATATTAATCCCTACCGCTCTACTAGGCCTGTGTTGCCCAGCAACCACCGCACTCAGCGTCAATAGGTATTTAGAGACATTATTATGGAATTATTACACGGCTTACTTAATCGGGTTTCAGTGCAAAGGCTGCAAGCACCGGCACCTTCACAGGTGCAGCTAGAAGTGATTTTGCAAGCGGCTTTAAGAGCTCCAGACCATGGCAACCTTAAGCCTTGGCGTGCTGTGATGGTGGAAGGCGCAGGCCTAGATAAACTTGGACAACTACTACATCAAGCACAGCTTGAGCGTAGCCCAGATAGTGATGCACAAACACTTGAAAGATGTCTTAACATGCCTCACCGTGCACCCAGCATATTAGTATTAATAGCCAGCCCTAAAACGCACCCTAAAGTGCCTACGGCAGAGCAAATACAAGCCACTGCCGCTGCGGGCCACGCTATGTTGCTGGCTGCTTATGCACAAGGTATTGGCGCCGTATGGCGCACAGGTTGGGTAGTGGCTCATCCTACTATAACGCAAGCGTTTGACCTGCAAGAAGGCGAGCAGATGATCGGTATGATTTATATGGGCACACCTATCGTAGCCCCTAAATCTGTGCCTGTAGTTAACAGCCAAGCATTCATTAAGCATTGGCATTAATGCATTGAATTTTATTGCTTTTTATCCTTTAAAAGCATAAAATCTGCGCCTTCAAATGGTGAGGTGTCCGAGTGGCCGAAGGAGCACGCCTGGAAAGTGTGTGTACCGCAAGGTACCGAGGGTTCGAATCCCTCTCTCACCGCCAAATTCCCCTGAGGATCCTCAGGTAACTTATTGAAATGTCTATTAAAACCCACTGAATCCAACTGTGACGGTAGACATTTATGAGGACACAAATTCCCCCTAAGCACCCAGCGTACACCTACCTAAAAGGTGGTTACTATTACTTTTCACGTGCTATTCCTGCAGATTTAACAAGTTATTACAGTAAGCCTCGTGTAATTCAATCCTTACGTACTACCAATCGTAGACATGCTGTGCATTCGTCTAGGTTGTTATCTGTGCGTTTGGAAGACTATTGGCACGATCTAAGGTTGAGGAATACTGAGCCTCCTTGTGCTCACTTATTGACCAGAGAGCACCTGCAGGGCAGCTCAACAGTCATCACACTCATTCAAGCATTAGAACTCTATTTTAGCGTGAAAGGGGTTGGCAGGGCAGGCATGTTCTTCCGTACTGCAAGACGTAATATTGATTATGTAGTTGACTGCCTAGCTGATAGGCCGCTGGATATGTATAAGACCAGTGATGCCGCTCAATTGAGGCAATGGTTGCTAGAGAAGGGTTTGAGTATAAGTTCGGTACAGCGTACATTTGGCGTTGTGAGGGCGGTAACTAACTTTGCTATTGCCGAGCTTGGACTGGGTATCCAGAATAACTTTATTGGCATATATCTCCCAACAATCCACTTGGGTGAGAAGCGTAGGCCAATACCAACTGATAAGCTGATAAAGCTGCAGAAGCAGTGTCTAGTAATGGATGATGATATTCGCTGGTTAGTGGCATTGATAAGCGATATAGGTATGAGGCTCGCAGAAGCGTCAGGCTTGCTGATAGAAGATATTAACTTGCAGGCACCTACACCTTATATAAACCTTAGACCACACCCCCACAGACCGCTAAAAACAAATGCAAGTACACGACATATACCGCTAATAGGTGTGTCGTTATGGGCGGCTAAAAGGGTCTAATAGACTGTTAGCCGCTGAATACGTGAACTAAATAAGAGGCCAGCTGGACTTACGTCGGTTGGCCTTGTTTTCGGTGCTTGGTTCTGGTCTTTGAAATGGCCTAAGTTAAACGAGTGTATTAATCATGCTCTATTTGATTAGCGAATAAAGCTCATGAGCAAGTAGATGGCCAGCAGAACCGCAACCCACAGTACCATGCTGCCTGCCGGATGATCACGGGAGAGAAGGCTACTGGGCCCTTCATGCCTTTGCGCCAAATAGTTCAAACCCGAATCTAATTTGGCCAGAAAACTGCGGCGTATCACTCCATCGACTTTCCAAATAGCAGCCAACAAGCGACGTAATACTAAAGGAATAAACCGTCGATAGGTCCAATCAAAATCTAGGTGCGTTGACTTTAACTCGGGTGGGTACATGCCGCGTAAATTTAACCACACGAAAGCCAGTGCAGAGAAGAACAGCAGTTGCGTTTGCGCTAGCACATGGGTGGCATCATAAGGGTTGTAGCCTGTGTCATAGGGAAGCAACGAATACAATGCCGCAGGGTAAACGCCAATGCCAATACACAGCCCCGCCGCAATAAACATGGCAATCAACATGTTTGTTGGTGGATCACTGGCTCTCAGGCCTGAGTCGTGGGCGAAGAAAGCAAAGTAAGGGATCTTGATGCCCGCATGGTGAAATACACCCGCAGAGGCAAATAATAGCATTAGCCATACCCAATCATGTCCGTTTTCCAGTGCCGCCGCCATCACCATGGACTTGCTCACGAAACCGCTAAACAGCGGGAAGGCAGAAATAGACGCCGCACCAATAATACACAGTACCGTAGTTTTCGGCATGGTCTTATAGAGCCCCCCTAAATCAGAACCGTTTATACGTCCTGTCATGTGGAGCACAGCCCCCATACTCATAAAGAGTAGCCCTTTAAAAATAACATCATTAAAGGCATGGGCCACGGCACCATTGATTGCCAGCGCTGTGCCGATGCCTATGCCGCATACCATAAACCCCACCTGATTAATTAGGCTGTAGGCGAGTACACGGCGCAGGTCATTTTCAACAACCGCCCAAAATATAGGAAAGCAGGTCATGGCAGCGCCAATGTAAACGAGCAATTCAGTGCCAGGATAGCCTCGTGCTAAGGCATAAACTGCCACCTTAGTAGTGAAGGCACTTAAAAAAACAGTGCCCGTAGGCGTGGCTTCGGGGTACGCATCAGTCAGCCAATTGTGCAGCAATGGAAAGGCACACTTAATGCCAATGGCAAAAAAGATAAGCCAACCATACACACCGTCCAAACCAATGTATTGAAAGTCTAAGGTGCCTTTTTCGGTAGCGTAAAACAACACGCCGACCAGCAGTAAAACACCTGAAAAGATTTGAATAATAAGGTACCGCAAACCCACCACGTAAGCCCGACGTGTCTTTCTGGCCCAAATAAGAAACACAGAAGTGAGCGCTAACAGTTCCCAAAAAACGAATAAAGTTAATAAATCCCCAGCAAAAACGGCGCCCAAAGCACTGCCTGCGTACATCATCCCTGCAACTTGCTGCACTGTATCCTTTACATGCAAGGAGTAGGTGATGGAAATTACAGCGGCAATATGAAACACGTAGGCAAACATCAAGCTCAGCTTGTCAATCTTGTATGGCTCAAGCTGATAGTCCATAAAAGCAAACTGCAGATGCACACCTTCAGGCATCATCCATAGGTTAGCCGCACTAAAAAGTGGGATAGCTAACATGATAAAGCCACGTATACGGCCCCTTGTCAGCGCTGCAAACAGTGCGCCAATAAAGAAGAGAACAAATGGAGGTAAATCAGTCATCCACATTAGCGGCTCCAGTGTCACTGGTATTTTTTTCGTCTAAGTCGGTGTTCCACTCGTCATCATAGTAATCTTCTGATCTCATTAGAAAAGTACGCATCCAGGTGGCAACAATGACTAACACAACACAGCCCGCAAAACCGTATATGGCATGGAAGCCCCACAGGTTTTCCCAGCTATGATAGACGTGCCGGTGAATGACAAAATCCAAAGCAAACAAAAGCGCACAGCTTGCATAAAGAAAGTGCATAACCCGCTTAACGTTTTTAGGGTCGTCAAAAATATGTTTTGGTTTATTGTCCATGAGCAATACTCGATGTTTGTAGAATGGACGAAGCAAGTTCATACAAAGGCTGTGGGTAGATAAATAGGGCGATGCAACCCACGGTTGTGATACCGATAGCGATTAGGCAAGGTAGGGGAGCTTCTTTGATACCTACCGCCGCATTGGAGGTTGGGTCTTTGAACAAAAAAGCCCGCATGGATATGGGTAGTAGGTAGGCAATGTTGAGTAAAGAACTAATCAGTAAGATCACTAGAATAATCCATTGCTGGGTATCCATGGTGCCCATTAATAAATACCACTTACTCCATGTACCACCCGCTGGAGGAATACCAATAATACCTAGGCTGGCAATAAAAAAAGCGGTCATGGTGATAGGCATGCGCCTGCCCAAGCCATCTAATTGACTCACTTTGGATTTATGCACTGCCACCAAAATAGCCCCAGCACAGAAAAACAGCGTGATTTTTCCAAACGCGTGCATGGCAATGTGCATCGATCCACCAACCACCCCCATGGAGGAGGCGAGTAATGCACCAATGGTAATATAGCCCAATTGGCCTACAGTTGAGTAGGCTAGTCTAGCTTTTAAATTATCTTGGCGCATGGCAATAACAGACGCCAACAAGACCGTTGCACCCGCAAGATATAACAGTGACTGGGTGGTAGGGAGCACGCTTAATAGATCAATACCAAAAATCAACACACAGACTTTCATGACAGTGAAAACACCGGCCTTAACCACAGCGACGGCATGTAACAAAGCACTCACCGGAGTTGGTGCTACCATGGCGGCGGGCAGCCATCGATGGAAGGGCATAATGGCCGCCTTACCGATACCGAAAATAAACAGTACCAAAATGAACCCTAGCACAGCCGTGTTTGCGCCTGCTGGGAACACACCACCTTGGGTGAAATCTAGGGTACCAGCAATAACCCATGTACCCAGTATAGCGAATAAAAAGAAGCCTATTGAGGTGGTGAGCAGAATACCAAGATATACCCGTCCACCTTTCTTAGCAGCCTCTGTGCCTGCGTGGGTGACAAGAGGATAGGTAGATAGGGTTAGTATTTCATAAAAGATAAATAGGGTGAATAAATTATCTGCAAACGCCACGCCCATCACACTACCAATGGCAATGGCAAAGCAGCAATAAAAGCGGGTTTGATGGTCTTCGTTATGGCCACGCATATAGCCAATGGCGTAAACAATGGTAACGAACCAGAGAAAACTGGCGATTAAGGAAAAGATCATGCCCAGTGGCTCAACGCTAAAGCTCAAACTTAGACCGGGCAATATTTGTAGCCAATTGACGTCGATTGTTGCGCCACCTTGCAAGCCAAGGTAAATAGACACCACTGCATAAAAGACTAACACGCTAGTGCCAATGCTAACTGCTTCCCTTAAGTTTTGATGGCGTCTTAAAGCCACAATGCCCAGGGTTGCAAAGATCGGTAAAAGGATACATAACTGCAGCAAGGTTGCTAATGATAGATTCATGGGACAACCCCAAATAAGCTCTGCGCTGCAGCAGTGGCAATGTCCACACTGATGCGCGTATCGATACCAAAGTAGACATTGGCACTGACGAGAATCCAAACGGGTATGAGGAAGGTCATGGGAGCTTCTTGCACCAGCTCCTTACCGACCACTGGTGCTTTAAAATAAGCGGTCTCAACAATACGCCAAACATAGACAACCGCTAATAAGGAAGCTAGTAAAACCAGACCCGCCACGGGCCACCAGCCCTTTTCAATGGCGGCTACCACTAAATACCATTTACTCACAAAACCTACTGTTAACGGTACTCCAATAAGGCTCAAGCCCGCCAAAACAATGGCTGCCATGGTTAATGGCATTTGGCGCCCTAACCCCTGAAAGTCTCTAAGCTGGGTGCTGCCAACGCGGTAAAGCACAGCGCCTAAAGCCAGAAATAACGCTCCCTTCATAAGTGCATGATTGAACACATGCAACAGCATGGCGCTTAAGCCAGCGTTGGTGGACATGCTGAAACCAACAATCATGTAACCAATCTGAGCCACACTGGAATAGGCAAACACATGTTTTATGTTGTCTTGATAAATGGCCACGGTAGAGGCCACGAATATACCCAATAAACCCAATCCTAAGAACAATGTCTCCATTGGCAGGGTGGTAAAGGAAAACGACACCCCAAAAATTGAAAAGGTAAAGCGAATCAGCAAATATGCGGCCACCTTGGTCGAGGTTGCAGCAAAAAATGCAGTGACGATTGATGGTGCATGTGCGTAGGCATTGGGCAGCCATAAATGCAGAGGAAATAGAGCTAACTTTAGGCACACACCCACAATAAAAAAGACATAGGCTGTGGTAACCGTGCGCGTCTCTGCAACTTCAGGTAAGCGAGTGGCAAGGTCAGCCATATTTAGGGTGCCGGTCATTTGATACATGAGACCGATACCGATAAGAATAAAAGTAGCACCTATGGTGCCCATAATCAGATACTGAAAAGATGCCCAAAGGGCGCGCCTGTCTCTACCTAATGCAATTAAGGAATACGCAGAAAGAGAAGATATTTCTAAGAACACAAACACATTAAACGCATCGCCAGTGGTAACGATACCCAGCATACCCGTTAGGGATAATAGGTAGAGGATATAGAATAGGGTGTGCTTGTCTTGGGGTATTTCTTTTTCTATGCTGGTTTGCGCTGCCAGCAGCACCACGGTGCTGACGCCAGAAATAATAAGGGCAATAAAGGCGTTCAGCTTATCAATACGATATTCAATGCCCCACGGTGGGCTCCAACCGCCTAGTTCATAGCTAATGGTGCCCGTCTGCATGACTTGCTGCAGCAAAAGAATACTAATAATAAATGCTAAGGCACTGGCTAGAAGAGTAAACATCCAAACCAGTTGTGGCCTTCTTAAAATTAAGCAGGCAGGGGCCGCCATGAGCGGCACAATGACTTGTAATATGGGGAGGTGCGCTAACACGGCTTAGATTCCTTGTCTTGATTGTCCATAGCCTGATTGTCCATAGCTTGGATTTCATCTTCATCAATGGTGCCATAGGCTTCTTTAAGCCTAATGGTTAAGGCAAGCCCCAAAGCTGTAGTTGCTATACCGACCACAATTGCAGTGAGAATTAGCACGTGGGGCAGTGGGTTTGAGTAAAGTAGGATGCCTTCTTGCCATATAGGTGCAGTGCCTCCCTCAACCTTTCCCAGAGAGATGTAAAAAATAAATACCGACGTCTGAAAGATATTTAGTCCGACTATTTTTTTGATAAGGTGGCCATGGGCGATAATGATGTAAAAACCAATCATCATCAGAACGATCACAATCCAGTAGTTATAAAGGCCCAGTATCATGCTCATAAGGACTTACCTTTTTTAGCCTGTTGATATTCACTGCGTCCAGCAAAACTGAAGAAGATAATGATCATCACTGACGCAACCGTTACGCCCACTCCCAGCTCAATTAAGAGAATGCCTAGGTGCTGTCCAGCAATGGGATCGGCCGATAACACACCGTAATCCAGAAAGCTGCCACCATTTAACATAGACACCACACCCACACTGCCATAGATCAATACACCGATCGCGGATAAAAGCTGCACTAAGGGTTGCTTAATGACTCGGCGTGCTACGCTAAGTCCAAACAACATGGCATATAAGATAATGCCTGCAGCAAATATAACCCCTGCTTGGAAGCCACCACCAGGGCCAAAATCACCATGAAATTGCACATAAAATGCATACAGTAGAATAAATGGGATTAAGGTTTTTATGACCACTCGTAAAATCAGATGTTTCTCATGCATAGAATCATTAATAGCTTCAATGGCAGTATCATCCTCTGGCCGCCGCACGACCGACAATAGGGCTAACACCCCAATACCCGCTGTGAATATAACCGTGACCTCACCAAAGGTATCAAAGCCTCTATAACTTGCCAGTACCGATGTCACCATATTAGGCACACCAATTTCCTGCATGGAATCTAAAATATAACGAGGACCAACATGGTTCTGAACAGGGGCATCAACAGAGCCAAAATACGGCATATCAAAGGTGCCATAAATGAGTAGACCACCCGTCACCATGACCACAAACAAAGCCAGCATTGGCTTATGACTGGCCTCATGCTCTGTGCGGCCAGTTATGGCCACCGTGGTTAACATTAATAAGGTGGAAATACCTGCGCCCACAGAGGCTTCAGTAAACGCAACATCAACCGCGTCCAAAGTCACAAAAAAACTGGCAGAGACAAGTCCATAAATACCCGCCAGCATAACGACAGCAAACATATCTTTGATTTGGTTAATGGCAACGGCAATGCCCACTAGAAGCGTTAGTAAGACAATATCGATTAAGATTTCGATGGGTTATCTCCTACTTCAGTGGTCTGTCCAGCATGGTTTTTATCTCCAGCGACGACTGGTGTTAAACCATTTAGCAAGGCAGCTCGGCCTAGAGCATGACTTGCTGAAGGGCTAATAAATAGGGTCATTAAGAGGATGATGATGAGCTTTATAATCACCAACGTTTCAGGAATCTGCAGCATTAGGCCAATGAGGATCATAGCCGCAGCAAGGGTGTCCGATACTCCAGCGGCGTGCATGCGCGTATAAAAGTCAGGAAAGCGCAAAATGCCTACACCACCTGATAGACACAAAAAACTCCCCAATAACAGGCAAAAAGAACTGGCTAGATTAAGCAATGTATCCATTATAAATCTCTCTGTGCAGGCTCAACAACTTTGCCATTATGCTTGGCAGTAAAGGCCTCAAATAATCGCAACACACCGATCACACTAATAAAGTTTATAAGGGCATAAACCATCGCTATATCTAGGAATTCAGGCCGCCCCATCACAAACCCCAAAAGAGAAATCAGTAATACAGTTTTAGTGCCAAACATATTCACGGCTAGAATGCGGTCATAGAGACTAGGGCCCATCACGCCCCGGATGATGGCTAACACCATCACTACCAGAATGGCCAAAGTGGCTGCAATTATCATGACTTCTCCAATTGACTCACCCGTCGATCCATATCTCCAGACTCTAGGGCTTCGATATTTTCTCGAATGAGCGCGTGTACTGTTATTTCATCACCCACCAGCCCTAAACTGACAGTGCCTGGTGTTAAGGTAATTGAATTGGCATAGATCACTTTACCCACGTCTGTTGTTTGGCTCGCATTAACCTTGGTCATAGTGGGGGAAATGGTCTTATTACCAAGCCAGATATGCTTAACAACGGCCACATTGGCGACTATGATTTCCTTTGACAACCATAAGCCGTACTTTGTAAATGCTAGAGACAAGCCCATAGACTGCGACTCGTGGTCCACTACATCCATACGATGAGCAATAAAGATAACGACAGCGATAGAAAGCACACCTAAGAAAAGCATCAGATTACTGTAGTGCCCAGAGTTCAGCAGCCAAAATAATGCTAGCAGAATGGAAAGGTTTATTTTATGACGCATAGTTATTACTCGCTCCATCGTTCAGTAAACAAGCCATTGAACGAGCATATCATTCAATGGAACGGCCCATCGCAAATTTGAGGTTTTATGGTGTATCTTCAACAATCGTGTCTAAACCAGCGAATGCCAATTTTTTAGCCCTTCAGACCTTAACCGAAAGGCTAACTCATCATTTGTGTTCTTTAGAACACTATTATGAGCGCATAGATCATACAGGTAAATTTGAAAACTTAATATCCTGTAGCCGATATGACGGAGCTGATGATGATTGGATTGTGGCCACCTTACTACATGATATAGGTGACGGCTTGGCCCCACAGAATCACGACCGCATGGCAGCAGAAATCTTGCGTCCATTTGTGCGAGAAGAAGTGACTTGGGTCGTTGAACACCACGGCGCTTTTCAAATGATTTACTACGCCCACCATTTAGATGGTTGGAATCCCAATGAACACGACCAATACCGTGATCATGCTTATTACCAAACCGCCGTTGATTTTTGCGAACGTTGGGATCAAAACTGCTTTGTTCCGCAGGATGTTGCGCAACGAATAAATGCAATGTTAAATCCGGATGGTTTATTTATTTCGGTCACACCTTGCTTACGGCAAAAGATGTCGTTGTTAGTTAATCTGCAAATTCAATTAGTTAGGGTCTTATGTAAGATTGGATTAATTTCCATTCCTATGAGAAGGATAACGAGCTCTGAAGTAGACGATTTACTAATTGCTAACGGCTTTCAGGTTGTAGCATCAGAAGAAATATATAAAGGAGCTTCTAGCTATTTTTTAGTAGCAAAGAAGTTACAAGCAAAATAACAATCAAGGGCAGCATCGTCGTGCCTAGAAAGTAACTATACGGACTGTTGAGTATAAATTGACCTATCCAGAGGATATGTAGATGCGTACGAATAAACGATTAATGCCACTAGTTTTCTCAATGCTCTTCAGTAGTGGAGTGGCTGCTGCTGAGGAGAATGTTGTTGATATTGAATCACCACCGCTTACCACCTGCTAAATGCTGGCTTGGGAAGGTTTAGGCCTAACTACAGGACAGGCTATCAAATTATGCAGTGGTACGACAGATACTGCTAAAACAATCACGTGTTTTGTAAAAGCGTATGCAGCTGACGAGGACAACGGATTGGGACTTACTATGGGATACGCTGTGAATCTATGCAAAAGCAACTCGGAGCCTTTCCGAAGAGAGTGACCTACGAAGCTCTGGAGAACCTCGTGGCCAAGCAATATAAATACACCATTTTACTTTTTACATACTGCTTGATAAATAGTTGCATAATTAGCTGATGCGGTTGAATAAAACATTGCATTTTCTCCATTTCCTTCTTTCCATTCTCCATCTGCAAGGACAAGAAATGTTCCAATCGCTTTATATATTTCTTGACAACTTTCTTTTGGGTAAACCTTTATGTCTTTAGACGCATAAGCTGTGTAAGAAATTAATAAGCCGATAACTAAGACGGTAATATGTTTCATAATATCCTCTCCTTAAAAATAAATTTAATTTACTTCATATATAAAAGTAGGTGCGTATCAAAGCCCCGTTTATTTCCTGTGCGCAAGCCCTGCAAGTGACTATCGATAACCGATGAAGTTAAAATTACTCCGCCACATAACCTGATACACCTCTATCATGATCTTTGAACATGCGCCGCAGAGTTTTTATATCAGGTTTACTTAAAACGGGGTCAAAATAAGTCATAAACAATCTATACCCAAGTGCATTATGCTTACGAACCCCCTTTGCTGTCCTTGCTTTGTTCGACCATTCTGGCGCTAACGACCCACCATCGCCCCAAAATTCTTTACCAAATTCCCACATACTGAAGTTTAATAAATACATATATTCGGTCATCATGACAGAACTCATGTGGCCTCTTGGATCACCATTTCCATAATCAGAAACATTGAATACTCTATTATCAATCGCCTCTTTCATTGCCAGCCAAAGCTCTTGCTTATGGTAATCTCTCCTGCGCTCTGGATCCCAAGATAGCGCATCTAAGGAACCATCAACTACGCCAGGCAAGCCAAATGAGTGAATGGTATGCATTAAGTGTTCGAGCAGTTCTACAATGTCATCATCACCTGTGTGTAAACTGTCTACGTTTTTATACCAGACCATATCTTTGTGAACCATACGATCTAACCAGGCCTCAAACCCTTTGTAATGCCGAATACCATTATCACGTAATGGGTTTGGACGATAGGAGTTGCCTCCGCCATACCCGATACGCTGGCCTGTTTGATAGCCCTGGTGCGCAGTGCCGGCGGCCCCTGCTAACGTGGCTACAAGACGTTTTTGTAAAACGTTTTCAATATTGGGTGCCGAACTATCGATTAATAGCTTAATGGTCTGAGCCGTTTTTTCTACCCACTTGTTAGGCACAGCTTTTTGGCCACCGACAGCCCCAGCCACTACGATTTGAATACCTCGAACCTCTAATGACCGATCAAACCAAGCACCATTAGAGTCGTCCTCAACAATAATCCCGGTCTTTACTGCAGTATCAGCTGCCAACGCACCCTGCCAAGTAACAAGGGTCCCTAGCAACAGACAGAAAAATAAAGTGTGATTCATATTTAGTGCAACGCAGTAGCGATCAGTGAAAGCAGGATGCTTAGAGAGCATGTGGGAGCCTTACAGCTAGTTTAAATCTACTGCATATTTTTTAAGTAGGATCATGGGGACTATCTCTAAAGCCCTGATATGGGTACTTTGAAGGTGCAGTCGTGGAGCCATGCCGTTTTTTTCTGCCTCTAACCACCGTCCAGCGCATACACACCAACTATCGCCAGGCACTAAACCTTGAAAGTTAAATGCAGGCATAGGGGTAGACAAGTCGTTGCCCTTAGATTTTGAATAGTCTAAAAATTCCTGTGAAGTTTCAATACAAACTGTATGAGAACCAAAGTCATCTTTACAGGTATTACAAGCTCCGTCTCGGTAGAATCCAGTTATTGGGTCTACTCCACAGGTTGTTAGCTTTTCACCAAATACGTTAATCGGCTCATCCATTTTGATCATTTTTGAATCTCTATTTTGAAGAAGTTGAAGTGTTGATTGTTTATTTTGTCGCCGCCTTGTGTTCAATTGATACCATGATTCCTATACGATAAATATCTTCAACAACTTATATGAATATAGTCAGTGTAATAGTGGTGGTGAGAATGTTGTTCATCCCTACTATTAGAGCCAAATTTAATCGGCACCACAGTGAATCAAATACTCACAGGGCAGTCGGTCAATGTCAAGATAACGTTTATTTTTGATGTTGCAATGCCCGCAATTTACGTGTCAAAAATCACTGAATCTATTATTAAATACCTCACCTAAACTTTCACTGAATACCTCATATATAGTAAGTCTTGCGCAATCTAGCCTTTATCTACAAACAATGGAATAAACCTAGTAAGATTTTTTACATGATGGTTGGCCAAAAAGCACACAGCACTTTATCAATTATACCCTCTTCAACCTACCCTTTATGGCCTATTTCTTTTGGCTTCCAAAATAATCTTCTCTAAATAAGTTATTTTTAGCATTTTTTAATATATAAATCATATATATATAAAATTTTACTAATATTTATTTTAGATTATTAAGTATTAGATATTGACTATGAGCATTTTTATCATATAATAAGAATATAAGTGATACCTTGTTTAGTTTTAATTAATAAAATGAGACTTAATATAGTGAGATTTTCGGTTCACTATGGAAAAGTTGTAACTAGCACAGCTACTAAAAATTTATCCTAAAGGGAGAGTGACTTTAGAGTAAATAAATCTTCTTTATTCACAAAGTAAAAGGGGAGCCCTATTATGAAAACTGTGATGAAAGCTATTATATTAACAGGTTTGCTTAGTGTCATAATAAGCTGTGGAGGCGAATCTACTGCCACCTCCAGTTCGAATACATCCCTATCGACGATCGCCAATCAAGTGACCGGTCAAGGCGTCACTAAAGCAGTAAGCATTAGTGCAATTAATAGTGCAGGGCAGGGGCTAACTTACACACTGACTTCCAGCCCAATAAGCACAGTTGCTGGGAGTGTTTTAGGTTCTACATTAACTTTAACCCCTGAAGCTTCTTTTTATGGCACTGCGTCGCTAACACTAAAAGTAAGCGACGGGATAAATGAAGCTAGCCAAACATTTTTACTAATGGTGGAGGCTCCCGATCCTTTATATGCATATCAATGGCACATTAATAACTCTGGACAAGCTAATTTTAGTAGATCCACAGGCATACCTAGTAAAGATATCAATGTCGACAGTGTTATCGCTGCAGGCTATTTAGGGGCTAATGTGAATGTTGCAGTGCTTGATACAGGTTTAGAAATCGCGCATGAAGACCTTGCTGCCAATGTAGTCACTCATGGATCTTGGGACTTTGTTTCAAACGACACGAACCCTACAAACACTGCTACTACTGGTGATCATGGTACGAGTGTGGCTGGTCTTATTGCAGCTACAGGATGGAACGGAAAAGGTGGTAGAGGCGTGGCACCAAAAGCTTCTTTAAAAGGATTTAACATACTGCGCAACCAAACTGTAGGCAATTATGCGAGGGCTCTTGGTGGCTTTGCGAACTCCGCAGATGTTGATATTTTTAATCAAAGCTTTGGGGTTAAAGTAGATTATGACATCAATATGAATAGGTATATTGAGGCCCAATATCTAAGCGGTGTTACTCACTTACGCGGTGGAAAAGGTGCGATATACGTTAAATCTGCTGGCAATGGTTATAGAGGGATTTGGGTCTTAGACCGCTTTATTAACTGTAATACAGACTATGGCGCAAATACTGGGTTAACGTGCCAAAATGCAAATATGGACCCATGGAATACCATTCCTTACAATGTTGTCGTGGGTGCACTCAACGCCAATGGGGTTAAAAGTAGTTACTCATCTTCGGGTTCGTCAATCTGGGTGTCTGCACCTGGCGGCGAGTATGGGAGCCACGCTCCAGCTATGATTACTACGGACCAATCCAATTGTTCCAAAGGCTATGTGCGAACTGGTGGTAGAGCAATAAACGAGTTTGACACAGTGAGCGGTGGTGTTGGACATACAGAAAATTTCAGCTGCAATTATACGTCTTCATTCAATGGCACATCCTCCTCTGCACCCATATTATCAGGTGCTGTGGCCCTCATGCTTGAGGCAAACAACACGCTCAATTGGCGGGACGTTAAACACATACTCGCTAGTACTGCTGTGCAAGTGGATTCAACCATTGCGGATACGGTGCTGTCGATAAATGGTATTAATCATATATCAGAACCAAGATGGCTAACCAATGGGGCAGGGTATAAATTTCATAACTACTATGGCTTTGGTGGGGTAGACGTAGCTAGCGCAGTTGCAGCAGCTAAAAGCTATGTTTCAGGTAGCATGGGTGCTTTTGGCACTTCGGTTAACAAAAGTGGTGCCGTTAATCTTACTATACCAAACAACAGTGCAGCTGGCCTTTTAAACACTATCACTGTAAATGAAGAGAGAACAATTGAGTCCATCCAATTACAGGTAAATATCACCCACGAGTCAAGTGGTGTTTTGGCCATAGAAGTCACCTCACCATCAATGACCAAAAGTGTGCTTATGACTCCTTTAAACGTGTTTGGTGCCAGTAATGATTTAACCGATATGGTGATGTTATCAAATGCTTTTTATGGAGAGCCAAGTAACGGCGATTGGACTATAAAAGTAGTAGATCCGCTGGTTGGCAATGCTGGGCAACTTAACGATTGGCAAATTAAAGTGTTTGGGCACTAGGAGTAAATAAATATGAAACTATTTTCAATTTTAGCTATGTTAACTCTGCCTATGATAGCTTGCGCCAATGGTTTTACAGTGAAAGAACCAAGTGCTAGCCCCGCTTCGATCAACATGTTAATTGAACAAAAAGCTCAAGCAAGCGGCGTGACTTTTGTAAGTAATAATCAACAATATCAACTAATCTCTGGTGGTCTGGGGGTTAAACAAAACATGGGTAATGGTTCTGGCTCGTCTTCCAAGGGGGTATCTAGCCTAACCTCAGTCACCTCGCCTAGGGTGTCTTCTAGTAATTTAGGCCCATCTCTATGGCAAGGCAAAAAGGCTGGGTTCAAACTATTTATCATTGATAAGGAGTCAATTGCCTTGGCGGCTTCTGCGTCAGTGTCAGGCACTACCAATAATTATTATCAGATAGGGTACAATCCAAGCACTAAAGCTATTGCTATTATCTGTGGCAATATTATTGTTACCTATAATAAATATGCCTCACCTGAGCTTATCGCTCAAACCTTTAACATCAATCTAGTTGATCATTTTCCTGATATGAAAGTTGCTATTTTTTCAATGCCGTCATGGGGTGATATTTTTACCACTACCGATAGTATCAATCAATCAGGTTTAGTCGTTCAAGCTGAAATAGAAGTCCTTGAGAATGAATCTGTGCCGCTTTAAAAGGCTTTTTAATAGAGCAGCTTTAGCTTTAAACAACGGATGAGCTTAATAGTTTTACTGGTTTTCTTATGATTCTTCCCCTACAACGACGACTGTGAATACGTCAATATGTGTATTTAGATTGGCCCTCATCGCTACTTGGAAAAATTTCATCTCAACTTATGTAATGTAAACAATTTGATCAAACAGCCCAACCTGTTTTTTATCTGTGCAGTAGTGTGTATTATTGCCATCTATTATTATCATCTAAAGGAAATAAGATGCTACTCACTGTTTTGGTGACAGGAGTTTCAGGATACATCGGGTTATACGTTGCTCAACAACTGTTGCAGGCACCCAATTTTGTATTGCATTTTATGGCACTGTTTGATCGTGAGTCAAAAGGCATGCTAGACACTAATATAGCTGCTGACAACACAGAAACCCTAAGCTTGACTAATTGGGTTTTCACATCTTTGAAAGAGTCTTTAACGGACAGCTTATTGGTGGTAAATACATTAATCAAAAAGCATTAATCTATATGTCCATTTGGTCGAAAAATCCTTATCTGCATCCATTAACCCCTAGAGGCAATTATGCATAATCAATCTAATTCCACGACCTTGTCATTTTTCAAGCTTGAATCTGCCGGTGGTATGATGCTTATTATGGCGGCAGCGCTAGCCATGATATTAGCTAATTCTCCTTTTGAAGGGATTTACCAATCTTTTCTTTCTATTCCTGGTGAAATACGTGTTGGGCCGCTTGAAATTGCCAAGCCGTTAATTCTTTGGATTAATGATGGTTTGATGGCTATTTTCTTCTTTTTGATAGGCCTTGAGTTAAAGAGAGAGATGCTTGAAGGGGAATTGTCAGATAAAAGAAATATTATATTGCCAGGCGTCGGCGCTATAGGGGGAATGCTTGTGCCTGCTCTTATATACCTCTACTTCAATATAAATGATCCTGTGGGGGTAGAAGGTTGGGCTATACCTGCTGCCACAGATATTGCCTTTGCTTTAGGTGTTTTGGCATTGCTTGGTTCGCGTGTACCGGCATCTATTAAAATATTCCTAACCTCGTTAGCCATTTTTGATGACATCGGTGCAATACTGATTATTGCCTTTTTCTACACCTCCAAAATATCTGCGATATCCTTAATAGTGGCTGCTGTTTGTATGCCTATTTTGTTTTATCTTAATAAGCGTAATGTTACTTCAAAAAGTCCGTATATTTTAATTGGTGTGATCCTATGGGTGGCCATGTTGAAGTCTGGTGTGCACGCAACCCTAGCAGGTGTTGTGTTAGCCATGTTTATTCCCATGCGCTCTAAAACGCAGCCAGACTATTCACCCCTTAAAAGCATGGAACATGATCTACACACAGTTGTGGCATTTTTTGTGTTGCCTGTGTTTGCTTTTGCCAATGCTGGCATTTCTCTTCAAGGCGTCACGGCAGACCAGCTAACGCACAGCGTACCTATGGGCATTGGCCTTGGGCTATTTGTGGGTAAGCAAGTGGGTATATTCGGTTTATGTTGGTTATGTATTAGATTGAAGGTCACTGCGTTGCCTAAGGGCATGAGCTGGTTAAGTTTGTATGGTACCTCTGCTCTTTGTGGTATTGGTTTTACCATGAGTTTATTTGTAGGCTCACTGGCCTTTGGAGAAATGGGCCCACTTTTGTTTGATGAGCGTCTTGGTATCATTATAGGCTCTGTAGCTTCTGGTGTTTTGGGTTATATCATCTTACATTTTAGTTTAAACGCTAATAAAAAGGTGCCTTAGTGGGCACCTTTGTTGCTGCTAATAAAATAGAAAAATTCTTTTTGTCGGCGTAGCGTAAAGACTAAATTAGCTAACCCTCATGGCTTGAGAATCATGAAGATAGTAGGTAGTCTAATGGTCTTTTAGTGTGCTGATTTATACCTATGGGACTGCGCATGGCTGGTAACACAGACCTTTTGAAAATGCCCATGCTCAAGCTCATACATATCTTGGGTTACGCGGGATTACTGCCTTTTATAATGTCTGCTGGTCTGCTTTTAGTTGAGCGCTGGTTTGGCTTTAGTTTGCTTTTGGTTTATCCATTGGGGCCTTTGCCTGCTTTTTTGGTAGCTTATTTTTTCACCACTTACAGCGCCATCATCTTAAGCTTTATGTCGGGTACCCTTTGGGCAAATGGGCAGGGTCTCAAGAGTCATAATGCAGCACTGGGTGCTATTTTGATGAGTAACATACTTGCACTTCTTGCATGGTTTGCATTGCTGCTTGGCATTGTTTTACCGCAAATGCTTGTGATTTGCCTGCTTGTATTAATGTTTGGATATGTAAGCTTATTATGGGTGGAGTGGAGCCATAATGAGGTAAAAAGCGAAATTAAAAGCGCCTATTGGCTGATGCGGCAGCGGCTAAGTTTTGTGGTTTTGGCATTGCACCTATTAATGATTATTTTGTTGGAATTTTAACATGACACAATTAACAATGTTTTTTGATGGCGGTTGTCCTTTATGTGCGTCCGAAATTAGACACCTTGAAAAGCTGGATCGTGACAAAAAAATAGCCTTTGAAGATATTTATGCGCCTTTGTTTACCGAACGTTTCCCCCATATAGATGTTAAAAAAGCTGATCTAGTTTTGCATGGGCAGTGGAGCGATGGCAGTATTATTTATGGTTTAGATGTCACCTATCACTCGTGGGCCTTGGTGGGAAAGGGCCATTGGGTAGCAATTTTACGCTGGCCAGTATTTAAGCAATTAGCGCAGCTTGGCTACCGGTTTTTTGCCCGTTATCGCCACCGTATATCTGCCCTTGTCACAGGTAAAGGCCGTTGTGAACCATGTGCGACAAAAGAGGATGTGAAGTGATTATGCAAGACAATCATCACGCATTAATCTTGGGCGCCAGCGGTGGTTTGGGCGCTGCCTTAGTAGCTCAGTTTTTAGCCGACCCTACCATTACCAATGTATTTGCAGTGAGTAGCCAAGTTCGACCTGATTTTTCGGCGATGCCAGAAGGTCTTAAAAGTAAGCTGGTTTGGATTACATGCACATACAATGAAGTCTCTATGGCACAAGTAGCAGATCAGCTTACACCTTACCAAGGGCAGTTTAGCCGCGTGTGTGTTTGCCATGGCTTACTGCATTCAGATACGCTTTGGCCTGAAAAACGCCTTGAAGATATCAATGCTGATGCTTTGCATGAGGTCTTTCAAAGTAATACGGTAGTGCCTACACTTTGGTTAAAGCTTCTTTTTAAAGTGCTCAAAGGCTCCACTCCATGTGTGGTAGCCACTTTGAGCGCTCGAGTTGGTAGCATAGGTGACAACCGTATGGGCGGCTGGCATGCTTACCGTGCCTCTAAGGCTGCGTTGAATATGGTGCTGAAAAACATGGCCATTGAATACGCCAGACGAGCTAAAAACGTTAAGTTGATGGCTTTTCATCCAGGCACTACAGACACAGGCTTATCTAAGCCTTTTCAAGCGTCGGTGCCTAGTGGTAAATTATTCACTCCAGAATTTGTAGCGTCACAACTATCTAACATCATGAGTGATGTGGAGCCAGATGGTTTACTGTCTTATGTGGATTGGAATGGCCAAACAATAGACTGGTAAAAGTAATAGTAAAGCGTTGGGTAGCTTTTTAGTAAGCTCTTGACGCGTATTTATTAGCACAGCTTCAATAGGCCTTGTAGTATCTAGATCAGCTACAAAGTGAGGGTCTAATTTATGAAATTATCTGATGTGTTAATCGCCCTTATGGTGCCCCTTATTTGGGGTATGGGTTTGGTCATTGCCAAGCCTGCTGTAGATCAGTTCCCTCCTATATTACTTATGGCTTTGCGCTTTTCTGTCACGGCATTGCTTTTAGTGTGGTTTGTGCCTGTACCCAAAGGCATGCGCAAATCTTTAGCTTTGGTCGCATTAATAGGCTCTACCATACAATATGGGTTGTCTTACAACGGCTTAAAACTCTTGGACGCCAGCACAACCGCCTTAATTGTGCAGATTGAAACACCTTTCTTATTACTCATTAGTGCGCTTTGGCTTGGCGATAAACTTAGCATGCGCCAGCTTGTGGGTCTGGCTGTTGCGTTTGTAGGTATGTATATCCTTACGGGGGCGCCAAACTTAGTGGATAAATGGCTGGGTATTAGCTTAACCATTGGTGGGGCTTTTATGTGGGCTTTAGGGCAGGCACTCATGCGCCGTTTAAGCCAAAAACAGCCTAATCAGCTTTCAGGTATGGCGACCATTGCTTGGGTGTCAGTATTTGCAGCGCCTCAGTTATTTGTAGCCTCATTTATTATGGAAGATCAACATTGGCAGCATATTAGCCATGCAGGCTTTGCCGTTTGGGGTGCTGTGGCTTATTTAGGCATAGTAATGACTGCCCTTGGGTATACCTGTTGGTACCATGTTTTGGGTCGATATCCCGCATCTAAAGCTGCACCCTATTTACTTTTGCTGCCAGTGTTTTCCATCTTGGGTGGCTGGTTATTCTTAGAAGAAGTGGTGAACCAACGCATGCTTATAGGCGGCGGGGTGATTATCTTGGGTGTGGGTTTGCTTACGTTGCAACGATCTAGCGCTAAAACATAAACTATCATTTATCCCAATAAGGGGTGTCACCAAAACGATGCGTGAGAAAATCGATCAAACTTCTTACTTTACCAGGTAGGTAGCTTGTGGAAGGGTAGACGGCATATGCATGCATGGTAGGCAATGAATAGTCTTCTAGTATGGGCACTAGGTCACCCTTAGTGAGTGCGTCCCAGCTAATAAAGGTGGGTAATATTACAATGCCGTGTCCAGCTACTGCAATTTGTATGATGGCGTCGCCGTTGTTGGCAGTAAAGTAATCATCTACATTGACTAAATGCTGTTTTCCTTTTGTATCTGATAAAGCGATGCCTGCCAATGGCCAATGGCCATACTTGAGTACTTTATGTGAGCTTAAGTCCTGGGGCAAAATAGGTGAGCCGCAGCGTTCAAGGTAGTCTGGGCTGGCGCAGATAGTGTGTCTAATGGGCGTTATTTTACGCGCCTTTAGGCTAGAATCTGGCAAGGTACCAATACGAAATGCCAAATCGTAACCGCCGCCTATAATATCCACTTTGCCATCTGAAAAATCCATCTCAATATTTAGTTCAGGGTGTAAACGCATGAAAAATTCAATAGCAGGGGTAAGGTGGCTAATGCCAAAAGACAAAGGCACTGCTAATTTTAAGACCCCAGATAATACCTGGTTTTTTTGGGTTATTTCTCCATTTAAAGAATCCACTTCCCCCAGTAATAGCTTCACTCTTTGGTAATACTGATTGCCTGCCTCAGATAGGCTGGAAGTGCGAGTAGTGCGATTGATGAGTTTGGTGCCTAAGCGTTTTTCTAGGTCGCCCAAGCGTTTGCTTACGGCAGATTTTGCAAGGTTTAGCTGGCTTGCAGCTTGCGTGATACTGCCGGCTTCCACTATCCGCACAAACATGTGCATATCTTCTAGCTGACCCATGTATAGTTCTCTTTTTATGAACAATGTTTTCTTATTGTTTGGGTTTTTGCGTATTTAGTCAACATGCTAAACTATCCAATATTAAAGATAAAAAAATTATTAACTAACATTACCCACCTTAAGGACCAGCTATGACAAACACCCAACACAATGCGCAGCCTTCAAGGCAGATCGTTTATAGCACCCCAGGTATGCCTGCTTCAGATGGTGACGGGGTTAAGATGACCCGCATTATTGGCACACCACATTTGGATATGCTGGATCCTTTTTTAATGTTGGATTGTTTTGAAAGTGATCAACCACAAGACTATATTGGTGGCTTTCCTGACCACCCACACCGAGGCTTTGAAACGGTTACTTATATGTTAGCGGGGCGCATGCGCCATAAAGACAGCATGGGTAATGAAGGCGTTATTGCAGCTCATGGTGTGCAGTGGATGAGGGCAGGCAAGGGGATTGTGCACTCAGAAATGCCAGAGCAAGAAAGTGGCCTGCTCAAAGGTTTTCAATTATGGGTAAATTTGCCTAGCAAAGACAAAATGTGTGAACCAGCCTATCAAGAATTTGTTGCAAATGACCTAGCCTTGCAAATGCGCGAAGATGGTGGCCAAGTGAGAGTGGTTGCCGGCCATACCAATGAGGGTACTGTAGGGCCTGTGACACGGGAAGATATTAAGCCCATTTTTATGGATGTAAATTTGCCAGCAGGTGGCACCTTTACCCAAGCCATTAAAGCAGGTGACAGTGCTTTTATTTATGCCATAAGTGGGGACGTGTTAGTAGGTGATGAGCAGGTTTTATGCACTAGGCAGCTTGGCATATTAGGTGAGGGTACTAGCGTGACCATCACCGCTTGTGAAACTAAGGCTCAGTTTTTACTGGTTGCAGCCACCCCAATAAACGAACCTGTTGCTAGAGGTGGACCATTTGTTATGAACACTAAAGAGCAAGTAATGCAGGCATTTAACGACTATAGAAATAACCGATTTTAGGAGCAAGTAATGGGATTACTCATTGACGGTACATGGCATTCAGACTGGTATGACACAAAATCAACAGGGGGACGTTTTGAGCGTAAAGCGCCAAGTTTTCGCAACTGGATTACTGCAGATGGCAGTGCTGGGCCTTCTGGTGTAGGTGGTTTTAAAGCCGAAGCAGGCCGCTATCACCTGTATGTGTCACTGGCTTGCCCTTGGGCCCATCGCACTATGATTTATCGCAAGCTTAAAGGCCTGGAAGAGATGATTTCTATTTCTGTGGTTAATTCATATATGGGTGATGAAGGCTGGACATTTGAGCCAGGTGATCAGGTTGTGGGAGACCCTATTCATAACGCCACTAGAATGCATCAAGTCTATACAGCCGCTATGCCAGACTATACTGGGCGGGTAACGGTGCCTGTGATATGGGATAAACACACGAATACTATTGTGAGTAATGAATCCCCTGAAATCATCCGCATGTTTAACAGCGCATTTGATGACATAGGCGCGACAGAGGGTAATTTTTGCCCTGTTGATTTACTGGCTCAAATTGATGAGCTAAATGAATTTATTTATCCCAATATTAACAATGGTGTTTATAGAGCAGGCTTTGCCACCACAACAAGTGCATATAGGGCTGCAGTGACGGATGTGTTTGATGCCTTAGACCAGTTAGAAGCTAAACTGTCTAATCAGCGTTACCTTACTGGAGATAGCATTACTGAGGCAGATTGGCGTTTATTCACCACCTTAGTGCGTTTTGACGCAGTGTATGTGGGCCATTTCAAATGTAACCTGCGCCGTATTGTGGATTACCCCAACCTTTGGGGTTATTTACGGGATCTTTATCAGGTGCCAGGTATTGCTGAAACCTGCTTCATAGACTACACCAAAGCACATTACTACGGTAGCCATGAAACTATAAACCCCACCTTGATTATACCCGCAGGCCCAGTGATTGATTTTATGCAGCCACATAGTCGCAAGGTGCTATAAGTAAGAAGTAGGCAGCCACACATTGCAGTATGTCAGCGGTGTTAGTTTCAATGTATGATGTTGATAATATAAAATATAAGAGATTGCTCATATGTATTATCTTTATCGTAAATTGTGTGTTTTGCTAGCTTTTACTATGAGTATGTCAATAGCTTTGATGAGCCAAATGGCCCTTGCAGCAAACACAGGTTTAACCACCGAACACCTCGAAGGGCCTGTGTATGCAATCATTGGTGAGACGGGTAATCGTAGTGCTGAGAACCTAGGTAATAACGCCAACTTTGGTTTTATTGTGGGTGATACGGGGGTGCTTTTAATCGACAGCGGTGCAGGCACCCATGCGGCAAAAGCAATAGAAGCTAAAATATTAGAAATCACGCCATTACCTATTACTGTGGTCATTAACACAGGTGGACAAGATCACCGTTGGTTAGGCAATGCTTATTTTGCTAAACAAGGCGCGCGTATTATTGCAAGTAACGCAGCCGTTGCAGATCAAAATGCACGAGCTGGTGATCAAATTCAAGGTCTGATAGCCACCACAGGCCAACACCCAATGAATAATCTGGATATCCTTACAGCGCCAGAAACCTTTGAACAAACCTATGAGCTAAATCATGCAGGCTTAGGCATTACTATTCATCACCAAGGCGCAGCACATACGCCAGGTGATAGTTGGGTATTTATTCCTGCTTTGAAAATCCTGTTTACTGGCGACATTGCTTATGGTGATCGTATGCTAGGGGTGATTGAAGTGTCTGATAGCCAGTCTTGGGTAGATGTCTTTGAGGCCATGGCGCAATTACCAGCGCAAAAAGTAATCCCAGGCCATGGTTTGGTGAGTACATTAGCTAAACTGAGTGAGCAAACATATAACTATCTGGTGCATTTAAGGCAAGGAGTAGGTGAGTTTTTGGATAATGGCGGTGACTTGGCTGACATTCGAAAGGTCGATCAGTCGGCCTTTGATGACCTACTCAACTATGCAGGCATCGCTCCAGGGAATGCTTTACGTGTTTATGAACAAATGGAATGGGAGTAACTAGGGGAAGCCCTATACTAAACTAAAATTATGCGACTTATTATACTCACTCTTGTCACACTGTTGGCTTTCGCTGCCAATTCACTGCTCAATCGTGGTGCTTTACAGTATGAATTAATTGGACCAGGAGAGTTTGCTACCTTGCGAGTGGCTTTTGGTGCGTTAACGCTGTTCATACTATTAGCTTGGCGTAACAAAAGTCTTCCTAAAGCTAAACCCTTACAATTCAAAGGCGTTGTTGGTCTTGCTTCATATATGGTGGGTTTTTCCTATGCCTATGTGAATCTAGACGCAGGCCTTGGTGCCCTGATTTTATTTGGCACGGTGCAAGTAGTGATGTTTGCTGCTGCAGCTTTTTCTGGCGAACGTCTATCTGCCTATCGATGGTTGGGCGCGGTCATTGCATTGCTAGGATTAGTGGTACTGTTTTTGCCAGATAAAGAGGTTAACTTACCCTTCAACGGTGTGTTGTTGATGCTAGTGGCCGCTTTTGGCTGGGCGCTTTATTCGCTTGAAGGACGTAAGGTAAGTGACCCTTTGCTCACAAGTACGTGGAATTTTATCTATGTGTTACCTATTACTCTCTTAGCCCTGTTAATAAGCGGTGATAGTGTTCTAATAACCTTCAGTGGTGTGCTGTTAGCGCTGGTGTCTGGGGCTATGATGTCGGGTTTGGGTTACGCTTTATGGTACTGGGTTTTACCACAGTTAGATGTCACTGTTGGCGCTCTAGCGCAGTTGTTGGTGCCGGTTTTTGCGTTGATATTGGGCGCTTTATTTTTGCAGGAAGTTGTAAGCCTGCGTGCCACTGTAGCAGCGGCTTTAATTATTGGCGGTGTAGCGGCCGGCAGCCTACTCAAGCGGTAACTTAGGCCGCTGTTGCCCGTAGCCTGTGTTGCGCTCAAACGCGGCAGCTATTTGTAGCACTAGCAAGTCTTCTCCTCGGCGGCCAGTGATCATGACACCGTGTGGCATGCCATCTTCAGTGAAACCACAAGGCACAACAATTGACGGTAAGCCTAGCAGGGGTGCAAGGTAGAAAGCGGACCAATCGCACAAGTCTTGCCCAACCGTATCTGTGGCCCCGTAAGCGAAGCAGTTGTGTGCAGGGGTGATGATAACGGCATGGTCTTGCATGTATACCTGAGTGTTAACCCGCAGTATTTCTCTAGCTCTAAACATATTAAAAATTTGTTTCGCACTCATACTCATATAGTGATCAACATTGGTTTGAATACTAGGTTTTACTGGCTTGCCCTGTAAACAGTCGTTCACTACTTGGGTGGGTAGTCCTTTGACGTAGCTGTAGGCGTTAAAATCACTGTAGAGCTGTCTATATTCGCTGCCTAGGTTCAGCTCTGTGCTGGAAAGAGTTAATCCGCAGCCCTCGAATAAACTGCTATGTGCTTCAAACTGGGTGCTTATTTCTGGCTCCATATTACGCTGAGCAAAATCTGCCGACCAAGCTGCTTTTACCCCCAATGGCAGCCTATCTAATGCTGTTACAGTAATCTCCTGGCCCGCAGGGTAAGGCGTTGCTGAACGTAAGTCAGGCCCATCACAGGCTTGCATAAATAAAGCCGTGTCTTTAACACAGCGAGTAAAAGCGCCAGCTGTGCTAGTGTTGCCATCAGCTAGAGAGCCAGGAGGCCCTGGTATACGGCCGGAGCTTGGGCGAAAACCCACACAATTACTCCATGCTGCAGGTGAGCGTAAAGAGCCACCAATATCACTGCCATCAGCCATGCATACCATGCCACTCATAAGGCTGGCCACACCGCCACCACCGCTGCCGCTGGTGGTTTTTTCAAGATTCCACGGGTTACGGGTGAGGCCAAAAATAGTGTTATTAGTAATACCCCCAGAAGCACAATCTGGCGTGTTACTTTTACCCAATATAATGGCTCCAGCTGCTTTTTCTCGTGCCACAACTAAGTCATCTTGTGTAGGGATATGTTTGGCAAAATGCTCATTGCCTAGGGTTGTGCGCAGGCCGCGGGTAGCAAAAACATCCTTCACAGCTATAGGCAGGCCGTGCAGCGGCCCCACTGCTTTTCCATGTTGAGCTAATTGTTGATCTGCCTCAATGGCTTGTTGGCGTGCGGACTCTAAATTTAGAGTGACTAACGCATTGATTGAGGGGTTGTGTTTTTGGGTTTGGGCAATGAAAGTCTCCAGTAGCTCACGCGCACTGATATCTTTGGCCAATAGTTTGCTTTGTAATTGGTGGGCTGGCATAAAACAAAGATCGGGCATGGGGTGTCTCTTGAGTATCTTTAAATGAAGTATTGGCCTATTTTGATTAGTTAAAAGACCCAATAGCAAAGTCGGATAATAGCTCAACCCCCGTTTTGGTGATACGCACTTGTTGCTCCAGCTTTACCCCTTCTTTTTCACCAATGCCACCAGTGTAAGATTCCACACACACCACCATATTTTCATGAAAATGGCCGTCGTAGCCTACTTTTTCATAATCTTGAGGATGGTAAATGCACGGGTATTCATCGGCCAAACCCACGCCATGTACTGAGCATGAGTATCGATTAGGAGCAAACCGGGCGGGTAGTTTCCACGACTGGTCAACAAAGTCTCTAAAAGCAAGCCCGTCTTTGAGTAGACCCATGTTATAGGTGATGTGCTCCATAGCGATGTCATAAATTTCAGTTTGTTTGCTGGTGGGTTTTTCATGCCCTGCAATCCATGCTCGAGAAATATCGGCACAATAGCCATAAGGGCCAATAAGATCCGTATCAAAAGAAACAATGTCTCCTTTTTGAATAATGGCGTCTGAGCTTTCTCGCATCCACGGGTTAGTGCGTTCACCTGAGCTTAAAATACGCGTTTCGATCCACTCACCGCCATTACGAATGTTCTCAAAGTGCAGGTGAGCCCACAGTTCATTTTCACTAATGCCAGGTTCACAGTGATCCCACATTCGCTCCATGCCTTTTTGGCAAACGGCGATGGTCCATTGCATCATTTGTAATTCTTCGGCTGATTTAATGCCTCTAGCATGTTCCATATATTTCATACCATAGAGTGTCTCTATACCATGATGGTGTAATTGAGCCATGCCTAATTGTTCGCAAATATCCACCGCTAAGCGTTTATTACCACCGCCATATTGTTTCATTAAGGAGGCAATGTCAGCTCCCCAGCGGATGGCCTGTTCAGGCGCGCGCTCGCCTGCAGCAAAATAAGCCCAAGCAATGGCTGGGCGAATTTCATCCACAGTGAGTTCGCCATTGGGTAAGCGCTTTTCATCGTGCAAATGAGCGCAGTTGTGGTAGTCAAATAAGAGCGCGGGGCCATCGGCAAAAATTAATGCGTAGCGTGATGGGTTGTGCATGGTCCACAGCTGCATGTTGGAGGTGTCGGTGGCGTAGCGAATGTTACAAGGGTCATATAGCAAAATTGCTGCAATGTCGTTGTCTTTGAGTATCTTACGAGTGCGCTCAAGGCGATACTGGCGCGCTTTGCGTACGGTCGCTTCAGCAATGGGATTGGTTAGAGCAAGGTCGGCCGCATCTTTGTTGAGGTAGCGTATTTTGTCATCAATCATGGGTGTAATTCCTGTTTACTAAGCTTCTTTAGGAGGAGTTATCAAACGTTTAGTAGCGCGTAATTTTTTGCACAAATACACGACAAGTTAATCCTAATACACGTTGCATCGCAATCTATTTATGGCCAAAATAGTTCTTTTTAGTGTCATGATTAACACTGCAAGTGTTTTACTTTGGTAACCCTATGAAAAATACTCGATTACTTATTTTGTTAGGCAATCAGCTATTCCCTTTGCAAGACATTCGTGTAGCTAATGCTGGCGCTATTTTTATGGCTGAAGATCTTGGGCTATGCACTTATGAGCGTCACCACAAGTTAAAGATACTGATGTTTTTGGCATCGATGCGAGAAAAGCGAGATGAGCTTTTAGACGATGATTTCAGTGTTGATTATGCGGGTATAGAGCAACCAGAATTTGACATACCTTACGAGCAAAAACTATTAACATGCATAGCCAAGCGCAATGTCACGTCCCTAGTGGTGTTTGAAATTGAAGATAAAGCCTTTGAACTGAGGCTCAAGACTTTTGCTGCTCAAAATAATATGCCCCTTGAAATATTGCCGTCGCCGATGTTTTTATTAACACGGGACGAGTTTTTAGAACTTAACCAATCCTTTAAAGTGCTGCGCATGGGTAATTTTTATAAGGGTGTTCGCAAAAAGTTAGGCTTGTTAATGGATGAACATCAAAAGCCATTAGGAGGTCAGTGGTCTTTTGATGAAGATAATCGAAAAAAAATCCCCAAAGGTCTCGCTTTACCAGAGCTTTATACACCCTCTAAATCGACTTATATTGAGCTACTAAAACCGATAATTAAAGCTAAGTTTGCACATCATCCAGGTGAATTAGAAGATGTTTGGATGCCTCTTACGCGCAGCGATGCACTTAAAAACATTGATTACTTTTTAGCAATTAAGTTTGAAAATTTTGGTATCTATGAAGATGCCATATTGCAAAATGACACCTTTATGTTCCATAGTGCGTTAAGCCCTTCATTAAACTTAGGTTTGATTACACCCCGCGATATCATTGATAAGGTGCTTAGCTATACCGAAAAAAACCAGGTTCCACTCAATTCTGTGGAAGGGTTTTTGAGACAAATCATTGGCTGGCGCGAGTTTATCAGGGGGGTCTATCAAAACCATAGTGAAACTCAGATACAAAGCAATTTCTTTAACTTTTCTAATTCGCTTAACAGCAGCTGGTACTCAGGTGATACTGGTATCCCACCCCTTGATGATGCCATCAACTTTTCTAACCAATTTGGATATACGCATCACATTAATCGACTCATGGTGATATCTAATTTGATGACCTTGTGCGAAGTGCATCCGCAAAATGTATATCGTTGGTTTATGGAAATGTATGTCGATTCATCTGAGTGGGTCATGACGCCTAATGTGTTTGGTATGGGTACCTTTGCAGATGGAGGCATTTTTGCCACCAAACCCTATATTTGTGGTTCTAACTACATCTTAAAGATGAGTGATTATAAAAAAGGGGAGTGGTGTCATACAGTAGATGGCCTCTATTGGCGTTTTGTAAGCCGCAACATGGGTATGCTTAAAAATAATCCACGTTTATCCTTTATGCGTAGCACCCTAGAAAGAATGAGTGAAGAGCGTAAAACACTCATTTTTAACTGTGCTGAAGAGTTTATCGAAAAGCACTGTAAATCATAAAGCTAATTCTTGTTGTCTTAATCTCTTACTCCAATGTCTTAGTTTAATTTCTTTGTGCCTAGGTTATGATGGCACACTAATTTTTTTGACAGACTGAGTATGATCTTATGAGCTATGCCGCTTCGTATAAACAGGCCCTTACCAATCCAGCAGCTTTTTGGCTGCAGCAGGCGCAACGTCTGTCTTGGTTTAACACGCCAACTCAAGCAGTGGATACTAGCGAATTGGCTACTGGACGATGGTTTGGTGATGGTGTGATGAACACAAGCTACATGGCACTGGATCATCATGTTAATAATGGCCGTGGTGACCAAGTTGCTATACATTATGATTCTCCAGTGACGGGTAGTAAGTCTAGCCTCACCTATAGCCAGCTATTGGCGCAAGTAGCTCTTTTTGGTGGTGTCTTAACCCAGCAAGGGGTGGCTAAGGGTGATCGCGTAGTGATATATATGCCTATGGTGATGGAAGCGGCCATTGCCATGCTTGCTTGTGCACGTATAGGTGCGGTCCACTCGGTGGTATTTGGTGGCTTTGCAGCAGCTGAGCTAGCTGTGCGTATTGATGATGCAAAACCTACTGCTATCATTAGTGCATCTTGCGGCATTGAAGTGGCTAAAGTCATTGCTTATAAGCCTCTGCTTGATGAGGCCCTAGAGATAGCAACGCATCAAGTAAGTAGTGTCATAATATTACAAAGGCCACAGTTGCAGGCTACATTACAAGCAGGCAGAGATCATGATTGGTTAGAGCTGATGGCAAAAGCTGAGCCTGTGGAAGCTGTGCCAGTGAAGGCCACAGACCCTTTATATATTCTTTATACCTCAGGCACTACAGGCAAACCTAAGGGTGTAGTGCGTGATAATGGGGGTCATGCTGTGGCACTGAACTACAGTATGAAAGCCATTTATAACATGCGGGCTGGCGATGTATTTTGGGCTGCCTCTGATGTGGGCTGGGTGGTAGGGCACTCTTATATTGTTTATGGCCCTCTTTTTGCAGGATGTACCTCTATTTTGTATGAGGGAAAACCTGTAATGACTCCTGATGCAGGAGCTTTTTGGCGCATGATAGAAGAGTATAAAGTCAAAGCTGTTTTTTCTGCTCCTACTGCTTTTCGTGCTATTAAAAAAGAAGACCCTACAGGGCAGCTGCTTAAAAAATATGACATTAGCAGCTTAGAAACTGTATTTATGGCGGGTGAGCGCCTAGATCCACCTACCTATGATTGGGCCCTAGAGACCATTGGCAGGCCTGTGGTAGATCATTGGTGGCAAACAGAAACGGGCTGGTCTATTTGTGCTAACCCGGTTGGATTAGATAACTTACCAGCCAAACCTGGCTCTTCTGCAGTGGTGATAGCAGGTTATGATTTACGCATTTTATCTGATGAATACGAAGAGCTTGGTAATAATCAAAAAGGTAACATCGTACTTAAATTACCTTTGCCACCAGGCTGTTTGGTAGGTATTTGGGGTGATGAAAACCGTCTTAAAGATTCCTATCTAACAGAGTTTCCAGGCTTTTTTAGCTCTGGTGATGGGGGTTATCGTGATGAGGATGGGTATGTGTTTATTATGGGCCGCACGGATGACGTGATTAACATTGCTGGTCATCGATTATCGACTGGAGAAATGGAAGAGGTAGTCGGCGCCCATACCATGGTGGCTGAATGTGCTGTAGTAGGTGTGCAAGATGAGCTAAAGGGTCAGTTACCCATGGCTTTGGTATTGCTTAAAGACGGAGCGCAAATTGATGAGGTGCAGCTAGGCAAAGATATTGCAGCTATGCTACGTAAAACTATAGGCCCTATCGCGGTGTTAAAGAGTGCACACATAGTGTCGCGGTTACCCAAAACCCGCTCAGGTAAAATTTTGCGTAAAATTATTCGTAATATTGCTAATGGTGAAGACTATGTAGTGCCTTCTACCATTGATGATCCTGCAAGTTTGGATGAGATTAGTGCGCTAGTGCGAAACTAATGACGATTGGCGTGGTTATCCACCAGTGTTTGCAGTAGAGCTTTGAAGTGGGCAAAGGGATATGTTTTCATATCAGCTACTTTGCCTGCATCATCCACTAAGCGCACTTGTATAATATCTTCTAAGTAAGGGTTTAGTTCAAAGCTTGCCACTTCATCAGTGTTCATGGGCCCACCTTGTAGTTCCAATGAATGCACTGAAGCTGCACTAAGTTGTGAAAAATAGGCTGACCTTGTAGCACAAAGGTAGCGTTTTGCAGCTACGTGATAACGCACACATTGGGTAACTATTTCTGGAAACCATGGTGCAAGCACTTTGCTCCCATAACTTTCATGCTTTAGATCGTGTGTGTCCTCCATAGAAAAAGTGCCAAAGTCATTAGTGAAATGGCCAATGTCATGTAAAAGGGCTGCGGCGATGACTTCATCTGAGCAACCTTGGTGCTGAGCCAGTGAGGCTGCTTGCAACATGTGCTGTGCCATAGTGACAGGTTCACCTAGGTATTCTTGAGCGCCACTGTGTTCAAAGATATGGGATAAGTAATCAACGATAGTGTCAGATGTAATTGTTTTAAACTCACTTTCCATTGTCCGCTCCTAATCCTTTAAGGTGTTTTTATACATTTTATTAAGCACGGCTAGGCGCGAGAGTAAGCCGTCCATATCGGCATAACAGCCCTGTAGCCAGCGTGTGCCAGATCCTGAAAACGCCTTACGTGCATGTAATACACGGGTGTTATCTATTACAAAACAATCACCTGGGTTAAGCCTAAAGCCTACTTCTAACAAAGGGTCGTTAATAATCTCACCCAAGCGCCTGTAAGCATCGTAGTAGTGCGCCATATGCTCAAACGGAATGTCGGTAAAGGGCGCAGCTGATCGATTATTAAAACGGATGCCTTGTAGCTGACCATCTGGGGTTAGCTCAATTATTGGACGTTTAGATTGCAAACATACATCTTCTTCGCCAGCATATTCAAAACGTGCGCAGTAACGGCTGAGTAAATCAAACCCGTGGGGGTCTTCTTTTTGTAATTGGGTGGCCGCCATAAACCCGTCTACTAAAACATTGTCACCCCCTGGTGCTGAGCTTTCTAAGCAGTAGAGTACTTGAATAGTAGGCACTGGGTCACGATAAGGGTTGTCTGTATGGGCTTGTAAGGCCAAGCCTGTAAAGGCAAGGTTGGTGGGCTTTTCCTCTACTTGTACTTCAAATATTTTTCCATAGTTGGTTTCGCGTAGATGACCAAATAAATCCACTACTTGGGTTAGTGCCATGGCTTTTACTGGGCCATTATTAAGCTTGGCAAAGCCAAAACGGGCAATGCTGCCAAGCCATGCGTGTAGTGCTTGAGTGGAGGTAGAAACCCTATCAAAATCTTCTTCAGGTAGATTCCCCATCAAACTACTATTCCATAAGGTTTGTGTGGGCTTGTGCCAGCCTTTACCTTGTATGCACGGCTTGTCATAGGCATGGTTCAGCAGCCAGCCTAAGGGATAATCTATGCGTTTATTTTCTGGCATGAAGGTAATTGTTAGTGAGTGAGGATGCAGCTGCACATGGCTTACATAAGTGCTTTTATGTATATCTTGCAAAGCGATTAGGCGTTGTCCGTTGCCCTTGCTTCTAGTGTCTTTGTCTAAGGCATTATCTCTTAACCATATCGCATGAAAACGGGAAGTGTGGCCTATAATAGTGAGACTAATAAAGTCGCCCTTGGGGGCAATAGTGACAGTATTCATACACGACCTATATTTGTATTTATTGAAATTCAGATTCACTTGAGTGAAGTTTAAAACCTACAGCTTAGCCAATGATTAAGTGTAGCTCCCATATCAAAATAAGTGGCTCGTAATTGGGTATGTTTTTCAAATATGGGTGCTGTAACACACACGGGGAGTTCACTTTCCTCTCCTGAAGAGGCCCACTGTGCAGCGGCTTTACCAAATAGGGTGCCAGGCCCAATACCTCGACCACTGTAGCCATAAAGACGAATGCCTTGGGTGCCAATTTTGGTTATTTTTGGCAGATAGTCTGATGTCATGGCAATTTGTCCATCCCACATGTAGTCAAAATCAACATTTTTAATGTGTGGGAATAAAGCATTGAGCTTTCGGTAAGCCCAATTAATCTGTGTGTTTTTTCCGCGATTATCTAATGAACCCAAGCCTCCAATAATTAGCCTTGCGTTGTTATCCATTCTAAACGATGACATCACTTGATTAGTGTCCCAACAGCCTTCACCGTTTGGTAAAATTAGTGCTCTTTGTGTTTGTGTTAAAGGTTGGGTGGCAAACTGAATGTAATGCGCTTTAGTGAACGTTTGATGAGACACGTCAGTGGAGTCATAAGCGTTAGTAGCATGGATCAGCTTATCTGCGCTAATGCAGCCATAGGCAGTATTAACTACCCAGCTGCGCCCATTATGTTGGCAAGTCAGGGCAGGGCAATGGGCGTGGATGATGGCCGAAGCGTTGGTGGCTGCCTTTGCTAAGCCTAATGCATAGTTTAATGGTTGTATTGTGCCCGCCCTATGGTCTAACAGGGAACCTAAGAATTTTGTTGAGCCGGTGCGCTGGCGAGTCTCTAAAGAACTTAATAACTCTACGGGTGCATTGCGCGCTATTTGTTGGGTAAGGCGGGCTTTGAGCTGCTTTAATCCAGCCTTATCTGATGCGCAATGCAGTGTGCCGTTGCGCAGTCCATCACAGTTGATTTGATGTTTTTTAATGAGCGAGAATACAAGCTCTGGCGCTTTCGCGAGGGCTTTGTTTAGAATAGTTCCTGCGGCCTTACCTAAGGTTTTTTCCACGTCATCAGGAGGCGTCCATAAACCTGCATTTACTAAACCAACATTTCGACCTGAACCGCCATAGCCTATTGTCTTAGCTTCTAATACTCGCACGCTCATGCCTTGTTGTGCAGCATGAAGCGCAGCGCTTAGGCCACTGTAGCCGGCGCCTATGACCACAAGATCGCAGTGTTCATGGCTGCTAAGTGGTTTATCTACAATACTTTCCCTAGTGTCTGTTTGCCAGAGGCTGTGATGAGCTATTTTCATGGTAATCAAAACTCTCTTTGATAAAGGTTTATAGCCTTAACATTATCTTGATTATCTTATCGAATGTTTTACCGTAAGGTGGGTACATTAAAGACAAAGATGGGTAACGCGCCTGTTTAAAAATGGGCCTAAGTTTACTCATAGTCAAAAACCCTTCTACACCATGATATTGCCCCATGCCACTTTCACCAACCCCCCCAAAGGGCATATCCTGCTGACCCACATGAAGTGCGGTGTCGTTCAGGCACACACCACCAGATCTTGTTTTTCTAATCACTTTTTCTTGTGTCTTTTTGTCATCACTAAATAAATATAAAGCTAATGGCCTATCTCTGTGATGGATATACTCTAATACTTGGTCTATGTGGTGATAGGTCATGATAGGCAGTATGGGGCCAAATATTTCTTCTTGCATCACGCCCATGGTGTCTGTGACACCAGTGAGTAGGGTGGGGGGGAACTTTCGTGTAATGTCATTTGCGATGCTGTTTGGCACTAAAGTTGTGGCGATGGCGCCTTGTCCAAGAGCCTCAGCAAGAGTTCCTTTAAGCCGCAAGTAAGCTGTGTCATCAATGATGGAGGTATAGTCTTTGTTTTCTATATTTGGATAACGCTCAGCCACAATAGCTTTTGCTGCAGTGATAAATTCATCTACTTTACCTTCAGGAACAAAAACATAATCTGGGGCTACACAGGTTTGGCCAGCGTTTAAAAACTTTGCAAATAACAATCGTTTTGCTGCTTTAGCAATTGAATAGTCTGGTGCAATAATGGTGGGAGATTTTCCACCTAACTCTAAGGTCACAGGGGTTAAGTTGTCTGCTGCGGCGCGCATTACTTGGCGGCCTGTGTTGCTAGAGCCTGTAAAAACCAAATGGTCAAAAGGCAAAGATGAAAAATCTGAGCCTTTTGCACCTTGCACAATAGTGAGCATTTCCTGGGGAAATTTTTCGGCAAATAAAGTGTGTAGTAAATGGCTTAGGCCGCTAGAATTTGCAGCCATTTTTATCATGCAACGATTACCTGCTGCAAGGGCACAAATCAATGGGCTGATGCATAAAAACAATGGATAGTTCCAAGGTACTACGATGCCCACCACACCTAAAGGTTGTGGAATAACTGTATTACTAGATCCCAAAAGCCAAATAGACACTGAACGTTTTTGTGGGCGCATCCATTTCTTTAAACGCTTACGTACATACCGAATACCATCAAGACACAAAAACAGTTCGGCCAGTTGGGTTTCTTGATGGGCCCGATGGCCAAAGTCATTTGAAATCGCCTGTGCAATAGCCTGTTGATTATTTTTTAGAATATCAAACAAAGTATCCAAGTTACTTAAGCGTTGCTCTAAGCTTGGAATGCCTTGGGTATAGTAGGCTTGGGTTTGTGCATCTAGAACATTGTGTAATTCTTGTGCTGTCACAGGTGCTGGATAATGAGGCTTTTTCATAAATCAATGATCTGACGTGAAGATATTTAAATACTTACTGAATCATAAAGCTAAGGCTGCATTGCATGCAATGGTTTGTAAAAACTATCGACTAGTATTCATGGCGGGTATAACCCACATAATTGCGCTTAGGAGCTGACTATGTGAACTAAGAGCTGAGTTGAACACTATAACGGGTTACAATAGGTTATCTATTTTGGCCAAATAAGGACCCTACCATGACCATCATTGCCCAAGACGACTTAATTGATAGCGTAGCAGACGCTTTACAGTTTATTTCTTACTACCATCCATTAGATTTTATACACGCAGTTCATGAAGCGTATCTGCGAGAAGAGTCTCAAGCAGCTAAAGATGCGATGGCACAGATATTAATTAACTCGCGTATGTGTGCCCAAGGTAAGCGCCCTTTGTGTCAGGACACGGGTATTGTGACAGTGTTTGTGGAAGTAGGCATGGACGTGCAGTGGGATGCGCAGCTTAGCTTAGAAGACATGGTAAACGAAGGAGTAAGGCGCGCCTACCTACACCCAGATAACAAACTACGTGCATCTATTTTAGCTGACCCTGCAGGCACTAGAACTAACACTAAAGACAATACCCCAGCTGTGATACACACCTCTATTGTTAAAGGAGATCGGGTCGATATTCAGGTAGCTGCCAAAGGTGGTGGCTCTGAAAATAAAAGCAAAATGGCCATGCTGAATCCATCAGACAGTATCGTGGACTGGGTGTTAAAGACTGTGCCAACAATGGGGGCTGGCTGGTGTCCTCCTGGTATGCTGGGCATAGGCATAGGTGGTACTGCAGAAAAAGCGGCACTGATGGCAAAAAAGTCATTAATGGATCCTGTAGATATTCAGCAACTCCAAGCTCGTGGTGCTAGTAATACTGCTGAAAAACTACGTTTAGAATTGTTTGATGCAGTGAATAATCTAGGTATTGGTGCCCAGGGTTTGGGTGGCTTAACCACTGTGTTGGATATCAAGGTGATGGATTATCCTACCCACGCAGCCTCTTTACCTGTGTGTATGATTCCAAATTGTGCGGCTACACGTCATGCTCATTTCGTATTGGATGGCAGTGGCCCTAGCCTGCAAACTCCCCCCAGTTTGTCGGACTACCCTGACATAGCATGGGATGCCGGTGCTGGTGCCCGCAAAGTTAACTTAGACACTATCACACCCGCTGACGTGTTAACTTGGCAGCCAGGTGAAACCTTGTTGCTTTCAGGCAAAATGTTGACAGGTAGAGATGCGGCGCATAAAAAAATGATAGACATGATGGATAATGGTGAACCATTACCTGTTGATCTAAAAGGGCGATTTATTTATTACGTGGGGCCAGTAGACCCAGTAAGAGATGAGGCCGTTGGTCCTGCAGGGCCAACCACAGCAACCCGCATGGATAAATTCACAGGAGCTATGTTAGAAAAAACAGGCTTGTTAGGCATGATTGGTAAAGCCGAACGTGGTCAGCTGGCCATTGATGCGATTAAGGCGCATAAAGCAGTGTACTTAATGGCGGTAGGTGGCGCTGCTTATTTAGTATCAAAGGCTATTAAAAGCGCTGAAGTTGTGGCTTTTGCAGAACTAGGTATGGAAGCAATCTATGAGTTTGACGTGCAAGATATGCCAGTAACAGTGGCCGTTGATTCAGGAGGTACTTCGGTACATAAAACTGGGCCTGCACAATGGTACGATATTATTCAGGCCCGTCAGATCAGTTGATATGACATCATATAAATTGCGTAACCCGCGCTTAGCGGGTACTAAAACCTTGGGTGTGAAGGTAAGGAAGCATATGGGGTCTAGCTTCTTTCACCACAGTTTTAATGATATGTTCACTAAAGCTGAGGCTTAGTTTTCCTTGGCTACGCTGCTGATAATATTCACTTATTTGCTGATCGTAGTCATTTAGGTGAATCAAATTGTCGTTTGAGTAATGTTCTTGATGAAGTACCATAGACAGAGGTAGGCGCGGTTTTTGTCCAGGATTTTGATCAGGATACCCTAGGCAAAGGCCAAATATTGGGAATACCTGTTCAGGTAATTTTAATAGCTTAGTCACAGCTGCTGGTTGGTTACGCAAACCACCAATAAAAACCCCACCTAAACCTAGGCTTTGGGCTGCGAGCAACACATTTTGTGCAAATAGCGCGGTATCTACACTGGCAATAAGCGTTTGCTCTGTAAAACCAGTAGGCATCTGATGTTGCAGGTGCAGGCATATTTGTTGATTACGCTGCAGATCTGCACAAAAGACTAAAAAAACAGCGGCGCTTTCTACGTAAGACTGGCCGCCTGCGGCAATGGCTAAGGCAGTGCGACTTTTTTTGGAGTTGACCTGAATCACACTAGTCACCTGCACAAAGCTTGAGCTGGCAGCAGCTTGGCCTGCTTTTATGCATGTATTAATGATCTCTTGAGAGACAGTTTGGTCTGTGAATTTACGAATGGATTGATGGTCCATCATGTGATCTATGAAGTTTTTTTGAAGCATGATTTATATTAGTCTTGTACTAGCATAGTTGATGTTAGCATAGGAGAAGTTAGGGTAGAATAGGTTTATTATTCAGTTTACGGTTGTTTTTAGTTATGTCTTTGTTGGCCCCCAATTTATCTATTGCTCCATATTTAGCTAAGCAGTATGGCCTAGAGCAGGCTGTGATGTTAGCTGTGGTGTCTGAATTGGTAGGTGCATGGAACGGACAAGTGGTGATCGAAGAGCAACGCCTGTATGGCAGAGCTATATGTTTCACACGTCAGCATCAAGGCCAGCTTTTATCTGAGCTTTCATCATTAGGTCTATTGCAAGTTGCTCCAGCTGGTGAGGGCAGAGTGCGGATTGAATTGCACCTTCTAAAAGATCAGCCATTACCTTTGCATTCTAATACCCAAGGCGGTAACCACGACCATAACCAAAGCAATGGCCCGACTGAAGTTGAGATAATACCTTTAGTGGAGTCTCCAAAGCCTTCTATGGGTGGCTTTGGAGGTTGGCGCAGAGATGTAGGTGAAGGTGATGAATTAAGCCGATTGTTTGCCGCCAAAGAGGCTCAACACCAGCACTTGTGCCATATGGATTTAGAATGGAAAATTTCTGCTAATATTATTAAAGTTTTAGCGCAGCAGCACCAAATAAGCGAAGCTTTTGCACTTGGCATTAAAGATGAGTTTGTGGTGTATTATATGGACAAAGGCCGCCGTGAAACTCCAGGTGGCTGGGACCAAAAGTTTTTAAAATGGGTCAAAAAAGAACAGGTTCACCAGCAAACAGCTCAAGCCCGTGCCCAAAGACAAACCCAACAACAGACTAATTCATCCAATGAAGAAGCTAGATACGCTGCTAAGCAGCGCCGACGTAACATCACAGCAAACGTCCTGGACATCAATAATACCGACTGGTAAAACTGTTGTTGCAGCACATGCGTCTATTGACCATAAGATAAAGTCTTTGGTGAACATGCTCTTTGCCCGATTTATGACGATCTATGGTCATAAGTTTAAAAGCGCTTTTGACGATGACAAAGAAATTATTATAGCTAAGCGAGAATGGGCGCTGAGTTTGGCTGGCTATGAAGAAGATGTATTAGTATTGGCGATTGAACAGGCCAAGCGTCAGTATAGTTGGATGCCGTCAATTGCTGAGTTTTTACAACTTATGGATCAGTGTCAAGAAAGTTTTGGTTTGGCACCAAAAGAGCAAGCCTATGCCGAAGCTTGTCGTCATGCAACTGCTCCAAGCCATCATCCGTGGAGTCATGCTGCGGTCTACCATGCTGGTAGGGCAACAGGTTGGTTTGAATTAAAAAGCCTACCCAGACAAGCTACTCAAGGCCGTTTTAACCAACACTATAAAACCTTATGCCAGCGAGTATTGGCTGGAGAAAATTTAGACCAAGTCAAAACTTCTGCTTTGTCTGCACCTAACAATGATAATTTATTTGCCTTAATTGATCAGTGGGCTAGGCAGATGGATATAACGCCAGAGCTTGCTCAAAGCGCGCTATACTTTTTGCATTTACCAAAGCATAGTCCGTTAAGAAAAAACCTATATTTACGCAGTAAGTTTGAGTACTCAGGTTATGTTATACCTGACACTATTGATGCGCTGCGTAGCCAATTGGCCTAAAGGTCGGCCAATACACGCAGGTATTTGAATAACTTTTTAGAAGCAGTTTTTGCTTTAGCATCTTGATTTAGGCTCTGTGCCTGCTTCACTAAATGAGATATATGTTGACGATCAGCTTCTTCATGGAGCGCTACAATGTCGTTAAGAGTCTCTGGATTGTTGGAAATTAATCCGTCCCTCCAAGTTTCTATTTGATGAAAAGCACGCCTGTGCTCATCGGAGCCAGAATCGTGCACAGCTAAGGCTTTGGCAATCGCTTCTGAATCCTCGTCGCGCATTACTTTACCTATATATTGTAAATGACGACGTTTGGCCTCATTTTGTGCAATACGACGTGACTCATCAATGGCTGTTTTTAGCGTGTCACTCATTGGAATGCGCGCTAATTCGGCAGGTTTAAGGTCGAGCAATTTACCACCTAAAGTCTGCAATGCTTCCATTGCACGCTTTATTTGGGTGCGACTTAATTCTTCTTCAGCTGGCAGGTTTTGTTGTAATGCTTCAAGCTCTGCAGCGGCCTTGCGGGCTTTAACTTTGCCCATATTAAATTTCCTTACGCGTAAAATAATGTGGCTAGGCCTAAAAAGGCACAAAATCCGACCACATCGGTTATGGTTGTTAAAATCACGCCTCCAGCTAAAGCAGGATCAATGTTCATTGCTTTAAGGATAACGGGAAGGGAAGTGCCAAAAATAGCGGCTACAATCAGATTGATCACCATAGCTGTGGCGATAATAAAACCAATGGTTAAATCTGAGAACCACCAGCTGGCTATACTTGCCACTACGGTCGCCCAAAGTAAGCCATTGATAGCTCCAACGATAATTTCTCTGTGTAGTAAATAGCCAATATTACTACGTTCAACGTGCCCCAGGGCTTGGCCTCGAATAACTAGTGTTAATGCTTGGCTGCCTGCAATGCCACCCATACTGGCGACAATGGGCATAAGTATAGCAAGAGCCACAACTTGTTCAATAGTATGCTGAAACAGACCAATCATCATAGAAGCAAAAAGCGCAGTGAGTAAGTTGATTCCAAGCCATACAGCACGTCGCCGAGCTGTTTTTACTACAGGTGCAAAGGTATCTTCGTCCTCGTCTAAGCCGGCCATGCGCATGAGCGAGTGGTCAACTTCTTCTCTAATCAAATCTACCACATCATCGATTGTGATCCGGCCTACCAAGAGACCATCTTGGTTAACCACAGGTGCAGAGACCCAATCGTTACGTTCAAATAAGTTAGCGACATCTGTTTCATCTAAATGTGCAGGTATTGCTTCACGCTCTGTGTCCATGATATCTGAAATAAGTGTATTCGGATCACTTACTAATAAGCTGGTCACTGGCAGTAAGCCAATATATCGGTCTTTGCGTGTGACAACAAAAAGGTTATCAGTCATTTCTGGCAGGCTGTCATGACGGCGTAAATAACGCAGAACAGCATCTATAGTAAGGTCAGGACGGATGCTCACTACGTCGGTGTTCATAAGACCGCCAGCAGTGTCTTCTGGGTAAGACAACACTTGTTCTAAGCGTTCACGATCTTGCAATCCCAAGCTGTTGAGCACTTCTTGCATTACCTTTTTTGGCAGCTGTTGCAAGATATCAGCAAAATCATCAGTATCTAAATTTTCTGTGGCCTGAAGAAGCTCTTCAGTGTTCATTTGATTAACGAATTCAGCTTGAATTTCGTCACTTAAATGCTGAAGGACTTCACCTTCTAACTCTGGATTGACCAAATTCCAAAGTAGTTCACGCTCTCTAGGAGGTGAGGATTCAAGTAAATGTGCTGTATGAGCAGGTTTTAGGGTGTGGTTAAGCATGTGGCGCGCTTGAATAAAAGCACCACTGTCCAGGGCGTCATTAAGTTCTTGAAGGCGGGTTTCCATGAAGTTACAGCCTTATTCGCCTTCGTCAAAGAAATTGTTGACTAGGTGTAGTATGTCGTCAACGGCCTGTTGTGCACCATCCCCACTGACTTTAAGGTCTAAAATTGTGCCTTTTGAAGCGGCTAGCAACATCACTGACATGATACTTTTTGCGTCGACCATTTTGCCTTCAGTGCCAATTTCTATACTACAACCATAGCGACCAGTAACACCGACAAGTTTAGCCGCAGCACGAGCGTGCAAACCAAGTTTGTTGATGATGGTGATTTTTTGGTTGATCATACACAAAACCTTACGAGAATAGCTCTACAAAATAGTGTTACAGCAACTTAAAAGCATGTCTCAAGCTTTTCAAGATTAGCCCTAGAGCATACCCTTTTTGAGGCATTTATGCGATAGCAATTTTGTACATAGCATCTGCGTCAGGTGCCTGTCTGATGCTCTCTCGAAATTCAGCTTGGCCAAAGCATCCTGCTAAGGTGGCTAAAATTTGTAGGTGCTCGTCGGTGGCTTCAAGAGGCACTAAAAGCACAAACAATAAATCTACCGGCTGCTGGTCTATGGCATCAAAATCTACGGCGTTAGTTAACCTGACTAACGCACCAGTGACATGGGTGCAACTGGCTAAGCGGCAATGAGGTATTGCGATGCCATCACCAAATCCGGTGCTACCCAATTTTTCGCGGGTGATTAGCGCATTAAATAGTTCTTTGCTATCAAAATCGCTCATTTGGTCGCTTAGCCACTGGCTTATCGACTCTAGGGTGCGTTTTTTGCTAGCGCACGCTAAATCAGAGAGCGTGCGTTTTGGAGTGAGAATGTCACTGATATTCATATGGTTTTATTAAACCTGTGTATGGTGTGGGCTCAATTGAGGCGTTTACGTTCATTGGAAGGAGGGATGTTCATACTTTCTCTATATTTGGCGATAGTTCTTCGGGCTACATTAATGCCTTGAGATTCCAGCATATCAGTTAGTTTTGAGTCGCTTAAGGGTTTACGTGTTGATTCAAGCGCGATGAACTTTTTAATAATTGCCCTTATGGCCGTAGATGAACACTCTCCGCCACTTGCGGTAGCTACGTGACTAGAAAAGAAATATTTTAACTCAAAAATACCTCTAGGTGTGTGCATATATTTTTGGGTAGTTACACGAGAAATAGTAGATTCGTGCATTTCCACGTGCTCTGCTACTTCTGCTAGCACTAAAGGTTTCATTTCTTCTTCGCCATGCTCTAAAAATTTTTGTTGTATTTCACAAATACGAGCTGACACCTTAAGCAACGTCTCATTTCGGCTTTCAAGGCTTTTTATAAACCAGCGAGCTTCTTGTAAGTGATTTTTTATATAACTTTTGTCACTAGCGTTGCCGCTGCCTCCAAAATCAGCATATTGTTGATTGATTCTTATCTTTGGTGCGCAATTGGGGTTTAATGAAACTTTCCATACCTTGTCAATTTTTTGTACCATGACGTCTGGAATTACATAGTCTGCCTGACTTGAGGCAATGCTAACGCCTGGTTCTGGTTGAAGTTGAGTGATTAATTCAACAATATGAACTAATTCGGTTTCTTTATAGCCTGAACGGCGTCTTAAGGTGCTGTAGTCGTGGCTACCCAGCAGATCTAGGTATTTGTCTACGATGGCAATCGCACCTTCTCGCCAAGGGGTATCAGTTGGCGAATATTTTAACTGAATAAGCAGGCATTCTCTTAGGTCTTGCGCAGCAACACCTATAGGGTCAAATTGTTGAATCAGAGTTAATACTGCTTGAGTCTCATACTCTTCAATAACATCTTGCTCTTGCTGAATTAAGTTGCCATTAATGCCTTGTGTAATCTCGCTTAGAGTTTGACTTAGGTAACCTCGTTCATCTACAGCATCAATAATACTAGCTCCGATAAACTGATCGATATCACTTAAGCGGCTAACATTTAGTTGCCACTCAAGGTGTTCTTGTAGGCTTGGCTCGTGGCTATTGTGGGCGTCAAAGTCAAACTCGTCCGCATGACCAGTAGCGGGTGTAGTGGAGCTTTGGTATATATCATCCCATGAGCTGTCAGTGGCAAGCTCGACTGGGATTTCCTCATGCCAGTCACTGTCAGCTAGCTGCTCATCTGTAAGTTGGCCATTGGATTTATCGTCTGGCGTGATGACGTCATCTAAATTTGAGGCGTCAGTTTCTGCCTGCTCAAACTCTTCTTCTAATTCTAGTAGGGGATTAGAGTCTAAGGCTTGTTGGATTTCTTGTTGGAGGTCTAAAGTTGAAAGTTGCAGTAAACGAATTGCTTGTTGCAACTGTGGTGTCATTGACAGTTGTTGATTCACTTTGAGTTGCAAAGAAGCTTTCATAGTTATACTAATTCATTGCTACTAAAAAGTTGTTTGATAGACCTTTGGCTTTGCTCTTGTTAAAGCTATAGGTTGAAATCGTCACCTAAGTATACCTCTCTTACTTGTTTATTCGCTAATATATCACTACTGGTTCCGTGGGCTAAAATGTAGCCTTCACTGACGATGTAAGCTAAGTCACAAATATCTAATGTCTCTCTTACGTTATGGTCAGTGATCAACACGCCAATGCCCTTATCTTTCAACTGCTTAATAATGTGTTTGATGTCTTTTACTGATATTGGGTCTACTCCAGCAAAGGGCTCATCTAGCAAAATAAATTGGGGTTCACTCGCTAAAGCACGAGCAATCTCAACCCTACGTCGTTCACCGCCTGATAAACTTAGCCCAAGACTATCTCGAATATGAGTAATGTTAAACTCTGACAAAAGGACTTCTAGCTTTTCAAGACGTTGTGTTTTTGTAAGGTTTTTTTGGGTTTGCAATATGGCTAAGATATTTTGTGCTACGCTAAGCTTGCGAAACACTGAGGCTTCCTGCGGTAAATAGCCGATACCTTTGCGGGCCCTTCCATGCATAGGCTCATTAGAAATATTTTCTTGATTAATAAATATCTGCCCACGATCCGCTTGCACCAAACCCACTATCATATAAAAACAAGTGGTTTTTCCAGCACCGTTTGGCCCAAGTAGCCCCACCACTTGACCCGCTTCAATACGAATGTTGACGTCTTTTACAATAGCGCGCTTATTGTATGATTTAGCAAGGTTTTTTGCTTCTAATGTAGCTATCTTGTTAAGCATGTGTGGGTGTTGATCTTCTTTTTAAGTGGATATTAGTTAGCGTTAGGTAAAAATATCATATTAACTCGTTTACCTTTACCACCGGAGGCTTTTACACTGTCCTTGGGCATATCAAACAGGATTTGATGCCCGCTAAATTGGTTTCCTTGTTGAATGAGTTTGGCGCGACCTAATAGAGTTAAGTACTCAGTGTTAACTTGAAAATCAATGCTCTCACCCCACGCTTCCATCACTTCACTTTGACCTGTTGCGTTAGGTTCTGATTGCTGACTCATATAGGCTAAGCCGTCATGGTGGCCATCTGTGGCTAACATCGTATCTATACCATCATCGTTAAAGGTAACTTTAACCGTAGAGGCTTCAATTTTTATTGAGCCTTGGGTAATAATGACATTGCCAGAGTATATTGAAAAACCCTCACCTTCATTAAGTTCAGCTTGATCAGCTGCAATTTCCAACGGTTGTTGGCGGTCGCTATCAAGGGCCCAAGATAATGGACTTGAAAAGCATAGGGTGCAGGTAAGAAAAAATATTGAAAGCTTTGGACAGTTGTTCATAGTTGGTGTCTTAAAAGCAGGCAGGGGGAGCGATAACATAATTAATTCCTTGGTACATATTGGGAGCCCTTGACCTGATGCAAGAACAATAACCGTTGTGTGTCCAGTGTGAGCTGCATTCCAGTGCCCGTCAAGTGGCTATACTTGCCGGTTAAAGTGACTATTTCATCTGACACGGCGTAGCTTTGGTTGGGGAATAACCTTAAGCTTTGAGTCGTTAAGCTAAGAGGTTTGTTAAGATCTGGACCATTGGTTATTAGCACTTTGTCACTAAGGTTAATTTGTGCCCCAGAATCTAATATGAGTCCCTCATCAGCTTTTCCAAACCAGGCGACGTCAGAGTTTTTTAGGTAAATATTGAATCTAGGTTGGAGCATATCTGTGGAATCGAACTCTCTAATGTGAGTAAATTTCAAAGCGCTGATGTTAGAGAACAGTTCACCATCGTTATTGTATTGGCTGATGGTAGCGTTAGTCAGGTAATAGTCAGGAATCCACTTAGCTTCTGATTCTATAGTCTGTTGGGTTGTTTGTTGCCACCACCAAAAGAGCAGCACTGACAAGCCGAAAGTCGCTAGGTTTATATATAGCCAACGGCCTTTAAGTAACGCACTCATTAAGGTTCTGCTGTGATCTGAGTAGATAGGTATGGCGCTAATGCCTCATCCCATGTGCCTTGGGCTTGCATGATTAAGTCGCAAACTTCTCTTACGGCGCCGTGTCCGCCGCTTAGTCGTGTGACATACTGACTGTATTGTGCCATTGTTTTGGCTGCATTAGGCACGCTGATGCCTAAGCCAACCTTGATGATAGCCGCTAAGTCAGGCAAGTCATCTCCTATGTAGGCCATTGCATTCCAGTCTAAGCGCAAGTGTTCAGTGAGTTCATACAAAGCTTTGAGTTTATCTTCTCTGCCTTGCAAAACTAACTCAATACCTAATTGTTTTGCCCTTTGTGCGACTATATTTGATGTTCTTCCTGTGACTATAGCTACTTTTACGCCAGAGGCTTGGAGCATTTTTATGCCATGACCATCTAAGCTATTAAAGGCTTTTATTTCTTCACCTTGGTTGCCAAAATACAGCTTCCCATCACTCAATACACCATCTACATCTAAAGCAAGCAAGCGCACACAGCTAGCCTGCCAATTAAGGTCAATCGTTTTAAGCTGTGCACAGGGCATGTTATATCACCCCTGCTTTTAGCAAGTCGTGCATATTAATAGCCCCAACCGGTTGATCTTTTTCATCACACACAATGAGGGCATTTATTTTATGTTGCTCCATGAGCTTTAGCGCTTGTGCGGCTAGCATGTCGGCATGTGCCTTAACGGGGTCACGCGTCATTAACGTACTGATGTGACATTCGCGCAAATCTTGACTATGGTCTAAGCTGCGACGTAAATCTCCATCAGTGTATATGCCGGCAAGTTGCCCTTTGGTATTAACTACCGCAGTCATTCCCATGCCTTTTTGAGTCATTTCCATTAACGCGTCAGCAAAGCGGGTGTCTTGTGATACCTTTGGTAATGCTTTGCCTGAGTGCATTATATCACTCACCTTTAATAATAATTTCCTACCTAAAGCGCCACCTGGGTGCGAAAAAGCAAAATCTTTAGCACTGAAGCCTTTTGCTTCTAATAAAGCAATAGCAAGAGCATCGCCCATGACTAAGCTTGCAGTGGTGCTAGAGGTGGGTGCAAGATTTAAGGGACAAGCTTCAGTGCTAACTTGCACGTTAAGGTGCACATCTGACGCTTTAGCTAAAATGGAATTCGGTGCCCCTGTCATAGCAATGAGGGGGCTGCCTAAGCGTTTTAACATGGGCAATAAGGTGACTATTTCGCTAGTGGTGCCTGAGTATGACAATGCTAATACTACATCACTAGGTGTAATCATGCCCATGTCCCCATGACTGGCTTCACCTGGATGGACAAAAAAAGCTGGCGTGCCAGTACTGGCTAAAGTGGCCGCTATTTTATTGGCAATATGGCCAGATTTACCCATGCCTAAAAGAACCACTCTAGACGAACAGTCCATTAGTATCTGGCATGCTTGTACAAATGTTGCATCTATACGAATGGTAAGCTCTGCAATAGCAGCCTGCTCTAAGCCGATGGTGCGCAAGGCTGATTCGGCAAATAGTGTCGTCTGGCCTGGGCTGGGCTGTAGGGTATTATTATCGCTCAACATCTCTCCTTGGGCTTATGCATAAATTATGTAGCATTAGTATAAAGTAAAAGCATATACATGACATAGATCAACAACAGCAAGATACCCATGAAGCGGCTAATACTGCCCCCGTTGCGGGCCTTAAATCCAACAGCAAATAAAAATAAAGTTAACAAAAGCATCAACCCGTAATCACGCCATAAAGCATCGGCCTCTATAACTACTGGGCTGATAAGGGCAGGTATTGCCATCACTCCTAGCAAATTAAAAATGTTGGAGCCAATTACATTTCCTAAAGCGATGCCGTGCTGGCCTTTGCGAGCGCTCATAATAGATGCTGCTAGTTCAGGTAAGCTTGTGCCTATGGCTATAATAGTGAGGCCTATGATCATTTCGCTGACGCCAAGGGCAGTGGCAATGTGAACAGCGCCACCCACTAAGATTCTTGAGCCAATAGCTAAAACAACTAAGCCTAAAATAAGCCAAATAATGCCCTTTTTTAAGCTCATGCTGGCTTGGGGGGTGGTTTGATCTTCTGGATGCTGACATTGGTAACGTTTAAATAAATATAAACATAAGACTAAACCAAAAAGCAGTAGCATGGCGTCTACCAGATCTAGGTAATAGTCTAATAATATAATACCAGCGCCAAGGGTGGCGACGGTTAATATAGGTAGTTCAGTGCGAACTAAATCACCTCGGATAGGTATGGAGGATACTAGTGCTGTGGCGCCTAGTACTAAGGCAATGTTGGCAATATTAGAGCCAATAGCATTGCCAATGGCTAATCCTGGAGCGCCATCTAAGGCCGCCATAGTTGATACGAGCATTTCTGGTGCAGAAGTGCCAAAGGCTACAATGGTTAAACCAATAAGCATAGGGGACATGCCTAAATGACCAGCAGTAGCTGATGCGCCGTCAACAAATCGGTCGGCACTCCAGATGAGCAGGCCTAAACCAACCAGAACGGCAATAATTGCAATAAGCATATAAAAATCTAATGAAAGGGTGAAAAACTGGCGACTAGGTGTCTTTAAAGGGCCTAGTCAAACCGTGAGGGGCAATGAAAACAAGAGTCGACACAATTTGCAAGTTTCTTTGCACTTAAGCGTGGCAATGGTAAACTTAAGTATATATTTTTCAGCGCTAATTATGGCGTATACGAGTGCTAATGAGCACTTAATTGGAGCCGCGCCTATGACGCCAAAAGGCATTATTGAAATTAAAAATGTTACCTTTTATCGCGCTGATCGGGCAATTTTTAAAAATTTAAGCTGTACTATATCGACTGGAAAAATCACTGCCATTATGGGGGCAAGTGGATCAGGTAAAACAACGCTCTTGCGCCTAATCGGAGGTCAACTTCAGCCAGATGAAGGTCAGGTTTTTTTGTTTGGGCAAGATGTTGCTTTACTTAACACCTTACACCTTAATCAATTGCGCTCACGTATGGGTGTATTGTTCCAAAGTGGGGCCTTATTTACAGACCTATCAGTATTTGACAATGTTGCCTTCCCTTTGAGAGAACACTTAAATCTTAGTGCTGACGACCTGTACAACCGAGTTTTGTTAAAGCTAGAGGCGGTAGGGTTGCGCGGTGCAAGAGACCTTATGCCATCTCAGTTGTCAGGAGGTATGGCTAGGCGAGTTGCATTAGCTCGTGCTGTAGCAATTGAGCCAGAACTGATTCTTTATGATGAGCCGTTTGCTGGACAAGATCCGATTGCCATGGCTGTTCTCCAAAGATTGATAAAGCACATCAATGCTCAGATGCAGTTGACTAGTGTACTGGTGTCTCATGATATTACTGAAGCGTTTGCTATTTCTGATGAAGTGATCTTGTTGGGACACTCAGGAGTGCTTGCTCAAGGGAGTCCTGACGAACTAAAGGCTAGTGAAGATCCGGCAGTAAAACAATTTATTCATGGGGAAGCAGATGGAGTGATTCCTTTTCATTTTGCTGCACCGCCTTTGCAAGAAGAATTAAGGGGCTTAAATCATGATTAACGTTATTGCTGATATAGGCAGCATTGCTCTGGGTAAATTGATACGTATGGGCGAAGCTTTGTTGATGCTGTTGCAGGCTATTGTGGTAAAGCCTAAACTTTCAAGCATTTCTAGGCTTATTCAGCAACTCTATATAGTAGGTGTTCAGTCTCTGGTTATTATACTTGTGTCAGCTTTGTTTATTGGCATGGTATTGGGTTTGCAGGGGTATACCTTACTCTCAGCCTATGGTTCTGAGCAGGCAGTGGGCCAAATGGTAGCATTAACGTTAGTGAGGGAGTTATCTCCAGTAGTAGCCGCTTTGCTATTTGCGGGTAGAGCAGGTTCTGCTTTAACAGCAGAAATTGGACTAATGAAGGCCACTGAGCAGTTAGCAAGCTTAGAAATGTTTGGTGTGGACCCATTGCACCGTATTGTGGCACCACGTTTTTGGGCGGGTATGATTTCTCTACCTTTATTAGTAGCAATTTTTAGCTTGGTAGGTATTTATGGTGGCTACTTAGTTGCTGTGGACTGGTTAGGTGTTTATGGCGGTTCATACTGGGGCAATATGCAGCAAGCGGTAGATTTCAATGAGGATGTTCTTAATGGCATGGTTAAAGCCGTGGTCTTTGCGTTTTTGATTAGCTGGACGGCTTTGTATCAGGGCTATTCATGTATCCCAACATCACAGGGTATTAGCGCCGCGACAACCCGCACTGTGGTTTATAGCTCTTTAGCTATTCTTGGGTTTGATTTTATTTTAACGGCGCTAATGTTTGGAGGCACAATATGAAAAAAAGATGGTTGGAGCTAAGTGTAGGCCTAATGATGGTGGCTGGAATAGCAGCTTTAATAACATTGGCCATACAAGTGAGTGGAGGCTCTATGTCTCGCAACGCTGACCATTATACTGTTACAGCGCTGTTTGAAAACGCTGCTGGCCTTTCGCCAAAAGCTAAAGTAACCATGGCTGGTGTGGTAGTAGGAGAGGTTGTATCGGTGGGTATAGATCCCTATGCATTGAAAGCGCAGGTACATATGAAAATTGATGGCCAAGTGAATTATTTATCCATAGATACTAGTGCCAGTATTCTTACATCTGGTTTGTTAGGGGAAAAATATGTTGGCCTAACCGTTGGAGCTGAAGAGGATGTACTGGTAGATGGTGACGTGATTGAAGACACCCAATCTGCCCTTGTTTTAGAAGATTTGATCGGTCAGTTTTTGCTCAATTTTGGTGACAATACATAGGAACAACGAAGATGATAGATTTGTATAAACACACGATAAAAGTAGTTTTTATGGCATGGTTTGCGTTATGCGTGGCAACTGTTCAAGCCGCAGAATGGGATGATGCGAGTAAAGTCATTGAGCGAAGCACAAGGGCCATGGTTGTTTTATTAGAAAATGGACGACTGGAGGCGGCTCTTAGTACTGAGGCAGAAGGTGAGGCCGTTAAATTTGATGAGGCCCAGCTTTTTTTAGGTATGGAGGGTGTGTTAGCAGGTGTGATTGATTTTAATAGTATCGCTAAAGGTGTGATGGCCAAATATTATCGCCAAGCTTCACAGCAGCAAATAGAAGAATTTAGCATTGCTTTTAAACAATCATTACTCAACACTTATGCCGGTGCAGTGCTAGCGTTTAGGATTAATGATTTTGAAATACAAGCTAATCCAAGTAGTAAGGCTAAGCCTGGGCGACAAAACGTGTGGGTGAAGATCTATGCTAATGGCGCAGCTTACGATTTGCATTACGCTATGAAAAAGCGCAAACAAGGCTGGATGGTGACCAATGTCACCCTTGACGGTATCAACTTAGGGCTAGCCTTCAGGCAACAATTCGCAAGTGAAATGGCTCAAAATAAAGGTAGTATTGATGACGTGATTGCTTTTTGGAATGATCCGTCTTAAAGCTATTCAATTACGGGCAACGGTGGCGATAGAGGTGAGTATTTTGCTATACTAACGCGCTTATCGCACCCTTGTTTTTTTGTTTTTGGTGCTTCGCTTGTATTAAAGTTATAAGTCCTAATTTATACCCCCTTATTTATGACCCCATGGAGAATATTGTGGACGCAGAACAAGTTAAACAAATTATTGAACAGCAACTTGTGGGCACTCAAGTGATCCCAAGTGGCGAAGGATGTAGCTTTCAAGTGACTGTAATTGGTGATCTTTTTATAGGCTTATCACCAGTTAAAAAACAACAGTTGGTATATAGCTGTTTGACTGACCAAATTGCAGATGGATCAATACATGCGCTAGGAATTAAAACCTATACAGCTGATCAATGGCAAAGTGTAAGTGTTTAACTAACGCTGCTAAACCTAATGTACCCAACACACCTAATACATACACATATTTGGCGAAAATATTATGGATAAATTAAGCATTACTGGCGGTAAGGTTCTGGACGGTGAGATTCGTATTGCTGGTGCAAAAAATGCGGCACTACCTATTTTAGCGGCTACTTTGTTAGCTCAAGAGCCTGTCACAATTCGTAATTTGCCACACTTGCATGATGTTACCACCATGATCGAATTATTGGGTCGTATGGGTGTGTCTTTGCTGGTAGGGGACAAATTAAGTGTAGAGATAGATGCCACCACGCTTGATCATTGCATAGCACCTTATGACTTGGTTAAAACTATGCGTGCATCTATTTTAGTATTGGGGCCTTTGGTGGCGCGTTTTGGCGAAGCAGAAGTATCTTTGCCTGGTGGTTGCGCCATTGGTAGTCGACCGGTAGATCTGCATATTCGTGGTTTAGAAGCCATGGGTGCCACCATTACTGTAGAAGATGGCTACATCCGTGCCAAGGCTGATCGTCTTAAAGGTGCACACATCTTCTTTGATACTGTGACAGTAACAGGTACTGAAAATATTTTAATGGCAGCAACTCTGGCTGAAGGTGAAACAGTGCTGGATAATGCTGCTCGTGAGCCTGAGGTAGTGGATTTAGCTGAATGTTTAATTGCTATGGGCGCTAAGATTACGGGCCACGGTACTGGAACAATACGCATACAAGGCGTCGAAAAACTTCATGGTTGCCAGCATGACGTTCTGCCAGACAGGATTGAAACAGGCACTTATTTAGTGGCTGCAGCGGTAACAGGTGGACGAATTAAAGTGAAGGATACTCGTCCTGATACTATGGAAGCGGTACTTGCTAAGTTGGAAGAAACTGGCGCAGAAATAGTTGTTGGTGATGATTGGATTAGTTTGGATATGCACGGCAAACGGCCAAAAGCTGTGAATTTAAAAACAGCACCTTACCCAGGTTTTCCCACAGATATGCAAGCTCAGTTTTCGGCACTCAATGCGATTGCTATAGGTAGTGGGCGTATTACTGAAACTATTTTTGAAAACCGTTTTATGCACATTGATGAAATGGCGCGTATGGGTGCTCAAGTGGCAGTAGAGGGTAATACAGTAATCCAGCAAGGCATCGAGCGTCTTAAGGCAGCCCCCGTAATGGCAACTGATTTAAGGGCGTCGGCTAGTTTGGTGATTGCTGCTTTAGTAGCTGATGGTGAAACAATCATTGATCGTATCTACCATATTGACCGTGGCTATGACTGTATAGAAGAAAAAATGGGCGCTTTAGGCGCTATTATCAAGCGCGTAGCTTAACTGAGAAAATAACAACATGCCCAACAGCTTAACCATCGCATTGTCTAAAGGTCGTATTTTAAAAGAGACCTTACCTTTGTTTGCAAGTGCCGGAATAGAGCCTTTAGAAGATGTTTATACCAGTCGTAAGTTAGTGTTTGAGACCACTCAGCCAGGGGTCAGGTTTATAGTGATTCGTGCCACAGACGTTCCTACTTACGTTGCTAACGGTGCAGCAGACATGGGTGTGGCTGGCAAAGATGTGTTGCTAGAGCATGGTGGTAGTGGTTTATATGAGCCTTTGGATTTACAAATCTCAAAGTGCCGGCTCATGACTTGCGCACCAGCAGGTGCTGCACCAGCAGGTAGGCGCTTACGGGTGGCTTCTAAGTTCGTTAATATCACTAAAGCCTACTTTGCCGAACAGGGCCAGCAAGTTGATATTATTAAGCTTTATGGCGCCATGGAATTGGCCCCTATTTTAGGTTTGGCCGATCAAATTGTAGATATTGTTGATACAGGCAATACCCTTAAAGCCAATGGTTTAGAGCCTCTTAAAGAAATCGCTATGATCAGTAGTCGATTGGTAGTAGGTAAAGCTGCCATGAAGCTTAAGCACGGCCGTATAGGTCCTCTTATTGAACAGTTATCAGCAGCGGTCAACGCTAACCAAGGGCGTTAATATGCAGTTTTTAAAAGTAAATAGATTAGATACCTCCAAGGCCAACTTTGAGTCTAAATTGAATCAACTGTTGGGCTGGGAGAGCGTATCAGACCAACGAGTACAAAAGACGGTTGCTGATATTATTGAACGCGTTAGAGTTCAGGGTGATACCGCATTATTACAACTAACAAATCAGTTGGATCGCACCCCGTTTAAAGCAGCATCAGAGCTTGAAATATCTCAGCAGCAGCTTGAACAAGCTCTTGCTGACGTTACTGATGAAGAGCGTGAAGCTTTGCAAGTAGCTGCAGATCGTATTCGCTCTTATCATCAGCACCAAAAACAAGAATCCTGGCGTTATGTTGAAGCTGATGGCACAGTGCTTGGGCAGCAGATCACAGCAATGGATCGTGTGGGTATTTATGTGCCAGGCGGCAAGGCGAGTTACCCTTCCTCTGTCTTGATGAACGCCATACCCGCTAAAGTAGCTGGTGTGAAAGAGATTATAATGACAGTGCCTCTACCTAACGGTAAGGTTAACCCTTTAGTTTTGGCTGCTGCTGCGATTGCTGGCGTGGATCGTGTATTTGCAATTGGCGGAGCTCAGGCTATTGCAGCTCTGGCTCATGGTACCTCAATGGTGCCAAAAGTTGATAAAATTGTGGGCCCAGGTAATATTTACGTGGCTACTGCAAAGCGAGCAGTATTTGGTACTTGTGGCATTGACATGATTGCGGGGCCGTCAGAGATTTTAGTAATTTGTGACGGACAAACTAACCCTGATTGGGTAGCTATGGATCTATTCTCACAAGCAGAGCACGACGAACAAGCTCAATCCATTTTATTGTGTCCAGATAAAGATTACTTAGACCAAGTAGAGGCATCTTTTAAGGCCTTACTTCCAACATTAGAGCGTAATAGCATTATTAAAGCGTCCATTGAAAAACGAGGCGCTCTAATTCAAGTGGCAGACATGCAAGAAGCGATTGATATTTCTAATCGTATTGCTCCAGAACATTTAGAACTATCAGTAGCTGATCCTGAGTCGATGTTGCCAAAAATACGCCACGCTGGTGCTATTTTTATGGGGCGCCACACAGCAGAAGCGTTAGGCGACTATTGTGCAGGACCCAACCATGTGCTGCCAACATCTGGCACTGCCCGCTTTTCATCACCTTTGGGTGTATATGATTTCCAAAAACGTTCTTCTTTGATTAAATTTTCAGAGCAAGGAGCAAGCGCCATGGGTAAAGTGGCCTCTATATTGGCCCGTGGAGAAAGTTTAACGGCTCATGCCCGCTCTGCTGAATATCGCATCATCGACTAAGTGGTGTAAAAATAGCTTGCGTGTTTGCGAGCTATTTTTTAGTGTTGATAAGGTCCTGCTAGGCTTTGGTAGCAACGATAGTAGCTCTCAGTGGTGCAGGGTGTCCTTCAGCTGAAAGATTAGGGTCGTTTGGATCAAGGAAGTCTGCAAGCGAGTGAAAATTCATCCAATCTGTTGCTCTTTGTTCTTGGTTTGTTGTTTGAGTAACATCGACTGTGCGAATGTCTTTTAATCCCAACTTATGTAACATATTCTCTAGGGCTTGGGTGCTGGGCAAAAACCACACATTAGACATTTTCGCGTAGCGTTCTGGTGGCACAAGTATGGTGTTTATGTCACCAGGTACTACCAACGTTTCCAGCACTAATTCTCCGCCTGGTCTCAAGTAAGACATCAATTCTTGGATGTGATCTATGGGTGAGCGTCGGTGGTATAGCACGCCTAAGCAAAATACCGTGTCGAAGCTGCCAAAAGCCGGTAAGTGTTCACTTCTCAAGGGTAAAAGGTGCGCGCCGTTTGGGGGTAATAATCGCTGTGCAGCGTGGAATTGATATAGAAAGATTCGTGTGGGGTCAATTCCTAGTGCAAGGCGAGCCCCAGCGCCTAACATACGGTATAAGAAGTAGCCGTTACCTGTGCCAATATCCAGCACCTGTCGACCTTCAAGGGAGCTTATATGTGGAACAATTCGTTGCCATTTCCAATCTGAGCGCCATTCTGTGTCTATCTCTACGCCCAGTAAATTCCATGGGCCTTTACGCCAAGGCATAAATGCTTTGAGATGTTGCTTATAAGCGCAATGATCTAAATTGAGGCTATCAGGCTTGGATATGGTGACGCTTTTGTCGTTAAAGGTGAACTCAGTTTTGTCCAGCTGTGGCATAGCATTAAGTGCGGCATCCCATTCAATCGAGCGGCCATGGATTTTTTGATGATAGTGTTGATCTAGGGCTTGGCGCAGCTGTGAATGAAACTGCTCCAGTACTGAGTGTTTGGTGTGCTCAAAAAAAGCCTCTAAATTTATGCCCATGATGGTCTCGATAATAGGGTTGTAGTGTTGTTAGATGCAGTGCAGCGTTATTTAAAAGCAAGCAAAGCGCAAAAATTAAAACACTGCATGCAAGTTTCAACGCGGCTAAAGCCAGCATCAAGCAACCGTTGACGATGTTGCTCTAAGGTATTTGGCACTAGTACATTTTCTAGTGCGGCACGCTTTTGTGCGATCTCAAGGTCACTATAACCTTGGTATCGTTTAAAGTCGTGATATAGATCGACCTGTAAATCATTTTGCTCAGGGTCCTCAAAACATACTTTTTCAGCTAACAGTAGTACCCCATCAGGGCGCATACCCTTGGCGATATTTTTTAGAATACTAGGCCTTTCAATGTCGGCAATAAACTGCAGGGTAAAGTTGAGAATCACCATGGATGCATTGTCTATCGGGGTGTCCTGTAGGTTTTGATGACGGATTTCATAGCTGGCTTGGCTTTGGTCTCTAGCCATATTGTGTTGGCAGCGACTTACCATTGCCGCAGAGTTATCGACACCTATTACATGGGCATAAGCTGGTAAATTTTGGCGCAAACGCAAGGTCATGGTGCCAAGGGAGCAGCCAAGATCGTAGCAGTTGCTATTAGGTTTGCCGTAGCGAGCAGCAAGCAAACCTATCACATCAAGCAAAAAATGATAGCCAGGAACTGATCGCTGAATCATATTCTCAAATACATCAGCCACCTGCGCATTAAACTCAAATGGCGCAGGCGTCTCTAGGGGTTTTGCAAAGATTTTATCTAAGGCATTAGGGGTGTTTTTAGTAGTCATGGTCATAAGTTTACTTAGCAGTTGGACGGGTGCCAAGAATGGCTGTGACAGTATAAGTGTCATCACTACGGCGATAAGTTATATCTAGCTCACTGCCTGGACTTAGACTAGTGACATAGTTTAATGACTCATTCCAATCTTTCACCACATTGCCGTCAAAGTGAGTGATTAAATCGCCAGGTTTTAACCCTGCAATATGAGCAGGGCTATTAGCATACACACCAGATAACATGATGCCTGTAGCTTCTTCTGATGAGAATGCATTTTGGCTATATTGACGTTTAAATACATTAAAATCTATCCCCAACCAGCCACGGATGACTACGCCCTCTTGCACGAGGCTTTGTAGCACGTCAAATGCTATGTTAATGGGTATAGCAAGGCCTATGCCTTGGCTTCTTGCGCTAGTTGAGGAATTGTAAAAGTGAGCAGTATTAATGCCCACTAATTCACCTCTGGTATTGATTAAAGCGCCACCTGAGTTGCCGGCATTGATTGCGGCGTCGGTTTGAATGAAGCTTTCAAACGTGTTCAGGCCTAGCCGATTGCGTTCTTTGCCACTGATGATACCCATAGATACCGATTGACCTAAGCCGTGGGGATTGCCAATGGCAAATACGATATCACCAACACGAGAATCTAAATTAATGGGGACTTTGGCAGGGGTAAGGTTATCTAATTGAATTTTTATGACCGCCAGATCGGTTGCAGGGTCAGTGCCTACTAAAAGAGCAGGTGCAAAGCGACCATCGGCTAAGCTGACTTGAATGCGCTCAGCGTTTTCAATAACGTGATTATTAGTAAGTATGTGTCCATCTCGGCTTGCAATTACCCCAGATCCTAAATTTACATCACTAGCGACAATGTCGATTAATTGACCTTCTAATATGCTTGCGTAATGGGGGTCTTGTAATAGCGCTAGACTGGTCGGTGTCGTTGAGGTTTGGCTATAGATGCGTACTACAGAGCCCATAGTTGCTTCAAGCAGGTCGGCGTAGCTGTGTGTTGTATTGAATGTTGTTTCAGAGGCTTTTTGAGACCATAGTGGGATGCCAGTTTTTTGTGAAAGCCACTGCGGTGAGGCGAAGATGAGGGCGGTGGCAAGCAGTATGCCAGCAAGGGCAAAGCGTAATAAATACTTGATCAATGAGCGGGTCATATTGTTAGAGTATCGATGATGGTATAAAATTTCTGCCAGATGTGTCTGAAAGGCTTGGCTATAGTGTAAACTTTGGTGATGTTAAAGGCAAAAAAACACACGAGGTATTTGAATGGCTATTGAGCGTAAAGAATTAATCACCTATTTAGATCAGTTGCTACAACCTCATCAATTTAATGACTATGCACCTAATGGTCTTCAGATTGAAGGTGCGCAAACAATACAGCGGATAGTTGCTGGGGTGACTGCTAGTCAGGCACTAATAGATGAAGCCATAGCTTATGGAGCGGATGCTTTACTGGTACATCATGGGTATTTTTGGCGCAACGAAACATATCCATTGGTGGGCATCAAAAAGCAGCGAATCAAGTCATTGATGGCGCATGACATTAATTTAATAGCGTACCATCTGCCTCTAGATTGCCACCCTGAGCTGGGCAATAACGCTCAGTTAGGTAAGCTTATGGGCTGGGTGCCTGATGCTCATATGCAGTCAAGCGGTGTGACTGGGCTAGGCTTATGTGCCACCTTAAAGGAGCCTATTACAGGTGCTCACATGCAACAGCATATTTCAAAGGTGCTGGGGCGTGAAGCGTTACATATTGATAGCCCACTTAAGCCTATAAAACGTATTGGTTGGTGTACTGGTGGGGCTCAGGGCATGATTGAAAAAGCTATTGAGCTGGGCTTGGATGCATACGTTTCTGGTGAAATATCTGAATCTACAGTGCATGTTGCGCGAGAAAATAATGTACATTATTTTGCCGCTGGCCACCATGCTACTGAACGATATGGGGCGAGGGCTCTTGCTGCACATTTGCAGCAAGAATTAGGTCTAGAATGTGAATTTGTAGATATACCTAGCCCTGCATAGTATATCTGTTTACTTCGCTTGATTAGAAGATGAAGGCGATACAGGGATGTCGTAAGCAGCTGGATTTATTGGCTCTTGTTTAGGTTTGAGACCGTAACGCTCATCTAAGGTGCCATGCTCTTTGCTAGTGTTGTTTGGGGCATAGTCCATAGGTGGGCGGATCGTTTGAGTTGGCTGTTCTTGGTGTTCAATCGTGCTTTCAGAAGGTCCTGCTATAGTCTCTAAGCTGCTAGCGGCATCAGGATCATCGCATAAGCTTTGGGCGCCCTTGGCAAGTTGTTGGTGCACATTTCGATAACTTTCAGTGAGCTGGTTAACGGCCGCTGCAGTATCGGCAAAGTGCAGGTTTACTTGCTCTTTGTATTCTGCAAGCTCAGTGTGAGCATCTTGTAGTTGTTTGCTAAGTTGGTTCTGTCGCTTAAGGTCGCTATTGTTGGTACGTCCCAATATAAAACCTATACCTATGCAAAGTATTAGAAGTACTAGCCAAAAAAACCAATCGTTGCTGAGTAAATCCACTGTCTGCTCCTTTCAATAAAGTGTCTCAGAAGCTACTATTGTAATTGAATTAGCGCATTAGTACATCTAAGATACTTCCTAAGTCGTTCATTTATTCACACTATCTACTATTTTGATGCCCCATATGCCTTCACCGATAGAACAGTACCGCAAGGACCAGCAGCAGTTGGGTTTTTCTTTAGATGTCGCTCAAGGCAATGCTATAGAGCATTTGCAGCGACTTTATATAGATTTATGTAAGTTTAATGACGCCAAGGCACAGCCATTACGCTGGCATCAGAGGCTCTCTGGATGGGGCGTTGGTAGTGTTGATCATCATGCTGCTATAAAAGGGCTTTATTTTTGGGGTGGAGTAGGGCGCGGTAAGACCTACCTCATGGATGTCTTCTATCACTGTCTGCCATTTGAAAACAAGCAGCGTACCCATTTCCATCGATTTATGCGTGATATTCATCGCCGTTTGACGCTCAATAAGGGTGTGAAAAATCCATTATTGGTGGTGGCGCAGGAGCTTGCAAACGAATCTAAAGTCATCTGTTTTGATGAATTTTTTGTAACTGATATTACTGATGCTATGATTTTGGCGCAGTTGTTAGATCGGTTGTTCGATTTGGGTGTAGTGCTAATAGCTACGTCAAATATAGAGCCTAAAGGTCTATATGAGAATGGTTTGCAGCGGCAGCGCTTTTTGCCCGCCATTAAATTATTAGAGCAACACACGGATATCGTTAACGTAGATGGTGGTGTTGATTATCGTTTGCGTACTTTGTCACAGGCCCAGCTGTATTATTGGCCTTTAGGTGAGCAGACTGATAGAAGTTTAGCTGAAGGCTTTGCGGTGCTTTCGCCTAAGTTGAACTCAAACTTATCGTCTCAATTGGCACCTTTGAGTAGTGCTGTAGTTTCAAGTGAGCAGGATGTGATTAATATCAATGGCCGTAATTTTAGCTACATAAAAAAGGCTGACGGCATTATTTGGCTCACTTTTGATCAGTTGTGTGTGCAGCCTCGTTCTCAAAATGATTACTTGGAATTATCCTATGAATTTCATGGTTTAATCATTAGCAATGTGCCGCACTTAATTGCGGGCATGGAGGATCAGGCTAGGCGGTTTGTTAACTTGATTGATGTTTGTTATGACGCTAATTTAAAAGTCATTATTTCAGCTGAAGTGCCTTTGGCAAAACTGTACGGTGGCGGCCAATTGGACTTTGTGTTCGCGCGCACATTAAGTAGGTTGCAAGAAATGCAGTCCTATGAATACCTGGCTTGTGGCCATATTGTAGGTAATGTATCGGTATAATTGCTAAAAGCCTTAAAAACATTCACTTTAAGGCTTAACAAAGGGTTAGTTTGTCCTGTATAATTTGCCCTCGCAGTTTCTGTGTTGGCTTTTTCTGTTTTGCAGTTAGGGTTGTTAGGGGCGCAGGCTGCTAGGCACGTTATTGGCGGTAATGGGTAAGTATGGTCTGTTCAAGGCTTTATTCAATACGGTGCAATAACTCAATAATTATAGGTAGGTCCAATTAGATGGGCCATTAAACAGGTTATTTACATGAAAACCGTAAGTACTAAACCAGCTGACGTTACCCGTGATTGGTACGTTGTCGATGCTGAAGGTAAAACTTTAGGTCGTATGGCTACAGAAATCGCTCGTCGCCTACGCGGCAAGCATAAGCCAGAATTCACTCCTCACGTTGATACTGGAGATTATATTATTGTTGTTAACGCTGAAAAAGTTCGCGTAACTGGCAATAAAGCAAAAGATAAAATGTACTACCGTCACACTGGTTATCCAGGTGGTTTGCGTTCTATGTCTTTTGAAAAAATGGTTGATCACGCTCCTGAGCGCACCATTGAATTCGCTGTTAAAGGTATGTTGCCAAAAGGTCCTTTGGGCCGCGCTATGTACTCCAAGCTTAAAGTGTATGCTGGTACTGAGCATCCACATCAAGCGCAACAACCACAAGCATTGACCCTGTAAGGAGACGATCATGGCAGTTACTCAATATTATGGTACTGGTCGTCGTAAGACCTCTACCGCTCGTGTGTTCATGACTCCTGGCACTGGTGCCATCACTGTAAACAGCCGCGAGTTGGATGTTTATTTTGGTCGTGAAACAGCTCGTATGATTGTTCGCCAACCGTTAGAGTTGACCGAGACAGTTGAAAAGTTTGATTTATTCATTACCGTAGAAGGCGGTGGTGGTTTTGGTCAAGCTGGCGCTATCCGTCACGGCATCACTCGTGCCTTGATGAACTTTGATGAAACCTTGCGCCCTAGCTTGCGTGCCGCTGGTTTTGTTACCCGTGACGCTCGTGAAGTTGAACGTAAAAAGGTTGGTTTGCGCAAAGCGCGTAAGCGTCCTCAGTTCTCAAAGCGTTAAGCTTTATTGCATCCTTTTGGTGCATTCATAAAAAACCCAGCCATGTTGCTGGGTTTTTTATGCCTTCGCTAAAATCAATCCTTTTTGTATGGTGAGTATGGGGCTTTAACCTTGTCTATTTAGTGCCTTTCCTTTAAAATTAGGCCAGAAATTTTACAGCTCAGCTGGAGACCAATTGAATGAGTAATGAAGTCGCAAATCCGACCCGACGTCGTGTGCTAGTCGGCGCATCCTTAGTTGTGGGTGCTGTTGGCGGTGTAACTGCGCTAACCCCTTTTGTAGCCTCTTGGAACCCAAGTGCAAAAGCCCGAGCGGCGGGTGCAGCAGTCAAGGCGGATATTAGTAAGCTAGAGCCAGGTCAGCAAATGATCGTTGCGTGGCGTGGAAAACCAGTGTGGATTGTGCGCCGTAGCGCAGAAGCATTGGCTAATTTGGACACCTTAAATGGTAGCTTAGCCGACCCAGATTCGTTTGATGCTAAACAGCCTACGTATGTGCCGAACACTCCAGTGCGTTCGTTGCGTGATGAGGTCATTGTTATGATTGGCCTTTGTACCCATTTAGGTTGTTCTCCAACATACAACCCTGAGGTTGTTCCAACTGCTTTTGACGCTAACTGGCAGGGTGGTTTCTATTGCCCTTGTCATGGTTCTACCTTCGACCTGTCAGGTCGAGTATATAAAGGTAAGCCAGCCCCAACAAATTTAGAAATTCCGCCACATTTTTATGAGAGTGACACTGTTATTCTTATTGGCGAAGATGGAGGTAATGCATAATGGGAGTAGGTAATCCTAACCGCGCTAAGGCGGAAAGTGGTATTGTTCGCTGGATTGATGATCGCTTTCCACTGACTCAAATGTGGCAAGACCACATGTCTAAATATTATGCTGCTAAAAACTTTAACGTTTGGTATGTATTTGGTGTCCTTTCATTGCTCGTTCTAGTTAACCAAATCCTAACAGGTGTTTGGCTAACGATGTCTTATGAACCTACAGCCGAGGGCGCATTTGCTTCAGTAGAATACATTATGCGTGATGTGGAAATGGGTTGGATTATCCGTTACATGCACTCTTCGGGTGCTTCAGCTTTCTTTGTTGTGGTTTATCTACATATGTTCAGAGGCTTGATGTACGGTTCTTACCAAAAACCACGTGAGCTAATTTGGCTATTTGGTATGGCGATTTATTTAGCGCTTATGGCTGAAGGCTTCTTTGGATACCTTTTGCCTTGGGGGCAAATGTCTTACTGGGGTGCTCAGGTAATTTTATCTCTGGCAGGTGCTATTCCTGTTGTAGGTGAAGACCTTGTGCAATGGATTCGTGGTGATTATTTAATCTCTGGCATCACTTTAAATCGATTCTTCTCATTGCATGTTATTGCCTTGCCAATGGTTATCTTAGGTTTGGTTGTGTTGCATATTTTGGCATTGCACGATGTGGGTTCCAATAATCCAGATGGTATCGAGATTGACCAAAATAAAGATGAAAATGGTGTGCCTGTTGACGGCGCAGCTTTTTGGCCATACCACGTTATTAAAGATTTGGTTGCTGTGGGCGTGTTCTTAACAGTGTTCTGTCTAGTGATCTTCTTCTTCCCAGAGGGTGGTGGTTACTTTATTGAGAAACCAAACTATGAGCCAGCTAACTCTTTGAAGACACCAGAGCACATTGCTCCTGTTTGGTACTTTACCCCTTACTACTCTATGCTGCGTGCAATTACTCAACCACTATTTGGTTTAGATGCTAAGTTCTTGGGTGTGATTGTCATGGGTGGCGCTATTGCTATTCTATTTGTAATGCCTTGGCTTGACCGTAGTCCAGTCAAATCTATGCGTTACAAAGGTTGGATGAGCCGCGTATGGTTAGCTATATTTGTGGTGAGCTTTGTTATTTTGGGTTACCTAGGTACTTTGGCTACAACTGAAGGTCGCACAACAGTGGCGCAAGTATGTACTTTATTGTACTTCTTGTACTTCATTCTCATGCCGTTTTACACGCGTATGGAAACCACCAAACCTGTTCCAGAAAGGGTAGTCTAGACATGAAAAAGTTACTATTACTCAGCTTAATGATGATGGTACCAATGTTTGCTCAGGCTGCTGGCGGCCCAAGCGTAGCATTGGACTCTATCGAAGTGGATGCCTCAGATCATTCCTCTTTGCAGCGTGGTATGAAAACATACGTTAATTATTGTTTAGGCTGTCATACAGCGCAGTATCAGCGGTATAGTCGTGCTGCAGAAGACTTGCATATGCCAGAGGACTTAGTTGTTGAAAATTTGATCTTTAGTGGTCAAAAAATCGGTGAGCAGATGACTAGCGCCATGGACCCTAAAGTGTCCGCTAAATGGTTTGGCGCAGCACCACCAGACTTAACTAATGAAGTGAATTTGCGTGGCGCAGATTGGATATACACATACCTACGCACGTTTTATGTCGATGATAGTCGTCCGTATGGCGTTAACAACGTAGTATTTCCAAGTGTAGGTATGCCTAACGTGTTGGCTGAATTACAGGGCATACAGTCTAAGTCTTGTGGTGAAGTTAGTGAATATGATACACATGGTAACCCTGCAGTTGATGGCGTAACAGGCAAAGCCATTACTCACCAAAGTTGCGATATACTTACTGTTGAAGAAGGTTCTGGTAGCATGACGCCGGCGCAGTTTGATGCCACAATTTATGACCTAACCAACTTCATGGCTTATATGTCTAAGCCTTATAAAACAGATAGTCATCGCATTGGCTTGTGGGCAATTTTATTCTGTTTGATGATGACTGTGTTGTTTTACTTCCTAAAGAAGGAATTCTGGCGCGATATCCATTAGCACACGAATTTGAGGTATAATGCCTCATGTAGTCTATTTCAACGCGGCCGCTGTTATTCATCATTGATGAATGCAGCAGGTCGCGTATTCGTTTTTGGCGCGCAGCGCTGTCGTTTATTACTGAGGTATACCTAAATGGGTGTAGTTGCAAAACGCTCTTCAATGACTTTTTTCTCTGATGGGGCTAACCATTATAGCCACCGTGTGCGTATAGTTCTTGCAGAAAAGGGTGTTACCGTTGACATTATAGATGTTGATGCTGAGCACAAACCAGAAGATCTTGCAGATTTGAACCCTTACAACAGTTTACCTACCTTGGTAGATCGTGACTTGGTGCTTTACGAAGCTAATGTAATGATGGAGTATTTGGATGAGCGTTTTCCACATCCGCCTTTATTGCCTGTATACCCAGTTGCTCGTGCTGAAAGCCGTCTATATATGTACCGCATTGAGCGTGATTGGTGTCGCCTTGCTGATGTGATTATGACATCAGACGATGAGTCAGAGATTGTCGAAGCGCAAAAAGAATTACGAGAAAGTCTTATTTCCACGGCCCCTATTTTTACCGAAAAAGACTTCTTTATGAGTGAAGAGTTTACTTTGGTTGATTGTTGTATTGCACCTATTTTGTGGCGTTTGCCTCAGTTGGGTATAGATCTTCCAGAGCTTCAAGCTGGACCGATGCTTGAGTATATGGAACGCATCTTCGCCCGTGAAGGGTTTCAGGAAAGCTTGTCTGAGCTTGAGCATGAAATTAGACTTTAACTAATATGATGACTCCAAGTCGAGCGTATTTATTACGAGCCCTACATGAGTGGATTTTGGATAATGACTCCACTCCTCATATGGTCGTTGATGCCACTATAGATGATGTGATGGTGCCTGAGCACTTTATCAATGATGGTCAAATAGTGCTTAATATATCGCCAAGTGCTGTGCAAGGATTAAACCTAGGAAACGATGCGGTAGAGTTTAACGCTCGTTTTGGCGGAGTTCCAATGCATGTTTATGTGCCTATTTTGGCGGTACTAGCTGTTTATTCCAAAGAAACAGGAGAAGGTATGGGTTTTGGTTTTGAGCCAGGTATACCTAGCCCAGATGGCCCTCGCCCACCACCAGCCCCAGTATCTGCAGTTGATAAGCCTAAGCCTAAGTCACCTGGTACAGTTTCATCCATTGGCAGTCATGCAAAACGGCCTACACTTAAAGTCGTTAAATAAGTGTTCAATTACTGGACAATAAAAAAGGGCCGTAAGGCCCTTTTTTATTGTCCAGTAATTACCTTAATACCTAGTCGATGTATTCAAATACTTTAACAATTCGTTGTATGCCACTGGCATTAGAAGCTATGCCTACGGCCCAGTTAGCTTCTGCTTGGGTCACTAAGCCCATTAGATACACGACTCCATTTTCAGTAACCACTTTAATCCTGCTACTAGGGAAGTCAGTCTCAGCAAGCATGCGAGCCTTTACCTTGGTCGTAATAAGAGCGTCATTGGCTTTGACGACGCCAGATGCTGGACCACTAACTAATAATTCGTTATGTACTTTGCGTACGTTGCTAATGTTCCGGGTGATTCCGCCTGCGATGATTTTAGTATCTTCGTTTGGTACCTGTCCAATTAATAAAACGATACCATTCACACTAATAACACTTACATTGGCAGATGCGAACAATATGGATGACCGTGAAATTGCATCAGCAGCAGAGCTTTCGATGAGCTGATCGTTATACAAGGTCCCTAAAGAACGACTGCCTTTGTTATCCGCTATGGGTTGGCTTGTAAGCATAGGAGTGCAAGCGCTCACAAGGGCTATCGAGATTGCTAAGGTGATTAATTGAACGCCTTTTTTTAGCATTTATTCATTGCTCCCAAATAGTTGATAATCGATTAAATCACAAAGGCAATGAATGGTCACCAGTTGCAGTTGTAATATATTAATGTTGTTGTCACTGGGAATTCGAATGGCAACATCGTCTGGGTCTAGAACTGTAGCCATGTCACCACCAGTTTGGCCAGTAATAGAAATGACTTGTAAATTGCGATTGTGTGCTGCCTGAATGGCTTGTATTAAGTTGCCACAGTTACCTTGCTCTGACATCACAATAACAATATCACCTTGCTGTCCTAAAGCGCTTATTTGCTTAGCAAAAACATCTTGAAAACTAGAGTCACGAATAACAGCGCTCATGGTTGTACTATCGGCAGCTAAATTAAAAGCGGGTAAGCTTGGACGTTCTTGTCTAAAACGGCTTAATAAAGCGGCGCAAAAGTGGTGCCCATTTGCAGCGTTAGCACCATTACCGCAGATAAGAACTTTGCCCTCTTGGATAAAACATTGGTGCAGCATTTGCGCAGCAATAGCAATATCTTGAGGTAAGTGTTCTGCACTGTATGCGGCGCAACCCATGTGTTCATGAAATTGATTTATAACCCTGTCTTGCAGTTCCATTAGTGAGCTCTAACCCTAGCCTGAAGTGATGAATGCATTATCTATCCATTGTATCCGAACTTGGCTATGGGGGCTATCAGAACCACTGATAGCAATCAGGTCAAAGCGGCAATCCAAGTGACTTAATGAGGGGTAGCGTTGTAAAAATACTTTCGCACTGTGAATCAGGCGACGTTGTTTTTTGGGTGTAAGGCTAGCCACTGCTCCACCCATAGCTTGGCTTTTACGGTACTTTACTTCAACAAATGCAACCACGCTGCCTTTGCGAGCTATGATGTCTAGTTCGCCCCCTTTACAAAAAAAATTACGTTCAATCAATTGCCAGCCATGTTCATGTAGGTGGTTCCAAGCCAGTTCTTCAGCCCAAGCACCTATTTCGGTAGTCGTCATAGTTATTGGGCTGAATCCATAATGACCTTGCCAGATCTGAACTTACCCCAAGAGCTTTGCGTAACAATTCTATTTTTTTCATTCAAATTCAATACCCCCGTAACGCCTATCACCCTCTTGCTACTATTGATGCTGAGTTGTCCAAGTTTAGGGTACAGGTGATATGCATCAACACCAACGGCGAACAAGCGGGTGTATCTTTGTCTATCAAGCCATGTTTGGCTAATCTTTTTCTGCATGGCCGGTTGCTCTATTAGCCAAGGTAGATCTGTAAAAACTACTTTTTCTAAATCACGATCACGGCTTGTGTCAGTTGGGCCCTGATAAATATGGTGAGTGGCATAAACGGGTAGTTGAGCAGCGAAGTGAAAGGCTAAAGTTGGAATGATTTGTCGGCCATCTGTAGGCAATGCAAATAGCACAATAGCGTCAATATCTTGGCGTCGTCTAGGCTCAAATTTAATTACATTCTCCGTGTTTGATAGGTGCTTTTTCAGTGTCTCTGCTCGCTCATTACTTTGGGTGATCAGTAGAGCTTCAGTGATCGACTTTGAGTGGTCACCACTGCCAGAAAAGCTTACTTGATCGGCAATTTCACCTCCTAATGCCAGCCATGAGTTAGTGAAATGTTGCGCTCCTCTTATAGCCCAGGGTTGGTCTTGATGTAAAATAAGGATCCGTTGATGGCCTTCAAGCAAGCTGCGCTGGGCAATTTGGGATGTTTCATCCTCTACTGCTAAGCCAAATTGAATTAAGTTGGTAGTGGTGTTGTTTGTGTTGTTTAAAGGGGTGTAGTTCAGAGCAAGCGTAGGGATAGGCAGAGCTTCCTTTTTGCTGAGTTCAATTACCTTACTTTTATCCAGTGGGCCGATTATTAAATCTATTTGGTCCATTGAAGCTTGCAGGTAAAGTGCGTCTGGGCTGCTTATTTTGGTGCTGTCATAAACTTTAATATAAGGCATCTCCTTTAAACTGCTCAGATCTTCAAAGTGAGCAGCCATAAATCCATCGACCACTGCTTGGCCTACTTTTCCCAGTTTACCGCGCAGTGGCATGGCTAAAGCAATACGTTTAGGTGGGTTCAAACCTATATTAGTTAAATATGTATTATTGTTCTGGGTTCCAGTGGTAAACATGATTTTTGGTGAGTTAACTGGCAAAGCCGCAGATGGCATAGTTGTTTGTTGGTTTTGTGTTAGTTCATCGGAGTCACTATCTGGAGTATCGCTCCCAGGTTTAGTTGTATTCATAGTGTTGATTGATATTTTATCAATAGTAACATCTTGCACTAAGGTGGCCTGCTGTGGCTGCACCTTTGTCGTTGTAAAAACGGGTGCTGTTTTAGCTTCAGTTATGGGTGCTGTTTTAGGCTTGGGTGCTGGAGCTAAGACCACAGGTGTTTCTTTTTGAGTAAGATCTATTTTTATAACCATTATGTCTGTGGACGCAGGTTCTAATGTGGCTGATGCTGGGCGTATGTTTTGTTGCTGACAGGCACTGACCAAAACTAACCCACAAAAAATGCTAATAAAGCGGAAAAATTTGGGGTTAATTTTTTTCATAAAAAATTCTTAGTGGGTATGGTTTAGGCGCTTTAGGTTACAATACGCTTAACTTGACTATTTCATTGGTCTCATTCTAGTAAGCCTAGCATAAAAGCTCGGTCAAACAAGTCCAAAAGGCTCAAAAGCATGACAGTATCAATTCTTTACGTGGTTTCTACCCCTATCGGCAATCTAGAAGATTTAACACCACGGGCGGTAGAAACCTTGAAGAAAGTAGACCTTATCGCAGCAGAAGATACACGTCATAGTGGCAGATTGATGCAGCACTTTGCTATATCTACACCAATGCTTGCTGTACATGACCATAACGAGCGCCAGCGAGCTCAGATACTTGTTGAAAAGCTATCCCAAGGCCAGTCTATTGCCTTAATTTCAGATGCGGGTACGCCGCTTATTTCTGATCCAGGTTACCATCTTGTGAGTGCAGTTCGAGAAGCCGGTTACAAGGTTGTGCCTGTGGTAGGGGCATGTGCTCTTATTGCAGCTCTTAGTGTTTCTGGCTTAGCCACTGACCGATTTAGCTTTTATGGTTTTTTACCTTCCAAAAGTAGTGGCCGTACACAAAAGCTCCAGCAATTGGCCAAAGTGACACACACACAAGTATTCTATGAATCTCCTCATCGCATAGTGGCTATGGTTAGTGACATAGTCTTGGTTATGGGTTCTCATCGGCAGATCGTGCTAGCTCGCGAGCTCACTAAAACCTTTGAAACTATTTATGGTGGCCCAGCTGCGGATGTACAGGCGTGGTTGCTTGCTGATCATAATCAGCAAAAAGGTGAGTTTGTGGTATTGATTGAGGGTGCTGAAGAAGAACAACTTCACGACATTGGCCCAGAAGAGGAACGTATGTTGACTTTATTATTGGCAGAACTGCCGATCAAGAAAGCTGCAGCTATTACCGCATCCATTACTGGACACAAGAAAAAAGCTTTGTACGATCGGGCTTTAGAGCTACAAGGTAAGTAAGTGCCACATACCCTACATTTAGCCTTGCCACAGCTGTGTAAACTCGGTATCCTGCGCGCGAGAAAGTTCGCCAGACAGTCGCTGCTACTTTACATTTAGGTGTTTTAGTAGGGGAGGAAAGTCCGGGCTCCATAGGGCAAAGTGCCAGGTAACGCCTGGGCGGCGTGAGCCGACGGCTAGTGCAGCAGAGAGTAGACCGCCAACCCCGATTTATCGGGCGGTAAGGGTGAAAGGGTGCGGTAAGAGCGCACCGCGTGCGTGGTAACACGTTACGGCATGGTAAACCCCACTTGGAGCAAGACCAAATAGGAACCCGCTAGGTGCTGCCCGCACTGGGTTCGGGTAGGTCGCAAGAGGTCTGTGGCGACGCAGGCCCTAGATGAATGACTGTCCACGACAGAACCCGGCTTATGTGGCGGGCTTTCTCACTTTTTAATTGATCTCTTCTATTTATATGCTGGCGCCAGTAGTTGCCTTCCATGCGCTCTTCAAACAATGCTCAACCTCCCCTATCCCAAACTTTAATTAACGACTGTTAGTCTTATTGACTGGATCTCGTTGGTTAAAATACAGTAATAGATATTCGTTTGGCTTGTAAATGAATTCTGCCTGCTTATACTTGCAAAATACTTTAAGTAAGAGGCGGTGCACATTTAAGTATTTGTCTTATAGTAAACATCTAAGGAGAGTTCTATGCGTCATCGCATTCGGGCTGCAGGACTCATTATTGATCAAAACCGAATCTTAATGGTTAATGAACATGACACAGGGCAGTCCTATTGGGTGCCTCCTGGAGGCGGTTTCGAGGCTAAGGATGGAAATACATCTAATACCGTTAAGCGTGAAGTTTGGGAGGAAACAGGTCTATCTGTAGTTGTTGGTAAACTGATGTTTATTCGTGAGTTTTGCGAAACTGAAAGAAATATCTATCATGTTGAGCAGTTTTATAGGGTCGATCATTGGCAGGGCACTATATCGCTAAAAAATCTTGAAGCATTAGAGGGTGAGGTAAGGTCTATTTCACAAGTGCGTTGGTTTACCAAAGAAGAGCTTGTGCACGTTGCTGTGTTTCCACCGCATTTAAAAGACGTTTTATGGCAAAAGTTAGATGATGATGATCTTTCAATTGTGCATTTAGGTTACTCTTAATTATATGGCTTCAACGCATTTAGAAACCTTAGATATGGATGGTTATGTTGCGACTATTAAGCGCACTAGTCGCAAAGGGAGTGTGGGATTTAGGTTGTCCTCGGGCAAGGTAGTGATTTTAGCACCTAAAGATATTTCAGCGTCACAGATTAGCCTCATATTGGAATCTAAGCGTCACTTAATATTAGATAAACTTGAAGCTCAAGATCGCGTTACCTCCCAAACACCTGTTATGTCTCAAGTGGAGAGGCGGTATTTGTGTGGTGAGCGATTTGCCTATTTGGGTGGTGAATTGGTTTTAAAGGTGAATAAAGGCAGGGCCGGCGCATGTTTTGTTGACGCCAAAAAAATCAATGTGAATGTGCTAAATACTAAACCTGATTTGGTTCGACACGCTTTAGTAATCTGGTATAAGCAGCAAGCTCAAAAGCATATAGAGCAGCGCATAAGTTACTTTGCCCCAATAGTAGGTGCTTGGCCTAAGGCTATTGAAATTAAAACCTACAAAGCTAGGTGGGGTAGCTGTACTAGCAAGGGGTTGGTTCAGTTTAATTGGAAGATAATGATGGCCCCACCGACTGTGGTTGATAGTGTTGTGGTGCATGAATTGTGTCATTTGCTGCATATGAATCACGGTCCAGAGTTCTGGGGGCAAGTGATGCGTGTATGTCCAGCATATCAAGATGCAAAGCAATGGTTAAAAAATGAAGGGCGTAATTTGGGATTAGATTGATATTCCCTAGCTTTTAGGTATTAAAATTTCGACATTAGTTTAAAAGGATAAATTCATCCCATGCCGCAAGAAAATTCAGCTGCCAAAGTATTGCATCACTTGAAACAAGATATTTTAAAGGGTGTTTTTGCTGCAGGACATAAGCTTAAAATGAGCGCTTTAAAAGAGCGCTATAAGGTAGGGGTTAATCCGCTTCGTGAAGCGCTGTCGCAGCTTGTAGTAATGCAATTGGTGCAAGTGCAAGATCAAAGGGGTTATCGTGTCTGTCCTGTCACCCAATCTGAGTTGGTGGATATTTATGACACTAGAGCACGCATCGAATCTTTGTGTGTTGGCTTGGCCATTGTGCGAGGAGATGATGCTTGGGAGGCGGGTATTGTTGCTGCTGCCTATCAGCTTCAAGCAAATGCTGATCTGCTAAAGGCTGATGGAGACATACAAGCATGGGAACAGTTGCATCAGCAATTTCATTATTCCATAGTTCAGGGCTGTGGCTCTAAAGAGTTGCTTAGAGTGCGTTTAGATCTTTATGAAAAAGCATCACGTTATCGCAATTTATGGCTGCAACATAATGCTGGTCATGGTGCTTTTGATGTTAACCAAATGGAGCATGAACAGCTGGTAAAAGCTACTCTTGCAAGAGATGCTGAGCTTGCCAAAAAACTTATATCACAGCATATTCAAGTGCCTAGCCAAGTCCTGCGAGACCTCTTGTAAGCCTTGTTTTTTTTGTGAGCCAATCCAATTAAGTAACTTTATATTTCCCCTTGCAATGTATCTTTGATCTGCCTACACTTGTAATGTGGGTAGAAGTGGGTAAAAGTGGTTTTTTTCCCTAAAAGTTATAGTGATTGGGTGATTAGTATGTTCCGTGGTGCCGCAACAATTAATATAGATGTCAAAGGACGCATGGCGATGCCCGTGCGCTTTCGTGATCTATTTGTTGGTAAGGCCGACCCCAGTACCAACCCACAACTTGTTGTCACTATTGACACCGAAGAGCCTTGTCTATTGATTTACCCATTAGTTGAGTGGGACTTAATACAGCAAAAGTTAGAGCAGCTGCCAAGCTTCAACCCGGCTGCAAGGCGTATCCAAAGATTATTAATCGGCCATGCTACAGATCTTGAGTTTGATGGTAATGGACGTATCTTGTTACCTGCTTTACTAAGAGAGTATGCCCAGTTAGACAAAAAAGCGATTTTATTAGGGCAAGGCAAAAAAATTGAATTGTGGAGCGAATCCTTATGGAACTCGCGCCGAGAAACATACTTACAGGCCAACAGTGATAATCAAGAGTTACCCGAACTCTTACATCAGTTGTCTTTGTAGTCAGCGTTGGCTGGCATAATTAATGGAACTGAAATGACCGAAGAATTTAACCACAAATCTGTCTTGCTTGATGAAGCTGTAGAGCATTTAGTTCACGATGAAGATGGTATGTATATCGATGGAACCTTTGGTCGAGGTGGGCACAGCGGACTAATCCTAAAGCACCTAAGTCCCACAGGAAAACTGCAGGCCTTTGACAAAGATCCGTTAGCGATTGCTCAGGCTCAAGTAATGAGTGTCCAGGACCCACGCCTATCTATCGCGCAAACCTCATTTGCGAATATGGATAAAGTAGCCCAGCAAAATGATTGCTTTGGACAAGTACAAGGCATTTTATTGGATTTAGGCGTTTCATCGCCGCAAATAGATGACGCTAGTCGGGGGTTTAGTTTTCAGCATGACGGGCCATTAGATATGCGGATGAACCCAGACGAAGGCGAATCTGCAGCGCAATGGCTGGCCCGTGCTAGTGCTGAAGAAATAGCTGACGTGCTTTATCATTATGGGGAAGAGCGCTTTTCAAGGCGGATGGCTAGAGCTGTAGTGGAGTATCGCAAAGAGCAACCTATTACGACTACAAAGCAGTTGGCTAACATTATAGCCTTGGCTAATCCAAAATGGGAGAAGGGTAAAAATCCAGCCACTCGCGCATTTCAAGGTATTCGTATTCACATCAACCAAGAGTTAAAAGATTTAGAAGTTGGCTTGGATGCTGCTCTTGAGACCCTAGCACCTGGCGGACGTTTAGTGGTGATCAGTTTTCACTCATTGGAAGATCGCATTGTAAAGCGTTTCATGCGTGAGCACGCAAAAGGCGACTCCCATATTCCTCGTGGCTTACCTGTAACTCAAGATCAGCTTAAAAGGCGCTTAACTTTATTAACTAAAGCCAAAAAACCTACTTCAATTGAAGTTGATATCAACCCTCGTTCTCGCAGTGCAGTAATGCGTGTGGCAGAAAAAATCGCATGAAAGACATGAGCCAAAATCTCAATATGTGGCTAAAACGTGCAAGCTTACAAGCTGAACGTTACGCCATGGTATTGGGTTTTTTGCTGTTATTGTTGTTAGTGATTAGTGCCCAGATGGTTATTTATAGCTCCTTTGAGGCTAGGGTTCATATCAATCATTTACACCAGCTTGAAAAAGCTCGTAATGCAATGCAAGTTGAATGGGGGCAGTTGCTGCTAGAGCAAAGTGCTTGGGCCTCACATAGTCGTGTCGAGTCTATGGTCACTGAACAGTTAAATATGAGTGTCCCTAAGGCAAAAGACACTATTTTGGTGCGACAGCTATGAATGTTATGGACTATCCATGGCGTATGCGCTGCGTGTGGCTTATTTTGTTGGTTGCAGGCTCGATAGTAGCTTGGCGTTTAGTGCATCTTAATGTTACAGAACGCTCGTTTTTAATGCGCCAAGGAGATGCTCGAATGGTGCGTGAAGTAGCTGTTCCGGCACACAGGGGTATGATTTTAGACCGTCGTGGAGAACCTTTAGCCGTTAGTGCGCCAGTGGTCAGTTTATGGGCCAATCCACAGGTGTTAGGTGAGGATTTAGAGCATGCGAAAAACATTGCTCAAAGTTTGGGTTTGCCTGAAGCCGAATTTATAGAGCGCGTTGTACGTTTAAAGAATAAAGAGTTCATGTACTTAAAGAGACATGTTAATCCAGCCGAAGCTGAAACTGTGTTGGCGAATAAATGGCAAGGTGTGCATGGCACTGAAGAATTTCATCGATATTACCCTGCTGCAGAGGTGGCTACCCATTTAGTAGGATTTAATAATATTGATGACCAAGGCCAAGAAGGCATGGAGTTAGCTTATGAGTCATGGTTGCAAGGAACATCCGGTAAAAAAGTAGTACAAAAAGACCGTACTGGACGAACAGTAAAAGATTTGCAGCTATTGTCTACCGCCCAGCCAGGTAAAGATTTAAATTTGAGTATCGACTTACGTATGCAGTATGTGGCTTATAGGGAGTTAAAAGCTGTAGTGCAGCAGCACAAAGCCTCTTCAGGTTCGGCTGTAGTGTTGGATGTACAAACTGGTGAAATTCTTGCCATGGTCAATCAGCCGGCTTATAACCCTAATAATCGTGCAGTAATGAGTATAGACAGTTTACGCAATCGTGCACTAACCGACGTACTAGAACCTGGCTCAACTATGAAGCCTATCACTATTGCAGCGGCTTTAATGAGTGGTCAGTACGATCCGGATAGTAAGGTAGATACAAATCCTGGATTTATAAAGGTCAAGCGTAAGACCATACGTGATCATCGTAATTATGGCGTGCTAGATATTACTGGCATTATTACCAAATCCAGTAACGTGGGTGTGACCAAATTGGCTTTGTCACTGCCAGAAAATAGTATTAGAGAAACCTTTTATAGTTTTGGTTTAGGGCAACCTACTGCAAGTGGGTTCCCTGGTGAAAGTGCGGGGGTCTTACCCAGCTATGCTAAATGGAACCCAATAAACTTGGCAACCATGTCTTATGGCTACGGCATCGCAGTGACACCTGTGCAATTAGCCCAAGCTTATAGCGTATTTGCCAGCTATGGATTGAAGCGTCCCGTGTCCATTTTGAAACAAGACACAGTGCCAGAAGCAGAACGAGTAATGCCAGAGCGTGTGGCTAAGCAGGTAATTGCAATGCTTGAAACGGTCACTCAAACAGGGGGCACAGGCACCCGTGCCAGAGTTCCTTCTTACAGAGTCGCTGGTAAAACTGGCACAGTGCATAAGCCATCAAAAGATGGTGGTTATGACGATGATGTCTACGCAGCAGTTTTTGCTGGCATGGCGCCGGCGTCTAAGCCGCGCTTAGTATGTGTTGTGATCATTGATGATCCTAAGGGTGAACAATATTATGGCGGCGAAGTTGCTGCCCCCGTATTTTCTCGAATAATGACTGAGAGTTTACGGCTTTTAAATGTGGCACCAGATGACCTGGCGCCATCACAAGGTTTACAGTGAGGTTGGATGTGGATACCAAACGCTTACATGAACTGATGTCTTTGCCAAGACAAGCCCAAAGGTGGGCAGACGTTTGTGTGTATGGGGTGTCATCAGATAGCCGGCAGGTAAAGCAAGGAGACTTGTTTATATCCTGTTTAGGGGAGCCAAAACGGCAGCGCAGCTATATCGAGCAAGCGCAGGCAAGTGGGGCCGTGGCGGTAGTTATGGATGCACAGCAGGCATTAACATTGGACCTGTCCAGCCTCACTGTTCCCATTGTTGGGATTGACAATCTTTTAGCTATTCAAGGCTCAATCGCTGCTCGTATGCACAATAACCCCAGTCAAAAAATGTCATTGATTGGTATTACCGGTACTAACGGGAAGACTAGTTGTAGTCACTTTATTGCCAAGTGTCTATCTAACCTCGGCCTTTCTTGTGGGGTAATGGGAACTTTGGGTTATGGCTTTTTGAATGCTTTGGAACAGGGGCCAAACACCACTCCCCATGAAGTCACATTACAAAATCAATTAGGTGCTATGTCACTCTCTGGGGCCAAGGCCTGTGCAATTGAAGTCTCCTCACATGGTTTGAGCCAGGGGCGTGTTAATAGTTGTCACTTTGACACTGCAGTGTTCACAAATCTCACCCAAGACCATTTAGATTATCATCGGACTATGAAAGCCTATGGTCAGGTAAAGGCCCAATTATTTAAGTGGCCAAGTTTACGATGTGCAGTAATCAACTTTGATGATAAATTTGGTAGAAGTTTACTTAAAATGATTGCTTCAAACGTAGATATCTATACCTATAGTGCAAGAGTTTGTGAGCTTAAGAATGTAAACATAGGTGTATCTAGTGTAGTGCAACACGAACATGGGTTGGACGCTATGATAGTCACACCTCAAGGCCAAGCATTGTTACAGGTAGGTCTTATCGGACGTTTTAATTTAAGTAATTTACTGGCTACTCTAGCTGTGCTTTTGTCACACAAAATTGACCTATTAAAAGCAATGCAGGCCATCAACCAACTCACAACAGTATGTGGCAGGATGCAGCTAATAGCATCAGAGTTTGAATCGAGTAAGTACCCACAAGCAATTGTGGATTATGCCCATACTCCAGATGCGCTAGAGCAAGCCCTAATGGCTGCAAAAGAACACATAAACTCTGGAAAACTTTGGGTAGTGTTTGGGTGTGGTGGAGATCGTGATTCGGGAAAGCGGCCTAAAATGGCAACTATTGCAGAGTCTTTGGCAGATCACGTTATTGTTACTGATGACAACCCCCGTGCAGAATCTAGTGAGAAAATTTTAGCAGATATTGTGAAAGGTTTTAAACACCCAGCTAAAGTGGCAGTTAAAGCAGACCGAAGCCAAGCTATCACTTTTGCAATTCAGCACGCTAAGCCTGGTGATATTGTTCTCATCGCAGGCAAAGGCCATGAAACCTATCAAGATATACATGGACATAAACACCATTTTAGTGATCATGAGCAGGTGTTAATTGCGCTTGCAGGAGGGTTTTGTTAATGAAATCTTTTAGTCTGTTTGAGCTATCTAAAATGATACCAGATAGCTATGCCATTGGTGCGGCGACCTTTAGCGGATTGTCCACAGATACGCGCAGCTTAATTGCTGGAGATCTATTTGTCGCTTTAGTTGGGCCAAGCTTTGATGGCCATGAATTTCTTGCACAAGCCCAAGGCTTTGGTGCATGTGCAGGTTTGGTTAGCACGGTAATAGATACGGATTTGCCCTTATTGGTGGTGCCAGATACGCGCATCGCACTAGGGCAACTAGCTGCTATTAAGCGTCAGCACCTTAATGGACAGTTTGTAGCAGTAACAGGCAGTAGTGGTAAAACTACCGTGAAGGAAATGTTACAAAAAGTATTGTTTCAAGCTGGGCAGGTTGAGGTAACAAAAGGCAACTTTAATAATGATATTGGTGTACCTATAACCCTTTGGGGTATGCACGAAGACACTGACTATAAAGTGTTAGAGCTGGGTGCAAATCATGTTGGAGAAATCGCATACACAAGTCGTATGGTCAGAGCAGATATCGCTGTTTTGAATAATGCACACGAAGCCCACTTATCTGGCTTTGGCGGTTTAAATGGCGTAGTCAAAGCTAAGGGTGAAATTATTTCTGGTCTTTGTGAAAAAGGCCAAGTGATTTTGAACTTAGATGATCCCCATTTTTATGTGTGGCAAACGTTAGCGCAATCCAGACGAGTTTGGAGCTTTAGTTTAATCAATGAAAAAGCTAGTATTTATGCCAGTGACATAGCAACTACACCCACAGGGAGTCGCTTTGTTTTGAATCTAGGTCTACAAAAACGACAGGTAGAGCTACAGCTTTTAGGGCAACACAACATTGCTAATGCCCTGGCCGCGGCAGGTGCTGCATTAGCTTTAGGCCTTTCTCTAGATCAAATTGTTAGCGGTTTAGCCCAGGTTAGGCCATATCAGGGCCGTCTTGTCAGTCATTCTTTAAGTCAGCGACGCTGCCTTATTGATGATACTTATAATGCTAACCCAAGCTCTGTAAAGGCAGCAATTGACGTGCTGCAAAAATGCCACGGTAAGCGCTGTTTTATGCTGGGGGATTTAGCTGAGTTAGGCGAGCAACAGGTACAAATTCATCAACGCATTGGTGCCCAAGTTGCTGCGGCAGGTATAGAGCAGTTTTATGGTTTTGGACCACTTGCGAAGGTGGCAGTTGAAAGCTATCTGCAAGAAGGTGGACACTATGGGGAAGTCTGTGTTGATCAAACACAGTTATCGACCTGCTTTTTACAGCTTCCTAAAAGCGATATGAGTTGTTTGGTAAAAGGATCTCGATCCAGCCAAATGGAACATGTGGTAGAAATATTAATCAACGGTGGAAATTAGCCCATGTTGTTATGGTTGGCAGAATATTTATCTCAGTATTATAGTGCTTTTAGTGTTTTTCAATACTTAACCATGCGCGGCATTATGGGGGTGCTCACATCCTTGTTCATTGCCATGGCGATTGGCCCGTATATGATCGAGCATTTGAAGACCAAACAAATTGGTCAGTCTATCCGTGAAGATGGACCACAAAGCCACCTGGTTAAGGAGGGCACTCCAACGATGGGTGGTGCGCTTATACTCTTGGCTATTCTAATTAGTGCACTGTTGTGGGGAGACCTAACTAATCGTTATATTTGGGTGACTATTGCTGTAACTGCTGTATTTGGCGCAGTAGGTTGGGTAGATGATTACCGTAAAGTGGTGGAAAAAAATTCTCGGGGACTTATAGCCCGTTGGAAGTATTTTTGGCAATCGGTAGGTGGGCTTGGAGCAGCGCTATTTTTATACTACAGCGCACAAACCCCCCAAGAATTAGAACTTATAGTGCCTTTTTTCAAAACAATAGGCATTAATTTAGGGGTGTTCTATATCTTGTTAACTTACTTTGTCATTGTTGGTACTTCAAATGCAGTGAATCTTACAGATGGACTAGATGGCCTGGCTATCTTGCCTACAGTGCTTATTGCTGGAGCATTAGCAGTGTTTGCTTACTTGACAGGCAACTCTGTTTTTTCTGAATACCTAAATATACCTTATATACGAGGCGCAGGAGAACTGGTGGTTTTTTGTGCTGCAATCGTTGGCGCTGGTATGGGGTTTTTATGGTTTAACACTTATCCTGCTCAAGTATTTATGGGTGACGTTGGTGCACTAGCCCTTGGCGCGGCTTTGGGTGTGGTGGCTGTCATAGTGAGGCAGGAATTAGTGCTGTTGATTATGGGAGGTGTGTTTGTGATGGAAACTGTGTCCGTTATTATACAAGTAGCTTCATTTAAATTAACTGGTAAGCGAGTCTTTCGTATGGCTCCCATTCATCACCACTTTGAGCTTAAAGGCTGGCCTGAGCCTAGAATTATTGTACGTTTTTGGATTATTACTGTAGTTCTAGTCTTGATTGGCTTGGCCACTTTAAAGTTGCGATAAATAATAATTTCCAAGGAGTAGAGTCAACAATGCCATTGATCGTTAGTGATCGTTACAGCCTTATTATCGGTTTAGGAGTCACTGGGTTTTCTTGTGCTCAATATTTAGCCCGTCAAGGTGAGCGATTCTGCGTGGTTGACTCTAGGCAAGATCCTCCATTTTTGCAGCAATTAAAATCAGAGCAGCCAAACACGCTGATACACTTAGGTGAATTTGCTCTTGATTTATGCCTTAACGCAAGCCAAATCATTTTAAGTCCTGGGGTATCCTTACAAGAGCCTGTTTTAGTTGAAGCAGCCAAGGCCGGCGTGCCTATTCGCAGTGATATTGACCTATTTGCACAGGCAGCCCGTAAAGCTTGTGTGCCAATTGTGGCAATAACTGGGTCTAATGCTAAAAGTACGGTCACAAGCTTGGTGGGTGAAATGGCTAAAATGGCCAATCTCAATGTAGCTATTGGCGGTAATCTTGGTCAGCCCTCGGTGTCATTGTTAGCTGATAATATTGACCTATATGTGATGGAATTATCAAGTTTTCAGTTGGAATCTACTACTGGCTTAGGCGCAAGTGTTGCTTGTGTGCTTAATGTGAGCGCAGACCACATGGATCGCTATAATAACCTTATGGGCTACCATCAAGCTAAGCATAGAATTTTTCAGGCATGTAAAGCTGTGGTAGTTAATGGTAATGACGCCCTTACTAATCCTCTTGTGCCAGATACCGTTACTCAAACACGCTTTAGTCTGGGTGAACCAGATGTAGGGCAATTTGGTGTACTTACAAAGCATGGTGAAAAATGGCTTGCTAAAGGTATGTACTGCATTATGCCAGTTAAAAAAATGGCATTAAAAGGTGGCCATAATATAGCTAATGGCCTTGCAGCTTTGGCTCTTGGCGAAGCAGCAGGTCTGCCAATGGATGCAATGGTTAGCACCCTAACAACTTTTACAGGCTTGCCCCATCGCTGCGAGCATGTGGCTAACATCGATGGCGTGTCATACATCAATGACTCTAAAGGTACTAATGTTGGGGCAACTGTGGCTGCTATAGAAGGCCTAGGGCCTGAGTTAAAAGGGAAAATAATACTGATCGCAGGTGGGGAGGGTAAAGGTGCAGACTTTTCTGACTTAGCTGCGCCAGTATCAAAGTTTTGTAAACAAACTCTTTTAATAGGTGCAGATGCACAAAGAATTAAACAAGTCTTATTTGATAGCTCTATCTTCTTTGATGCAAAAGATATGCAAACGGCAGTGTCAATTGCACACGAAAATGCAGTCAGTGGTGATTTAGTATTATTATCTCCAGCATGCGCAAGTTTTGATGCTTATGATAATTTTGAGTCAAGAGGCCTACATTTTTCCCAACTGGTGAGGGCGTTGATATGAATCTTGTATCTAAACAGTGGAGAATTGTAGCGAGTCAAAGGTTAGATTTGGTCTTATTTGTTCCAGCCTTGGCGTTAGCTCTCATAGGTTATGTATTGATTACATCAGCGTCAATGGATGTAGTTGCTATTAAGTTTAACGACCCTTTTTATCAAAGCAAGCGACAGCTTTTATTCATGATTCTGGGCAGCTTTAGTATGATGATGTGTCTTATGACACCAGTGCACGTGTGGCAAAAACAAAGTCCATACTTGTTGTTGCTGGGTATGTTGCTATTGGTTGCCGTATTGATCCCAGGGCTAGGTAAAAATGTGAATGGTAGTACGCGATGGATCCCCGTAGGACCATTAAGTTTGCAACCTTCAGAGTTTGCTAAAATAGCGGTTGTGACATTCATGGCAGGATATTTAGTGCGCCAACAAGACGTCATTAGAAATAATTTCTCAGGCTTTTCCAAATCTTTAGTAGTGCTGGGCGCTTTTATTGTACTCCTTTTGTTAGAACCCGATTTTGGCGCAGTTGTGGTGATGATGAGTGCTGTTTTGGGGATGTTTTTTTTAGGTGGTATGCGCAAGCGTCACATCTCCATAGTGCTTTTAGCTGCGGCTGCCTTGGGAGCAATGACCATTTTTGCTGCTGAGTATCGAGTCAAGCGTTTAATGACGTACCTAGACCCATGGAGTGATCCTTTTGGTAGTGGTTACCAATTAACTCAGGCGCAAATTGCCTTTGGCCGTGGAGGTTGGTTTGGTGAAGGTTTAGGTCAGAGCATGCAAAAACTATTTTACCTACCTGAAGCCCACACAGATTTTGTTTATTCTGTATTGGCTGAAGAATCAGGTGCTTTTGGTGCTTTAATCGTAGTAGCTCTATATGGTGTACTCATAGTGCGCGGGCTACAGATAGGTCAAAAATCTGAGCGTTTAGGTCGCCATTTTTCAGCTTATCTAGCGTATGGTTTAATATTGCTGATAGCCACCCAAGCAATGATAAACATTGGAGTGAATCTAGGATTACTGCCGACCAAAGGGCTGACTTTACCCTTTGTGAGTTACGGTGGAAGTAGTATGTTGGCGTGTGCTGGGAGTTTAGGTATTTTACTGCGTATTTCTTTAGAAAATAATGCCTCTTATTTAAGTTTATCAAGTGAAGTTACTGTCGGTGGATATCCGGTCCAAAACTCATCGAGCAACACAACTGAAAAATTAATCCAAGTCACTCCAGGTTTAGATGATGTTGATCAATGGTTTGTCGATGACAAGAGTAAGCGAGGCACAAATTCATGATTGAGTCTCAACTAAAAAAGGAAGCAAAGCGGGTGCTTATTATGGCGGCTGGCACGGGTGGTCATGTTTACCCAGCGTTGGCAACCGCTAAAATTTTATGCAGCCATAACTTTGAAATAGAGTGGCTAGGCACTGGCAAAGGAATAGAAGCGCGTTTGGTACCAGAGGCTGGTTTAGTATTAAATTGTATTGATGTGGTGGGCTTAAGAGGCAAGGGGAAACTATCATTGTTGTTTGCACCTTGGCGGTTATTTAAATCATTATTACAATCCATACGCTTAATACGACGCTTTAAGCCTGACTGTGTTTTGGGTATGGGTGGCTTTGTCACAGGCCCTGGAGGGTTGGCTGCAAAGCTTCTGAATGTGCCGCTAATATTACATGAACAAAATGCAATTCCTGGGCTGACAAATCGATTATTACGCCCACTTGCTAACAGAACATTACAAGCATTTGCGGGGAGTTTTTCTGATGACAAGGCGATCACTGTAGGTAACCCTTTGAGATCTAATATTATTGCTAACACTCCACAAAAATCAGCTGATGGCCTTAAGGTGTTGGTCGTAGGGGGTAGTTTAGGAGCTTTAGCTCTTAACAAACTGGTTCCTAAGGCCGTGGCGCTGTTGAGTCTTGAGCACAGGCCAACAATTTGGCATCAAACAGGTCCTAAACATCAAACTATGACTCAAAATGGCTATGATGAAGCTGGAGTTGTGGCTAAAGTGGATGGGTATATTGACGATATGGGACTTGCGTATGCTTGGGCTGACCTAGTTATTTGCCGCTCAGGAGCGCTTACTGTAAGTGAGCTAGCTAATGCTGGCTTGGCATCTATATTGGTGCCATATCCCTACGCTGTAGATGATCACCAAACTGCCAATGCTGCGGTTTTAACAAGCGCAGGCGCCGCTATTTTATTACCCCAAGACACCTTATCGCCAGTTCTTCTTAGTGAAAAAATACGGGCATTGTATTGCCACCCATCAACACTTAATAATATGGCTGAAGCAGCGCTTACTTGCGCTTCTCCCAAGGCCTCTTACGCTGTAGCACAGCACTGCATGGAGATTGCTTGTGGTTAAATTTATCCCACCAAATCAATACACCATTCCAGAAATGCGACGCATTAAGCGCATTCATTTTGTTGGTATCGGTGGAGTAGGCATGTGTGGCATTGCCGAAGTTCTACTCAATCAAGGGTATGAAATCAGCGGTTCGGACATACGCGTAAGCCCCGTAACGCAGAGATTATCAAGCCATGGTGCGCAAATTTTTATTGGACATCAAGAAACGAACATTCGTGGCGCTCACGTGGTGGTGGTTTCTACAGCGGTAACCGAAGAAAATCCAGAGCTCATAGCAGCACGATCTCATCGTATTCCTGTCGTGCAAAGAGCGCAAATGTTAGCTGAATTAATGCGCTATCGCCATGGTATTGCAGTGGCGGGAACCCATGGAAAAACCACGACGACGTCTTTAGTTGCTTCTGTTTTGGCTGCAGGGGGATTAGATCCCACATTTGTAATAGGTGGAAAACTGACCAGCTCAGGCACCAATGCAAAACTTGGAGCTAGTTCATACTTAGTTGCAGAAGCCGATGAAAGTGATGCTTCTTTTTTACATCTGCAACCATTAACTTCGATAGTAACAAACATTGATGCAGACCATATGTCTACTTACGAAGGAGACTTTAATCGCTTAAAGAAAACCTTTGTAGAGTTTTTACATAACCTACCTTTTTATGGTTTAGCCATTGTCTGTGTAGATGATCCCGTAGTATGGGAAATACTACCTCAAGTGAGTAGGCCATTGATGACCTATGGATTTGATGAAAAAGCGGATGTAAAAGCGGTCAATGTTCAACAAAGAGGCATGATTACGTCATTTACTGTTTGTAGACAAGGGTATAAAGACTTAGATATTGCATTAAATATGCCTGGAAAACACAATGTCCAAAACGCATTGGCAGCCATTGCTGTGGCCACAGACTTAGAAGTGGCCGATGAGCATATAGTGAGTGGTTTAAATGATTTTGCAGGCGTAGGTCGAAGATTCCAAGTTTTAGGTGATTATCCAGCCAAAAAAGGCACAGCAACCTTGGTTGATGACTATGGCCACCACCCAAGAGAGGTTTCTGTCACCATTGATGCGATCAGAGCAGGTTGGCCTGACCGTCGTCTAGTAATGGTCTACCAGCCACATCGCTACTCACGCACGAGGGATTTATATGAAGACTTTGTGGATGTACTATCACGTGTGGATGTGCTGGTTTTATTAGATATTTATCCAGCAGGAGAAGACCCAATCAACGGTGCTGATGGGCGAAGCCTTTGTCGTAGTATTAGATCCAGAGGCCAAGTAGACCCCATTTTTGTAGAACGTGGTGCCGCTGTTGCTCCAGTATTGGAAAATATTTTGCTCGATGGTGACCTTTTACTCACTCAGGGAGCCGGCGATATAGGGCAAATTTCCAGAGCTCTTCTAGAAAAAATGCAACAGCAGGAAAAGGTGAGTAATGACTAAATTGAACCTTTCTCAGAGCTGGAGCCATCTACTTACAGTGCCTAATATGCGTATTGCAGTCATTTATGGAGGCACGTCTGCTGAACGGGAAATATCTTTAATGAGTGGTGCGCAAGTGCTAACTCATTTGAAAAGTGCAGGTGTAGATGCCTTCGGCTTGGACCTAGGAGCAGATGGTCAGGATCAGGTTGCCCAGTTACAAGAGGCTGACATGGATGCTGCATTTATCATCCTTCATGGCCGAGGTGGTGAAGATGGTACGCTTCAAGGTGTTCTTGATTTTATGTCTATCCCTTATACGGGCTGCGATGTTTTGGCATCTAGTCTAGGTATGAATAAGTTGATGACCAAGTTAGTTTGGTTAGCACAAGGGGTGAAAACGCCAGCGTATGAAGTGCTAAACGATGGGAGTGATTGGACGCAAGTTGTTGAGCATCTTGGTTTACCGATGGTGGTCAAACCAGTGCATGAAGGGTCAAGTCTAGGTATCAACATTGTTGATTCCATAAAAAGTTTAAAGCAAGCCTACCTCGATGCAGCCGAATATGATCGGGAGGTGATGGCAGAACAGTTTATCGATGGGGATGAATACACGGTTCCAATTCTTAATGACGAGGCTTTACCTGCGATACGATTGGAAACGGATAATGTTTTTTACGATTTACAAGCTAAATATTATTCTGAAAAAACTCGCTATTTGTTTGATAACCCCATGACTAAGGCACAACAAAAGAGCATGGAAGGCGAGTGTGGTTACGCCTTTAAAGTGTTAGGTTGTCGGGATTGGGGGCGTATTGACGTAATGCGAGATAAACAAGGTTGTAATTGGTTATTGGAAGTAAATACGACTCCTGGCATGACTAGCCATAGCCTAGTGCCTATGGCGGCTAAGGCAGCTGGGTTGAGTTTTGCCCAATTAACGCTGGTTATTTTAAATTTAGCTCTGGCGCGGGCTGCATAATGGTAATGAAACAGGCAGAACAGGCAGATCAGTTAAGTCGCTGGAGTTGGGGCGCCAAACTACTTTTGCTTATGGTGATGCTTACAGTTTTTCTGCTTACATGGCAGGCGATACAGCCTTGGATGCAGAGGCCTTTAGCGCAAATCGTTCTGCAAGCAGACATCCCTGCGACAGACAAAGTTACACTACAAAGCCAGTTGAATGCCCATTTGCCAGATTCGTTTTTTGGAGCAAACTTAGAGCAAATTCGACTTGAGGTAGAAAGTCATCCTTGGGTGAGTGATGCAAAAGTGAGTAGGGTGTGGCCCAATAGGTTGATGGTAGAGGTATCACCTCAAATCTTTATGGCGCGTTGGTATGATGGTGGTTTTGTCAATCATAAAGGTCAAGTTGTATTGGTAGATCCTAGTCAGGTCGTTGAGGCCGAGCAGTTGCCTGTATTAGAGGGGCCTCTTGATAGTGCATGGGTTATGAGTGAGTTATTTCGACAAATGAGCTGGTTAGTGGGTCGAGACGATCTTGTCATTGACCAAATGACAATGGCGCGTCGTGGTGCTGTTGAGTTGCGTTTGGATAACAGTGTTATTTTAGTGCTTGGCCGCGACCAAGTGTTGCCTAGGTTGCAGAGATTAATGAAGGTGTATCATAGTTATTTCGTGACGAAAGCGCACATGATTGAACGTATAGATGGTCGCTATGTTCATGGTGTATCTGTAGCGTGGAAAGACGCTAGTTAGGGTAATAGATTTAGTGGCAAAAACGACACTTTTTACTGATTAATCCACCACTTAAGAGCTAAAGTGTGGGATAATCTAAGTCACTTTAAATGGCTTATTTTGCTTGTTTGAAAAATGTAATGATAAGGAAGAAATTGGTTGGCAGACTTAGCAATTAAGCCCATGGTGGTAGGGTTGGATATTGGAACTTCTAAGGTGGTTGCTATGGTGGCCGAGCTTGGGGATGATAACGAGCTTCACGTTGTGGGTATTGGTGCACAAGAATCTCGCGGTTTGAAGCGGGGCATCGTAGCCAATATTGAGTCTACAGTATTGTCGGTAAAGCGCGCCATCGAAGAAGCTGAATTGATGGTAGATTGCAAAATAAATACGGTTACCGTGGGCATTGGTGGTAATCACATCAGCAGTATGAATTCACACGGTATTGTGGCAATACAAGCTGGTGAAGTATCTGAACTGGACTTGGAGAGAGTCATCGAAGCGGCTCGAGCAGTAGCAATTCCTTCAGATCAAAAGATTTTACATATTTTGCCGCAAGAATACGTGATTGATGGCCAAGAGGGGATTCAAGACCCGCTTGGTATGTCTGGTGTTAGGTTGGAAGTAAAAGTGCATATTGTCACCTGTGCGTTAAACGTAGCTCAAAATATAGAAAAATGTGTCACTCGGTGTGGTTTGTTATTAGACAATATAGTGCTCAATGCGCTTGCTTCAAGCTATGCAGTGCTCACTGATGATGAAAAAGAATTAGGAGTGTGTTTAGTAGATATGGGTGGTGGCACGATCGACGTGGCTGTGTTCACTGCAGGTGCCATTCGCCACACAGCAGTCATACCTGTTGCAGGTGATCAGGTAACTAATGATATTGCGATGGCTTTGCGCACGCCAACAGTACATGCAGAGGATGTGAAAGTAAGGTATGCCTGCGCCTTGGCCCAATTAACTGATTTGTCAGAAAGTATCAAAGTGCCAAGTGTAGGTGATCGGCCTGCTAGAGACCTTTCACGTCAGGCCCTGGCCGAAGTAGTAGAGCCTCGTTATGAAGAGCTATATACCCTTGTTCAATCTGAGCTAAGACGCAGTGGTTATGAAGATTTGATCGCAGCTGGTATGGTTTTGACAGGTGGCACGGCATTGATGGAAGGCGCTGTTGAATTGGCGGAAGAGATTTTCCATATGCCAGTTAGGTTAGCCAAGCCACATAAAGCGAAGGGCCCTAGTGGATTATTAGATAATCCAACTTATTCTACCTGTGTTGGCCTATTAAATTATGCCCAGCAAGCTGGGCCTAGTAATCAGGCTCCACAGGCTAAGGGAATGAATCTTTCTCTGGATACGAGCCAATGGTTAACAAAGTTTAAAATGTGGGTTAAATCGAATTTTTAAAGATAAGTCACTTAAGTGGCTATCTAAGTGAAGTCTGATGTCGATCAATTTCGTGTCAGAAAATAATAAATTAGACTAGGAGCAAGGCGATGTACGAATTAGTAGATAACGTGCCGCAAAATGCAATCATTAAAGTAATTGGTATCGGTGGTGGCGGCGGCAACGCTGTGAGTCACATGTTGTCCAGTGAAATCGATGGCGTTGAATTTGTGTGTGCGAACACAGATGCTCAGGCCTTGAGAGGCATGGAAGCGCGCTCAGTGATTCAATTAGGTGCTCAAATAACTAAAGGTCTAGGCGCTGGCGCTAATCCTAATGTTGGTCGTGAGGCAGCTCTTGAGGATCGCGCACAAATAGAAAGTATTTTGCAAGGGGCCGATATGGTCTTTATCACTGCAGGTATGGGTGGCGGCACAGGTACTGGTGCTGCTCCAATCGTGGCCGAAGTTGCTCGTGAGATGGGCATCTTAACAGTGGCCGTTGTAACCAAGCCATTCCCCTTTGAAGGGCGTAAGCGTATGGCTATTGCAGAGCAGGGCCTTAAAGAGTTAGCAGAGCATGTGGATTCATTAATTACTATTCCAAATGAAAAGCTGCTGCCAGTATTGGGTAAAAACTGTAGCCTTCTTACCGCTTTTAGCACTGCAAATGATGTGCTACTTGGCGCGGTACAAGGTATTGCAGACCTTATTACTCGCCCCGGTATGATAAACGTGGATTTTGCAGACGTGCGTACAGTGATGTCGGAAATGGGTATGGCTATGATGGGTACGGGCGTTGCTCGTGGAGAAGATCGCGCTCGTGAAGCTGCGGAAGCTGCAGTGCGTAGTCCATTATTAGAAGATGTTGATTTGCGGGGTGCAAAGGGTATCTTAGTTAACATCACCGCTGGTTTAGATATGAATTTGGGCGAGTTTTCAGAAGTAGGTAATACTATAGAGGAATTTGCGTCAGACAATGCCACAGTGGTAATTGGTACGGTGATTGATCCAGAAATGTCTGATGAGTTAAAAGTGACGGTAGTTGCTACAGGTTTAGGTCATGGGTATGAAAAGATTGAACCATTGGTAAAAGCTGTGGTCAATAACCCTAAGAGACGCCCAACCATCGATCAAATGGAACTGCCAGCGGTGAAAGACCCATTAGCAGGGGATGTGAATTTGAGCGAATCTGATGCTGATGCATCTAATAGCACTGCAGGCGATATTGGTTATTTAGACATCCCAGCATTCTTACGACGTCAAGCTGATTAAAATTTTGGCTTGGGCTTAGGTCCAAGTTTTAACGTATAACCTGTAATGGGTAGTTAATCAGCCTTAAATAAAGATTTTTTTGCTACATTTTCGGATACCCCGCGTGTAGGGCTAGGACATAATGGTTAAACAACGTACATTAAAAAATATTATTAGAGCCACTGGAATTGGTATTCATACGGGTAAAAAAGTTTATCTGACATTGAAACCTGCACTGGCTAATGTGGGCATCGTATTCTGTCGAACTGATCTTGATCCTGTCGTGTCGATTGCCGCGACCGCCGAAAACGTTGGTGATACGACACTATCTACCAATCTAGTAAAAGATGGTGTCCGAGTCTGTACGGTTGAACATCTTTTGTCAGCTTTCGCAGGGCTTGGCATAGACAATGCTTATGTCGAATTAAGCAGCGAAGAAGTGCCTATTATGGATGGTAGTGCGGCACCATTTATATTCCTATTACAGTCTGCTGGTGTTGAAGAACAAAACGCACCGAAAAAATTCATTCGTATTAAAAAGTCTGTCAGTGTCAGTCAGGATGATAAAACTGCATCCTTGGAGCCATTTAATGGTTTTCATGTAGGCTTTACTATTGATTTTGATCACCCATTGTTTGAAAGCCGTAATTGCACTACCCATTTGGATTTTTCTAGCACTTCTTATGTAAAAGAAGTGAGCCGTGCTCGCACGTTTGGTTTTATGAAGGATTTTGAATACCTTCGGTCTAAAAATTTAGCTCTAGGTGGTAGCTTAGACAATGCTATTGCCGTAGATGATTATCGCGTTTTAAATGAAGACGGCTTGCGTTATCAGGACGAATTTGTAAAACATAAAGTATTAGATGCTGTCGGAGACTTATACTTATTGGGACGCAGTCTCATTGGCAAGTTTGAAGGTCATAAGTCTGGGCATGGTTTGAATCATATGCTGCTAAGGGAACTATTATCCCAAGAAGATGCTTGGGAAGTCGTTACATTTGATGATGAGTTAGACTCTCCCATCGCTTATATGAGTCAAGCGGCTGCTATAGCATAAAAAATAATAACGACAAAGCTGGTGTTCCAAAAGAACTCCAGCTTTTTTACGTTTCAGGCCTTTGAAAAATGGCTTAAGGCCCCATAGTAATAGTAGAGATAATAGACGTCTCATTTACCCTAACAAACGCACCAGCGCATATAAAAAGATAAGATAATGGTACAAATTCTAAAGTCACTTTTTGGCAGTAAAAATGATCGTGAAGTAAAACGGTTTAATAAAATTGTAAGTAATATCAATAAACTAGAAAGTGATTATCAGTCATTATCAGATACTGAGATTGCAGCCAAGCGAGCAGAATTCAATCAACGTTTTGATGCTGGTGAAAGTTTAGATGATCTACTACCTGAGGCGTTTGCCGTTTGTCGCGAGGCTTCAGTCCGGGTGATGGGAATGCGCCACTTTGATGTGCAAATGATTGGTGGTATTGCCTTGCATCAAGGCAAGGTGTCTGAGATGCGCACAGGTGAAGGTAAAACTCTAGTTGCTACACTTGCAGTTTATCTTAACGCCATTTCAGCTAATGGAGTTCACGTAGTTACCGTGAACGATTACCTAGCTCAGCGCGATGCCCAATGGATGCGTCCACTCTATGAAGGCTTGGGTTTGTCTGTGGGTATTATTCTTTCAGGCCAAGACAGTAACATAAAACGCGAAGCATATGCCTGTGACGTGACATACGGTACTAATAACGAGTTTGGATTTGATTACCTACGAGACAATATGGCATTTAGTGCTGTAGATAAAGTACAGCGCCCCCTTAATTATGCCATTGTAGATGAAGTTGACTCGATCCTCATTGACGAGGCGCGTACCCCTTTGATTATCTCTGGGCCGGTTGAAGATAACACTCAGATGTATCTCACTATCAACGGTTTAATGCCACAGCTTGAGGTTCAGCCAAAAATAGAGGGTGATGAAGAGCCTACTGGTCACTATACTTTTGATGAATCTCACAAAACTATTGAGCTTACCGAAGGAGGGCATCAATTTGTTGAAGAGCTGTTAATTGGTGCAAACCTTTTAGGGTCAGGTGAAAGCTTGTATGCTGCGGCCAATCTCCCATTATTGCATCATGTACATGCGGGACTTAAAGCCCATGTAATCTTCTCTCGCAATGTGGACTACATTGTTCAAGATGACCAAGTGGTAATTGTTGATGAGCATACCGGCCGCACTATGGCGGGCCGTCGTTGGTCAGAAGGAATCCACCAAGCCATCGAAGCAAAAGAAGGTGTGAGTATTCAAAAAGAAAGCCAGACTATGGCGTCTACCACTTTCCAAAACTACTTCCGCTTATATGAAAAACTTGCAGGTATGACAGGTACTGCAGACACTGAAGCATTTGAATTACATCAAATCTATGGTTTGGATGTATTGGTTATTCCTACCAACGTTGATGTCAAACGTAAGGATATGAATGACCTTGTTTATCTGACGATGCCAGAAAAATTTGCGGCCATTATCGAAGATATACGTCTTTGTGTGGCGCAGCAGCGTCCAGTTTTGGTGGGTACGGCGTCTATTGAAATGTCAGAGATGGTTTCTCAAGCCTTAACTGATGCCGACGTGCCTCACAACGTGCTTAACGCTAAGCAACATGAGCGTGAAGCAAGCATTATTGCCGAAGCAGGTCGTCCTGGTGCCGTGACTATTGCCACTAACATGGCCGGTCGAGGCACTGATATTGTTTTGGGTGGCAAGCTAGAAGCTGAACTAGAAGCTTTGGGTGAAAACGCTAGTGAAGTAGAAATAGAGGCGGCTAAAGCAGACTGGAAAGTACGTCATGACTTAGTATTGTCCTCTGGTGGCCTGCATATTATCGGCACAGAGCGTCATGAGTCTCGAAGGATAGATAATCAGCTTCGTGGTCGTTCAGGTCGTCAAGGTGACCCAGGGTCTTCGCGCTTCTTTTTATCATTAGAAGACAATTTATTGCGTATTTTTGCACCAGAGCGTATCAAAGGCTTGATGCAAAAGTTAGGTATGGAGAAAGGCGAAGCTATTGAGCATCGAATGGTATCAAATGCTATTGAAAAATCTCAGCGTAAGGTTGAGGGTCGTAACTTTGATATGCGTAAGCAACTACTAGAATACGATGACGTAGCTAACGACCAACGCACCGTTGTCTATGATCAACGTAATGAGTTAATGTCAACAGATGACATCGCTGATGTGATTACTAACGTGCGCTATGAAGTGGTAGACAGCGCGATTGATCTATTTATTGCACCGCAAAGCCTTGCAGAACAATGGGATATAGATGGCTTGGAAGCTGAGCTTAAAAAGCAATTTGGTATGGAGCTACCTGTTCAAAAGTGGCTTGATGCAGACGATCGTCTAGAAGAAGAAAGTTTACGTAATAAAATTCAAACTCAATTAAGTGATAGTTATCAATCCAAAACTGATGTAGTAGGGGCTGACACTATTCGTGGTTTTGAAAAACAAGTGATGCTACAAGTGATTGACTCTCGCTGGAAAGAGCACCTAGCAACTATGGATATGCTACGCCAAGGTATTCATTTACGTGGGTATGCACAAAAAAATCCTAAGCAAGAATACAAACGAGAATCTTTTGACCTTTTTCAACATCTACTTTTTTCTATAAAAGAAGACGTTATTCGTATTTTAAGTAACGTTCAAGTTCGATCTCCAGCAGAAGTGGAGGAAGAGGAGAGAACGAAACGAGAACAGGCGCAAGCAGCAATGCAGTATCGTCATGAGCAAGCATTAGCTCAAACAGGTGCGCAGCAACAAGCACAAGCAGCCTCTACCGGTGTCCCGCCCTCGAAGGTAGGTCGTAATGAACCTTGTCCTTGTGGTTCGGGTAAGAAATATAAGCAGTGTCACGGTAAACTTACCTAACTAAAAAGTGATGTATTAGGAATTAAATTATGGCTGTTGGACGCTTAGCTAATGTGAACTACCATCCTATTGAAGGGTTTCAATTAGGTACCACAGAGGCTGGAATTAAAACCTCTGGTCGTAAAGACTTAGTGGTAATGCTAGCCCAAGCTGGTTCAAGTATCGCTGGAGTATTTACCACTAATGCATTCTGTGCAGCTCCAGTGCAGCTATGTAAGCGACATTTGCTAGAGGATAGCCCTTTGGCCTTAGTCATCAACACAGGTAATGCTAATGCAGGCACTGGACTTGTGGGTGATGCTGATGCATTCACTTGTTGCCAAGAACTGGCAAAAGGTCTCAGTTTAAATAGCTCTCAAGTATTACCCTTTTCAACAGGGGTAATCGGAGAAAAGCTTCCAATAGAAAAAATCGTATCAAACTTGCCTCACGCTATAAAAAAATTAGACGTTAATGGCTGGCAAGATGCGGCTTTGGGGATATTAACTACAGACACTCGCACCAAAGGCGCTAGTGTTCAAATTGAACACCTAGGCCAAACGATCAGCCTCACTGGCATTTCTAAAGGTTCAGGTATGATTCGGCCAAATATGGCCACTATGCTTGCGTTTGTTGCAACTGATGTGAGATGTTCACCCACCTTAACCCAAGACCTACTAGACCAAGCTGTGGAACAAAGCTTTAACCGAATTACAGTAGACGGCGATATGTCGACTAATGATTCGTGTATGCTCATCGCTACAGGTGCTAGTAGCTTATGCTTAGATGATGATAGTGAACTAATCTCCAAATTTAGCAAAGCCCTCACTGAACTTATGCAGCAGTTAGCTCACGCGATTGTACGAGACGGAGAAGGTGCAACTAAGTTTATTAGTGTAGAAGTGGAAGGTGGTGCGAATACACAAGAGTGTTTGCAAGTGGCGTATGCTATCGCCCATTCACCACTTACAAAAACTGCAATGTTTGCTAGTGACCCAAACTGGGGGCGCATATTATGCGCAGTAGGTTATTCTGGCGTGCCCAACCTTGACGTTAACACCCTAACCATTCATTTAGGTGACTGCCTTCTAGTTGACCAAGGCGGCTGTGCAGCAAGTTACACAGAATCAGCAGGTCAAGAAGTCATGGACCAAGAAGAAATCATCATACGAGTAGACCTTAAGCGCGGCGATATAAAGCAAACAGTGTGGACTACTGATTTATCTTATGATTACGTTAAAATCAACGCTGACTATCGCAGTTAAGGTAAAGCAATGAATAAGCGTGTGGAGGTAGTTGCAGCAATCGTGGTTGATTCTCAGCAGCGAATACTAATGGCACAACGTGCGCATTGGCAACATCAAGGTGGTAAGTGGGAATTTCCAGGCGGAAAAATAGAAACTGACGAAACCCATTTACAAGCTTTGGCAAGAGAGCTTGAAGAGGAAGTTGATTTACAGATTGATCAACGCTTTTGTGAGCTATTTAAAGCTGTGCATCACGACTATGCTGATAAAAATGTGTCATTGTATTTCTATCTAGTTAAGAATGCATCAGGCATTGCTAAAGGCATGGAAGATCAGCCCGTTTTATGGGTCGATGCAAAAACATTATCTGGGCTGGCTATTCCTGATGCGAATAAAGCGATTGCTGATGCTTTGCTTGAAACTTGGCCTGTTAGCTAACCTGACGATCGGCTTGTTCGTTAGCTTCAGCGTCCATTAGCACATCTTGTAGTATCTCTTCTGCTTGTTCTGGCAAGGAGCTGGCCACAGCATACATCACATCATCTGCCATTTCTGGTGCCACCTCGCTTATACTATCGACTAACTCCGATGCATTTTCAGGATCTGTTTGAGCTATAGATTCAGCTACTTGAGCGGCGTCTTCTGGGAGTATTTCAGCAACAGCGGTTGCAATATCAAAGGCTTGTTCTGGTGTTTCTTGGCCTAAAGCAATAGCTAGCTCTGCGCCTTCTCCTAAGTAATCATCATTTTCTTCACCTGCTAAGAAACTGTGCAACTCTTCATCAGGACTTGAAGCTATGGTTTCTGCTACTCCAGTGGCTATCTCTACACTGGCCTCGGGCACTTCTTGAGTTACTGCTGTAGCTACTTCTACCCGCTGATCTGGTGCTGCTTGCGCGGCCAAGACTGCAATTTGAGCGACTAATTCAGGCATATCGTCGGCAATTTCATGACTGACTATAGCGGCAATTTCTGCAGCTTGCAGAGGTGCTTCATCCAGCAGTTTTAACGTAAGCCTGCTTAATGCATTAAAACTTGCTTCAGGATCAAGTTTTTGTTGTTTAATTAAGCCACACATATATCGTGCTAAATCCGCACCAGAAGAAGGAGCGGAGCCTGCCACATTAGTAATAATATCAAGTTTCAAGTGGGGCAGTTCATTAGCCAAGGTGACGGCTAAAACTACAGCGTCATCAGGGTAGTTGTAGGCAGTGGCTTGGGCTATATTAACAGCCTCTTCTGGTTGATTTAGAGCGATGCTCAAGGCGATTTCTACCACATCATCTGGATTTTCTTCTGCCAATAAAAGCACAGTTTCAGCAGCTATACTGGTTTCATCCAAACTATTATATTCTGTACGCGGATCAAGTTCGGTAGCCATGGGTGCCATGCCTTGCATCACGAATGATTCTTGCAGTGCATCAGGCACTGCTGAGCGAATACTCATGCGATACATTACGAAGGTAATTAACACCAGACATGCCACAATTAAGTAGCCAAACAAAGCTCCTGCGCCCATGTGTTTCATTACCAATGAAGACGTATAGGGACCAATGACTCCACCTGTAGAATAAGCCAAAATGAGCTTTCCACTGGCTGCCACCATTTCAGTAGGCTTGAGTCGATCAAAGGCATCTGCTAAGGCTATGGGGTACACACAAGCCAAAGCGCCACTGAGAATTATTGCACATGCAATAGTAATAGCCATTTCACCTTGAGAGGCCATAATGGGTAATACCATCGCTGCAAAGCAGGCCACCAGCAGTGTGATCACTAACACGGTACGTCTATCAAATAGATCAGCCAATTTGCCCACAGGAAACTGTAATAAAAACCCTCCCACCATAGTAGCACTCATAAAAGTTGCTATTTGGCTTTTGGTCATACCCACGTCGGCACCGTATATGCTGCTCATATTGTACAAAGCGCCTAAGCAAATGCCAGAAATCATGATGCCTATAACACCCAGGGGTGATGTTTTGTAGAGGATTTTTAATGGCATAGATTCAGATTCATTAATGCGCGGGCCACCAGAACGGCTCATAAGCACTGGAATCATACATAAACAAAAGAGCATCGCTACATAGATGTAAAGAATAGGGTCTTGTGGTTCTGCAAAATTCAACATAAGTTGGCCTAAAGCTAAGCCAAAATAAGTAACAAACTGATAGCTACCAAGAACTGTAGCGCGGTTCTCTCTAGTAGAGCTCTCACTTAACCATGTTTCCATAGTCATAAAAAAAGTTGCATTGGTAAAACCAATGAGTACCCTTAATAGTCCCCAAACTACAGGCACAGACCAGATGCTGTGTAATAAAGCGCACATAGTGGCTACAGAAGCACAAGCGGCAAAAATGCGTATATGGCCTACACGGCTGATAAGGTTCTTGCCATACAAGGAACCTAGCAACATACCTACAAAATAAAGCGACATGACTAAGCCAATAGCATCTGTATCTTGGCCATCTAAGCGCATGCTCATGGGAATAATAATGAACAACAAACCATTGCCCATGAGCAATAGAGTACAGCTTAAAAATAAAGGTAAAAATGGATTCAGCGCTTTCACGAGTTCCCTGCTAAGTAGTTAGTTTGAAGCGGGTAATTTAGTCGCAAAATATAGTAAATATAGACGTGGGTCAATGAATAAATTTAGCTGCTTACAAGCGCTTTTATATTACACACCTTCCCAACGTCATTTACGCTGTTAGAAGCCTTTATTAGTCTTGGTATGACTCCATCGGGGGGCAAGAGCAGATAAGGTTACGATCACCATAAACGTTATCTATACGATTAACCGTAGGCCAGAATTTTGCATCCAAGGTTGCTGCAGATGGAAAAGCTGCAACACTGCGGGAATAACCCCGATTCCAACCATGGCTCGCTAAATCTGACTGGGTGTGTGGTGCCATTTTTAATGGGTTGTGCTTCGGGCTCCACTCGCCTGATTCAATTTTCGCAATTTCACCACGAATACTAGCCATAGCGTCACAAAAGCGATCAATTTCTCGCTTTGGCTCAGACTCTGTGGGCTCAATCATCAAGGTGCCTGCCACAGGGAAGGACATGGTAGGCGCATGAAAGCCATAGTCCATCAAACGTTTGGCAATATCTTCTTCACTGATACCGGTGGTTTCTTTTAGTCCACGAATATCAATAATACACTCGTGTGCTACACGATCATTGCGGCCTTGATACAAGATAGGGAAGTGCTCACTTAAGCGTGAAGCCATATAGTTGGCACTCAAAATAGCCTGGGCGGTGGATTGCTCCAAACCTTCTGAACCTAACAAATTAATGTAAGCCCAAGAAATAGGCAGGATTGAACCACTACCATAAGGCGCTGCTGAGACTGCTCCATTACCATTGTCTTCTCCGTGTACGGGAACCACAGGGTGATTAGGTAAAAAAGGCGCAAGATGAGACTTTACGCCAATAGGCCCCATACCTGGACCACCACCACCATGAGGAATAGCAAAGGTTTTATGTAAGTTAAGGTGTGAAACGTCAGAACCTATGAGGCCAGGTTTGCTCACCCCTACTTGGGCGTTCATATTAGCACCGTCCATATAAACTTGGCCGCCATTATCATGAATAATTTGGCAAATTTCCACGACACTTTCTTCATACACACCATGTGTTGAAGGGTAGGTGATCATTAAGCATGAAAGCTGTTCAGCATATTGCTGCGCTTTGGCTTTTAGTTCTGCAACATCTACGTTGCCTAAATCATCACAACCAACCACAACTACCGTCATATCTACCATAGAAGCACTGGCAGGGTTAGTGCCATGAGAAGAGCTTGGGATGATGCATACGTTGCGATGACCTTCGCCAATACTTTCTTGGTATTTGCGAATGGCCACAAGTCCAGCGTACTCGCCTTGGGCACCAGAATTGGGTTGCATTGACACATGGTCGTAACCAGTAATTTCAACTAATTGTGCTTCTAAAGACCTAATTAACTCCATATAACCTTGAGTTTGATCTGCTGGAGCAAAGGGGTGCATATTAGAAAATTCAGGCCATGTGACTGCTGCCATCTGCGCTGTGGCATTAAGTTTCATAGTGCAAGAACCCAGTGGGATCATGCCATGAACTAAAGAGAAATCTTTATTTTCTAATTTTTTCATATAGCGCAACATATCTGTTTCGCTATGATAGCTGTTAAAAATAGGGTGCTCTAAGATAGCATCAGTGCGCATTAATTCGTTAGGCATCCCCATGCTGATACTGCTGCACAAGGCATCTGTCGCAACTAAGTCAAACTCTACTTGAGCTCCTGAAAATATATTTAGCAACGCTTGAACATGATGTGTTTGGGTAGTTTCATCTAAGCTAACGCCTAAGCCATCAGTGCCAACTCTGCGTAAATTATAACCAGCATCAAGTGCGCGCTGATAGATTTCATCTTGTTGGCCATTGGTTGGCAAAGTTAAGGTATCAAAGAAGTTTTGGTTACTGGAAGGAAAACCTAAAGTCTCAAGCTGAGCTGCCAAAATAGCTGTAAAGCGTTGGATGCGATTAGCAATAGTGCGAAGACCCTTTGGGCCGTGATAAACCGCGTAAAAAGACGACATGTTAGCCAATAGGGCTTGTGCCGTACAGATGTTAGAGTTAGCTTTTTCTCGGCGGATATGTTGTTCACGGGTTTGCATAGCCATACGCAGCGCAGGCCTACCTTTGGTGTCTATTGAGACGCCAATAATACGTCCAGGAATGGAACGTTTGTATTTGTCTTTACTGGCAAAAAAAGCAGCGTGTGGACCACCAAACCCTAAGGGCACACCAAAGCGTTGGCTAGAGCCAAACACTACATCAGCACCAAGCTCTCCAGGAGAGCGCAATAACACCAAACTCATGATGTCAGCACCAACAACAACCAGTGCTTGTTGCTCATGGGCTTCATCAATAATGCTCTTTAAGTTACAAATAGCGCCATCACTACCTGGGTATTGAACCAGCACGCCGAATAAGTCGTGTTTAGCCAAATCTGTGGCTGGGTTGCCAGTGACAATTTCAAACCCAAAATACTCTGCGCGTGTGCGTATTACAGATAGATTTTGTGGGTGAGTGTTATCATCAACAAAGAAAGTCACGCTCTTTTTCTTGTTGGCCCGTTTGCAAAGTGCCATTGCTTCTGCAGCTGCGGTTGCTTCATCCAGTAATGAAGCGTTAGAAAGCTCCATGCCTGTTAAGTCCATAATCATTTGTTGGTAATTAAGTAATGACTCTAAACGACCCTGAGCAATTTCTGGCTGATAAGGTGTGTAAGCGGTATACCATGCTGGGTTTTCCATAACGTTGCGTAAAATAACGTTTGGGACTAACGTATTGCTGTACCCCATGCCGATGCAAGATACATTGACTATGTTTTTGCTAGCCATCGTTTTAAGCTGAGCTAAAGTATCTACTTCAGACTGTGAAGAAGGTAAGTTTAAAGGCTGGTCTAAGCGGATACTGTCTGGCACTGTTTCGTCCAACAACTCACCCATGCTAGACACATTGAGGTGACGCAACATAACATCATTGTCAGCGCTGCTTGGGCCAATATGACGGTCAATAAAAGCATCAGTTTGAAGTAACTGTGCAATAGGAGTTGGAGTAAAAGAAGGTGCAGACATGGGGAATCCTCGCTAGGCGCTATAAATAGCGTACTAGGATAATTTATTATGAAATTAGGGTGATCAAAGCAACTGTTTAGTCTTCGTTATTAATAACGTCAGAATAGGCTTGTGCGCTAAGCAACATACCTAGATCTGCGTCTTCTGCTAGTTTAAGCTTCACAATCCAACCCTCTATATAAGGGTCCTCATTAACCATTTCAGGAGAGTCTTCTAGAGAATCGTTAAAAGCAATTATTTCTCCTGCTATTGGAGCATATGAATCTGATGCTGCTTTTACTGATTCAATAACCGTATACTCTTCGCCAGCATCCAAGCTTCGGCCCACATCTGGAGCTTCAACAAACACGATGTCTCCTAATAACTCTTGGGCATGATGAGTGATGCCAATTGTTGCAGTGCCATCACCATTGTCGGCCAACCATTCGTGGGAGTCGGTATAAAGCAATTCAGCAGGAATGTTATTCATGTTTTTGGTTCCTATTATCCAAGATTAAAGTAAATACTCGGCTCTAGTGAAGAGTCGTATATAATATGCATACAGCATATCATTTTGATTAGATCCAATCAATAAAATAGCGTATAGGAAATATTTCCCCTTTTTAGTTTTGCTGTATTCTCGTGCAGGCGCTTGTTAGTTGCCTCGGCATGACGGTGGACGCATGCCGTGTTAGCATGAGCTTTAGCCTGTGAAACCTATGAGATACAACATGTCCGCGGAGCAACCAAATATGCCTGAGTTAAAGATTGAATCCGGTTCTGGGATGCAAGCTAATGTAGAGCCTTTGCAGCTGGGTAAGCGATTACGGGAAATTAGGAAAAGTTTGAATTTAACCTTAGAAGAGGCTAGTCAAAAAACAGGCTTGGCTCGCTCAACTTTGTCTAAGATAGAAAATGAGCAGATCTCTCCAACCTTTACAGCTGTCCAAAAACTAGCAAATGGTCTGCAGATTGACATCCCACAACTTTTCGCTAAACCGCGCACTACCATGGCTTCTGGGCGACGTGTGCTTACGAAATCGGGTCAAGGAACACCGCATCCAACTAGTACCTATGAGCATGAGCTTTTATCTACTGACCTTGCTAGAAAAAAAATGGTGCCTTTTAAGACACGTGTTAGAGCGCGTAGTTTTGATGACTTTGATGACTGGGTTCGTCATGAAGGAGAAGAGTTTTTGTTGGTGTTAGAAGGTGAGTTAGCTCTTTATACTGAGTTTTACGAGCCTGTAGCTATGGTGGCAGGAGATAGCATGTATTACGATGCAAATATGGGCCATGCTTTGGTGAGCTTGAGTGAGACTGACGCCCTTGTATTGTGGATCGTCGCTCGATAAATCCCTCCAACGCTGAATATTATTTAAAGTAATTTTATTTCCTATAGGAAACTTGTTATAATTTCTGCAGATGAGTGATTTTAACCCAAACTGCGAGAAGTTTATGACTGATTCTTTGTTAACTACCCCTTTTCATTCCATGCATATTCAAGCAGGAGCAAAAATGGTTCCTTTTGCGGGTTACGATATGCCCGTGCAATATGCCATGGGTGTCAAAAAAGAACATTTACACTGTCGTGCTCAAGCTGGATTGTTTGATGTTTCCCATATGGGCCAAGTGCGTCTCACCGGTACATCTATGGAATCAATTGCTCTAGCTTTAGAAAGCTTGATTCCTGCAGATTATGTTGCGCTAGCTCCAGGGCGACAGCGTTATGGTTTTTTTACTAATGCTTCTGGTGGCATTATGGACGATTTAATGGTTACCAATGCTGGTGATCATTTCTTTTTAGTTGTCAACGCTGGGTGTAAGGTGCAAGACATCGAGCATATGCGTGCTCACCTTGGCAGTGATATTGATCTAGAAGTTCTTGAAGATCGTTCTTTATTGGCGCTGCAAGGTCCAAAGGCTTGTGAAGTTCTTGCTCGCCTAGCACCAGATGTTGAAGATATGCGTTTTATGGATGCTAGATCAGTGTCTATTTTGGGGCATGAATGTTTTATTGGTCGAGCTGGTTATACGGGTGAAGATGGGTTTGAAATCTCTGTTGCTAATGATCGAGCAGAAGCATTAGCTGCAAGCTTATTGGCCTTTGACGAAGTAGAGTGGGTAGGCCTTGGCGCTCGTGATTCTTTACGACTAGAAGCAGGATTATGTTTGTATGGACACGACTTAAACCAACAAACGACCCCTATCTCAGCTAATTTGACCTGGGGGATTCAAAAAAGCCGTCGCGCTGGAGGTGATCGTGAAGGTGGGTTTCCTGGGGCAGAAATTGTGTTGGAAGAAATGGCTAATGGTGCGAAGCGTCGCCGTGTTGGCCTACTACCAGAAGGCAAGGCTCCAGTTCGTGAAGGTGTTCAGTTAGTCACAGCACAAGGTGATGTGATTGGCGTAGTAACCTCTGGTGGATTTGGTCCAAGCTTGGGTGCTCCTCTAGCAATGGGCTATGTTGATAATGCTTATACCCCCTTTGATACTCAAGTGTTTGCCTTAGTTCGTGGCAAGCAATTACCTTGTAGAGTGTGTAAGATGCCATTTGTAGAACAAACTTATCGTCGGTAATTATCGGCACAGCCTTTAAGGAGCTTTCGCGTGGCGTATCAACCGGACCAAACTCAAACATTGCTATGGCATGATTATGAAACTTTTGGTCTGGACCCGCGCTGGGATCGCCCTTCACAATTTGCAGCGATTCGTACAGATCTAGATTTTAACCAAATTGGTGAGTCTATGATGTGGTACTGCCGTCCAGCTGATGACTATCTACCATCACCAAGTGCCTGTTTAGTGACAGGCGTTACCCCTCAAAAATGCTTACAAGAGGGTGTGCCAGAAGTGGAATTCATGGCTCTAATTAATGAGCAAATGAGCAAGCCAGGTACCTGCAGTTTAGGTTATAACAGTTTACGATTTGATGATGAATTCACAAGGTTTGGTTTGTACCGAAATTTGTTTGATGTCTATGCTCGCGAATGGCAAGGTGGTAATAGCCGTTGGGATTTGATTGACCTGGTCAGAACAGCTGCTGCCATTCGCCCTGAGGGCATCAACTGGCCTCGTAATGAAGCGGGTGAGCTTGTGCTAAAGTTAGATCGACTAGCTCCAGCTAATGGCATCGAGCATGCTGACGCTCATGATGCTTTGGCGGATGTTCGCGCTACTATAGAGTTGGCGCGTTTGCTTAAAAAATCTCAACCTCGATTATACAACTATGTGTTTCAGCTAAAACATAAAGCTCAAGTTTGGGGTCAGTTAGACTTACAAATGCGTAAACCTGTATTGCACGTTTCTTCGACTTATGGGCGTGAAAACGGCTATTTGTCATTGGTTGGTGCGTTTGCAAAGCACCCAAGCAACAACAACGCAGTGCTGGTATTCGACCTGCGCCAAGATCCACGCATTTGGCAAGGCTATAGTTCAGCACAGTTACAAGAGCTGTTATTTAGTCGTAAAGATCTACTGCCTGTGGATGCTCAGCGTCCAGCAGTGAAAGAGATCCAAGTCAACAAGTGCCCTGTGGTATCGCCATTGCAGACCTTGTCTGATGAGCAAGCCACATCCTTTAGTGTTGATAAAACGCAGTGTCTAAAACACCTGCAGTATTTGCGTGAAGACCTAAATTTATGTGAAGCACTATCTCAAGCATATTCAAATCGACCTGACTTCCCTGTAGTAGATCCTGATGCTGGACTTTATGGCGGTGGTTTTTTTAATGATAAAGATCGCAAACTGATGGAAAAGGTGCATCAAAGTGATCCGTCTATCTGGAGCGAGGGTGAGTTTTCCTTCACAGATAATCGCTTAGAAGCCATGCTCTTTCGCCTTAAAGCGCGTAACTATCCACATCTATTAAGTGGTGACGAAATGCAGGCGTGGGAGGCTTTTCGCAGTGAACGGCTGCTTGATGCCAGCGCTTCTGGTGCGCGTACTTATGAACACTTTGCCAAAGAGCTAAATGAGTTAGGTCAAAAAATTAAAGACCCAGCTCAAATTGCGATCCTTGAAGAGCTGCACATGTATGCAGAATCTATTTATCCAATGAGCTAACTCAGTGTCGTGGCTTAGTTTATTTGTGTTTAGCGCACTTGCTGCAACATTATTACCTGGTGGGTCTGAGGTCTTGTTGGTGGCTATGTTGATAGAACAGCCTGAAAATGGCTTTTGGTTGTGGCTTATTGCAACTTCGGGCAACAGTTTAGGTGCTTATGTGACCTTTTTCATGGGCGGTATATTAGCTCTTAGGTTGCAGCGAAGTAAGTTTCAATCGAGAGTTAAGGGGGCTCTAAAGAGCAGAATAGAAGGGATGTTCATTTTATCAGCACTGCGTGTTGATCAACTTCAAAGTTATGGTGTTTGGTTATTACTGCTTAGTTGGGTGCCTATCATTGGTGACGGATTTTGTTTGGCTGCTGGCTACTTGGGCTGGCCAAAAAGGCTTTGCCTAAGTCTTATCGTGATAGGTAAGGCCGCCCGGTATGCATTGGTCTGGCTGTTTATGATATGGGCGTAATTATACTTCTTCGCGTAAAAATACCCATTGATCATTAGTGCTTTGTTCTTCGCTGTAATAGTAACCAGATTGATCAAAATGTTTAATTTTTTCTACCTCATTGAGTTCGTTTTCAATAATGTATCTTGTCATCATACCTCTAGCTTTTTTTGCAAAGAAGCTAATAATCTTATAATTGCCATTCTTTCTATCTTTAAACACTGGGGTAATAATACGAGCATTTAAGGCCTGTGGCTTTATCGCTTTGAAGTACTCATTGGATGCTAAGTTGATCAATACAGGGGCAGAATCTTGCCCCAATAATGCGTTCAAACCTTCAGTTAGTGAATTTCCCCAATACTCATAGAGGTCTTTACCTTCAGGCGTGGCTAATTTGGTTCCCATTTCTAAACGATACGCCTGCATTAAATCCAAAGGTTTTAATAATCCGTATAAACCAGACAAAATGCGCAAATGAGACTGGCTAAAGGTGAGTTGGCTTTGAGTTAATGTATTCGCCTCTAGTCCAGTATACACATCCCCCTTAAAAGCTAAAATGGCTTGTTTTGCATTGTCTGTAGTAAAAGGTGTACTAAAGCTTCCGTAACGTGCGGTATTAAGCGCTGCTAATTTATCACTTAATTTCATTAATTGTGCGATGTCTTGAGGTGCCATGGGGGCTAATACATCGATTAAGGCTTGAGACTGGCTAAGGTACTCTGGCTGACTAGACAGTGTTGTGTGGCTAGGGGTTTCAAAATCTAGTGTTTTGGCAGGAGAAATAACAATTAGCATAGGTAGTAGTATTGCACTTAAAAAAGTAAATAATAATGATACTAGGTAACTAAGCTTTTGAGTGCAAGTGTTAAAATGAAACTTTACTCAGGTTTGTCGTCATTAAACATGAGCATGTTAAGATCCCCTTTTTTAATGGCTTGTTAGAGAAGTTTTATGGACACTGTATGTGGTTAAAAAAAATTCAAGGTATAGCTAAATCAGCCCAAACTCAATACCAACAGAGTCAGCTTTTCGTCATCGCTATAGATGGCTGTGGCGGTGCAGGTAAATCGACTTTATGCCAGGCGTTAAGTGATGAAATAAAACCTTGGGCGCATACTCAAGTGGTAAAGTTAGATGACTTTTACCATCCATTGACCAAAATACAGCAGGGGAAATTACACAATGTTTATGCCAGAGATGCCTATTTCAATGTTAATGAGTTTAAAGACTGCTTGCTTGAGCCGTTACTAAAAGGTATGAAAGTAAGCTACAAGCCAGTGCATTGGGTCAATGGGGAAAGTGATGACAGTATAGAGCTGCTGCCCAAGGGAGTGTTGATTATTGATGGAGTGTTTGCTTTTAGCAAACCTCTGCGGGACATGGTCCACCTGTCACTTTTTGTGGATACGCCTAGGTCGTTGCGCAAGCAGCGCATGCTGGCTCGACCTCAAGATGATACAAGTTGGATAGATCACTGGCAGTGCACCGAGTCCTGGCATCATCATCAAGAATCAACAGTTGATGCGGTTGAACACCTAGTGTTAGGGGATCAAACCTAGTGGCAATTCTTCTGGCTACTTAGCTTTGGGTATTAAGTGCTGGTAACGCTTTTACTAAATCATCCATTGCCTTTACTTGCCTTAAAAAAGCTTCTAGCTGTGATAATGGCAGCGCACAAGGACCATCGCATTTGGCTTTGGATGGATCAGGATGGGCTTCAAGAAATAAACCAGCAATGCCTTGAGACATGCCTGCCAGGGCTAGCTGGGTTACCTGCGCTCGCCGGCCTCCCGCTGCGTTTTCTTGACCACCTGGAATTTGTAGGGCGTGAGTCACATCAAATAACAAAGGATGTCCGAACGCTTTCATCGTGCCAAACCCCAGCATGTCTACCACTAAATTATTGTAGCCAAAGCTACTGCCGCGTTCGCATAACATTAGCTTGTCATTACCAGCGTCTTTAAACTTGGTGATAATATGAATCATTTCACTTGGTGTTAAAAACTGAGCCTTTTTGATGTTGATAGCAGCCCCAGTTTTGGCCATAGCGATCACTAGGTCTGTTTGCCTGGATAAGAACGCAGGTAATTGAATAACATCAGCAACTTGCGCTGCTGCTTGAGCCTGGTGGGGTTCATGTACGTCGGTAATAATGGGTACATTGTAAGCTGACTTCACTGCCTGAAGTATTTCTAAACCTTTATCAAGGCCTGGCCCACGAAATGAATTGATCGAAGATCGGTTGGCTTTATCAAAAGAAGCTTTAAACACATAGGGTATTTTGAGCTTTTTTGCGGTGTTTACATAATGGTCGGCTATTTCAAGTGCAAGATCTTTAGATTCAAGTACGTTCATACCACCAAATAAAGTAAATGGCAGTGTATTACTAACTGATAAATTCCCAACGGTGACTGTGTTTTGAGACATGGTCTAAAAAATCCTTTAACTGCCATTTATGCATAAGCAACTATTGTATCAGTCAGTTTGTTACAAGCCTATATTTTCCCAATCGATATGATGTATTTATGAGCTGAAAAAATAATTAATACAAGCCCAGTAGGAAAGCCAGAGCTGATCTGCCTTGGCAATTTGTCAAGTCAGATAGTTTAGATTTAAATAATATTCGGCTTGATTTTATCTAGGCAAATGTCTATATTTGGTGGCATATTATGTTTTGAGGCACAATATATAGTGATTTGTTGTTTTTTTCACTATTTGCTTGAATTGCAAAATATGCTGATGTTCTTCAGTTAAGCTGCTGAAAAATAGTAAAAGTTAACAACAAATATAGGCAAATCTATGCAAGGTTTGATGGTCACAAAGCGTAACGGTCGACAAGAAAAAATTGACCTAGAAAAGATACATCGTGTCATAGATTGGGCCGCAGAAGGCTTGGAAAATGTCTCGGTGTCTCAGGTTGAGCTTAAAGCTCATATTCAATTCTTCGATGGTATTCGCACTGCTGATATCCATGAGACCATCATTAAGTCTGCGGCTGATTTAATATCTGAAGAGACGCCTGATTACCAATACATGGCCGCTAGACTGGCTATCTTCCATCTTCGAAAACGTGCCTTTGGCAGCTTTGAACCGCCCCATTTGGGTGAGCACGTTAAAAACATGGTCGCTCTTAAGCGTTATGATAGTGCCTTGTTAAAAGATTATACAGACGCTGAATTTGATCATTTGAACGAATGTTTAGACCATTCTCGCGATATGAATTTTAGTTATGCTGCAGTGAAGCAAATGGAAGGCAAATATTTGGTACAAAACCGAGTGACAGGCCAAATCCATGAAAGTGCTCAAATTTTATACATGCTGGTAGGTGCTTGCTTATTCTCTAACTACCCTAAAGACACCCGACTAGACTATGTGCAACGTTTCTACGATGCCGTCTCTTTATTTAAGTTGTCGCTGCCTACGCCCATTATGGCAGGTGTTCGAACGCCAACACGCCAGTTTAGTTCATGTGTATTGATAGAATGTGGAGATTCATTGGATTCAATCAATGCTACTTCTTCGGCCATCATTAAGTATGTAAGTCAGCGTGCAGGCATTGGTATTAATGCAGGTCGTTTGCGGGCCTTGGGTAGCCCTATCCGTGGGGGAGAAGCATTTCACACTGGTATGATTCCATTCATAAAGCACTTTCAAACAGCTGTTAAAAGTTGTTCACAAGGTGGTGTGCGTGGTGGTGCAGCTACCTTGTTTTACCCCATTTGGCACCTAGAAGTTGAATCTCTATTGGTATTAAAAAATAACCGTGGGGTAGAGGAGAACCGTGCTAGGCATATGGACTACGGCGTTCAATTTAACCGCTTAATGTACACTCGTTTGATAAAAGGTGGCAACATCACCTTATTCAGTCCTTCAGATGTACCAGGTTTGTATGACGCTTTTTTTGCTGATCAGGATGAATTTGAACGTTTATACGCCACGTATGAGGCTGATGAGTCTATCCGTAAGCGCACCGTTAAAGCAGTAGATTTGTTCAGTAAGTTTGCACAAGAACGAGCTCAGACTGGGCGTATATATCTGCAAAATGTGGACCACTGTAATACACGTAGTGCCTTTGACCCTAAAAAAGCACCAGTGCGAATGAGTAACTTGTGTTTAGAAATCACGTTGCCAACGGCTCCGTTAGATAGCATTGGTGATGCTAGTGGTGAAATAGCCCTGTGTACGTTATCGGCCTTTAACCTAGGCGCTTTAGATAGTTTAGATGAGTTGGAAAACTTAGCAGACCTTATTGTTCGTGCTTTGGATAGCTTGCTTGATTATCAAGAGTATCCAGTACCAGCAGCTTATGAAGCCAGTATGAAGCGTAGAACATTAGGTGTTGGTGTGACCAACTATGCCTACTACCTAGCTAAAAATGGCGCCAAGTATTCTGATGGCTCTGGTAATGCGCTAACTCATCGAACGTTTGAAGCGGTGCAGTATTATCTATTGCAAGCCTCTAGCCGCTTAGCCCAAGAACAAGGCGCATGTCCTGCTTATGATGATACTTTTTACGCTCAAGGTGTAATGCCTATTGATAGCTACAAAAAAGACGTGAACAAGTTTTGTGATCAAGAACTTTTACTTGATTGGGATGCGCTACGTCAGCAAATTAAGCAGCACGGCTTGCGCAATAGTACCTTAACAGCGTTGATGCCTTGTGAGACATCGAGTCAAATAACTAACAGCACTAACGGGATAGAGCCTCCAAGAGGCTTTGTTAGTGTTAAGGCTAGTAAGGATGGTATTCTCAAACAGGTGGTGCCTGAATTTAAGCGCCTGCGTGATTCGTATGAATTACTTTGGAGTATTCCAAATAATGAGGGTTATTTGCAGCTGGTAGGTATTATGCAAAAGTTTGTTGATCAGGCTATTTCTGCCAATACAAACTATGACCCAGCACGTTTTGAAAATGAAAAAGTGCCTATGAAGCTATTGTTAAAAGACTTACTTACAGCCTACAAGTATGGTGTCAAAACTTTGTATTACCATAACACCCGTGATGGCGCTAATGATGATCAAGATGATGGCTGTGAAGGCGGTGCTTGCAAACTATAGCAAGGACTGTTTTTAAATCCTTTAAGATATAACTGTATAACTACGAGATATTCATGGCTTACTCCACCTTCAGCAAGGTTAAAAATGATGCGTTAAAAGAACCAATGTTCTTTGGCCAAAATGTTAACGTTGCCCGTTACGATCAACAACGCCACCCAATTTTTGAAAAGTTGATCGAGAAACAGCTGTCTTTTTTCTGGCGTCCAGAAGAGGTGGATTTATCCACAGACCGTAAAGATTTTATGGCTATGGCAGAGCATGAAAGGCATATATTCTTAAGTAATTTAAAATACCAAACACTGCTAGACAGTGTGCAAGGGCGATCTCCAAACGTTGCATTTTTACCTGTAGTATCGTTACCAGAGCTAGAGACTTGGCTTGAAACTTGGTCGTTTAGTGAAACAATTCATAGTCGCAGCTACACTCATATTATTCGTAATGTGGTGGATAACCCAGGCATAGTATTTGATGACATTGTAGATAATGACGAAATTGTTAAGCGTGCGGACTCAGTCACACGGTATTATGACTTATTCATTGAAATGTGTAGCCAGTACAGCTTGCTTGGTGAAGGAGTTCATCAAGTTAATGGTGAAGAAGTTGTTGTTAGCTTGAGTGCTTTAAAACGTCAGTTGTATCTCACTCTTGCTTCGGTGAATGTGCTTGAAGCAGTGCGTTTTTATGTTAGTTTTGCTTGTAGTTTTGCCTTTGCTGAAAGAGCTATTATGGAAGGCAACGCTAAGGTTATAAAACTTATTGCCCGCGATGAAGCTTTGCATCTGGCAGGCACTCAGCACATGCTTAATTTAATGGCTAACGGTCAAGATGATCCAGATATGGTAGACATTGCTGCCTCATGCAAAGATGAAGTGATAGAAATCTTTCGAGAAGCTGCAGAACAAGAGCGTGAGTGGGCTAAGTATTTATTTAAAGACGGCTCAATGATTGGCCTAAACGCTGAGATCCTTAGCGACTATGTAGACTATATAACTAACGTTCGTTTACGAGGTTTGGGGTTGGAAGAGATATTTGATATTCGTAGTAACCCCTTACCGTGGATGAACGCTTGGTTGGTAAGCGATAACGTTCAGGTAGCGCCTCAAGAAGCTGAAATAAGCTCATACCTTGTGGGTGCCATCGACAGTAATATGGACGACGCAGATTTTGATGACTTCGACCTTTGATGGTCGCAATACTTTAAATACCGGTAACACAGCTAATGAACGCCACAGTCACTATTAATGACACCCAAAGCTTTGTATACGACGAAGAGTTCTCTTTGTTAGATAGCATGGAAGGGCACCAGATACCGGTAACATATAATTGTCGTGGTGGTTATTGTGGGCTTTGTAAAGTGAAATTAACCTCAGGTAAGGTCAACTGGGTACAAGATAGTTTGGTTTCTTTAGGGGATGGAGAGATCTTGGTTTGCTGCTGTGTACCAGATGGCCCTATTGGTTTGGCCATCTAGTACAAACCCAAAAGACTAGCGATTAATTCGTGCTTGTTTGAGAGTATCTGCAATTAAGAAAGCTAATTCTAATGCTTGATCGGCATTGAGCCTAGGATCACATGCAGTGTGATAACGGTCAGCTAGGCCTTCAGCTGTGATATCGTGTGCACCACCCATACACTCAGTGACATTTTGTCCAGTCATTTCAAAATGCACACCACCAGCATAAGTGCCTTCAGCATTATGTACATCAAAAAAGCTCTTAACTTCTCGCAATACATCTTTAACTTGACGAGTTTTATAGCCCGTATGGGTTTTAATAGTGTTGCCGTGCATTGGATCACTACTCCAAAGTACGTTACGACCTTCTTTCTCTACGGCCCTAATTAAGCCAGGAAGGTAGGTTTCTACATTATCTGCACCCATGCGGGTAATAATGTTAATTCGGCCCGCTTCATTGTCAGGGTTCAGGATGTCTAGCAAACGCAACATGTCGTCTGCTTTCATTGTAGGTCCTGCCTTAAACCCAAGGGGGTTTTTAACACCACGTAAAAACTCGACATGAGCGCCGTCTGGTTGACGAGTACGATCTCCAATCCAAAGCATGTGTGCAGAACAGTCATACCAATCATTAGTCAGACTATCTTGGCGAGTTAATGCTTGTTCATAGTTCAAAAGTAACGCTTCATGAGACGTGTAAAGGCTGGTTTTATGGAGCTGTGGCGCATTTTCAGCATTAAGGCCGCAGGCGTTCATAAAGTTCAAAGATTGATCAATTTGTGTTGCTAGGTTCTCATAACGGGCGCCAAGGGGGCTTGTTCTTACGAAGTCTTGATTCCACTGGTGGACTTTGTTCAAATCTGCGAAGCCACCTTGGGCAAAAGCCCTAAGTAAATTAAGAGTTGCTGCCGATTGATTGTAGGCTTGCATTAAACGTTCTGGGTCGGGAGCACGGGCAGCTAAAGTAAAGTCGGCACTGTTAATAATGTCACCACGATAGCTTGGAAGCTCTACTCCATTTAGAGTCTCAGTATCTGCAGACCTTGGTTTAGCAAATTGACCAGCCATACGACCCACTTTAACCACAGGGCAACTGCCTGCAAAGGTTAATACTACAGCCATTTGTAACATTACTTTAAAAGTGTCACGTATGTTTGACGCGCCAAATTCAGAGAAACTTTCTGCACAGTCTCCACCTTGTAACAAAAAAGCTTTGCCATTAGTGACTTGGGATAAGTGTTTTTTTAACGCGCGTGCCTCACCTGCAAACACCAAAGGGGGTACCTGAGCAAGTTGTTGTTCAACACGCGAAACCTCATGTAGGTCAGGGTAGTTAGGTTGTTGTAATATTGGAAATTTACGCCAGCTGGTTGGAGACCATGGTTTCATTAGTAGGGCCAAAAAATAGTAGATTAGACAGTGCTTTAGGCAATGTATTAGTATCTCTATTTTATATCACGACTACCTATCAGGTACAATTTAGTTTCCATTATTTTTAGTTTAAATTAGTGTGGTACGCGTTCTCATGTACGAAGATCGCATAATTAAAGTCCACTTTTTTTAAAATCTAATATACTTGCATAAATAATTAATTATAAGTTATACCGTGTGTATAGATATTCTGTTAGCCGCACCTTAAACAGCATTATAAAATGCAGAAGTCATTGATAATCACACAAAGGAAGTTAGTGGTTTAGAAAAAAATAGACACATCAAAAATAATACTTATAGGTGACTCCTAACCTTTATCTAAGGAAGTGAAAGCTATACCCGCTACTACAGTGTTGTTTGGCACAGCCGATTTTCAAAATGAGCTGTATTTATGGATGCTTCAAAACACTTTACAAGCGGTATCTGGGAGCCCCACCAAGTTCCTATAAAGATATTAGTGAAGCTGATGCGTTTCATCAAATAGCTATGGACACAGGCTTATGATACGAGTGTGTGGATGAGACAAGCGTAAGGTATTTCTGCCTGAGTGCCCTTAGATACGTTTGTAAAAAAATCATTCTTCATGCTCATCAAAAATATTTCTTATTTTATTACGGTAGGCTTTTGTAACCTCAATAGGCTCTATTGCATTCCCATTGAACACAATTTCCATGGCAGAAGGGTTATCTTTTAGCGCTGCATGGTGGGGCAAGAGGAGCCTGTTCACATATGTGGAACGGCTCACTTGAACCATTGGGCAGAGTAACTGAGCTGCAGAGGCTACACTAGTTATGCTTCCGCGTAGTTGCTGTGTTTTGTTTCCAACATTCATAGTGTGCGTATAGGGGTGTTTGTACCACATAATTAAACACTCGCTCGTCACCGGGAACCTTTTCATATTATCTGCCACAATCGTGGCCATATGGGTTGCATGTGCAGAGAGGGCAATGAATTTTTGTGCACCAACAGTAGCCTGCTTTACACTTCGTGCAAGATTTTTTTGACAGCTAAAAAATATATAGACCATGATTAATAATTCAACGATCCAAATTATTGCTATATAAGTTACAAAAGGTGTGGGCTCGGGGCCTAAGTATACCCATCCAATCTGACCCACTCTGGTTTGTTTATTCATTACGGGTATAGTTTTAGATATCAATGGCTTTTTACT
>Ga0209194_1000050_pt1 | contig 119479 bp, 123 predicted proteins | sample COGITO_mtgs_1004_FD_184787 | JGI IMG/M metagenome (GOLD analysis project Ga0209194, IMG submission 184787) | Pelagic marine microbial communities from North Sea - COGITO_mtgs_100413 (SPAdes) (version 2) | ecosystem: Environmental > Aquatic > Marine > Epipelagic ... | reverse complement strand
TTGTCTAGCTCGTTTAAGTCTAAAGAATCTATTAAATCATCTAGTAAGTATTGTAATTTACTCCTTACTTTGCTAGTTATTTTGTTAGGAGAGCCTTTTGGTCTTGGCATAATTTGTATATTTAGGTTATGAAAAAATTAATTAAGAATTATCTAAAAGACCCTTTATCTACTATTGCTGTAAACACTACTATTTTTATAGCAGGATGTCTTTTCTTTGGAACTCTAGCTACTATTGGAATAGTTTCATCGTGGATAAGGGATTATAAGAATCCTCCAACTGATATTCGTCATCGACACATTAAGCAGCATTCAGATGAGCAAGTAAAATATGATGAGATGATAAAGCTACTCGACTCGATTAATTCAAAATTAGAATAGGTTTAACTGCTCTTTGACTTCTACTGTTATTTTGTTTCGACTTCCTTTGAGTCTTGGCATATATTACAGTATTTTATTTAGTAAAAGTATGTTGAGGTATTCATTTAAAACCATCCCTTTTTGATGTGCAATTTGAACCAGTTCTTGTTTTAGCTTTTTGGATAAACTCAATGTTATCTTCTCCATTACAGCTCTTTTTTTATTTCACGAAGAATAATACTTGTTCTTGCCATTGAATATCTAACGAACCCTGATAAGGTTAACCCGTTATCTCTAGCAACCTCTTTGAACTTTACTATCTCTGGTTCTGTGAACCTAACTTGTATCTGTTTGTTTCTTTCTATACTTCTCATCATTACTATTTATTAATTACTATTACTACTTATTATATATTGCCTTAACTCTGTATGTTACTTACATAACACATCAACCCCTAGAACGCAAAGCAGGGCTTCGCCTAGAAGAAGATGCGTTAAGTCTTGCCTTGAACTCTTGCAGAGGCTACTTGACTTTCCAAATAAGCGACAACCAATAAACACGCTTACTCTTGTAGGTTTGTCCTAACGGACTTAATAGCTTCCTTGGTTGCATTCCCAGCGGTCATCCTACTTGCACCTGACCTATCTCTCTTGCTTGATTTCTGTGAGAGACTTGTATTTGGATTAGCCGAAAGTATCTAGCCAAAAACTAACCCGTACATATATACAATAAGATTACATTGATAGTGTTAAACAGCAAATGGAGTGAATCAGCCTTAAAACGGCATTAAATAGAGGTTAATAGCATCTAAATCAATGCTTTGTAGTGTTAATAAGTTTTAGGGGTTGTCCGTGGGTTTTTGAACCAATAAAAGGTGGGCTATCTTTTAGGTTGTCTTTTGTTAAACATTTTATTAAATATTCTAGTTAAAAACTATTACCCATTGTGAATAAATAGCCTATTGAATAAAGTGGTAATAAATATTTAAAAAAAAATTAAAGTAACGCTGTTATTTTGAAACTTTTCATATTTTTAAAAAAAATAATAATTGGCTTTTTCGACTCCTAATTATTTTCTGTTTTTAACCCTTATCTTTCTCTCTACTATGTGTATTGCACAGCAAAATAGAGACCCCTTTGCTCGCTCGGTAAGACCTCCTGACATAGGCATAGGGCTTTCATACAACCATAACACTCTATTGAAATACAAAGTCCCGGGTGGTTCAATTAGTGCCAATGTGACTTATTATAATTTTGATAAACACTTTATAATAGGCCTAGACTATACAACCAACATTAACAAGCGAAATAAAACTATTTATGTTCCCAGAATTGGAGAACCAAATACTAGAAGAGGAATTTTTAGTAAAATTATTTACAATCAAAGTATTTATGCTTTTCGAGGAGGCTGGATATTTAGTGACAACTTTTTTCTGGTAATGGGAATGGGATTAGAATCCCTAAAACAATTTCATCAATACCGTAATCGCCCAAATCAAATAGAAGAATCAGTGCAACATTTAGTAACGGGAAAAGTCATTAACCTCTTTTATCATAAAGCAGGGGTAATGTTTAAAGTCAAAAAAATTATCTTTGAAGCGTTTTACTCCCAGCGAAGCCTTGGGTTCGGTGTTAATTATTTTCTAAACGAATAATTTGCCTAACTAGCTATTCTTCAAAAAGAAGTTAATCTATTTATATGAATTTAAGTTTAGTTGAAGGTAAGGTTTACCTTATCTAAAAAATAAGAGAATAAAGATTTGTATATCGCTTTTATTGATATATACACAAATAATAAATCTATTGATTGGTACACTTGTACTTTGGTACACTACAACGATATTACAGGGAAGCTAATAGAGAAGCTTTGTCAATTAGGTTTAGTAACTTTAGGTTTAATTTAAAATGAAAAGAATTAAGATAAATGTGCATTTCTTACTGGTGTGTTTTTGTTTAATACAGATGGAAAAAGTATAAAACTTTAAATTTGTTAAATTAAACAATAGAAAAATTAATGAAAAAAATACTATTGCTTTTTATCGGACTAACTGTCACCTCTTGTGGAATACTTACTCTAGCCATTTTACTCAATCACGTCTTATGGAGTGCTTACTCTAGTTATTTTATTCAATTACTTCATTAGCACACGTTAATCTAAAAACCGAGTATATCTTTGGCTTTACTAGTTTCTTCTTTACTGAATGAATTTTGTAGGTTCTTTTCAGTATTCTTATACTCCTGCCATTCTTCGTTCCAACTCTTGTCTAACAGCTTGCCCTTTTTAATCATCTGCTTATCAAATTCACCTATCTTAAATTCTTTTGGAATAAGATTTAATTCAGTTGCTCTAGCGAGTAGTAAGTACCAAGTACCAATAGCATCAAATGCATCAATCCCTGCTTGTTGGATTATAAAGAACTTTTGTTGTGGATGTTTGAGATAATGCTTCTCAAAGGTGGATTGTTTAAATGAGTGCTTTAAAAAGGCTTTACATACAACCTGTGGAACTGCTAAATCTGAAAGGTAACTATTAAAAGTTCCCCTTTGAGATGATAAATAAGTACCACTCATTCTCTTCAACTTATCCGTAACAACATTTGTAATCTGTTTCCATTTTTGCTTCCCCACAAAGTCATCTGTTTTGAAGTTATATAGTCTAAACGGGTCATTCCCTTGATATGCTCTACTAGGTCTGTGTTTAGCTATTATCAGTTTAAGTAATTGAAATATTCTTGGTATGGGGTATATATTGAATTTAACTGTGCTCTCCCTCTGTTGTTGCTTACCCCTATTCATTATTAACTTCCTATCAAAATAATAGGCTTTTTTTAGATGGAAATCGTTCTGATGTTTAATTAGGTTGTTTGCAAAATCAATATCTATTTTACCTTCCGTGTATGGTGCAAAATGATTTATAGTGCTCTTATCAATTCTCGCTAAATCTTGCCCATCAATGCAAAGGCAGTAACTTAATAGGAAAGTCAATGTAGCTTCAAGGTCTTGCCCTGTTTTGATGTTTTTTATTCCATTCTTAAAATCATATGCATCGGTAAACTTAATATCTGAACTTCCTGAACTTGCACCTGCTATATAGTGCCCATTTTGTTGAAATGGTCTAAACAGATTTTTACCTGAACCAAACGCAGTATTTGCTAAATCATCAAGTTTCTTTAACTTATTATCCGCACCACTTAGCGTATGGTCTTTGCTTGTCTTAATAGCTACAGCAATTTCTTTTACTATTGCCGCATCTGATAAATGAAGTTTGGTTAATGGACTGAAAGGAGTATTGTTGTGCACCCATCTAACATTACTTACTCTATTGGCTATCGTGTTCTTTGAGTTTGATGTTTTACTAATGTAGTTCTCCCAAAGTTTATCCCCTGCAGATTCAATTTTTTCAAGGTTAAGTAAGTTCCTTATGGAAGTTTCAACGGAATATTCAGCATTGTGTAACGCTCTAACTTCATCAGGAATACGCTTTTTTACTTGATTAAACCATCTGTAGTGTTCGCTTTCTAATGATAAAGTTTGCTTGCTGAAATTAAAGTGCTTTTCACGAACCTTAATACCTGTAACTTTTCTAACATCAACCTTAGCCGCTGCACTTCTAATTCTTATACGTAATTCCTTTACAGGCTTTTTAGTTCCTAAACGAAAATCAAGTGTAATTGAGTAACTCATATTAGGCAATATACAAATAGTGCCCGTAATAGTGCCCACTACCTTTTGAATAATTAGATAGTATAATTAACAGTTATTACTGTTTTTATTGTATTTATAAGGGTTTATTGGATATTTTTGATGTTAACAAGTTTTTTTTATACCCTGTCAAGGTAGCGCTCTAAACCAACTGAGCTAAACACCCATTATAAAAGATACTAGGCCTTATTTTTTCTGCGGTCCTCTCAAATGAATCACCAAGCCGTTTAGGAAATTCCTTAAAATTTGATCTCCGCATTCCATGTATTTCGGGTGACTCTCGTTTCTAAAAAAAGCGCCTAATTCCCCTTTAGAAACTTTAAAATCTACCAGTTTACATATTGCTACAATATCTACGTCTCTCAATTTGAGTGCTACACGTAGTTTTTTAAAGATGTCGTTATTCGATAATGCCATAATCAAAGATACTTTTTTTAAGAATTAATCACTAAAAAACACTTTGTTTTAAGTCAAAAATTGTCCTGAGAATTTCGAAATAAAACAAAGCAAGGGGTGCTCCCCTTAAATGTGTAAAATAAAAGTAATTCAGATTTAAAAAATTAAGTACATTTATTAAAACTTACAGGCTATGATCAATAAAACCGTATCTACTGTTTCGGAGGCCCTTGCGGGAATTGAAGATGGAATGACCCTAATGCTGGGTGGATTTGGTCTATGTGGAATTCCTGAAAAAGCCATTGCCGAATTGGTACGTTTACAGCTTACCCAGCTGACCTGTATTTCCAATAATGCTGGCGTTGATTCTTTTGGTTTGGGGCTCTTGCTTCAACAAAAGCAAATAAAAAAAATGATCGCTTCCTATGTTGGTGAAAATGCCGAATTCGAACGGCAAATGTTGAGCGGTGAAATGGAAGTTGAACTCATCCCCCAAGGAACACTAGCAGAACGCGCACGAGCTGCTCAAGCTGGTTTCCCTGCGTTTTATACACCTGCTGGCTATGGAACCGAAGTTGCTGAAGGGAAAGAAGTACGGGAATTTAATGGTAAAATGCACGTGCTTGAACAAGCTTTTGACGCAGATTTTGCGCTTATAAAGGCATGGAAAGGAGACGAAGCTGGAAATTTAATTTTCAAAGGAACTGCTCGGAATTTTAATCCCAATATGTGCGGTGCTGCAAAAATAACTGTTGTAGAAGTTGAAGAGTTGGTTTCCGCAGGAAGTCTAGACCCCAATCAAATCCACGTACCCGGAATATTTGTACAACGCATATTTCAGGGAACAGATTATGAAAAGAGAATTGAGCAACGAACAGTACGTTCTAAATCATAAACCATGGCATTAGACAAAAACGGTATTGCACAACGCATAGCCCAAGAACTCAAAGATGGCTATTATGTCAATCTTGGCATTGGAATCCCAACCCTAGTGGCAAATTATATCCCAAATCATATTGCTGTAGAATTTCAAAGTGAAAACGGTGTTTTGGGGATGGGACCTTTTCCTTTTGAAGGGGAAGAAGATGCCGATATCATCAATGCTGGAAAACAGACAATAACGACCCTTGAGGGAGCCTCTTTTTTCGATTCTGCCACAAGCTTTGCCATGATCCGAGGGAAACATGTAGATCTTACGATTTTAGGCGCCATGGAAGTTTCTCAAACAGGTGATATTGCCAATTGGAAGATTCCTGGTAAAATGGTAAAAGGAATGGGAGGTGCTATGGATTTGGTGGCTTCTGCCGAAAATATTGTAGTAGCCATGATGCATACCAACCGAGCTGGGGTATCCAAACTGCTTAAAAAATGTAGCCTCCCGCTTACTGGCGTAGGGTGTGTTAAAAAAATTGTAACCGAATTGGCCGTTATGGATGTTGGTCCAACTGGTTTTATTTTAAGAGAAACTGCACCAGGGGTTTCCATCGATGAAGTCATTAAAGCAACAGCAGGCGATATAGACGTAGCTGAGGATGTTTGTGTAATGTCCTTTTAAAAAAAACATATGAATCAAAATTTAATCAACCACCTAATCAGCATTGTCGGGGAAGCCAATATACTCCACTCTGGTGCTGAAAAAGAACGTTTTACACACATCTGGAAAACAGATATTCCACTAGAGGCAATTGCTGTTGTGTTTCCTACTTCTACTCAAGAGGTGTCCGAAATAATGAAGCACTGCCAAAGTGTTCAACAAGAGGTGATCATTCATGGAGGCTTGACCAATCTAATTGGCGGAACGGAGACACAGGCCAGTCAACTAGTACTAGCTTTAGACAAAATGAATTCGATTGAAGAAGTCGATGAACAGAGTCGAACAATTACTGCTCAAGCAGGAGCGATCTTAGAAAATCTGATTGATGCCGCTCAAGAAAAACAACTCTTATTACCGATGAGTTTTGGAGCAAAAGGCTCTGCACAAATCGGAGGTGTCGTTTCAACCAATGCTGGAGGCTTACGGGTATTTCGATACGGTATGACGCGTCAAATGGTTTTGGGAGTAGAAGCTGTACTTCCCAACGGAACAATCATTTCATCGCTTAAAAAAATAATAAAAGACAATTCGGGTTACGACTTAAAGCAACTCTTTATTGGCTCTGAAGGAACCCTAGGGATTATCACTAAGGTTATTATGCGACTTTCTGAAGCCCCGACCAGCCGCTCTTCAGCTATTGTTGGCATACAAAATTACGAGCAAGTTATTGGTCTATTGAAATTCTTAGAGAAAAACTTAGCCGGAATGTTAAGCGGTTTTGAACTCATGTGGCAAAGTACCTACAAGGCCATGACGAGCGAAAATTCTCACTTGATCCCACCTCTTAGTCAAGAATATCCCTACTATGTTTTTGTTGAAAGCTTAGGGACCAAGCCCGCGGAAGATTACAGCAGACTAGAAGACCTTATCGGGGAAGCATTAGAAACAGAATTGATACAAGATGCCGTAATGGCTCAGTCAGAAAGGGAGTTACATTCCATCTGGCAGATTCGAGAAGACGTATCTGTTTTAGCCGCTCAGGCCAATTTCGATCAACATTTCGATATCAGTATCCCTATTCCACTCATTGGAAAAATGGTCGACGATGCGGTTGAAGCCCTAGAAAAGCTCCCCTTTGTGAGCTGTGTGTTTCCATTTGGTCATGTAGCTGACGGGAATATCCATTTTATTATTGGAAAAAAAGAAAACAACGCAGCCATCATAAAATCAATCAATGACATCATATATCAGCCTTTAAAAGCAGTTGGAGGTTCCGTTTCTGCTGAACACGGAATTGGATTACACAAAAAAGAATACTTATCTTTTTGTAGATCGGAAGCGGAAATTGAGCTTATGAAAACGCTTAAAGAAACATTTGATCCGCTACACATTCTTAACCCGAGAAAGATTTTATCGATCGAATAAACCTTATTCGTCGTCGTCTTCTAATCTAAGGGTTAGATTTCGGATTTCGGAGTCAAAGGGGTACTGAATAATACCCAAGTCATTTTGGGTGCTTTCGCCCTTGATGAAATTTAGACTAAAATTGGAAAGGGAAGGCAACGAAAGTTTAACACGTACAAACCTACCGTCGGTCATATCTGACACAGCCCACAGGGCAATCCCGTTGTATTCCAGAACTAAACGCCTTATCCCAGGATACTCCGTTGGTGAAGTAAATACCGTAGGTTTCGGTATTGCATCTGCTGCCACATAAGTAATTGGATTTCCAAAACTGGTCAGCGTAAAGGTGCTTGTTTCTGACACTCCCGAGACATTTGTTACTGTTGTACTGCTCTCCGTATAGGTAGTAGCTACATAAAGTTTTTCCTTCTTATTAAGTCGATATTCAAATTCTAAAGCCAGCCTATTAGCAGGGAATTCAGAAAACACTTTGGTGCATTCTGCAGCATTTTCAACAGTATGGGAAACAAAAATCCAAGAAGGTATTACATCTCCGTCCGAATTGAGATATGGTTCAAAATCAGTGAGTCCAGTTGTGCCGGTAGTGGTCCAACTATCAGCAGAAAAAGACCAATCATCCTTATAAAACGAACGAATATAATCCGTGTAAAAACGCATATCTTGATCTTCTGTGTTGTAGGCTTTTAACCCTACATCAAAAGTCCCATAACCATTGTATTGAACTATTTGTTGAACCAAAGTGGAAGAAGCCGGGGTTCCACCAGGAAATTGCCACGACAGACTATCGACATTCGATGCCGTTGCTATATAGGTGACATCAAAAGTTGGAGTCCCAGTACTGATAGATGATAGCAAGGAGCGTTCAGAAGTTACAAAAGAAGCATTTACACTTCCTGTATTTTCCCATCCATCCGTTTTAATGGGATCAGCTTGGGTATAAAAAATAGGATTTTTTGTGCAACCCACTACAAGTAGTAGTACAAGTAAACCAATACCCATGATCCCCGAAAAAGCTGTAACTTTCATAGGGTAAAAATAAAGTAATTATTTACTATAATTATAAAATTATAGTCTATTTAAGCTTTTTACCAAAAAAAACTAACACTTGGACCTTTCATATTCATCAAAAAGAGGCCCTGATTTTAATTAATTTAGTTAACTTCTATCTTTAAAAAACCAAACCCGCTACTTTCTCCTATGAAATCATTTTACTCTAAATACAGAATACTATTTATACTGGTCTTCCTTTTTGCTTTTATTAGTTTAGTCGATGTGGTTGTTTTAAGTGGCTCGTTCAAGGGCATAGAAAATTATAAACACTTAATTTATATGGCTTTTCTCGTAGGTGGAGTTATTTTATTATTGACTCAAATCATCAAAGAAGATGATGAAAAGAATGGCTCTTGATTTTTATCAAAAAAACTTTTCCTTCTATTATCTTTACAAAAAAAACAATGAAACACTTCTCTAAGGAGGCTATTGGAGCGATGCCCTCAATTTATCGCTTGAATATGATAAACAGCTGTACGGGTTATAAATCTGCCAATTTGATTGGTACACAATCTAAGGAAGGAAATACAAACCTTGCTGTTTTTAACTCTGTGGTTCACTTAGGAAGCAATCCTCCGCTGATCGGTTTTATTCTAAGACCAACAACAGTTCCGAGGCATACCCATCAAAACATGAAGGACACAGGCTTCTTCACCGTTAATAACATCCATTACAGTCAAATCGAAGATGCACACCATACCTCAGCAAAATATCCTGAGGATGTTTCAGAATTTTCACAGACGGACTTAGAAGAAGAATACAAAGAAAACATCGAGGCTCCATTTGTTAAAAATGCCCCACTCCAATTGGGATGTACCTATGTAAATGAATATCACATCAAAGAAAATGATACGTTGATGCTTGTTGGACAAGTTGAGCATATTTTCATGGAAGATGAAATGCTCTTAGAAGATGGTTGGGTACAGTTGGATAAAGGAGGCGTGGTTGCAATCAATGGACTCGATGGTTATGCACTACCCAAACTCCTTGAACGCTATCCGTATGCACGACCAAAAACGCAAGAATAATGGATTTTATCAGTGAAGAGCTTCTCGACTATGTGACCAAAAACTCACATGATGAACCTGAAATTTTAAAAGAACTCACTCGAGAGACTTACCAAAAAGTTCTTTTACCGAGAATGTTGAGCGGGACTCTACAGGGTCGTTTTTTGAGTATGCTTTCAAAATTAACAAGTCCCACAAGAATTTTAGAAATTGGAACCTATACGGGCTATGCAACCTTATGTTTGGCTGAAGGCCTGGTTAAAGGCGGCTCTATAGACACTGTTGACAAAAATGAAGAATTATTTGATTTTCAAAGAAAATACTTTGATCGATCGGGCTATGGTTCGCAAATTGAGCAACACCTGGGCAATGCAATCGACATCATTCCAAAACTCAAATCGGGATACGACCTAGTTTTTTTGGATGCAGACAAAACAAATTACCTCAATTACTATGAGCTAGTACTTCCCAAAATGAATGCTGGGGGAGTGATTTTATCAGACAATGTATTGTGGAGTGGCAAGGTAGTTAAGCAAGCAGACCCAAAAGACATGGATACACAAGTGCTTCAAGAATTCAATCGCCTCCTAGCTAGCGACCCAAAAATAGAAAGCGTTTTACTTCCTTTACGAGATGGCTTGACATTGAGTCGTATTCGTTAAAGTTTCCTTTTGATTGATCCCGTAATTTTATCGAAATCGTCTTTGACTTGATCAATTTCTTTGGTCAATTCTGAAGTAATGGATTTAGAAGGGTCAATTTCCGCAGACTTTTGGATCTCTGTTTTAATTTCATTCGTTGCATTACGCACTTGAGTCATTCCCTTTGCCAATCCTCTAGCAATGGAAGGGATTTTGTCTGCACCAAATATTAAAAGCACAATGAAGAAAACAAATACTATTTCTGCACCGCTGATGAATGTAAACATCTACTAGTTTTTTACAAATATACAGTCAATAAAAAAGCAGCTAAAACTTTTAGCTGCTTTTATTATTTTGACATTATCCTTTTACAGTTTCCTTGAACTTGTCAAAGTCGGTTTTAACTTCTTCTTTTGGCCACGCATTATTTGATAAATCAACATCTGCTGTTTCAGCTTTTGGATCTATCGTTATGCCTATGATTTCTTTATCCGAGGTAAGCATTTTCTTTACTGATTGGTCATTCTTGCGCCAAACTTGTACAGGATAAGTAACCAACTCCTTTGTACCATCTGCATAAGCATACTCAACAATAATTGGCATTACAATTCCGCCTGGCTTCTCAAATTCGATTTCATAAAAGAATTTGGGTAAGGTTTTGCCAGCAAGATCGGCACTATTCTCAGCTAGATAATTTTTTAAGACATCCGAATTAATCTCTGGGCTATCCAACTCTTCTGTAAATTCTTCTGAATCTTCTGCAACCATGAATACCATGGGAGGAAGCTCATCTACTGTCATTCCATAACTACTAACCAATTCTTTAACTTCTTGTGTTGGGTTTGGCGAAATGTGGTAGCGTTTAACCGACTTTAACCCTATATCAACAACATCAGTCGAGTAAAACCATCCCCTCCAAAACCAATCCAAATCTACAGCAGAAGCATCTTCCATTGTTCTAAAGAAATCTTCTGGTGTAGGATGCTTAAACATCCAACGCTGTGCATAGGTTTTAAAAGCATAATCGAATAGTTCTTTCCCCATAATCGTTTCTCTCAAAATATTGAGAGCAGTTGCAGGTTTCCCGTAAGCATTGGGTCCTAACTGATATACGTTTTCTGGATTCGACATAATTGGACTGATGAAATCCTGATCGCCAGACATATATCGAACAATCTTCGAAGGGTCACCTCTTCTTGAAGGATAATCGGTTTCAAACTCTTGTTCTGTTAAATATTGCATAAACGTATCTAAGCCTTCATCCATCCATCCCCACTGACGTTCATCTGAGTTTACAATCATCGGGAAATAGTTATGTCCAACTTCATGAATGATGACGCTAATCATTCCATACTTAACGCGGTCAGAATAGGTTCCATCTTCATTGGGTCTCCCATAATTCCAGCAAATCATAGGGTATTCCATCCCTTGGTTTTTGGCATGAACAGAAACTGCTTTGGGGTAGGGATAGTCAAATGTATATTTTGAATAAACTTCTAAGGAGTGTGCAACTACTTTGGTGGAATACTCTTCCCATAATGGATTTCCTTCCTTAGGATAAAGAGAAGCTGCAATTACGTTTTGATTTCCCACTTTAACAGCCATCATATCCCAAATAAAACGTCTCGAGGTTGCAAACCCAAAGTCACGTACATTTTCAGCTACAAACTTCCATGTACTTTTTTTAGTTGCTTTGGTTGCTTCTTTTGCTTCAGCTTCTTCCTGGGTTACAATAAAAACAGGCTCATCGAAGGTATTTAATGCTTTTTTGTAGCGTTGAAACTCGGTTCGAGAAAGGACCTCTTTTGGGTTTTGCAACTCTCCTGTAGCCTCCATAATGTGATCTTCTGGAACGGTAATGTTCACCTCGTAATTTCCAAAATTTAATGCGAACTCACCATTGCCCCAGAACTGATAGTTCTGCCAGCCTTCAACATCGTTATACACAGCCAACCTAGGAAAGAATTGTGCTATTACGTAGGCTCTGTTGTCGTCTTCAGGGAAATACTCGTATCCAGAACGGGCTCTGTCTGTAACGTGGTTATTTACATTATACCACCATTTGATTGAGAACACATATTGTGCTCCACTTTTTAAAGGAGTAGGAAGATCAACCCGCATCATGGTTTGATTTATGATATAGCGAAGAGGTTTCCCGTTTGCATCTTTAACATGTTGTATGTTAAATCCACCGTTAAAGGGTTCATCCATTGCCTCATCAACAAAACTTTCAACCCTTTTTAAAGGAGAGATGCCTGAGGCATTTTTCTCTAAAGCGGGAGCGTCTTTTGTTCGAATGTTCTGATCCAATTGAACCCAAAAATATGCAAGTTCATCTGGAGAATTATTTGTGTAAGTAATGGTTTCTTCTCCGTAAAGCTTGGTGTTTTCGTCATCCAATTCGATGTCCATGACATAATCTACTTGCTGCTGATAGTAATCAACACCAGGGGCTCCAGAAGCCGTTCTAAATCGGTTTGGAGTAGCAAACTCTTCATAAAGTTGCTTGAAGTTATTGTTGTTTTTGTGACCAGCTTGCTTTTTAGATGGGGCTTCTTCTTGAGCAACAAGAGTAGCAGAAGAAATAAAAACAAAGGCGAAAAATGAAAAAATATGTCTCATAAGTAATTGATAAGATTTAATTTGATTGTAAAGTAGCTTTTTTTTTAAATTAATGTGTCCAAAATTGTGCTAAAATTGTTTTGGAAGCATCCATTAGAAAACTCTTTTTTGTATTTGTAGTTTTTAAATGAACTATATTTTGCTGCCCCGTACGAAAGGGAATCAAGATTGTGTTGCGGATTTCAAAACTTGAAGAAGGGTGCAGCACTGTCGCTTCTGCAAAGATTAGAATTTGATCATCTTTATATTGTCTCCCAATATAGTTGAGTGCAACTTTTTTTTTGTCAAAAAATAAATTAAAGTTATTTTCAAAAAAAAGCTGAACTAAGGAATCAATTGTTGCAGCTTTTATATCGGGTTGAAGTTGGATTTTATCTTCGGTTTGCGCATTAAAATAAGCCTCTATATCGTCAATATAAATTCGGGTAGTCACATGTAATTGCTGCTTATCTTCAACATAAACGACCTCTGTACTGGAAACATAATAGTCGTGAAGGCTACTTGAACTACTCAAGAAGGTAACGATAAAAAACAAAATGGAGACGGCTCTAATCTGGTACATTGGTTTGGGTGTAAGTTTTGGCATAGTCAGAAAACGTTTGTACTATTTCCTTGTGCCTGCTTTGATTGAATAATTGAAGTAATGTTGTGTTTTCACTACACCCCAATACAAAATCATAGACTTGCTCAGGTTCCAAATTATAATTTTCAGAAAAGAAATATAAGCCATAAAACTCAATAATCTTCAACATCGTTTTAAATTCTTTGTCTTGTTTACGTTTCAATTTTAATTTTCTATAGTAGCCAGAAACGTACTTATAAACTGCTTCAACATCAACCTGAACTAAGGCTAAGTTGAGTGCCATCTCCTGAATTGAGGGGATGCGTTCTTTTCGCTGCTCTTTAAATCCTGGTATACCTACATCATAAAAATTTAAAGGTCTGGGGATGTTTGCATTGGTTATGTCTGAGGATAAGTTTCCGGATAAATCGTGGGGTTTAACGATCACTTCATCGAGTTCATTAACAAAAGCTTCTAAATAAACGGTTATTAATTCTGAATCAAAAACCGACTGGCTAATCAGCAACTCTTTGAATTTAAACTGAATTCCAGAAAATTGCAACCGTTCCCCTACCTGCACTGAAATTTCAAAATAACCATCGGCATCTGAAATGACCGCGTTTGCACGGGAAGTATTCACCACATGAATTCCAGAAAGCGAGAGGCTTTCGTGGTGTAATTTACCTTGGAGCAACTTGAATTGCTGACTGTAAAGAGATCCACCTGAAAGGCAAATAAAAAAAGAAACAATGCAAAAACCTGTTTTCACCTAACTTGTGTCTTGTATTCCTGACTGGCTTTGACTAGGTAATCGATTAACTGGAACTCCATGTCTTTCTTAAACAGTTTTTGAGTGGGTAAAATACGATCCATTTCCATTAAAAAACCTTCTGCTTCTTCTGCGCTCAGTCCCAGGTCTTCAGTGAAAAAAGTAGTTTCAAAAAGGTAGGGAAGCACTTCGCTAGGAATTAATTTTTTCTCGGAATTCCCTTCGTTTTTAGACAACAAACGACCCAAAAGCTTGGCTACATTTACAAAATTAAGACCATTTGCAAGTTGTCGATCATCGGCAGCTCTATTGATTAATTTGGTTGATTTATCTTGGGTATAATCAACACGCTTAAATTCTTCCTTTTTCATATCCAAGAACTTTTGCTGGTTTTCGGGACCAACAACAACCTCATCCAAAATATTAATCCGTTCGTTTATAGAAACTACAATACGGTTTTTCTTAATCATTTCGGCAGTAACCTTTACCGTTCTAATTTTGTATTGTACCGATGAAAAAATAAGCTCGTCTCCTACTCGAACTGGAATCTCGAACTCCCCTTCTCCGTTTGTAATTGTATTGAACTGGGCTGTATTATTAACCACATTTGCTGCAATCACATTACTGTTTCTATAAAGCAGGCGTCCTTTTATGGAGGTTCTGCTTTCTTGTCCAAAATTCAAATAAGAACAAAGGAGTGCCAAAAAAAGAAGTTTAGTCTTCATTGTTTAAAAATAAAAATATAATTCCTACGACCAAGAAAAAGAGGTGTTAATATTACTGTTAAAGTAAGATCCTCATTGAGCTTTATTCCCTTAAAAAAAGGCATAAAAAAAGAGCGAGAGACCGGGTTCGAACCGGCGACATTCAGCTTGGAAGGCTGACGCTCTACCAACTGAGCTACTCTCGCTTTTCAAATGCTAATATAGCACTTCTTTACAAATCTTTGAAAAAATGATAGCCTAAGATTTTAAAACCTTGATTATAATAAAACTTATGCGAAGCCGTATTCTGCACATAGGTGTTGAGTTCTAAAGAATCACACCCCTTGGCCTTGCAATACTGAGCGATATATTCGAACATTTTATCGCCAAGGCCTTGGCCCTGATATTGGGGTAGAATAAAAACATGATCCGGCTCGCAGCTCAATCCAGCATAATGTCGGGTTTGAAACCAAAGGCCACAAACACCAATCAGTTTTTCTTCGTATAACATGCCCAAGCACTCGTAATTCTGAGTAAACATAGCTTCAAAACGAGAACGAAGAACCTCATCTGAGAATTTGTTATTAGTAAATTCTTGTATCAAAGGAATGATACTTGAAATTGATTCTTTATCAAGAATTTGAAATTGAATGTCCATATTGTAAAAAGATAAAGTGTGAAATTACAAAAAGAGAGATTCTTTTTCATTAACAAGTATAAATAAAGTAGTTCTCCTTTTGATTTTCTATTTTTATAAAAAATGAATACTCCACAATGGAAATCAGAAGCATATCCAGCACACAGACATTCGAAATACGACACCCTATTTTGAGGGCAGGTCAACCTTTAGAAAGTTGTAAATTCATTGGCGATGAGGATTTGGAAACGCTTCACTTTGGTGCTTATGAGGAGGAGCGTCTTATCGGAGTTCTTTCGTGCTATGTAAATAATGGAACGCATTTTAATCAAGGTAAAAATTATCAAATTCGCGGGGTTGCGGTAGTCGAAAAATTACAACAAAAAGGTATTGGAAAAGCACTTATGCTTTATGCCGAACAACTGCTAAAAACAAAAGTATGTAATCACATTTGGCTCAATGCGCGGGTAACTGCATCATCTTTTTACACAAAACTGGGCTATCTCGAAATTGGAACTGTTTTTGAAGTCCCTGTAATTGGAACGCATCAATGTTTTTACAAAAAATTTAATCAATGAAAGTAACCCTCCTTCTATCCTTTTCTCTGTTTTTCAGCTCACTCCTACCACTTGCTGCTCAGGAGCAAAGTTCTTTATCATCGCAAACCATGTTGTTAATTGGGCAAGGATCACCAGTGCTGATTGGAGACCAATATAAACTTGTTAAAGAGGCCGCAATCGCATTTGAAAAGATGGTATTGGCTGCTGCACAAGACAGTATTCAAATTCAAGTAGTATCTAGTTATCGGGATTTCGATAGGCAATTGGCGATTTGGAACCGTAAATTCACTAAAAACGAAGCCTTGGGAATGACACCAGAACAAAACATAGAAAAAATAACTTTATACTCAACAATACCCGGAACTTCTAGACATCATTGGGGCACTGACATTGATTTAATCGCTGTACAGCCAAAAGTCGAAGGAGATGTTTTGCTCCCTCATTTATTTGAAAATGAAGGGCCCTATGCACCTCTTAAAAAATGGATGGACGAACATGCAAACTCGTTTGGCTTCCACTTGGTCTACACAAAAGATCATGAGCGAAAGGGATTTCAATATGAGCCTTGGCATTACAGCTATTTGCCTGTTTCTAAAAAAAATCTTGAATTGTATTTAAAACTTGAGTTAGAATCCATTCTAAAAGACAAAAACATTCTGGGGGAGGAACATTTTACGGATGAGTTCATTCAACACTACCTTGAAGAATATATCTTAGGGATTTCAGCCGAACTACTTTTAAAAGAAGAATAGTTTCAAGAGTAGTTTTCTATATGGGCGACTAAACTCTCTTTTTGTGATTTTGATATCTCGATGTTTTTTTGGGAAGTTAAGTTACAGACAAATTCGTCCTCCTCTTCATTAGGAATTATTTCTTGTAACTTATCTAAATTCACTAACAAGCCCGGAGTCACCTCAAAAATATTAGAATGTGTTTGTGTTAATTTAAAAAAAGTTTCAAAACTCGTTTTATAATTATAAACTACACCATTATCAAATTGTATTAAAGTACCCTCGGTTTTTTTTCTGATGTAGCATAGGTTCTTTATTTTTATTACTGGAACAATTGAAGTGTCTTCAGTATCTGGAATAGTAAACAGCCTTCTGGAAGCTGATTGATCACGTAAGACACAATCCCTCTCATATGTCATAATTTGTGATATGAGTTCTTCAAAATCAACTTGAATTAGAGGCCTCACAATAGACTTATAAAAACACACTGTGTCGTAATCCTTTGGTTCATTTGAACACATTTTAATGACCCAGGGTGTGTTCAACTCTAAATTTTCCATCTGAAAATCGGATCCAGCTACATCAAGGAATTCGTCTTCAACAAAAACAAAATCAAGGTTGGTTTGTTTAAGGGCCAGATCGGCTTCTAAGGGGTCAAAAATCGGTTGAACTTTTATATTACTCCAACTCCATGATTTAAAAAACAAATGGTTCTTTTTATAATTAGAACGAGTCGTCAACCATATTACAGTAATCAGCATAAAAATATTATTTATCGTGAAACTATAATTTTAAAATAGTTTGAAATTCATAAAAGCAGCTAATCGGTATGATTTGGGGATATGTGGTAGGATTTTTTTAGTTTTTGGTTTTTTATAGCTTAGGTATTTCTCAAGTACTTCATCAAGCCTTCATACCGCCTTCTTGAGATCGGTAGAGCGTCCCCATTACTCATTTCACAATAGTTTCCAGACTTCTTATTGATGTTTATTAAATGAGAAAGGTTCACAATGTAGGTGTTATGTATTCTAAAAAATAAAGCAGAATTTAAAAGTCCTTCAAATTCTCCCAATGATTTTGAAGCCATAATTTTTCGCTTGCTATTAGACAATATGAATTCTGTGTAACGTCCATTCGATTGCATGTAAATGATTTCTTTTGGGTCTATAAAGTCTATCCTATCCAAACCTGAAATAGTTAGAAAATTCATTGGATGCTTTCCTAAAACAGAATTAGAAAGGTTGCTGATTTGAGATGAATTTAGGTATTCACTTGTTTTCCAACCTTTGTGAATTTTCCCTACAGCAGCAATTAAGTCATCAATCAAAATTGGTTTTAATAAGTAATCTGCTGTATTGAATTTAAAAGCCTTAATGGCGTATTCGTCGTAGGCAGTAGTAAAGATGATTTTATACTTCTTAAACTTAACTTCTTTCAATAAATCAAAAGCTGTGTTTTCGTCTAGAACAATATCCAGAAACAGCAAATCAGGTTTCAATTCATCAATTTGTACCAAAGCATCCTGGTAGGTCAAACATTCAGAAACAACTTCAACATCCAAACAATATTTTCGAACAAAATGTGAAAGTAAATCCAAATTGTTTTTTTCGTCATCAATTAAAATAGCTCTTAACTTCTACATTATAGTTTATTTATTATACCTGACTTTTCTTCTCTGAAGGGGATGGTTAAAATTGCTCGCGTACCGCTGTGTTTTTTATTTGGAAACACATCCTCCATATAGAAATTAGTCTTGTCATCTTGCAAGTAATTAAAAATATCAATCCGTTCTTTCATTATCTGATTTGCAAAAGATTTATGTACCCCGCCTTTTTGGTTCTTTCTCAACAGATCCGACTCTTTTCTCCCGATACCATTGTCTTCAACTTTTAAAATTAAAATATTTTTCACTCGCTCAATTTTCAATAGGATTGTACGTTTATCTTTAAGTGTCGAAACTCCATGAATTATTGCTTTTTCAACCAACGGTTGTAACATCATCGTTGGTAAAAAACACTGAGCTGCGTCAACTGTGGAATCTATATCAATCATAAAATCGATTTCATTTTCTAAGCGTAAGTTTTGTAACTCTACATAGGAATTCAAATATCCCAGTTCATCTTCTAACGAAATCATTTCACTGTTGGTCATTTCTATAGTAAATCGCAACAGCTTTGAAAAAACGCCCAAGTACCTGTTGGCCATTTGTTCCCCTTGAAGCATCATCACACTTTGAACGCCATTGAGTGCGTTGAAGATAAAATGAGGATTCATCTGAGCTCTTAGTGAGTGTGCTTCAAGTTTGGCAATTTGTTGCTGGAATGCAATTTCTTGTTGGGAACGATCTTTCGTAAAAAAGAACATCAATAAAATCGTAATGAAATTACTGACGATTAGTGGGATTGCCCAATCATAATTACCTTCCTCGAACTGAAACATAAAAAATATAAGTGAATTCGCAAATACTTCTGTAAGCATAAGTGAATATATATATTTAAAAATAGTTATATATATTATAGTGTGCAAAATTTAAGGCTATTAAGACTGTAAACATACAAATATTCAAAAACATTCTAAGCTTATTTTTTATGTCTATATTTATTCAAATTAAAGATAAACTCCAATTTAGAAATGAAAAAAAGCTACTATCAACCAGAAGACCTTAAAAACTTTGGGAAAATCAACGAATGGAATGAGGCCTTGGGCACCAAATTCTTTGATTACTATAACAGTGTGTTTGAGGAAGGATCTCTATCTGCTCGTGAAAAATCTTTAATTGCACTTGCGGTTTCCCATGTTATTCAATGTCCGTATTGTATCGACTCCTATACCAAAGATGGTTTACAAAGAGGAATTGAAAAAGAAGAAATGATGGAAGCTGTGCACGTGGGTGCAGCAATCAAAGCAGGAGCAGCTCTGGTTCATGGAGTTCAAATGATGAATCGCCACGATCAATTGAGCATGTAATATGAAAATAAAATCCCTCAAATCTCGACAAGATTCTCTAGCACAAACCGAAAAACAACTCGAAATCCTTTCTGGCGGAATTTTTAAAGACGGAAGTCTTCCAACTTTTAAAGAAAAAGTAAAAGCCAGCAACTTAGAGGCTGTTCGTCCCATTGCTTTAGAAATTCTACAAATTAATGTAGGCTATATGTGTAATCAGGTGTGTGCCCACTGTCATGTTGATGCTGGTCCCGACAGAAAAGAAATAATGACCCATGAAACCCTGGAGCAAATTTTGGCTGTATTACAAGTCAATAAAATCAAGACAGTAGACCTTACGGGTGGAGCTCCAGAAATGCATCCAGAATTCCGTTGGTTTGTAGAAGAAATTCGTAAAACAAGCGTGGAAGAAATTATTGTTCGCTCAAATTTGACCATTATTCTCGCAAACAAAAAATATCATGACCTTCCGGAGTTTTTCGCTAAACATAAGGTTCATGTCATTTCATCACTCCCTTTTTACAAAAGAGGCAAAACAGATAAACAACGAGGCGATGGAGTTTTCGACGCTTCAATTAAAGCATTACAAATGCTCAATAAGGCTGGATTTGGAATCCCCAATGGCTCCCTTGAGCTGGATTTGGTCTATAACCCTTCCGGTGCTTTTTTACCGGGGAATCAAAAAGCCTTAGAATTGGATTTCAAAAAGGCTTTAAAAGAAGATTTTGATATCGAATTCAATCAGCTATTCTCAATTACAAATCTTCCGATCAGTCGTTTTTTAGACTACCTCCTTGCTTCGGAAAACTACGAAGAATATATGTATTCTCTCGTTGAAGCTTTTAACCCAATGGCCGTTGAAAATGTAATGTGCACCAATACCATTTCGGTAAGTTGGGAAGGCTTTTTATTTGATTGCGATTTCAATCAAATGTTGGGTTTAAAAGTTGACGCATCGGCAACTCATATTAGTGAATTTAACACGGACATACTTTCGGATCGCAACATTCGCTTATCTCAACATTGTTATGGTTGTACAGCTGGCGCAGGAAGTAGCTGCCAAGGAAGTATTGCCTAGATTTTTGAATATGAATAAAAGAATACTTCTAGTTTTTACAAAAAACCCTCAACTCGGAAAAGTTAAAACTCGGTTAGCGAAAACAATCGGAGATGAAAAAGCGCTTTTAATATTTCAAAAATTAATTGAAAAAACAGCCCAAACCATTGGGCCAATGTCCGTTCATAAAAATCTCTATTATTCTGAATTTATTGAAAATGGAGATCCATGGGACGGGCAAGTTTCTGAGAAAAAAATTCAAAAAGGAGACAGCCTTGGCGAACGAATGAGCCATGCCTTTCAGGATGGTTTTGAGCAAGGGTTTGAACAAATTGTAATTATTGGAACCGACCTTTGGGATCTTGAATCCAGCGACATTGATGAAGCTTTTAAAGCACTTGAGACCAATACAGCTGTACTAGGACCAGCAAAAGACGGGGGTTATTACCTACTTGGACTTTCACAAGGGATACCTGAAATTTTTAAAAATAAGAATTGGGGAACAGCGTCTGTGTTGAAAGACACCATGGATGACTTTAAAGAAAAAAAAGTAGCGCTTCTAAAACCAAAAAACGATGTTGATTATTACGAAGACCTTCGTACATTTCCCGAACTATTAAACCACCTCGACAAATGAAAACCATGATACAGCAGCTGGAAGAAAGCACACAGTCTTTAAAAGATCAAGGAATTGAATCGGGTGCCGTTGGCATTATTTTGGGAACTGGTTTGGGCGATTTGGTAGAACATATAACAATAGAAAAAGAAATTGCTTTTGATGTAATTCCACACTTTCCCGCAGCAACTGTAGAATATCATAGCGGCAAATTAATCTATGGAACACTTAACGCTAAAAAAGTTCTTGTCTTTCAAGGCCGCTTTCATCTATACGAAGGCTATAATTTTTTCGAAATCACCTACCCTGTTCGAATACTGCATGCGCTCGGTGTTCAAAAACTAATACTGAGTAATGCAGCTGGTGCTGTCAACTTACGTTTTAACAAAGGGGAGATTATGTTGATCGAAGATCACATAAACTTACAAGGAGGCTCGCCTCTTGCCGAAAAAGGAACTGTTGTTCTTGGCAATCGCTTTGTAGACATGAGTGCACCCTATTGCCCAGAAATGACTCAAAAAGCAAAAGCAATTGCTTCGGAGGAGGGTATCACACTCCACAAGGGAGTATATGCAGCAGTAGTTGGCCCACAACTCGAAACAAAAGCAGAATATCGTTACCTGAAAGTAATTGGGGCCGACGCCGTAGGAATGTCTACAGTACCAGAAGTAATTGTTGCGAATCAACTTGAAATGGATTGTATCGCTTTTTCCGTTCTGACGGATGTATGTGATCCAGATAATTTAAAACCCATTGATATTTCCGACATCATGGCCATGGCCAAAAAAGCGGAACAGTCTTTGATTGTATTAGTAAAAAAAATAATTTCATCCCTATAAATAAAAAATCAAATGAGCTACTTAGAAGTAACTAAAGATGTTTACAAAGAAGCTGCTTTAACACCTGATATTGGTTTATGCTGTACAACTACCCCCATTTGGCAATTTCCAGGGCTTCAAATCCCAACCATCATGCAAGAAATGAATTACGGATGCGGCTCAACGGTCCACCCCCGTGATTTAGTAAACAACCCGAAAATTTTATACGTAGGAGTTGGCGGAGGGATGGAACTCCTTCAATTTTCCTATTTTTCTAGACAAAAAGAAGGTGTTATTGGAATTGATGTAGTCGATGAAATGCTGGAAGCTTCTCGTAAAAATTTTGTGCTAGCAGAAAAACAAAATGCTTGGTTCCAATCTGATTTTGTGACGCTAAAAAAAGGCGATGCCTTAAATCTTCCCGTTGCAGATAATAGTATTGATGTTGCTGCGCAAAACTGCCTGTTCAATATTTTCAAAATGGAGGAACTCAAAAAAGCCTTAGAAGAGATGTATCGCGTGCTGAAACCACACGGTAGATTAGTGATGAGTGACCCTACTTGCGAGCAACCAATGAACACAACACTTCGAGAGGATGAACGCCTTCGAGCTTTGTGTCTTTCTGGATCAATTCCATTAGCTGATTATGTAAAAATGTTAACTGATGTTGGGTTTGGAACTATTGAAATTAGAGCCAGAAGACCCTACCGTATTTTAGACCCCAAGCACTATGCCACCGAAGAACACATTTACATTGAAAGTTTAGAAGTCTGTGCAATTAAAGATCCGATGCCAGAAGATGGACCTTGCATCTTTACTGGAAAATCTGCAATCTATTTCGGTGGAGAAGATTTTTTTGACGATAAAAAAGGACATATACTACTACAAAACCAGCCCCTTGCAGTTTGTGATAAAACTGCTGACGCTCTTAACAATATTAATCGAGACGATATCTTCATCAGTGAATCTACTTTTCACTATGATGGAGGTGGTTGTTGTTAAATCCTAAATACAATGAAAACCCTACTTATTACTTTATTAATTTCACTCGGACTTACAAATTCAGAAATCAATTTTCAGCAAGATCAAAACCAAGACAAAGGAATACATGCTAGCTGGAATGTATTACTCCAGCAATATGTGGATGCCGATGGAAATGTTGACTACCACAGTTGGAAGAAAAGTCAAACCGATTTAGACAAATACATTCAACTTCTTGAAAAGACTCCCCCCGCAAATTATTGGGACAAAAATGATTCTTTAGCCTATTTTATCAATGCTTATAATGCGGTAACTGTTAAATTAATATTAGACAACTACCCTTTAAAAAGCATTCGAGACATCAAAGACCCATGGGATAGCAAAAGTTTGAATCTCCCGAATAACCGTTTGACCTTAAACGACATTGAACATAAGGTTTTACGGAAAATGGATGATCCCCGCATTCACTTTGCAATCAACTGTGCATCTGCATCCTGCCCCCAATTGTCGAATGAAGCATTTCGAGCGTCGAAGGTTCAAAAGCAACTTGAAGAAGCAACAGCACTTTTTATAAACGACACCTCAAAAAATCAAATTTCAGAAAAGAATATCGGCTTATCAAAAATATTTTTATGGTTTTCCAAAGACTTTGGGAGCAAGAAAGAACGTATTGCGTTCATTCAAAAATATTCACAAAAATCCTTTAAGGATAACGCTAAAATAAAGTACCAAGAATACGATTGGAGTCTGAATGAATAAAGAATATTTATCCATTATAATCCCCGTATTAAACGAGCTTGAACAGCTCGAAGAACTAACGACTATCTTAAAAAAACGAAGTGTTTTTCATAACGAAATCATCGTTGTTGATGGTGGGAGTTCGGATGGAAGTATTGAATGGCTTGAAAGAAAAGAAGGGATTACTTTAATCCAAACCAAAAAAGGGAGAGCCCATCAGCAAAATGAAGGTGCTAAAATTGCTACATCAGAAATTTTATATTTCTTACATGCAGATTCTCGACCACCCAAAGAGTTTGACGAAATAATATATACGGCTTACACAAAAAACAACAAGGCAGGTTGCTTCCGATTAGGGTTTTCGAGCAATCATTGGGCTTTGAGTTTGGCTGCAAGTGCCAGTCGATTCAACAGTCGTTATTGCCGCGGAGGAGATCAATCTTTATTCATTCAAAAAAAACTTTTTAATACCCTCAATGGGTTCAACGAGGAGTATATCATTTGTGAAGACGGGGAACTTATCGATCGTATTTACAAACACCATTCTTTTTGTGTTTTACCTCAAAAGGTGATTACCTCATCCCGTCGTTTTACAGAAAATGGCGTGCTTCGATTACAGTTTCATTTTATGATGATTCATATTTTGCGGGCCTTGGGAAGGCCTCCCACTACACTGCACAAATACTATTGCCAATTTGTGAAGTAACGTCCAATGACTGCTTCGGCGGGTTTATTTTGAGGGGAAAAAGTGGTGTCCGAAGTACCACCAGAATTTAGGTGATCAGGAAACCATTTCCAAATAAAACCTCCAGCCCACCAGGGCTTGTTTTGAAAACTTACAAAAAGTGCTTCAAGGGCATCTGCCTGAGTCTGACCATTGAACGCTTGTTCGCGCAAACTGTAATCCCATGGCTTTGTTGTAGGTTGATCTATACTGCGATACCCCATTTCAGTAAAAACTATTTTTAGATTGTATTTTCAGCAAAGGCTTTTAGGTTGTCAACATAGGGCTGCCAAAGTTCAGTCAAAACGTTTACCGTAGGACTGGCAGTTTTCAAAGGGAAATAAGCATCAATACCTACATAATCCAATTGATCCCAAAACGGCACATTTTCAAATTGATCCCAATTCTCAGCATAAGTCAACTTCCCCGAATAAACTTGTTTGATTTCATAAATCAATTGTTTCCAATACGCAGGGCTGTTAGCAACCACGGACTGTAATTCAGTTCCTATGCAAAGCATCGGGATGTTAGTTTCTTCCGCAAGCTGAGCAAAATGAAGAATGAATTGTCGGTAAGATTCCTGAAATTGCTTCCACTCTTCTGGAGAGTTAAATGAAATTGTTCCCGTAAACACACCTCCTTTAATCCAAATATGCGGCTTGAGCATTACCGAAATCCCTGCTCTTTCAAAAAAAGGAACAGCTTGTTCGATTCCATTTTTAGTTTCCCCTTGCCATTGCCAAGAGGTATTATACGAAACCACAGGGGTCTGGGCAGATTGCATATAACCGTAGGGCATAAGAGCTACCCAATTAGCAGCACGCTCTTTTATGGGAATAAGATGTTCCTGATTTACTTGATCACGAGTACCCACAAAACTCAAGCCTCGAATCTCTTGGCTCCAGTTTTTGAATGGACAAAAGATCAAAACAGTAAATAAAAAAACCAAGCCGTTCTTTCTCATAATACACTAAAGGTACACAAGTCAAAGTGTTGGCTAATAATTTTAGGATATTATTCTACAAGCAAATAATAGGGTATGAAAATTATAATCGTAAAAAAAAACAGAGCCAATACCGCAAATAAGTATGAATCCAAGGATAGAAAAAAGATCAGTCGACCCTTTAAAATCAGGATAATAACTTTTAACAAACAATGCTGAGGCTATTAACGAAAGGGCAAGAAAAAAGTAAAACATAAGATAGAGGTTAAGGTTAAAGTTGATTCTAAGGTTAGGGGTTATTAATTTTTTTTAAGTAAATTCTTCGATGGTAGTTCTTAGGTCTTTTGTAATATAATTCCAACCCATCAAGCAGTCAGCATAACTTTGAATACCATTCGGTAATTTAGTAAAATCACCTTGCTCGATTTTTAAAATCACTCCTGAATCTTGTTTGAGAATCGTAAACTTAAGTTCAGATTCACAGGCTCCAAATTCTTTGTTCTCATGGAAAATTGTGAAGCGGAGCTTAGCATATGGAGTAAACTCTAATACTTTTGCACGAACATGAGTTGTAAATGTCCCATCCGATTGTTCTTCCTTCCAAATGGCGTCACTGCCCACCTCCCAAGAAGAGTGCAATTGGCAGTTATACATATAGCGTTGGGTTAATTTAGGATCCGTTAGAGCAGACCAAAAAGCTGTTTCAGTAGCTTGAAGCGGTATTTAAACACATACCCATTTTTTATCATTTTGCATAAATGATTATTTTAGGTTATCGAAAAAATGATGGAATTCCAGAATTTATCATAGTCATTAGGTTTTAATAAGATTGCGAATGATAAATGTACTAATTTTTTTAATAAAGTATAAAAACAAGTATCTTGTAAACAAATAACACCCTATGAATCTGCCTCCTATCATTGTAATCGGAAATGGAATTGCTGGCATTACAGCCGCCCGACACATCCGAAAAAAATCAACTAAACCTATTTTAATCATCTCCAAAGAGAGTCGATTTTTCTTTTCTAGAACTGCGTTGATGTATGTCTATATGGGGCATCTCAAATGGGAACATACCCAGCCTTACGAGAGTCATTTTTGGAAAAAAAATAAATTGGATTTACTAGAAGAAACTGTAACACAAATAGATCCAAATAAAAAGACAATCACCCTATCGAACGAATCTATACTTTCCTACGATTCCCTTGTATTAGCCACCGGATCCATTCCAAATAAATTTGGCTGGCCTGGCGAGAACCTAAAAGGAGTCCAAGGATTATACACTAAACAGGATTTAGAAAATCTAGAAGAACTTACCCCCTCTATTGAAGAAGCTGTAATTGTAGGTGGAGGACTCATTGGAATTGAATTGGCTGAAATGCTCCATGCAAGAGGGAAAAAAGTTACCTTTTTGGTGCGAGAAAAAAGTTTCTGGAATAACGTACTTCCCAAAGGAGAGTCAGCACTAATCAATAAGCATATTGTTTCGCATGGGATAGATCTTAGACTCGAAACGAATTTAAGTGAAATATTAGAAGATGAAAACGGGAGAGTCAAGGCTATACAAACAGATTCGGGTGAGCTTATCCGTTGTCAATTTGTCGGACTGACTGCTGGAGTTCGACCCAACGTAGCTTTCCTTAAAGACAGTACCATAGCCACAAAACGGGGAATACTCGTAAACAAATACCTCGAAACCAATCAGCCCGATATATATGCAATTGGCGATTGTGCTGAACAACAAGAACCCGTTCCGGGAAGAAGGTCCATTGAGGCTGTTTGGTACACGGGACGTATGATGGGAGAAACCCTAGCCAGAACACTAACGGGAACCAAAACAGCCTATCATCCCGGGCATTGGTTCAACAGTGCAAAGTTTTTTGACATAGAGTACCAAACCTATGGGTTAGTAGCTGCGCATCCCGAGGATCCTGAAATACATTTTCACTGGCAAGACTCAAACAAAAACCTTGCAATCACCATTGCTTTTGATAAAAATACAAATGAATTTCTCGGTATTAATAGCTTTGGAATCCGAATGCGGCACGAGCTTTTTGATCAAATACTTTCTGAAAAAAGAAGTGTTTTCCATGTGATGGAACATTTAAGCGATTGCAATTTTGATCCAGAGTTTTTCAAATCTTATGAAACCGAAATAATTTCAAAGTTCAATGCAATGCAGCATACAGACATTAAACCCAAAAAGAAAAGTTGGTCGAGAATTTTCAATAACCTAATCGCTCAATAATGAAGACATTACAAAAACTTGGATTTGGTATTTTTATAGTAGGACTGGCTCTTTTTTGTTCATTAGTTTTCGTTGGAAAATACCAACTCAGCACCGAACAATTTGAAGAAATAGTCAATAGGAAAGGAATCAAAAGTGAATTGTTTATCAACGCCATAAACACTCAGGTAGTTGGCAAAGAATTTTCGGGTCCTTTCACACTTTCAACAACGATCATAAAAGCAATTGAAGATGCAAATATTGTTCATAGAAAAAACAGAGCCTGGAGTAAAGTCATTTGGGACAAGCCCCACAGTTTTTCCTATGAGATAGCAAAAACAGCAGGCACAGGGGCGATCAACGAAAACAAAGTTTTGTTTTGGTTACTAACTTTTGGGTTGGGAATCTTGGGGTCGTTACTCTACATCCTTCCAAGTGTAATTACATTAGGGCCTCCTGGAATAAAGAACAACGGTATCTTTTTCAATTCTGTTACAAACAGGGGTTTTTTAGGATGGTTTGTTTTTATCTTTTTAGTTGCTTTTTATGTACTCTTATATTTCTTCCCAGACTACATCGTAAACTGGACCTATATCGTTGATCCCATAAGTGAACGTTTGAGTGGCAATCTAGCAAGTCAATGGTTTTTATACGGCTTCTTATATTGTGTTGTAATGACCGTGATGGCGATTCGCATGTACATCAAGTACCAGAATAATAAATATCAAATCTTAAGAACAACATCTGTTTGGTTTTTTCAAATTGTGTTTGCTTTTTTAATTCCAGAAATTTTAGTGCGCTTTGACAAACCTTGGTATGATTTCAAAAATGCATTTCCTTTGGATTATGATTTTTTCTTCAGCTGGAATCTAAACAGTTTAATTGATAGTGGCGGGTTTGGTTTATTCATTCTCGTCTGGGGAATCGTATTGACCTTGGTTGTTGTTCCAGTAATGGTTTATTTCTTTGGAAAAAGATGGTACTGCTCATGGGTATGCGGCTGCGGAGGTTTAGCAGAAACTCTTGGGGATCCATTCAGGCACCTTTCGAACAAATCAATCGGAGCATGGAAGTTAGAACGGTGGTTGGTTCATGGAGTGCTTGCCTTTTCGTTGCTTATGACTGGTTTTACACTATACTCCTACTTTTCTGGAGCACAGGTTGTTTTGGGTGTCAAAACACAAACAATTCAAAACATATATGGGTTTCTAATTGGGTCTATTTTTGCTGGTGTTATCGGAACAGGTTTCTATCCCATCTTTGGAAATCGGGTATGGTGTCGATTTGGATGCCCACTCGCTGCCTACTTAGGACTAGTCCAGCGCTTTAAATCACGCTTTAGAATTACAACAAACGGAGGGCAATGTATTTCCTGTGGTAACTGTTCTACTTATTGTGAAATGGGAATCGATGTTCGTGCCTATGCTCAAAAAGGTCAGAGTATTGTTCGTTCTTCTTGTGTGGGTTGTGGGATTTGTTCTGCGGTTTGCCCAAGAGGGGTTTTGAAACTAGAAAATGGTCCTCTAGAAAACAGAACCTTTTCTCCTGAGTTTCCATTAGGAAACACCTTAAAATAAAATTATTTTTTCGGATTAAAAAACTCAAATCAATTACTGGCTTATCTTTACCCAAAACCAGTATTCATAGTTCTTTTATGCAACGAATTAAAGTCATTATACCCGCCTATAACGAACAAGATTCTATAGTCTTTGTAGTTAAAGATATTCCGCAAATAGTTGACGAAATTATTGTCGTGAACAACAATTCTACAGACAATACGGCAGCGGTTGCTCGTGCTGCTGGAGCTACCGTTCTTTCCGAAAAAAGAGGTGGATATGGGTATGCCTGTCTCAAAGGCATTGATTACATCAACGGATTAGAAACTAAGCCAGATATTGTTGTTTTCCTAGATGGGGATTACTCTGATTATCCCGAAGAACTGTTGCAAATTGTTGCACCCATACAAAATGAAACTGCAGCTTTTGTTGTTGGCGCTCGTGTAAAAGAATTGAGAGCACCGGCTTCAATGACGCCCCAACAAGTATTTGGAAATTGGTTGGCATGTTTTTTAATGAAGGTTCTTTATCAATCAAAGTTTACTGATTTAGGCCCCTTTAGAGGCATTCGATGGGACACCTTAGTAAGTCTTAATATGAGCGACAAAACCTACGGATGGACCGTTGAGATGCAATTAAAGATTTTACAGAAAGCAATTCCTTATCAAGAGATTAAAGTGAAATATAGAGAAAGAATCGGGGTTTCGAAAGTCTCTGGTACTTTAAAAGGAACTATCTTTGCAGGAATAAAAATTATAGGGTGGATTTTCAAACATTACATATTTAGATAACTAAAATGGAGAATCTTTGGCTTTACCTTTCCCTGCTGCTGATGTTATTATACTCAGTTTCTTTGATTCTGGTATTATTTTATAGTCTTTCTCAATTAAACCTGTTGTGGAATTATATTCAATTCCAAAAGAAAAAAGAAAAGCCTAGCGTTTTAGACATTAGCAATCCCGAAAAAGTTCCATACGTAACCATACAACTTCCCGTTTTTAACGAGCTCTATGTAATGGAACGCTTGTTAGAATGCATCAATCTGATTGATTATCCGAGAACAAAATTAGAAATTCAAGTACTGGACGATTCGACGGATGAGTCCGTTGAACTTACTCGTACTTTAGTCGCTGATCTACAAAAGGGGGGGCTCGATATTACACAAATCAGAAGAAAAGATCGGGTTGGCTTCAAAGCTGGAGCCCTCAAAGAAGGTTTGATCACAGCTAAAGGCGAGTTTATTGTAATTTTTGATGCTGATTTTTTACCCCAAAGCGATTGGCTTTTACAAACTGTTCCGCAATTTGAAAACGAAGAAATTGGAGTTGTTCAAACCCGTTGGTCGCATATCAACCGAGATTATTCGGTGCTTACACAAATTCAAGCATTTGCACTAGATGCTCATTTTACGCTCGAACAAGTTGGAAGAAACAGTAAGGATCACTTTATGAATTTCAATGGTACTGCTGGAATATGGAGGAAAACATGTATTATTGACGCAGGAAACTGGGAAGGCGACACCCTCACCGAAGATTTGGACCTGAGCTACAGAGCCCAGTTGAAAAATTGGAAATTCAAATATTTAGAAGACGTTGAAACCCCTTCAGAGCTACCCGTAGTAATGAGTTCTATTCGTTCACAGCAATTTCGGTGGAATAAAGGAGGGGCAGAAAATTTTCAGAAAATGGTAAAGAAAGTCGTTCGGTCTAAGAACATAAAACTTTCTACCAAACTACATTCTGTTTTACATTTACTCAACAGCACCATGTTTCTAAATGTGTTTTTTGTTGGGGTTCTTAGCATCCCAATGTTGTATATCAAAAACGAATGGGGCCACCTGAGTCTGTATTTCGATCTTTCCAGCTTCTTTATTGTAAGCACGCTAATCTTCTTTAGTTGTTACTGGGTGCTCTATAAATACAAAAAAGGCGGTGGGTGGCTTAATTTTTTAGACTATATCAAACTTTTTTTTACCTTCTACACCGTTGCTATGGGGTTTTCGTACCACAACTCCCTTGCGGTTTTAGAAGGACATCGTGGGAAAAGAAGTGATTTTATTCGAACACCAAAGTTCAATATTAAGACCCTAAAGGATTCCTGGAAAAAAAAGAAATACACCTCAAAAAAAATCTCGAAAAATACGCTAGTAGAAGGGCTTCTAACACTTTACTTTTTATTTGGTATGTACAGTGCTTTTATAGTAGGAGAAGCGGGTGATTTTGGATTGTTCCCGTTTCATCTGATGCTCTTTATTGGGTTTGGATTTGTATTTATAAATTCATTTAAAACTCAGGGCTGATGATTGGTGGGAGGAGCTTCAAAAAGGTTCTCCAGGTCGCACCAATACTATTGAGTGTGTTGGGATACTATTTCATGGGCTTTGAAGTTGATCGCGCACAGAGCCTCATCCTCATTCCACTTTACCTAAGCCTTTTCTTTTGCAGTTACCCTTTAATTTTTAAAAGCTACTCTTTAAAACAAATATTAGGAATTGGGATACTATTTCGCTTAATTTTCCTTTTATCGACTCCCCTACTATCCCAAGATTTTTTTCGATTCCTATGGGACGGAATGCTTTTGTCGAACGGACTAAATCCCTATGAGGCAACTCCAGATCTTCTCAATCAAACTGCTCCCTTATTCTCAACTCCATTCAGTCAAGAACTCTACAAGGGCATGGGCGCCCTTAGTGCAGAACACTATTCAAATTATCCTCCAATAAATCAATTGGGTTTTTACCTTGCCTCACTCATTGGCGGGAATTCTATACTTGCCAATATCATCAGCATTCGGGTGCTGTTGATTTTATCAGATTTAGGTATATTTTGGTTTGGAATAAAATTACTAGACTATTTAAATCGCTCCAAAAAAAGAATTGGACTCTATTTTCTAAACCCACTGATTATTGTTGAATTGACAGGAAATTTGCATTGGGAAGGCCTTATGGTATTCTTTTTTATTTTCGGATTATATTTGATTTTTGTAAAGAATCAATGGAAATGGGCTACAATTCCAATGGCTATTTCTGTTGCTAGCAAACTAATCCCTCTCCTTATACTGCCCTTGTTCTGGCGCTTTTTAAAGCCAAAAAAAAGCATGCTCTTTGGCCTCCTTATTCTTTTGTGTTTGTTCCTGTTTTTCGTCCCGTTTTTCTTAGGAGCTGACAACCTAAGTCATTATCTCAACACCATCGGTCTCTGGTTCAATCGCTTTGAATTTAATGGAAGTATATACTATGTGATTCGAGCGATTGGATATGAGGTAAAAGGATATAACATCATTCGAAAATTAGGAACGGTATCACCCTACATTATATTGGGGATCGTTGCTGTTTTTACTTTTATAAGAAACAACAAAACCCCGCACGTATTATTAACTGGGATGTTGTTTTGCCTAAGCTGTTATTTCTTTATTGCGACTACAGTACATCCTTGGTATATTGTATCCTTGGTAAGTCTTGCAATATTCACCAACTACAGCTATCCCCTGATCTGGAGTGCCCTGGTAGTTCTTAGTTATGCTACCTATGGAAATCCTGATTTTAATGAAAAATACTATTTAATCGGCCTACAATACGGGATTGTATATGGTGTTTTTCTTTTAGAATTGATCCAAAGAAAAAACTTACTTCATCATTTTAAATAGGTTGATTTCGCGCTCATTAAGATGTCTCCACTTTCCGCGAGGTAAATCCTTTTTAGTCAAATGAGCATAGACAACACGATCTACCTGCTCTACCTTATAACCCAACTTTTCAAAGATGTGAAATATAGCGCGGTGGCGTTCTGTTGATAGCTCAACTCCGATTTTACGTTTGGTTTCTCCACGGATAAAACTCACTGCTTCAACATGGATTTTGTCAAATTTGTCAACGACAACCCCATCACGGATTTTCTCAAGATCCGACTGAACTAAATTCTTATCTAAAACAACTTGAAAAACTTTATTTACTCCACGAGCTGGGTTTTTAAGTTTGATCTTAAGCTCGGTATCATTTGTAAACAAAAGTAAACCTGTAGAAGTACGGTCCATCGAATTCACGGGATCAATACGGTAGGAAGTTGCATTGTCAATAAGCCCCATTACGTCTTTCTTGTAGGTGCCTTTTTTAACAGAGGCGAGAAACCCCTTGGGCTTATTTAGCAATACATAAGCGGGTTTGTCAGAAACAATTCGCCTTCCGTCATAACGTACATCATCACCAGGTTGCACCTGATACCCCATTTCAACAACAATTTTCCCGTTAATTTTCACCATTCCCATGGCGATATACATATCTGCTTCTCGACGAGAACAAATCCCAGAATTAGCAATATACTTGTTTAATCGGGTTGAACTCGCTGTTTTTTTCGGGGAAGGCTTGTCTGACTTTGATACCATAGCGTGCGTTTGAAAACTGTTTGAACTTAAAGTGGAAACCGAACCAATACGATGCTCAGTATTCCGGCTACAATAAGAGCTTTTAATAAATTATGCAGCCAAAGATACGTCTTTTGAGCCGGGGATCTCCATAAGATCAAAGCGATGAGTAATAAAAAAGGAATTGTGATTACAAAATAGTACCACATACTATTCAAAACCTCTTTCTGATCCAAAAGTAAAGCAATTGGAATGAACGTAAGTAGCACTAAAAAGGACAATAATATCTTTGTAGTTCGTTCTCCAAAAACAACAGCAATGGTTTTGTAGCCTCGAACCCAATCCCCCTTAAAGTTTTCTAAATCCTTGATGAGGTCCCGAATCAAGACAATTAAAAACAAAAAACTAGCGTGATAAAAAACAAGGCTAGAGAAGTTTTTAAAATAGAGTGTAATCGCGAAAAAAGGGATGACCGCCAACACAACGGCAAAAACATTACTTGCCCAAAAATGTTTTTTAAGCAAATGACTGTAGAGCCAGATTCCAAAAATATAGGCTAGAAAAAAAGGAAGCGTGCGCATAGAAACTAAGGCCGATAAAATCAGGGTAAGTGCATTTAGCACTGAATAACAAAAAAGCTGAAAAGAAGCTGGAACTCGGTGTTCTAATAGATATTTATGCGGACGATTGATTTGGTCTTTTTCCGCATCATAAAAATTATTGATCAAGTAACCTCCCGCTATAGCAGCAGAGGTAGCAAGAACCAACATCAGTAGTTTGGAGTCAAAAAGGATGTGCCTCCAGTTGCTGTTTGGTGCAAAAATATACCGTGCACTGAGATATTGTGCTACAATAATAGTGATTAGCGTATAGCCACGAACTGAAGCAAATAATGCTAAAATTTGAATTCCAAAGTTGTTGATATGTTGTTTTTTGAAAAGCATGGCTTTTCTAGAAATTATAGACTACTTCTATTCGATGCCCTTCTAATGCTTTCTGCGCTTTTTCAAAATCCTGAGCAAACCCAAGGATATATCCGCCGCCACCAGATCCACACAATTTAAGATAGTAATCATTCGATTCAATTCCTTGTTTCCACAGTGCCCGAAATTCTTCCGGAATCATGGGTTCAAAATTATGAAGTACTAAATTCGATAATTGCTTAATGTTTGAAAAAAGAGAAATTATATTGCCTTTTAAAAAGTCATCAACACAAGCATCTGTATAATTAATGAACTGATCTTTCATCATTTTGCGAAAGGGTTCTTGCTTCATATTCTCCATAAAAATGGAAACCATAGGAGCAGTTTCTCCAACAATACCGCTATCCAATAAAAAAACAGCACCCTTACCTTCTGGGTTTTGAGATGGAATCCCCGTTGGTTCAATATGATCTTGTGAATTGATTAAAATAGGTAAACTCAAATAGCTGTTCAACGGATCAAGGCCCGAAGATTTTCCATGGAAAAAAGATTCCATTGCCGCAAAAACAGTCTTGAGGTGTTGTAACTTTTCTTTGGTTAAATTCTCTAAAACGGTAATCTTATCCAATGCATACTGATCGTAAATTGATGCTACCAGCGCACCACTACTTCCAATACCATAACCCTGTGGTATGCTACTGTCAAAATACATGTTGTTTTTTAAGTCAGATTCAAGACGGGGCCAGTCAAACGAAACAATGGTTTCGGGAAGCGTCTTTAAATGTGAGCAAAAAGCATTGAGTTTTTGGTGGGAATCTAAGGTATCTGGGTCGTTGGATGTTTTTAGAGCGCCTCTATAAAAATTATAGGGAATGGATAATCCTTTGGAATCTTTGATGATTCCATATTCTCCGAAGAGTAAAATTTTAGCGTAGAACAAAGGACCTTTCATGTGACTTCAAAGTTATAGTTTTTTGGCGCCATTACCAATTTGATCTTCAATGAATTGATTCTTTTGACAGTAGCCGGCCAATTCTTCTTTTATGAATTTAAGAACCGTACTTTTTTCTGATTTCGGATAAAGCAAATGAACATTGGCACCCGCATCGAGTGTAAAGCACAAGGATGACTGCGTTTCTTCCCGATAAGCCCAAACTTTATTTAAAACTTGCAAGGTGTTGGGGTGCATAAGAATAAAATAGGGCTGTGATGCCATCATCAAGGCGTGAAGAGTCAAAGCTTCTGACTCCACCAAGGCAATAAAGGCCGGAAGGTCTCCCGATGCTAAAATTATTTTTAGGTCTTTGATGTTTGTCCGCGCTTGCTCAAATCGAGTTGCTGCATAAGGATGATTCTTCATCAAGTTATGTCCAAGCGTACTGCTGACCTTTTTTTGACCTTTGTCGATTAACAAAATAGTATCTTGAAAATCCTGAAAAACAGGGTGCAACTCAGAAGATAACGGTGTTCCATACAAGTCCGAACTCCCTTCGATTACATCCGAAACTCCCCAACTCACCATTGGTCCTTGGATACTGCGTGCTGCACTTCCAGATCCTAAGCGTGCTAAAAAAGAGGCTTTCTTTAAAAAATAAGCCTCAGACATTGTTGGGTTTCCTGCTTTTTCAATGGACATGATTCCGAGTGCGAGTGCACTCATACCAGAAGCAGATGAGGCAATTCCACTACTATGAGGAAATGAATTACTACTTTCGATAGTAAGGTGATGCTGTTGTATAAAGGGCACAGAAGGTGCTATTCGTTCTAGAAAAACTTCAATCTTAGGATGAAAACTCGGAGTAGGTTCTCCTTCAAAAGTAAAGTCGAAAGAAAATTTAGATGACTGATTTTCTTTGGGCTTATATGCTACTAAAGTTTGCGTAACACATTGTGACAAAGTGAAACTTAGGGAAGGATTTTGCGGATACTGAGCCCCAAATTTACCCCAATACTTTACTAACGCAATATTACTTGGCGCTTCCCATTTAGAAGAACCAGAAGCTACAATTTCACTTTTTTGAATAAAATCTTTCTCACTGTCCATAGGGTGCAAAGATAATGGATTCGTACATGACAAGAAAGCGAATTGCCATTCGGAATTTCGTATCTTAGTTTTTGATTTTATTTTTATGAAAACAAAAAACCAAAAAAGAGCTGCCATCCTTTTTTCCATAGTCGTCTGCTTGATTATTGGCGGGATCGCTGGAAACGTCACACAATCGGCTATTCCAGTTTGGTATGCAGGCCTCAACAAACCTTTCTTTACTCCGCCGAACTGGCTTTTTGGTCCCGTATGGACGCTTTTATACATTCTTATGGGCTGGTCTGCAGGATGGATTTGGTCCTTTGGAAGTCACCACAAATGGGTAAAAACAGCACTGTATCACTTCGGAGCTCAGCTAACTTTAAACGCAATGTGGTCCTTAGTTTTTTTTGGTTTAAAAAACATTCTCGGTGGCCTCATTATCATTCTAGTTCTGCTCATCTTAGTGTTTTTAACCATCAAATGGTTTAAAGTTGTTAACAAAAATGCAGCTTATTTACTGTATCCCTATTTTGGCTGGTTGCTGTATGCCACAGCACTGAATATAGGGGTTTTTGTCTTAAACTAATTTTAATTTATTCACTAGTTGTTTGGGCTACCCAAAAGCGTAGGTTGTTGAAAAGTAAGCTTTTAGAATGTCATTTGAGAATGTATCTTTAAAGATTATAACCTTAAATCATTCTTAATTATGTTTTCAAAATCAAATGTATTGGGAACCCTTTCGGGTTTTATTATCCTATTTTTTCTTGGCTTTTTATATTATGATATTCTTGCCAATGACTTTATGATGGAAGCCAGCAATCAGGCAATTTCAAAAATACCTGCAGATATGTTCTATTTAAGCTTAGGGTTACTCATTCAAGCTTTTAGCATGTCTACCCTTTACCAAAAACTGACAAGGCAAAATGCTAATCTTAGTTCAGGATTTAAATTTGGCGCATGGATAGGCGTCCTCGTTGGATTCGGAATGGGATTTGTTTGGTACGGTACTGCAGACATTTACACCCTTAATGGGCATCTAGTAGACGCAGTTTGGTCTGTAGTATTTTACGGAATAGTTGGTGCCGCAATTGGATGGACGCAACAAAAAATGAATTAAGCCTCTTTACCGAATTCTTTCTGGAAAATCTGTTATTAGAGCATCGACGCCCATAGTGATCATTCGCTCAATATCTTCAGGTTCGTTTACAGTCCAAGGATAAACCATAAAGCCTGCCTCATGTATTTTTTCAACATTTACATGGGTTAGGCTTTTGAAGTCTGGATTGATCGCAAATGCATCTAATCGTTTTGCGACAGGAATTGCATCGATTGGATCATCTTCTGTCAACACAGCGATTGCAACTTTTTTATTTACGCTATAAAATTGGTCCAATTCATTCCAATCGAAAGAAGAAATGAAAACATTCTTTGCTTCCCAATTTGAAGTTTTAAAATAGTGCTCGATCAGCTCAGAGGTTAAAACGGCAGTTTGTGATCCTTTGAGTTCAATATTCAATTGAATTTTTCCGTCTATAAGGTCCATTACCTCTGTCAACGTAGGAATGGGTTCTTTCCCCAAAACACGGAATTGTTTTATTGAATCCAAAGACATTTGCTCAATATAACCCGTACCGTTGGTGAGTGCGTCTATGGTCTTGTCGTGAAAAACGACCAATTCGCCTGTAGCGCATCGGAAGATGTCAATCTCAACTCCATCGACACCGAGTTCCATTGCTTTGCTGATTGAGGCTAGGGTGTTTTCTGCAACATGACCACGTGCCCCCCGATGCCCAATAACCAGTATCTTAGCATCTGGGGCTTGACATGAAGAAAGAAAAAGTGTCATTAGCAGGAGTTTTATAAGGTTTTGCATCAAAAAAATTATTTAGTTAAAATCCAAAATTCCCAGGGTCGCATTCGATGTTCATAGGTGTCCGAAAGGATTTTTGTTTTTCCGTCTTCAAATCGCTTAAAGGTTCCATTATACGGAGAGGTAAATCCAACATATTCTGCACTCACATTGGCAATAAACACAACCGTATCTCCTTTTTTAGTTCTCTCAAATGCCAAAACATTTTCATCTCTCGAAGTATAAAATCGTCTGTAGGTTCCTCGATCTGCTCCACTGTGAAGTGCTGGATGCTGAAGTTTCAATGCTCCCAGTTGTTTCAATAATTGAAAGGTTTTACCTGCTACTTTCGGAAAACTGTCTTTTTCAAAAAATAATAATCTTTTATCTAAATCGTATTCCATTCCACTATAAATAAGCGGCATTCCAGGAGATAAATAATCTAAGGCTAAGGCAACATTTGCTGCAGCACCAAAGCTTTCTTGTACAGTTCCATTCCAGGAATTCTCGTCGTGATTGCTTATAAAATTAACGACAATGTTGCGATCGTTGTAGGTTTCTAATAGGTTCTTGATGTGTGCATCCCAATCCTTTACATTCTTTTTGCCGTGTACAGCAGAAGGATTGTCGCAAGCGACAAATAGAATCGTAAACAAAATAAAAAATATATTTTTCATTTTAAGCGATTTTGACTCAAGATAAACTAAATCCTAGAAAAACGTGTCAGTTGATGAAGTTATCAGCTACTCCTCGGGAGCAAGTTGCACTTTCAAGCCCTCCAAATCTGCAGCTATATGGATTTGACAGCCCAAGCGGCTGTTTTCTTGAACGTGAAATGCTTCGGATAACATTGCCTCTTCATCCTCCGACTTTTCAGGGAGAATAGAATCGGAAAGCACATAGCATTGGCATGAAGCACACATTGCCATGCCGCCGCAGGTTCCTTCAACTGGAAGCTCATATGCTTTACAAACCTCCATTAGGTTCATTGCCATATCTGTTGGGGCTTCAACCTCATGGGTTTGCCCTTCTCTATCGATGATACTAATCTTTATATCCTGACTCACACTATTCTTTTACAATTAGGCTTCTATGTTAACGACTTCTTCAATTTGGGGAACATGTTTTTTAATTGTCATTTCAACTCCCGACTTCAGTGTCATCTGATTTACTGAACAACCTACACAAGCCCCGTGCAACTGCACGCTTACAATCCGATCGTCTTCAATGGAAACCAATGAAATATCGCCACCGTCAGCAGCTAAAAAAGGGCGAATTTCGGCTAGTGCAATAAGTACTTTTTCTTTAATTTCAGTAGATTCCATAGCTTATTTTTTTACGGCTGAACAGCCAGACATTGTTGTTATTTTTACTACCTGAGTTGGCGGTAATGTTTTGTTTCGATCGACAACTTGAGCAACCATGTTCTGAGTGATCAAATGAATTGCATCGGCTACAGCACTATCTTCTTGAAGTGCTGCAGGTCTTCCTACATCTCCAGCCTCACGAACACTTTGTACCAAAGGAATTTCACCTAAAAAAGGAACTTGAGTATCTTCTGCTAAGTTCTTTGCACCTTCTTTTCCGAAGATATAATACTTATTGTCAGGCAACTCTTTTGGAGTGAAATAGGACATATTCTCTACAACTCCTAAAACTGGAACTTGAATGCTTTCTTGTTGAAACATAGCGATACCTTTTCTAGCGTCGGCTAGGGCTACATTTTGTGGCGTACTTACAACTACGGCTCCACTGATTGGAAGTGATTGAACAATACTCAAGTGAATATCGCCAGTACCCGGAGGCAGGTCAATCAATAAAAAATCGAGTGTTCCCCAGGCTGCATCAAAAATCATTTGATTGAGCGCTTTGGATGCCATAGGGCCACGCCAGATAACAGCCTGATTGGGTTCTGTGAAAAAACCTATGGATAGTACTTTAACACCGTAATTTTCAATCGGCTCCATTTTTGATTTCCCATTAACGTTTATTGAAAGGGGTCGCGCGCCCTCCATATCCATCATTGTTGGAATTGAAGGTCCGTAAATATCCGCATCTAAAATTCCAACCTGAAATCCCATTTGAGATAAAGTAACTGCAATATTAGAGGTCACAGTAGATTTACCCACACCGCCTTTTCCAGAAGAAATAGCAACAATTGAACTGATTCCATTGATTGGTTGTCCTTTAATTGGAGCATCTGCTTTAGGGGGAGTTTCAACCGTTATGTTGATTGTTATTTTTGCTTTTTTATATACCTGGGCGTGGATGCTTTTTAAAATCTCCACCTCAACTTTTTTACGGGCTTGAAGGCTCGGATTTTTAAGCACAAGATCGATATCAACTTCATCTCCAAAAACATTGATGTTTTTGAGAGCTCCACTTGCTACTAGGTTTTGTCCCTCTCCTGGAGCGCTAAGTCCTTCGAGAACTTCTTGTACTGCCTGTTTTGATATATTCATTTAGGTTTCCCTTTTTTATATTGATTCTAAATTACAAATATACTGTTCTAATCTGAGATGATGAAGGTTTCTAAATCTTATGTTAGCGGTGGTAAATGGTCTGCAGGATTCCATAAGCATTGATCGAAATGGAGTATTTTATTTTCTTTAACCTCAATCCCTTCGCTTTCTAATAATTGTTGCATCAAATTAGTTCCTTCGAAATGTTGTTTTCCTGTCAGCAACCCCAATCTATTGACTACTCTGTGCGCTGGAACATCTTCCTTTATGTGCGAAGCATTCATGGCCCAACCTACCAAACGAGCACTTTGAGGAGAGCCCAAGTAACGTGCTATTAAACCATAGGAGCAAACACGACCGTGGGGAATCTTACGAACCACCTCGTATACACGTTCAAAGAAATTAAGCTCCGTAGCGGCCATTGTCAGGGAAGGTTAAATTTCAAGTAGGTGATCGGTTTCTTTTGTTCCAAGTATATACTTTCGTAATAGGTTTGGATAGCAGTCGCCTCCTTTGGCGCATAGGCGTTGGTGTATAAATCGTGGTGGGCGTATGCAACTTCAATACCCATACCCTCCAATAAGCCCAGCGTATACCCATGCATATATTCACTATCTGTTTTTAGATGGATATATCCTTCGGGCTTGAGAATGGTTTTGTATTTGGCTAAAAACTGTGGGTTGGTTAAACGGTGCTTTGTTCTCTTAAATTTTATTTGTGGATCAGGAAAAGTAATCCAAATTTCATCGATCTCATTCTCAGCAAACAAATCCGTAACCAATTCAATTTGTGCACGAATAAAAGCAACGTTTGTAAGCTCAAGTTCCAATGACTCTTTGGCACCCGCCCAAAAACGAGCCCCTTTCAAGTCAATACCAATAAAATTTTTACTTGGATGTTCTTGTGCTAAGTAAACCGTATACTCTCCTTTTCCACAACCCAACTCCAAGACAATGGGGTTGTCGTTTTTAAAAAAATCTTTATTCCAATTTCCTTTTAGAGTAAACTTCTTTTCAACCAGTTCCTCCCGAGTTGGTTGAATCACATTCTTAAACATTAAGTTTTGATTGAATCGCTTTAATTTATTTTTACTGCCCAAGGTTGTATTTATTTGGGTATAAAAATAAGTAATCTATACGAATTATAGCGGGCTATTTATTTTGTTTTAGTAAGCGAAAAAGAAAATTCAGACCCAACTCCAAAAGTACTTTGTACATAGATTTTTTCTTGATGGGCTTCAATCAAATGTTTCACAATTGCAAGACCCAATCCAGAGCCTCCCTCGTCTCTATTCCGAGCCTTGTCTACTCGATAAAAACGTTCAAACAAGCGAGGAATATGCTCTTCTTCAATTCCTCTTCCATTATCAATGATACGGACCAATATTTTTTGTTTACTTAAAACACCTATTGAAACTTCAGTTGTTCCTCCAGAAACCCCGTATTTCAAAGAATTAATAACGAGGTTTGTAATTACTTGTGATATTCTTTTTCGATCGGCTAACACCCACAACTCATCTAAACCGATGGGCTTATCAAAAAGTAGTGCGATGTTTTTTTCTTGCCCTCTAATTTCCAAAAGCCCTATAACTTCCTCAATCAAAGCATATAGATTGAAACGTTCCGTTTCGATCGAAGTAATTCCTGCTTCAAATTTGGTGATTAAATCCAGATCCGTGACAATATGATTCAAGCGATCGACCCCTTGTGCTGCTTTTCGCAAGTATTTCTTTCGAAGCGCTTCATCTTCTGCTGCTCCATCTGCTAGGGTAAGAATATAACTTTCGACAGTAAAAAGGGGTGTTTTCAATTCATGAGCGAGGTTCCCAATAAATTCTTTTCTATAGTTCTCTTTTCCTTTGAGCAATTCGATTTCCAACTTACTCTCTTCGGCAAACTCTTGAATACTCTTTGTTAGCGATTGTGCATCTCGCTTCAATAATTCTTTACTTAGAGGAATTCCATCAGAGTAGAACGCACCGTATAGTGCTTTGACTTTTGAAAAAATATAATATTCGTTCTGGTATTGTATTAGGAAAAAACTAAACGAAAAAAACAAGAAAAAGCCACCCAATAGGATCAAAATCGGATATTCTGATTTGAACGTGAAGCCCTCAGAAAGATAGAGCAACCCACCAATTAGTAGGGCTCCAAATAGATTAATGAAGAGCGTAATAAAAAAAGCGGTTTTAAACCTTTTGAAGAAGTGTATCAATTGTTTTCGTTAATGACAAATTTGTATCCTACGCCTTTAATTGTTTTGAAATAAGCATTACCCATTTTCTCACGCAACTTTCGGATGTGAACATCGATGGTTCGGTCTCCTACGACAACATCATTTCCCCAGACGGCTTCCATGATTTTCTCCCGTTTAAAAACTTTATCTGGCTGTGAAGCTAACAAACGAAGCAGCTCAAATTCTTTTCTTGGGAAAGACATCTTCTCCCCTTTCAAAACAACCTTATATTCGTCTATATTGATCGTCAAGTCGCCTTGTACAATCTCCAAATTGGTTTCGTTTTTAGTGAAGCGACGCAACAAAGCACTTACTTTTGAATTCAGCACTTTAGGTTTTATAGGCTTATTTACATAATCATCGGCGCCTACATCAAAGGCTGCTACATGAGAATAGTCTTCGGATCGTGCAGAAAGAAACATGATGATTGTATCTTCAAAACGGGAATCTTTTCTGATGTTTTCACAGGCTTCAATACCATCCATCACAGGCATCATAACATCTAAAATAATCAAATGTGGGATTATTTTACCCGCCTGGACCAAGGCTTCTTTTCCATTAGCTGCTGAAAAAACCTGATACCCCTCTTTGCTTAGATTATAGGTCAAGATTTCAATTATATCAGGTTCGTCGTCGACTAATAAAATTTTAATACTACTCTTTTCCATGTTTGATTGATGGCGTTAATGAATCTTACAATTACTAAACCTATGCTTCACCAAATTTAAGGATAAAAACAACTGCTTTCAACTTCTTAATAATTTGTTCACATTGGAAATAAACCCTGTCTTTATGCGCTATAAAATCAATAACTTTGTGATCATGGAACAAAGGGTCATTAATTTCTGGGAAATCGAATCAAATGCTGATTTTGAATTGTGTGCTAGACAAACATTTCACCATCAATATGAGCATAATTCAGTTTACCGATCCTACTGTGATTTAATTCACTTCAATCCCGCTGACCTAAAATCCATAAAAGACATTCCCTTCCTCCCCATCCGTTTTTTCAAATCCCATGATGTTAAAAGTTTTTCGGAGCCAGAGGCCATAATATTTACCTCAAGTGGAACAACAGGTACTGAGACTTCTAAGCACTACCTCAAGGAGCTTGACGGCTATGAGAAAAGTTTTACCAAGGCATTTAACTACTTTTATGGTGATCCAAAAAAAATGGCAATCCTAGCCTTACTTCCTTCCTATCTTGAGCGCCAAGGCTCGTCGTTGATTTATATGGCTGATCGTTTAATCCAAGACAGTTGTCATCCTAAAAGTGGTTTTTACCTCGATAATTTAGAGGAATTGAAAACGGTTATTGAAGCCTTAGAAGCTGCACAACAACCAACACTTTTATTGGGAGTAAGTTTTGCGCTACTCGACCTAATTCAGCACTACCGTTTTAATCTAAAGTACACCCTAGTCATGGAAACGGGAGGAATGAAAGGGAGACGGAAAGAGCTGATCCGTGAAGACTTGCACCAACAACTTGCAACTGGTTTTGGAATAGAATACATTCATTCTGAGTATGGTATGACCGAGCTTTTGTCTCAAGCTTACTCCAAAGGAGCAGGCCTTTTTAACTGTCCGCCTTGGATGCAGGTTTTTACAAGAGACACTAGCGATCCTTTCACTAGTCTAACAGAAGGAATGATGGGAAGCCTCAACATTATGGATTTGGCCAACCGTGAATCTTGTTCTTTTATAGCGACACAAGACTTGGGTCGCCTTCATCCAAAAAACCAATTTGAGGTTTTAGGAAGAGTAGATCAGTCCGATATTCGTGGATGCAACCTCTTGGTTTACTAGACGAAATTTAAAATGAAATAGGTTTTTTTTCCGCGTTGAAGTAGTACATAACGCTCATTAATTAAATCTTGACTCGTTATTTTATAGGTTTCCTGAACTTTGGCTTTATTCACCGAGATTGAATTCTCTTTGAGTGCACGTCGTGCTTCTCCGTTGGATTTCAAAAACTGACTTTCAGCTGCTAAAGCTGCAATAATATCGACACCTTCTTCAAGACTATCTAGGGTAAGTTCTGCCTGCGGAACACCTTCAAAAACATCTAAAAAAGTAGCTCCATCCAAACTCTTCAAATCCTCTGAAGTAGATTTTCCAAATAAAATTTGAGATGCTTTTTGGGCATTATCCAAATCTTCTTGAGTATGCACTAATAAGGTCACTTCGTTTGCTATCCGATTTTGCAATACGCGCAGGTGAGGTGCTTGGTTGTGTTCTTCAATTAAAGTGCGGATTTCATCTTCATTTAAAAACGTAAAAATCTTGATGTAGCTCGCTGCATCTTCGTCAGAGGCATTCAGCCAATATTGATAAAATTTATAGGGAGAGGTACGGCTTTTGTCTAACCAAATATTCCCACCTTCCGTTTTTCCAAATTTAGTACCATCAGCTTTCGTTATCAACGGACAGGTGATCGCATATGCTTTTCCACTTGCCTTTCGACGCACCAATTCGGTTCCTGTTGTAATGTTTCCCCATTGATCACTCCCACCCATTTGAAGGGTGCAGTCAAGATTTTTATACAGGTGTAAAAAGTCATATCCCTGAAGTAATTGATAGGTAAATTCGGTAAAAGACATCCCAACTTGAGATTCAGAGCCTAAACGCTTCTTTACAGAATCTTTAGACATCATATAATTAACAGTAATGTGTTTTCCAATATGCCTAGAAAAGTCGATCAAAGAATAGTCTTTCATCCAATCCAAATTATTGACAAGTACTGCAGCATTGTCATTTGAAGCATCAAAATCTAAAAAACGAGCCAACTGATTTTTAATCCCATTGATGTTTTTATCAAGGGTCTCTTCATTCAGCAAATTACGTTCTGCTGATTTCCCAGAGGGATCTCCAATCATTCCTGTAGCACCCCCTACCAAAGCAATTGGTCTATGGCCTGCTCGCTGAAAATGCATTAAAATCATAATCTGTACCATACTCCCAATATGGAGTGAATCTGCGGTTGGATCAAAACCAATATAACCCGATGCCTTTTTTTCATTTAAATGATTCTCAGTTTCTGGCATTATATCATGCAACATTCCACGCCATCTTAACTCTTCAACAAAAGGATTTTTCATTTTTAGGATCTTATTATTTTATCGGTCAATTCCTTTGGGAGAGCCGTATTTTATTTTTTTCAATACTTTGATGTATCATTTTACACAAAGATAGATTTCTCTGGGGTAACAAAAAAGACAAAAATAAAAAACAGTACTTTTGAGATATGATATTAGTCACAGGAGCTACCGGATTGGTAGGATCACATTTACTGTTAAAACTCCTTGAACAGGACCTGGTTATTGTGGCGCTCTATCGCTCAGAATCAAAAAAAAACCGTGCCCTTAAATTCTTAAAGGAACGGACAAAATCAGTAAAGATTGCAGAAATTATTTGGCGCAAAGGCGATGTTTGCAATCAACCGAGCTTGGCAATTGCCTTTGAGGGAATCACACATCTTTACCATTGTGCAGCTTTTATTTCATTCGCGTACTACAAACAAGAAACCTTAATGGAGGTAAATCAACAAGGGACAACCAATCTTGTTAATTTAGCCATTAAGCACCAGCTGAAAAAAATTGCCTACATCAGTTCAATTGCAGCATTGGGAAGCGATACCACTTCCGATTCAATTGACGAATCGACCCCTTGGAATGCCGATCAAGATCACACCCCATATGCCTACTCTAAATTTGGAGCCGAACTTGAAGTTTGGAGAGCCACGCAAGAGGGAGTTCCAGCGGTTATCGTTAATCCTGGGGTTATTCTGGGGAACGGAGTTCAAGGCAACCCCTTGGAATTACTCTGCAAGCAAGTAGATAAACACCTACCTTTTTACCCAAAAGGTGCAACAGGATACGTAACCGTAGAGGACGTTGTACAAGTACTTACAGACCTTATGGATTCTGAAACCAAAAACGAACGCTTTATTTTAGTAGCAGAAAATTGGAGTTATGAGCAGATGCTCCGGCGTATTGCATTAATTAGAAAAAAAAGACCGCCAAGAATTGCCCTGAGGAAATCTTGGCTTCAAATTGCTTGGGGGCTCGAGGGAATTCTCTCTTTGTTTGGGAAAAGACGTTTTATGACGCAAGCACTAATCAGTAGCTTATGCGATGTAAAACACATACAAGGAAATAGAATACTTCAGGAAAGCACTTTTAGATACAGTGACATTGAGACATACCTACTTGATCATGCAATAAAAAAAGACTAATTGGTTTCTTTTTGTTTTTTTCTTTTAATGATGGTGTCAATACTATCCTCTGCCTTTTTTGACCTAATCTCAAGCTTGTCAAAAATCTTCTTCATCAGCTTCGGTTTCTGTGCATAGTAGGTCTGATTTTGAACCAATTGAAGGCTATCAATACCATATTTCTTATAAATATATTGATCTGTAAAATACGCTTCATGTGCTGGATCTACATAACTAGAGTTTTTAATTGCTTTCATCAACATCAGATCATAAAAAATATCTTCCATCATTTCGGGAGTAATTTTCTCCGCTGGTGGCTCAACTGGCGTGCTGCCGTCACAAGCTAAGCAGCAAATAATCAAGAAAAGGTGAATGTAGTTTCTCATGATTTATCTAGTAAAAGTTAAACGTTTTGCAGCCTTGTGCTCTATAATCGATCCTTTGTCGTAGGCACAAGAACCGTTGACCCAAGTAGATTCTATTTTTGCATGAAACGTTTCTCCTTCGAAGGGAGACCATTGGCAGTGATACAACAAGGATTCTGGTGTAACCGTTGTTGTTTCATTTAAATCCAATAAAACCAAATCAGCAAAATACCCTGTTCTAATATAACCTCTTTTTTCTATATCAAATAAAATAGCCGGATTGTGACAGGATTTTTGGACGAGTTTTTCTAAAGAAATTTTACCTCTTTTAGCTGCAGTGAGCAAAGCCAAAAGCGCATGCTGTACTAAAGGTCCACCCGATGGAGCAGATGCGTATTTATTGTTTTTTTCTTCTAGCGTATGGGGTGCATGATCGGTAGCTAAAACGTCAATTCGATCGTCATTCAAAGCTGCCCAAAGCGCATCTTGATCTTCTTGGTGTTTTACAGCAGGATTCCATTTTATTCGAGTCCCATGCGTTTTATAATCTTCGGATGAAAACCAAAGGTGGTGTACACAAACCTCAGCCGTTATCTTCTTCTCGCTTAGCGGAATATCATTTCTAAACAACTCTGTTTCAATAGCTGTAGACAAGTGAAATATATGTAAACGTGCACCCGTTTCTTTGGCTAGGGATACCGCTCTTGAAGAAGATAAATAACAAGCTTCATGGCTTCTTATGTCTGGATGTGCTTCTATTGGAATATCTTCTCCATACTTTTCTTGGTGAGCAGCAAAATTAGCTTTAACCGTTGGCTCATCTTCACAATGTACAGAAATAAGAAGATCCGTATTGGAGAAGATTTCTCTTAAAACCGCTTGATCGTCGACCAACATATTTCCAGTAGAAGACCCTAAGAACAACTTCAATCCAGCAACTTTTGTTTTGTCTAACTTTCGGATTTCGGCTATATTATCGTTGGTTCCCCCAAACATAAAAGAATAATTGGCAAGGGAAGTTTCCCCAGCACGCTTAAACTTATTTTCAAGGGCTTCTATATCGGTTGTTTGTGGGTTGGTGTTGGGCATTTCAATAAAGGAAGTAATCCCTCCAGCAACCGCAGCACGCGACTCAGAAGCTATCGTTGCTTTATGGGTTAGGCCCGGCTCTCTAAAATGCACCTGATCATCGATCAAACCCGGAATAAGGTGCTTACCAGTAGCGTCGATTATTTGATCCGCTTTATAATCGAGATTAACACCAATTGCTTGAATGAATTGATCTACAATAAAAACATCTTGTACCTTTCGAGAACCTTCATTGATTAAGGTTGCGTTTTTTATTAAAATTGTGCTCATTGTTTACGCTTAAATAGTGATTGTATACGGAGAAAAACGACACCATAAATGGCTTCCCAAATTATGGAACCATTCATTTTGGATTGTCCTTTAACCCTATTTAAAAAAATAATAGAGTATTCTTTCAGCTTGAATCCTTTCTTCCATGCCTTATATTTTAATTCGATTTGAAAAGCATAACCGACAAACTTAACAGCATCCAAATCTATCGCTCGTAAAACCGCTGCCTTATATCCAACAAAACCAGCCGTAGCATCTTTGACTGGCAGATTGGTAAAAAACTTGACGTAGTACGAAGCCGCCAAAGAAAGTAGAATCCTGCCCAGGGGCCAATTTACTACATTAATCCCGTCTACATAACGAGAGCCTATAACGACATCCACACCATCTAGAAGTTCAAGTTCCATTTTTGGTACGTCCTGTGGATTGTGCGAAAAATCCGCGTCCATCTCAAAAATAAATTGGTAATCAGCTGCCAAAGCCCAGCGAAAAGCGTGCAAATATGCCCGGCCTAAGCCCTCTTTTTGAGGTCGTGTTTCTAAAAAAAGTCTGTTGGGAAACTGCTTAAAAAGATTTGCAACCAAAGTACCTGTTCCGTCGGGTGAAGAATCGTCTACTACTAGAACGTGATAATCTTTATTAATCGACAGTAGTTCACAGATAATAGCTTCTATATTATCTGCCTCATTATAGGTCGGAATTACGATGAGTGTATTTTTCATTTGAAAGGTTAAAAGTAGTAAATTAAAGGGGATCGACTCCAAAATTTAAGAATCCATTTGTAATTGGATTCTTGATGAAAACTATTATTTTTAACCCATGGAAGATTGGATTTCAAGAACGGAACTGCAGCGCGATTGGATCAGTCTTGTTTTCTTATTCAATTTTATTCTTTTGGCAGTTCTAAGAAGTAAACACCCTAGACAATTCAAAACATTTATTCGCTTTATTGATCCAAAACTTTACTTTAAGGTTTATGGGAAAGATGATTCCTTGATACAAAGTTTTACCGTTCTTGGAACTGTTTTTTTACTCATCAATCTTTGCCTTGGGGTTTTTTATTGCCTTACTTTTTTTGAATTTGGTTCTAGCTCTTTTTCATTTTTCAGTACACTACTAATACATATTGTTGGGATGATTCTTGTCCGATTTGTGTTCCTAAAAACATGTTGCAAACTACTGGAAATAGAGGGGTTTTTAGAAATATTCATCTTTAAAACACTGAGTTATCAAATTCAGATTTCGATACTTTCATTCATTTTATTTCTTTTTTATGAATTCAGTTATCCAGCCCAAGAATTCTTACTCCTAATTATCATTGTAATTGCTGGACTTTATCTTTTATCACAATTGTCTTTGTATCGAGAATATTGGAGCCTGTTTAAATACAATTTATTGTATTTAATTCTATACCTTTGCACTTTCAAATTAGCTCCATGGATCCTACTTTACAGTACACTTAAGTAGAGCATTGACAAAAGCAACTTATGAAAGTAAAAACGATATTGGTTTCCCAGCCTGAACCTGCAAACGAGAACTCACCGTATACTCGCTTAAAAGATAAGCACAATCTTAAAATCGATTTCAGACCTTTTATACATGTAGAAGGTGTTGATGCCAAAAATGTGAGACGTCAAAAAATTGATTTTGCTGATTACTCTTGTGTTATCTTAACGAGCAGAAACTCTGTGGATCATTTCTTTAGATTAGCAGAAGAAATGCGTTTTAAAGTTTCTGATGCAACAAAATATTTTTGTCAATCAGAAGCCGTAGCTTTTTACCTACAGAAATATGTTGTGTATAGAAAGCGAAAAATCTATGTGGGTCAAAAAAGCTTGAATGACTTAGAGTCTGTTTTTAAGAAATTCAGTGAGGAGAAGTTCTTATTACCATCTTCAGACATCTTAAAACCCGCTACTCCAGACTTCCTTGATGGCTTGGGTATCGATTGGACACGCGCTCAATTGTACAAAACAGTTGTAAGCGACCTGTCTGACTTACGGGATGTTTCTTACGATGTACTGGTATTCTTTAGTCCTTCTGGAATTGAATCCCTACTGCACAATTTCCCTGATTTTGAACAGAACAATACCAAAATAGCCGTTTACGGAAACACTACTGTGCAAGCTGCAGATGAAGCTAAGCTACGAATAGACATCAAGGCTCCTTCTGACGAAACTCCTTCGATGACAATGGCAATTGAAAAGTATATTGCGGCAAATTCAAAGTAGCTTATTTCCTTAAAAAAGAAAGCATCAAGTACCCCCAAGCAGAAATCAATAAAAGTCCACCCACTGGTGTAATTGGTCCTAAGAATTTAACTGGCCAACCGTGTAGCTCTTTTGTTGCTAAAAGAAAGATGCTTCCGCTGAAAAGAAAAACCCCTGCTAGAATTAATTTTACGAAAGTTGATTTCACGTTTGAGTCTAGAACAGATAGGGTGTTGATTAGCAATATTGCAAAGCTGTGATAGATTAAATACCGAACCCCAACATCAAAACTACTCAGAGCATCTTGGCTTAAGCGGGATTTAAGGAAATGACTCCCTAAGGCTCCTAGACTGACTGCCAACATGAGTAATCCACTTGCTATTGCACTCGTTATACGTGTATGAAATTCCATCCTCTATTTTTTTGATAAAGATAGTCGCACAAAAGCTTTTTCCCTAATAGCATTATTTAAATTAACAAAAAATTAAAAATGAATTGATTTGTTCAATCAAAATGATAATTTTGATGAAAAAATTAAATGAAAATTACAAATCAGGAAGTGAAAGTTGATGGGATCGACAAGATTCTTTTGAATGGTTTAATACAAAATGCACGTGTTTCTATTGTCGAATTATCCAAAAAAGCAGGTATTTCGGGTGCAGCTGTTCACCAACGATTAAAAAAACTTGAAAACTCCTCTTTGATCAGCGGGTCTCAAATCAACATAAATCCAAAAATACTGGGATACAATACCCTAGCATTTATTGGTGTTTTTTTAGATAAAGCGGTCAGTAATCCAGAGGCTGTGGCTCAGCTTAAAAAAATTCCTGAGGTTACAGAATGTCACTATACTACGGGAAACTGGAGTATACTCATTAAAATTTTGTGTAAAGACAATGAACATTTGATGAACCTACTCAACACAAAAATTCAAACGATTAGTGGGGTATCGAGAACGGAAACCTTCATTTCATTAAACCAACAAATTAACAGGCAAATTGCGCTATAACTAGTCGCGACTATTACCCATTACTCGAAACAAGAGATACAAGAGGGTTGCCAAAGAAGCTAAAGCAGCCACTACGTAGGTTCGAGCAGCCCATTTGAGTGCATCGGTTGCACCTTCAAGTTCTTGCTGACTTACCATATTCTTTCGCTTCAACCAGGCCAGAGCTCGATTGCTGGCATCGTATTCAACTGGAAGGGTTATAAAACTAAACAAAGTACCAAGGCCGTAAAATCCAACTCCTATTAAAGCTATGGTTTTTCCAAAGGCGAGGGTTTGAGATGCGATCAATCCGCCAAAGATGATGTACATCGAAAAGTTAGAGGCAACACTTACCATAGGCACCAAAGTGGATCGCAACTGCAACCACTCATAACCTATTGCGTGCTGAACTGCATGACCGCATTCGTGAGCAGCTACCGCAGCTGCAGAAGCATTTCGCTGCAGATAAACTCCTTCACTGAGGTTTACTGTTTTGGTTCTCGGGTTATAGTGATCGGTCAACATCCCGGGTGTTGAAACAACTTTAACATCACGAATGCCGTGGTCAGACAACATTTGCTCTGCGATTTCTTTTCCAGTTAGGCCGTTTTTGAGGGTAATTTTAGAATAGTGCTTGAATTTCTTTTTAAGCGTATTCCCTACCCACCAACTAGCAACTGTAATTACAATAATTAAAAGAAGATAAGAACCCATAATATTTGATTTCTGATTTGGTTAAAATTTAATCTTTGTTTTTGTTTTTAAAAATAAGAACTAAAATCATGAGTTGCAAAAAACCCGTAACCGTATTTGCAATCATAATGGACATACTCTCAATTATATAACCGTAAACCCCCCATAGAAAAACTCCAAGAAGCATTACAAGGTACATTGATACAGAAATACCCATAGTAGATTTTGATTTCCAAACTTTAAGTACCTGTGGAACAAAGGCAGAGGTTGTTAAAATCGCTGCAATAAAACCAATAATTTCAACATCCATTAGCCTACAATATTAATTATTTTGCCCGGAACAACGATTACCTTTTTAGGAGTTCTTCCTTGTAATTGTTGTTGTGTGCGATCATCATTCATGATTATTTCTTCGATTTCTTTGGGTTTTAATTCCAAAGAAAGTTCAATCGTAAAACGCATTTTTCCATTAAACGAAACGGGGTAGTTCTTAGAAGACTCAATGAGATAACTAGGCTCATGAATTGGGAAGGCTACTCTACTAATACTAGAATCGTGACCTAATAGCTCCCATAATTCTTCAGCCGTGTGGGATGCAAATGGTGCCAGCAAAATCGCAAGAGGCTCCAATACTTCTCTTTCATTACACTTTTGAGCGGTCAATTCATTTACACAGATCATAAAAGAACTGATACAGGTGTTGAATGAAAAGTTTTCAATGTCTTCTGTCACCTTTTTAATGGTTTGATGTAAGCTTTTTAAAGACTCTTTAGATGCTTTTTTATCACTTACAGAAAAGGTTTCATTGGGGTGATACAACCTCCATAACTTTTTCAAAAAAGAATACACACCCGAAATACCTGCTGTGTTCCATGGTTTAGCTTGTTCTAAAGGTCCCAAGAACATCTCATACATCCGCAATGTGTCTGCGCCATATTGCTCACAAATTTGATCTGGGTTTACTACGTTGTATTTGGATTTAGACATTTTCTCTACCTCTCGCCCAACAACATAAACCCCGTCTTCTAAGACAAAAGTAGCCTCTTTGAATTGAGATTGCCAGTTTTTCAATCCTTCCGTATCCAATTCATCCGATGAATTGACCAGGCTGATATCTACTCGAATTGCCTCAACTTCAAATCCTTCGATACGGCTTTTGGTTATATACTCTTGAGTTCCCTTTTTACGATATACAAAGGCAGATGACCCAAGGATCATCCCTTGGTTGATTAATTTTTTAGCATATTCATCAACGGGAAGTAAATTCAAATCAAAAAGAAATTTTTGCCAAAAACGAGAATACAATAAATGCCCTGTAGCGTGCTCACTTCCGCCAAGGTATAGATCAACTTCCTGCCAATAGTCAACAGCTTCTTTACTTACAAAGGCTTCCGTGTTATCTGCATCCATATAGCGATTGAAATACCACGAACTTCCTGCCCAGCCCGGCATCGTATTCAGTTCTAAAGGGAAAACAGTAGTGTCGTTAATTTCGGTATTGGGGACAACTTTTTCGTTTGCTGCGTCCCAGGCCCAAATTGTTGCATTACCCAAGGGTGGCGCTCCTTCTGGAGTGGGTAAGTACTGCTCTACTTCGGGTAAAATTAAAGGCAGGTTTTCGGGTTTTAAGCAAACGGGAAAGCCTTCTTTATAATACACTGGAATGGGTTCTCCCCAATAGCGTTGTCTACTAAAAATAGCATCTCTCAGTCTATAATTTATTGTTCCCTCTCCAGAACCATCTTTTTCTAAACGTTCAATAACCGATGTCATTGCTTCTTTATAAGCCAAGCCATTTAGAAAGTCTGAATCGGTAATTTGTGTCTTTCCTTTTTCAGTAAATGCTTCTTTCGAAATATCGGCTCCTTCAAAAATATTACGGATTGGTATATTAAAATGTTTTGCGAAATCATAGTCTCGTTGGTCTCCACATGGGACTGCCATTACAGCACCTGTACCATATCCAGCAAGCACATAATCCCCAATCCAAATTGGGACCGGTTCTTGAGTAAGTGGATGAAGTGCAAAAGCTCCTGTAAACACCCCACTGATGGTTTTCACATCAGACATACGATCGCGTTCAGATCGTTGAGCACTTGCTTCAACATAGGCGGCAACTGCTTCTTTTTGCTCTGCTGTAGTAATCACTTCCACCAAATCGTGTTCTGGAGCCAAGGTCATAAAGGTCACTCCAAATAAAGTATCCGGTCGTGTTGTAAAAACCTCAATTGTTCCTTCGTGGTTTTGAATCTCAAAACGCACATTGGCGCCAATTGACTTTCCAATCCAGTTGCGTTGCATTTCCTTTAAAGAATCTGGCCATTCGATGGTATTTAGCCCTTGAAGTAAGCGCTCAGCATAAGCACCGATTCGCATACTCCATTGCTTCATTTTCTTTTTTGTTACTAGAAAACCTCCTCGCTCTGAGACACCATTGATAATCTCATCGTTAGCAAGAACAGTTCCAAGTTCGGGACACCAGTTTACTTCCGTCTCAGACAAATAAGCCAAACGATACATTAATAAAATCTCTTGCTGCTTATTTGCTGAAAAAGAAGACCAGTCGGTTGCAGTAAACGTTGTGCTATTTTCATCACAAACGGCATCCAGATCATGGTTTCCTTTTTGCTCAAAATGCGAGATTAAATCCTTAATCGGTTGTGCAGCATTGGCTTTTTTACAATAATACGAATCGAATAGTAACAGGAAAATCCATTGGGTCCATTTATAATAATCTGCCTGAGAGGTTCTAATTTCACGACTCCAATCGAAAGAAAAGCCCATGCGATCAAGTTGCTCGCGATAGCGGTTGATGTTGGTTTGTGTTGTTATATTGGGATGTTGACCTGTCTGAATTGCATACTGTTCAGCAGGTAAGCCAAAGGAATCATAGCCTTGTGGATTAATACATTAAACCCTTTGTGTCGTTTGTAGCGCGCATAAATATCACTAGCAATATAACCTAAGGGATGACCAACATGTAAACCTGCCCCAGAAGGGTAGGGAAACATATCCAAAACATAATATTTTGGAAGTGTGCTTTTGTTTTCGGCTTTAAACGTTTGATTTTTGGCCCAATAGTCCTGCCACTTTTTCTCGATTTCAAGGAAATTATACCCCACAGTAATTCAATTTATTAGATACACAAAAATAGGGCTAAAGCGGGAAAGGAAAAAGTTTATCGGCACCAAGAATACAAATTGATTTGTCTTTAGTATTTTTACAGTATCAATCCAATAGCTGTGCGAAAGAATTCACAAGACAACTACCAAAAGAGACGCTTGTTATCTGCCTACTTTTCAGTTGTAGTGAGCATCTCTCTTGTACTGTTTTTAGTGGGTTTACTGGGCCTTCTCTTGTTGAATTCAAAGAAAGTTGCAGATCACTTTAAAGAACAAATCGCATTCACCATTTACATCAACGATACGGCCAAGCCCATTGAGATTAAACAACTTCAAAAAAGTCTAGCCCTTCGACAAGAAACCAAAACAAGCCGTTTTGTATCCAAAGAAGAGGCTGCAGAAATTCATGCCAAAGAAATTGGAGAAGATTTTATGGAGTTCCTAGGCTACAATCCCTTGTTGAGTTCTATTGACGTATACTTCAATGCTGCCTTTGTGTCCCCTGCTTTTTTGAGTCAACTTCAGCAGGATTTTGAAAATAAAGCATACATCAGTGAAGTTCTTTACGACCAACCTCTGGTTGAAATATTGGATGAGAACATCAAAAAAATAACCGAATGGATTTTGATTTTGAGTGGCGTCTTTATTCTTGTAGCGATTTTACTCATCAACAGTTCTATTCGCCTCTCCATTTATTCCAAACGGATGATTATCAAAACCATGCAATTGGTAGGGGCTACTAAAAGTTTTATCCGCAGACCCTTTATCTGGAAACATTTACAACTGGGCATTTATGGTTCTATAATAGCTCTAGCTGCACTCGCTGGTGTGCTTTACGAACTCAATGAGCGTTTCCCTGAACTCAATTTAATAGCCAATCCTATTGAACCTGCTGTAATTTTCTCTAGTATTTTGGCCATGGGAATATTAATCACCGGCCTGAGTACATTTTTTGCCACCCAACGTTTCCTCAATCTAACAACCGATGCTGTTCAATAAATTGCCATGAAAAAAACTAAATCAACAAAAAAACAATTCATATTTGGTAAACGTAATTACCAATTTCTTTTTCTTTCTCTTGTAGTAATCAGCCTAGGGTTTTTGTTGATGGCTGGTGGCGGAAGTCCCGACCCCAATGTATTCAATCCAGAAATTTTTAGTTTTAGACGAATTCGATTAGCTCCAACTCTTGTTTTATTGGGCTTTGGAATTGCGGTTTACTCAATCTTGACTTCTCCAAAAAAATAACTCAATGGATATTCTTACAGCTATTTTGCTGGGCATCATTCAAGGGCTTACAGAGTTTTTACCGATATCTTCAAGCGGGCATTTAGAAATTGCCAAAACTATTTTGGGCGACAAGTCACTGCCCAAAGAAAGCTTGTTGATGACTCTTGTGCTTCACGGTGCAACAGCTTTGAGCACAATGGTTGTTTTTAGAAATGATATTAAAGAAATCCTACAAGGCTTGTTTCAATTCAAACAAAATGATGCTTTTTACTTTTCTGCAAAAGTCATACTCTCCATGATTCCTGCAGTATTAGTTGGTCTCTTTTTGGAAGATTTTATCACACAATTATTTCACCAAAACATACTTTTAGTCGGCGGTATGTTATGGGTTACGGCGGTTTTGCTATACTTTGCAAATCGTGCTCAAGTAACCGAAAAGGATTTGAATTTTAAAAATGCACTCGGTATTGGTATCATCCAAGCCATCGCCATCCTCCCCGGTATATCGAGAAGTGGAGCTACCATAGCTTTGGGTGTTATTCTTGGGATTGATAAAAGCAAGGCTGCCCGTTTTTCTTTCCTTATGGTAATTCCCTTGATTTTTGGAAGTATGGCAAAGAGTATCCTAGAAATAGATTCTCCAATATCCGAAATCAATTTACTAAGCCTCAGCGTTGGTTTTTTTGCAGCATTCCTAACGGGAATCCTAGCCTGTAAATGGATGATTGAGTGGGTGAAAAACTCAAAACTCTGGTACTTTAGTTTGTATTGTTTAATCGCAGGTGCTGTGGCCATGATCTATGGTGTCTTATGAATGCAATGAAAGAACAGTTTTTGAATGGTGAAATCATTCTTATAGACAAACCTTTAGGTTGGACTTCTTTTCAGGTCGTCAATAAAATACGCTGGCTGATTCGATCAACCTTTGGTATCAAAAAAATTAAAGTTGGACACGCTGGAACTTTAGACCCTTTGGCGTCTGGCCTTTTGATTTTATGCACTGGTAAAATGACCAAAAGCATTGAACAATTCATGGGTCAAGAAAAAGAATATACCGGCACCTTTACTTTGGGAGCTACTACTCCATCCTATGATCTTGAAACGGAAATTGACCACACTTTTCCTACCGATCATATTACCGAAGAACTACTTCAGACTACTTTAGATCAGTTCGTTGGAACCATTGACCAGTATCCGCCTGTTTTTTCTGCCCTAAAAAAAGACGGTAAACGTCTGTATGAATTTGCTCGCGAGGGTGTTGAAGTTGAAATTCCTACTCGAAAGGTTACTATTCACAGCTTTGAATTGACACAAAAAGCAATCTCTAAAGTTGATTTTAAAGTCATTTGCAGCAAAGGGACCTACATCCGATCCTTGGCCAATGACTATGGTAAAGCCTTAAATTCTGGGGCACACCTCAGTGCTTTGAGGAGAACTCGGATAGGGAAATTCAACATTGAACAGGCTGTAAGCATTGAAGATTTCGAGAAACAGTTAAAAAAATAAAGCGAAACCTGTAATATCAGAAAATCAGTCCCCTTAATTCTCTATATTTGTAACACTAAAAAAAACAAATGAACTTCAACCGCATATTACTTAAACTTAGTGGCGAAGCACTTATGGGCGATCGTACACATGGAATCGATCCAGAACGGATTAACGAATATGCTGAAGAAATAAAGCAGATATACGATCAGCAAATAGAAATTGCTATTGTAATTGGAGGTGGGAACATTTTTAGAGGTGTTTCGGGATCTAGCCAAGGAATCGATCGCGTTCAGGCAGATTATATGGGAATGCTCGCTACTGTAATCAACGGCCTTGCGCTGCAAAGTGCACTTGAAAATATTGGTGTCCCAACACGGTTACAAACTGCATTAAAAATTGAAGCCGTTGCAGAGCCCTACATCAAGAGAAAGGCCGTGCGTCATTTAGAAAAAAACCGTGTGGTAATCTTCAGTGCCGGTACCGGGAATCCCTTTTTTACAACAGATTCTGCAGCCGTACTTCGCGCAGTTGAAATCAACGCGGATGTAATTTTAAAAGGTACTCGTGTTGACGGTATCTATAACGAAGACCCAGAAAAAAATAAGGAAGCTGTGAAGTTTGACACCCTTTCTTTTGAAGATGTTCTTAAAAAGGGTTTGAAAATAATGGACACAACTGCTTTCACCCTAAGTCAAGAAAACAAATTGCCCATCATCGTATTTGATATGAATACTAAGGGGAACTTAGTCCGTGTTGTACGGGGAGAAAATATAGGAACCAAAGTAGATCTTTAAGTCACAAGCTTATGAACGAAGAATTACAATTTATCATTGACAGCGCACTCGAAAGTATGGGTAGTGCTATTGACCATTTAGAAACGGAATTGCTAAAAATCAGAGCTGGAAAAGCAAACCCTGTGATGCTTAGTAGCGTAATGGTTGATTATTATGGAACACCAACGCCTCTAAATCAAGTTGCAAATGTAAGCACACCCGATGCACGAACGCTCTCCATCCAGCCATGGGAAAAAGCGCTAGTTCCAGAAATAGAGAAAGCCATCATGAATACTAATTTAGGTTTCAATCCCATGAATAACGGGGAATCTGTAATCATTAATGTTCCACCTTTAACGGAAGAACGTCGGAAAGAGTTGGCTAAATTGGCAAAAGCCGAAACGGAAACTGCCAAAGTAAGTATTCGTAATGCTCGTAAAGAAGCTAACAACGAAATTAAAAAATCAGAGGTTTCTGAGGATGAACAAAAAAATTGTGAAATTGATGTTCAAAAACATACAGACCTTTACATCAAAAAGACGGATGAAATATATGTTCGCAAAGAAAAAGAGATTTTAACCGTCTGATCCTTTTGCTCTGATCAATCGCTGAGCGCCCACATTATGAAAAGAAAAGGAAATTGGAATTTTTGGGAGGGGGTAGCTCGTCTGATTCTCCGAAACCGTTTTACGTTACTCATCATACTTTTTGCAGCCACGGCCTTCTGGGTATCTCAGTGGAAATATATGCGCTTCACGTTTACCGAAGCCAACTTACTTCCTGATCAGCACGAAGAAAATATTCGCTATAATGAGTTTCTTGACCTTTTTGGAGAAGAAGGAAATGTAATGGTACTTGCTTTGCAAGATCCAAACTTATTTAGTCCCGGTCGATTAGATGCCTGGAATGAATTGAGTGCAAAACTCGCCTCTTATGATGAAATTGATTTTGTTCTTTCACTGGACAATTTGAATGTTTTATCCAAAAACAAGCAAAAAAATAAATTTGAAATGATTCCTTTTCAGGCTAAAAAACCTGAAACTGAAGCTGACTTTGCCCTACTCAAACAGCAACTTTTTAAAGAACTACCCTTTTTCGAAAATCTTTTATTCAACAAAGAAACACAAACAGTACGAACAGCGGTTTATATGAAAACCGAAATTGTAAACAGTGCTGCAAGAAAAAGGTTCATATACGACACTTTTATTCCTTTGATTGAAGCTTTTGAAGCGGAAAATCAAATTGATGTTCGCAGCTCGGGTATGCCCTACATCAGAACCCTCAATGCTCAAAATATAGTCGACGAAATTGGACTATTCGTTTTGGGAGCCATGGGAATAACCTCCTTGATTTTCTTTCTGTTCTTTCGGTCTTTACGAGCAACTTTAATCTCCATGATTATTGTCCTCTTTGGGGTAGTATGGGCTTTGGGGACTTTGGGATGGATGGGTTATGAAATCACTGTTTTGACTGCCTTGATCCCTCCTCTAATCATTGTTATTGGAATTCCAAACTGTATTTTCTTGATCAATAAATACCAACAAGAGGTTGCCAAACACGGAAATCAGGCCAAGTCCCTCCAACAAGTTATCGTAAAGATTGGTAATGCAACCCTGATGACCAACCTAACTACGGCGTCTGGCTTTGCGACTTTTATATTAACCGACAGCAAGCTCCTCAAAGAATTTGGAATCATTGCATCCATCAATGTGATTGGGATTTTTATACTATCCTTGCTTTTGATTCCGATCATCTATAGCTTTATGCCCTTGCCCAACAAGAAGCATTTAAATCATTTAAAAAACAAGTCGATTGACCGTTTTGTTGGGTGGATGGATGGTATTGTTCGCCACCGCAGAATCAATACCTACATCATTTCACTTGTCCTATTGGTTGCAAGCATCATTGGGATTTATCAAATTCGAATCTCGGGAAGCATCTTAGAAGACATGCCTCAGAAAAAAGAGTTTTTCAAAGATATTTTATTCTTCGATCAAGAGTTTAATGGGATTGTACCCTTAGAAATCCTCATTGATACTAAGCGAAAAAACGGCGTTGTAAAACTCCCAACCCTAAAGCGTATGGATGCTCTAGGAAAAAGTATTGCTGCTATTCCAGAACTATCTCCTCCGCTCTCTGTTGTTAATGCAATGAAATACGCAAAACAGGCTTACTACAATGGAAATCCAAACTATTACAAGCTGCCTACAGCTCAAGAAAATAATTTCATCCTTTCCTATTTTGATCGGGATAACAGAGGTGACGATCTGATGAAGAACTACGTCGATTCTACAGGTCAATACGCGCGTTTGACCACCTTTATGAAAGATATACGAACTGAGCGTATGGAAGAGATTAAGGCCGATTTAGAAAAAGAAATTAAAAAGATTTTTCCGGAAGACCGATTTGATGTTCAGCTCACCGGAAAGTCCCTTATTTTTCTCAAAGGCACCAAATACCTAATCAAAAATCTTATTCTGTCGCTTTCTTTAGCCATTTTACTGATCGCTCTTTTTATGGCCTTTTTGTTTCGTTCCTTTAAAATGATCATCATCTCGCTGATCCCAAACCTCCTTCCTTTATTGGTAACTGCAGGAATGATGGGCTATTTGGGCATACCCATAAAGCCTTCCACAATCTTAGTTTTTAGTGTTGCCTTTGGAATTTCGGTTGACGATACCATTCATTTTTTAGCGAAATACAGACAAGAGCTGATCGATTCCAAATGGAAAATTCAACGTTCTGTATATGCTGCACTTCGAGAAACTGGCGTAAGTATGTTTTACACTTCTATTGTTTTATTCTTTGGTTTTTCTGTTTTTATGATTTCAGAATTTGGCGGGACCGTAGCCTTGGGCGGATTGGTTTCTGCTACACTTTTATTTGCAATGCTTGCGAATTTAATACTACTCCCCTCCCTTCTTATTTCACTGGAACGGACCGTTTCAAATGAAGATGTAATGAAAGAACCTACACTACAGATTTTAGAGCGAAAAGAAACAAAGGAAGTCTAAGAAGAATAAACTAAAATTTAGATAATCTGCTATCTTTGCAGCGAAAGAACAAGACCATTATGAAGATTAAGTCCTTATTGAAATTACCGGCTACTGGCCAAGAAGTTAGTGTTAGGGGTTGGGTGCGAACTTTTAGAGCCAATCGATTTATAGCATTAAATGACGGGTCAACTTTAGGGAATCTACAGTGTGTTGTGGATTTTGAATCCATGGACGAAGATGTTCTGAAAAAAATAAATACGGGTGCTGCAGTAAAAATTACTGGAAACTTTGTGGAGAGTCAAGGAAAAGGTCAGTCTGCAGAAATTCAAGCAACCGATGTTTTTATTTATGGAGAAGCCGATCCAGAAAGCTACCCCATTCAGCCCAAAAAACACAGCTTGGAGTTCCTTAGAGAAAAGGCACATCTCCGTGTTAGAACAGCAACATTTAGTGCTGTAATGCGAGTTCGGTCTGCACTTGCCTTTGGGGTGCATCAATTTTTTAGACAAGAAGGATTTCAATATGTCCATACCCCTATCGTAACTGGGAGTGATGCGGAAGGAGCTGGAGAAATGTTTCGGGTGAGCGCTTTAGATCCTAAAAATCCACCCCTCAAGGAAGATGGTTCTGTTGATTTCAATCAAGATTTTTTTGGTAAAGAAACACACCTTACCGTATCGGGGCAATTAGAAGCCGAAACCTACGCAATGGGCTTGGGCGAAGTATATACGTTTGGTCCAACTTTTAGAGCTGAAAACTCGAATACTACCCGTCATTTAGCCGAATTTTGGATGATCGAACCTGAGATGGCATTTTTTGATTTGGATGATAATATGGATTTAGCAGAGAAATTCATCAAAAATGTGTTGGCTTATGTACTCAAAGAATGTGAAGAAGATCTCACTTTTTTAGATGATCGCCTTACCCAAGAAGACAAATCAAAACCTCAAGCAGAACGCTCTGCTATGGGCTTATTAGAAAAAATAAGGTTTGTAGTTGAAAATGAATTTAAGCGGGTAAGCTATACCGAAGCGATTGACATTTTACGGAACAGCAAACCCAACAAAAAGAAGAAATTTAAATACCATATTGACGAATGGGGTGCTGATTTACAAAGTGAGCATGAACGTTTTTTAGTTGAAAAGCATTTCAACTGCCCCGTTATACTGTACGACTACCCCGCGACAATCAAAGCGTTTTATATGCGGATGAATGAAGATCAAAAAACAGTTCGAGCGATGGACATTCTCTTTCCTGGAATAGGAGAAATTGTAGGTGGTTCTCAGCGTGAAGAACGCTTGGATGTGCTTCAAGACCGAATCAAAGCGATGGGAATTGACGAAGAAGAGTTGTGGTGGTACCTAGAACTGAGACTTTTTGGAAGTGCTCCCCACAGTGGCTTTGGTCTTGGATTTGAACGCTTGGTTTTGTTTGCTACCGGAATGAGTAATATTCGAGATGTAATTCCTTTTCCAAGAACACCACAGAATGCTGCTTTCTAAAGTCTTTACTTTTTCATACTTTTAGGGAAAGTCCCAACTTATTATGCTGAAACAACAATTTCAATTAAAGCTTTCACAAAAATTATCTCCTCAACAAATACAGTTGATGAAGATGATTCAACTGACTACTTTAGATTTTGAACAACGCCTTCTAAATGAAATTGAAGAAAACCCAGCTCTAGAAGACGGGAAAGAAGAAATCAACGAGCACCTCGAAGACTATCAAGATGATTATGAGGATCATGAAACCATCGACACTCAAGACATCGATATCGATGCCTATTTGAGTGATGATGAAACCCCTTCATATCAACTCCATGCTAATAACTACAGCAGTGATGATGAAGAAAAAACAGTACCTATAACAGGTGGAATTGGTTTTCATCAACACTTGAAAAGTCAACTCAGTTCGCTTATCCTAACGGAGGAAGAAGAACGAATTGCTGAATTCTTAATCGGTAGCATTGATGATAGCGGCTACCTCAGAAGATCATTATTAGACATCTTAGATGACTTGGCTTTTACACAGAGCATCATGGCCTCTGAAGAACAGTTGGAACTTGTCTTGGAGAAAATACATTCACTAGATCCAGCCGGTGTAGGTGCGAGAACCTTACAGGAGTGTCTCTCTATTCAACTGAGTAGAAAACAGCTTTCCATACCCCAAATTATGGCTTCGAAAATAATAGACGAGGCTTTCGACTTATTTTCAAAAAAACACTTCCTAAAACTTCAAGAAAAATTTGATGTAGATGAAGAGTTACTCAAACAAGGACTTAAGGAAATTGAACGATTAAATCCCAAGCCTGGAGGTGCCTTATCCGGTACTTTTCAGAATACCCATATCGTGCCCGATTTTATCTTAACAATAGAGAACGGTGTTCTCAACGTTGTATTGAATCGAAGGAATGCTCCTGAACTGCATATCTCTTCTTCTTACAAAGAGATGATGCAAGGGTATAAAGCGGCACCCACAAAGAATAAAGGTCAAAAAGATGCGATCCAGTTCATCAAACAAAAGCTCGACGCAGCCCAGTGGTTTATCGATGCAGTAGCCCAACGCTACCAAACCTTGTACCAGACGATTAATGCTATTGTAAAACATCAGGAAGATTATTTCCTTTCTGGGGATGAGTTACAATTGAAACCGATGATCCTAAAAGATATTGCCGAAATTATTCAAATGGATATTTCTACGGTATCACGAGTAGCAAACAGTAAGTATATTGAAACGCCCTACGGAACGAAACTTTTAAAAAGTTTTTTCTCCGAATCGCTGACCAATGAAGAAGGGGAAGAAGTTTCAACTTTAGAAATAAAAAAAATCCTTCGGACACTTATTGAAGAAGAAGACAAACGAAAACCACTAGCAGATTTGGCTTTGTCTGAAGGCTTATTGAAGGCTGGGTATCGAGTTGCACGGAGAACCGTTGCTAAGTACAGAGAGCAAATGGATTTTCCTGTAGCACGTTTACGCAAAGAATTATAAGACGTAAAAGATCAAACCTACTTTGATGGAATTGAGTTCCAGAGGAACTCCCCGATCGGTTTGTGTTCCTTTTTTAAAAAATGGAGACAGCGAATATTCGATGTAGATATTCCACGTATTGTAGCCCGCCGATAATTTTAGGGCGTGTGCAAATGGGTTGACCTCCGTTAAACGTGTTGAATTGCCCGTAAAAGGTTTGGTTTTTGAAAAGAAATTGTATCGAAATACATATCCGGTATAAATTCTCCAAAATGAATAGGTGGATGCGGTAGAAGTGCGCCAGCGGTATTCAATGGGCACTTCTAAAAAATGCGTTATCAACCTATTTTTGGAAGCGAGTAAGGTGTTTTCAATTAAATTTAATTGATCGGGTGATCCGGTTTCTTTGATTGAGGTAAGGTTAGAACCATAATTACTTATTCCGTATCCTAAGCCAATACCTAAAGCCCGATTGGAATCTTGGTTCAGAGGAAAATCTCTTATAAAGCCGAGATTAAAAGCATGCGATATACCGTTGAAACGAAAACCTTCGATCGACTCGTTTGCAAATAAAAACGATAGGCTAGCATACCATTGGTCTTCTTTATATGTAGTGCGCTTTGTTGGCAAGCTATCTTGAGCTATAATCGAAAAACTGGCTAAAAAAAAGAATACTGCAATACAATACTTCATTTGGTAAAGGTAGCAGAAGTTATCGCAAAAAAAAAGGGTGTTTCAATGAAACACCCTTTAATGTAGCTTATTAAGGTAGGCTAGTTTTTAGTGTTCTGAGTATAATCACCTAAACGAGTAGTGTAATTAATTTTCAAAGCATTAACCTGTCTCAATTCTTGTTTGATATCGGATATCAATCCCATATTGGTGTCTCCGTCAACTTTCAAAGCAGTAGTAAGAACGTTTTGTAGTTCTTGACGCTTCGATGCGCGTTCGGCCAATACAAAAGCTCCAACATCTTCAACTGTTGCGAACTTATCGTTCAATTGAATTCGAGCTTGACTCCCGTATTTATCTGCATATCGGCTTGATGGTTTCCCAGCATAGATATACATAACACGATCTTTCTTATCTAATTTTTGAACTTGGTCTGCTGCTGGTAAGGTGTTTTGTACCATTAAAGTACTATCACGCATTACGGTTGCAACCATGAAGAAAAACAACAACATAAAAACAATATCGGGTAAAGATGCTGTTGAAATAGCAGGAGTTCCTCCGTCTTGTTTCTTTTTAAATTTAGCCATGTTTCTGTGTTTTAATTATTCTTACTCGGTTCTGCTTCAGACAACTTCTGAGGATACATTGCCTTAACTTCATCTAGTTTTGGCTTTAACTTTTTTCTTTCATTTTCAAAACGAGGATCAGCATAACGCTTGTTCGCTTCTACAAAAGTTAATCCTAAAAGTGGATTGAGTCTCACAAATTCGCGATCTCTCAAATCGTTATAGGCTGCAACCAATTCGTTTTGTACAGCGATATATACTTTATAAGAAGTTTCTCGGTTGTTTTTCAAAGAAATAATTGCCTTTTCTGGATTATCGGATGAACTTGAATCTTTGGCTCCTTGACAATAGTCACAAGCCTCATCACCAGTACCACCACCATTATCTAGAAATTCAATTGCCGCTTGACGTATGTTAGCGATATCCATAGGCTCTTCTTCTACTAGAAATTGGTTGTTTTTATTTACAACCACAGTGAAGATATTTCGCTCTTTAATGATGGGTGGATCTACCACTTCATCAGTTGGAGGGAGCTTTCTGTTGATTCCTGAATCGGTTTCAATGGTCGTCGTAACGAGAAAGAAAATCAAAAGTAAGAATGCAATATCCGCCATCGATCCGGCATTTACCTCCGGTGCTGCTCTTTTTGCCATAATTCTTAGTTTATTTGATTAATTTCTTTACACTAGCGAAAAGCATAGATCCAATTGCAATAACTGCAAGGAAATAAAACATTCTGATTCCTGTACCTACTAAACGAGACCCCGTAGCTGATAAAACTTCTCCGTCTTTCATTGGAGTTTCAACACCTTCAGAAGTACCATAAGCAACTCCTAAAACTACTAAAAGACCCACAATAGAAAACACAGCTTTTTTCAACTTTTCTTTGTCTGAAAAAAGACCCAGAAGAGAGAATATTAAAGTAGCTATTACAGCAATTCCCAAGATAACTTGCGCGAGTGAAATTAAAGGACTAACCGTACTATAGTCTCCCATAGCTGCAGCGGCCTTTACTTCTTCGTCACCAGATCCAATAACCATGAAAAGGAATACAATTCCCAACACACCTAGAATACCTGTAACAATTTTTACTATTTTATGAAAATTCATAATTACAAATTTTAAAGGGTGTATACTATTTTTTATGCGCAACAAGGATATCAACCAAGGTGATTGACGCGTCTTCCATGTCGTTTACGATACTATCAATTTTAGCAACGATATAGTTATAAAAAATTTGAAGGATAATTGCAACAACAAGACCAAATACCGTTGTTAAAAGTGCAACTTTAATACCTCCAGCTACAAGTGAAGGCTGCATATCTCCTGCCGCTTCAATTTTATCAAAGGCCTGAATCATCCCGATTACAGTTCCCATGAACCCAAGCATTGGAGCAAGAGCGATGAATAAAGAAATCCAAGAAACGTTTTTCTCTAATTGACCCATTTGAACGCCTCCATAAGCTACAACAGCTTTTTCTGCACTCTCTACACCTTCATCAACACGATCAAGACCTTGGTAAAAGATTGAAGCTACAGGACCTTTAGTATCTCTACAAAGATCTTTTGCCGCATCGACTCCGCCGTTAGCGAGAGCTTCTTCAACACCATCAGTTAATTTTTTTGTGTTCGTAGTTGCTAGGTTTAAGAAAATAATTCTTTCGATAGCAATTGCAAGACCTAAGATCAAACAAATTAAAACGATTCCCATAAAACCTGGTCCTCCTTCAATAAAACGTGTTTTAAGTTCTTGAGTAAAAGAAGCAGATTCACCTGAGGCTTCATCATCTTCTTGAACGATTGTCGATACTGCTAAATTATCAGCAGTGATAAGATTGATTGTATTTGCATTTGCGGAAAAACCGGTCATTAAAATGCTGGCTACAAGGGCAACGAATAATTTTCTCATTTGATAAATTTTTGTTCTTGTTAAATAAAGGTTTAAAGATAAAAAAAAATACTGTTTAACCTAATTTTTTTGCAGAGAGGAAGGGATTCGAACCCTCGATACGCTTTTGGCGTATACACGCTTTCCAAGCGTGCGCCTTCGACCACTCGGCCACCTCTCTAAAAATTAAATTTAGGTTTTCGAAATAACAAAAAAAATACTTCTCTTAAAAATTTAAACCCCACTAAATCATTTTATTTTGAATATTCCCAATGCATTCTTCGAAGTTTCTTCTGCAATTGTAGCGATGGGCAGTCCATATACTGCAGCTACTCTAGCTGCAACCTCTTGTATATAAGAACTTTCGTTCCTTTTTCCTCGATAAGGAGTAGGGGCTAAATAAGGTGCGTCGGTTTCGAGCACAATTTCACTCAGAGGAATCTGATTTAAAAATTGATCCAGTTTTCCGTTCTTAAAAGTGACCACTCCTCCGATTCCTAACTTCAAATTATATGTCAAAACACGTTTTGCCTGTTCTAATGTGCCCGTAAAGCAGTGAAAAATTCCACTTAAATCGTCTGGATTATGTCCATCAAGGACCTCAAAAACCGCATCAAAAGCATCACGACAATGAATTACAAAAGGAAGTTTATACTTTTTTGCCCACTGAATTTGTAAATCAAAAGCCTCTTGTTGTTCCTTAATAAAGGTCTTATCCCAATATAAATCGATTCCTATTTCGCCAATCGCACAAAAAGTTCGCTGTTCCAACAATGAAGAAACATGATCTAGTTCTTCTTTGTAGTTCTCTTTTATATGGGTCGGATGTACACCCGTCATCAAATGCATTTGATTTGGATATTGTTTTTCGAGAGACAGCATCCGATCGGTATAGGTCGAATCAATAGCTGGAATAAAAAAATCAGTAATCCCAGTGGCAAGAGCTCTTTGAATCATTAGATCACGATCTTCGTCAAAAGCTTCTGCGTATAGGTGGGTGTGGGTATCTATTAATTGCATGCGGCTAAAATAGACATTTCGTTATAGAAGGGCAGAAAACACAGATCAAAAATATTGGAATGCTATTCTGTATCTTTGAAAAAAAAAGAGTGCTGAAAAATATTTTAGAACCCAAAGGATACACTTCAATTCGTTTAAAGAAAACAAAAAGTCAACATTTAGTGGCTCAGTTGGAGGTAAACGCTGTTGAAGGCTTGTTTTTAATTGATACGGGTGCTTCTAATAGCTGCATAAGAGCCGATAAGGAAGTTTATTTTGAACTTATTGGGAAAGACAAGACCTTAGAATTGAGTGGGGCGGGGAGTGAAAAATTAGAAGCTAAACCGACAACAAAAAGCAACATCAGCTATGGTACTGTCTTCTTAACTAAGTTAACATTCTTTTTACTGGATATGGATTCAATCAACAACTCACTGTCCGAACAAGGGAGTGAAGTAATCGATGGGATTATAGGCGCTGATTTTCTTAAAAAAACTAACGCCTTAATCGATTATAAAAGCAAGAAACTCTTTCTAAAGCTCTAGAGCTTTCTTAGGGTCGTTGTCCATCAATAATGCAATTGGATCTTCCAATGCTTCTTTAATAGCTACAAGAAAGCCGACGGACTCCTTCCCATCAATAATACGGTGATCGTAAGACAAAGCCAAATACATCATCGGATGAATTTCAACTTTTCCGTTTACAGCGATTGGACGTTCAATAATATTGTGCATCCCTAAAATACCCGATTGTGGTGGATTGATAATGGGTGTTGACAGCATAGAACCGAATACACCTCCGTTGGAGATGGTAAAAGTTCCACCGGTCATTTCGTCCACTGTGATTTTACCATCGCGGGCACGAATAGCCAATCTTTTAATTTCTGTTTCAACACCTCTAAAAGACAAGGTTTCTGCGCTTCTAACAACAGGAACCATAAGCCCTTTTGGCCCTGAAACTGCTACACTGATATCGCAGTAATCGTATTCAATTTGATAATCGCCGTCGATCATCGAATTGACATCAGGATATAATTCCAAAGCACGAACTACGGCTCGGGTGAAAAAGCTCATAAAGCCTAATCCAACATTGTGCTTGGCTTTAAACGTTTCTTTAAATTCATTTCGCAGGGCAAAAATGGGGGACATATTAACTTCGTTGAACGTAGTCAACATAGCCGTTTCATTTTTGGCACTTACGAGGCGTTGTGCGACTTTACGTCTCAGCATCGATAGTTTTTTGCGGCTATCGTCACGGGAACCGTGAGTTGGAGGAGTTCCCATTGAAGGCACTGCATCAACAGCATCTTGTTTGGTGATTCGACCATCTCTCCCAGTGCCAGAAACGGCATTGGCATCGATTCCTTTTTCATTTAATATTTTCTTTGCCGCTGGGGAAGCAGAACCCGAAGCGTAAGTCGCTTGTGCTGCAACCTCTTTTTCGACAACAGCTGGTGCTTCTTTCTTAGCAGGAGCTTCCGCAGGGAGAGCATCACCACTTGGTTTACCTTCTGTATCAATTAGGCAAACGACTTGGCCAACAGCAACTGCGTCGCCTTCTTCTGCTTTGAACGTAATTGTTCCACTTTCTTCGGCAGGAAGTTCTAAGGTTGCTTTGTCAGAATCTACTTCGGCAATGGGTTGGTCTTTTTCGACATAATCTCCTTCGGCAACAAGCCATTGAGCAATTTCAACTTCGGTAATTGATTCTCCTGGTGAAGGAACTTTCATTTCTAAAATCATAGGAATGGGTTTTAACAGGTCGTGTTATTTATTTATTTTTTCTAATAAAATTATTCTTGGTGGCATCAAAAACATAGTCAATGACTTCGCCGTGTCTTTTCTTGAATCGCGTTGCGCTTCCTGCAGCTGGAGCTGCATAAAAACGCCTGGACACTGGTCGGAAATGAGCTGCTTCTGGTAAGTGAAGGAGTAAGTGTGACCATACACCCATATTACGAGGTTCTTCTTGGGCCCATACCACATCTTTAACGTCCTTATATTGTTCTAATACGTCTCGCATTTCATCAATCGGTAAAGGGAATAATTGTTCTACACGAACGATAGCGACATCGTGTCGTTTCTTTTCTTTGCGAGCTTCAACCAGATCGTAATAAAATTTACCCGTACAGAACACTAGGGTTTTCGTTTTTTTGGGAACTACATCAGCATCTTCTATTAGCGTATGGAATTTGCCATTTGTAAATTCTTCTTTAGAAGAAACTACATCCTGATGACGCAGTAAACTCTTCGGTGTAAAAATAACCAACGGTTTTCGGTAATTGGTTTTCATCTGTCGACGAAGAATATGGAATAAGTTTGCGGGAGTAGAACAATTTGCTATGAACATATTGTCCTTTGCACAAAGCTGCAAATAACGCTCAATTCGAGCGGAAGAATGTTCTGCTCCTTGTCCTTCGTATCCATGCGGAAGTAATAAGACAATTCCATTTTGAGTTTTCCACTTATCTTCTCCCGAAGCAATGTATTGGTCAATTACAATTTGTGCTCCGTTACTAAAGTCTCCAAACTGCGCTTCCCAAATGGTCAATGCATTGGGACTAGCCATTGCAAAACCATAGTCAAAGCCCAAAACTGCATACTCGGATAAAAGGGAGTTATAAATACTAAACTTTCCTTGATTTTCAGGACTGATTGTATTCAGCAATACAATCTCTTCTTCAGACTCCTCTGCTTTTAAAAGTGCATGACGGTGCGAAAACGTACCACGCTCCACATCTTGACCTGAAACACGAACATCAAAGCCTTCTTTTAGTAAGGTTCCATAAGCTAGGAGTTCTCCCATTGCCCAGTCCATAGCGTCCGATTCGAAATACATCCGTCTTCGGTCGCCAATTAATTTTTCTATTTTACGAAGGAATTTTTTGTCTGCTGGCAAGGTGGTAATTGTTGTAGCAACTTCAGTAAGCATCTTTTCATTGACCCTGGTGTCTACGGCTTTCTTCATTTCATTTGCCTTCGCCAAAGAAAGTCCTTCCCACTCATCAGCCATAAAAGGTGTGATGATTGTTTTTTCTTCTTTTCGAGAATCTTTAAGATCGACCTCTAAAGAATTTTTATACTCTTGTTCCAACTGCTTTACATCTGCAGCAGTTACAATATTTTGAGCAATCAATTGATCGGCATAAATATCTCTTGGATTTTTATGTTTTGCAATTTTCTTATATAACTTAGGCTGGGTAAAGCGCGGTTCATCGCCTTCGTTGTGTCCATACTTACGATATCCCAATAGATCGATGAATACATCTCTACCGAATTTCATTCGATAATCTAAAGCAAAAAGAGTTGCGTGAACAACGGCTTCTGCATCATCGGAATTTACATGGAGTACGGGAGACAAGGTTACTTTTGCTACATCGGTACAATAAGTACTGGATCGAGCGTCGAGATAATTGGTTGTAAATCCAATTTGATTATTAACAACAATATGAATTGTTCCTCCTGTCCCGTAACCCTTAAGGCCTGCCATCTGAACAATTTCATAAGGCAATCCTTGTCCTGCAATTGCTGCATCTCCATGCACAATTATAGGAAGTACTTTATGGGTGTCTCCGTCAAAACTACTTTCTAGTTTCGCTCGAGCAATTCCTTGAACCACTGCACCAACCGTTTCAAGATGCGAAGGGTTGGGAGCAATATTCATGTTTATTTTTTTACCGTTATCGGTAGTGCGTTTTGAAGTCCAACCTAAATGGTATTTTACATCTCCGTCAAAAACAGTTTCTTCATAATCTTTTCCGTCAAATTCGCTGAAAATATCTTTTCCTGATTTTCCGAAAATATTGGTCAAGGTATTCAAACGGCCACGATGTGCCATTCCCATTACAAACTCTTCTACACCATGATTGGCTGCGGCTTCGACCACAGCGTCTAGAGCTGGAATCAAAGACTCTCCACCTTCTAGAGAAAATCGTTTTTGACCTACGTATTTGGTATGTAAAAAAGTCTCAAAGCTTACTGCTTGATTCAATTTCTTTAGAATATGCTTTTTCTCATCTTGAGAAAAATTGGGGAGATTATCGTTTATATGAAGTCGTTTTTGGATCCAATCCAGTTTTTCAGGATTACGGATATACATATATTCAATTCCAATAGAATGGCAGTATACACGTTCTAAATGTTCAATAATAACCGTGAGCGTATTGGGGCCTATTCCCATAATATCACCTGCATTGAATACCAGATTACGGTCTGCCTGAGACAAGCCGAAATTTTCTAAGGCCAAATTGGGTTGGTAGGTTCTGCGGTCACGTACAGGGTTCGTTTTGGTAAACAAATGCCCTCGCTTTCTATACGCATCGATAAGCTGTACTACTCGAAACTCTTTTTGTAGGTGTTCGGGTACTTCAGTTACCGATTCAGTACTGTCGTTGTTTTGGCTGTTTTCAATTCCAAAGTCAAAACCTTGGAAAAAAGCTCTCCAGCTGGGTTCAACGCTATCAGGTTGTTGAAGATATTGGTCATACATCTGAGCAAAATAGCCTGTATGAGCTGCATTTAAAAAAGAATACTTGTCCATTATATGGATGCTTGTCTAAAAATTCATGTACGAAATTACAACTTTTAGCCTAAGCCTGCTATGTCTTTGAACGAAAAAAAAGCTGGTTTTAACACAATTACACTCCATTTTATGGCATTTATAGTTTTTATTGTAAAAAACGAGTTTATTCTGGAAAACAACTTCTTAAGAATCTGTTTCAAAAAAGAAAAATATCTTTCCTAAAAATCGAAGAACACATTTCATAATTGGTTACTTTAGACAGCATGTTTGCACTCGTCGATTGTAATAATTTTTATGCCTCCTGTGAGCGTGTCTTTCAACCGCAATGGGAAGGAAAGCCTGTTGTTATTTTATCCAATAATGACGGTTGTGTTATTGCGAGAAGTAACGAAGCAAAAGCTTTGGGCATCCCTATGGGAGCGCCAGCCTTTAAATACAAAGAGGTTTTTGCAAAACAAAAAATTAAAGTATTTTCTTCAAACTATCCGCTTTATGGCGACATGAGCAGTCGCGTTATGCAAATTCTGGAAAATTACACGCCCAATTCTGAGATTTACAGCATTGACGAAGCCTTCCTAAAATTCGATGGTTTTGATTATTTTGACCTAGAAAGCACAGGGCTGAAAATGAAAAAGCAGGTGCGTCAGTGGACGGGAATTCCTGTTTCTGTCGGTTTTGCCCCTACTAAGGCGTTGGCGAAAATTGCTAATAAAATTGCTAAAAAATTCGACTCACGAACGCAAGGGGTTTATATCATTGACAGTTGTGAAAAACGAGTAAAAGCCTTGAAATGGACCGCCGTAAAAGATGTTTGGGGCATAGGCAGGCAGCACAGCAAAAGACTAGAAGCGCAAGGAATCCGAACGGCATATGACTTTGCGAACCTTCCTGATTCATGGATTAAAAAACACATGAGTGTATTGGAACTCCGCCTAAAAAAAGACTTACTCGGATTGCCTTACATTAAACTAGAGGATGTTGTCCCTGCAAAAAAGTCTATTGCTACTACTCGAAGTTTTAAAAGTAATCTTTCCCAGTTTCATCAATTGGAAGAACGTATTTCGACTTATGCCAATAGCTGTGCAGAAAAGCTTCGAAAGCAAGAAGGAAGTTGCAGTGCTGTCTTGATTTTTATTCGCAGTAATTCACATCAAAAAAATAAAGAACAATACCGCAACAGCTGTGTAATCACACTCCCGTATGCTACCGATTCTAGTCTCATTATTTCTAAACAGGCTGTGAACGGTTTAAAACGTATTTTTAAGGATGGTATAGACTATAAGAAAGCGGGCGTTATCCTGTTAGGGTTAGTCCCCACCAAAGAGCGACAGCTCAACTTATTTCAACCCAACCTAAACAAACACGACCCGCTGATGCAGGCTATTGATAAAATACATTTACGCTTTGGACCCCATAAAATTAAGCTAGGGAATCAAGACCTCAATTCGACTTGGAACATGCGACAAGAACATCTTTCCAAGCGCTACACAACGGAGCTAAAAGAAATTTTTACGGTCAACAACAATTCGAATATCATCCTATGAAAAAAGACCAAGCGTCGCAACAAGCCATCGTTTTCTTTAAACCAAACACAGAGGTATTTCAAGAGATGCCTCTGGCGCAAAATGGGGTTTCAGCGGGCTTTCCTTCGCCTGCAGACGACTTTAAAGAACTTCGCATCAGTATTGACCAAGAGGTTGTCAAAAACGCAGAGGCTACTTTTTATGCTCGAGTAGCTGGAGAATCTATGCAGGGAGCCGGACTAGATGATGGAGATCTTCTGGTTATTGATCGAAGTAAAGAACCAGAAGACAACAACATTGCTGTTTGTTTTATTGATGGTGAATTTACTGTGAAGCGCTTAAAAGTAACGCCCGAATGCATTTATTTAATGCCTGAAAACTCAAAATACAAACCCATACAGGTAACGGAAGAAAATGAGTTAATCGTTTGGGGGGTGGTTACTTTTGTTGTTAAAAAAGTCTAATTTTTTAGTCTCAATAGAATTTCATACTTTAGACGAAGCATAGTATAATATATAATTTAATGAAGAGAGTCGCTTATCTTTTCTGGGTCATTGGCATTCTTCATGTCTTTGGGCAGTATACAAATCAAGAACTCTTGACGACCTACACAAAACCACTGTTAGTACCTTTATTAGGTGTTTTTTACTACAACAAACAAGCAGAGAGATTATTCCTAATTGCACTCGGGTGCTCTTGGTTGGGAGATCTTTTTTTAATGGGCGAAGGCCGTTTGTTTTTTCTTTCTGGAATTTTCTCTTTCTGGGGAGCACAACTTTGCTATTTATACTTGATCAATAAAGAGGTCCAACTTCCTTTCAAAAAACGCTTATTTTCTAAAGAAGCCCTTCTACCACTAATCTTGTTCGGCAGCTACTTTGTTGGTACCATGAGTTTATTAGGTGTGAAACTCGGGATGCTGACTTTTCCTGTTAGCGGATATGCGTTTACCTTAGCAATCATAGGAGCTACAAGCATTCTGTTGTGGATAAAAAAGAAAAGCTCAAGCACACGAGCTCTTTTCTTTGGAGTTCTATTGTTTATTATTTCCGATAGTATGATCGCATTCAATACGTTTTATTTTCAAGAAGACATCTTCGGCTTCTGGGTTATGGCCACCTACATACCCGCTCAATTCTTAATCTGTAATTACTTCAGAAAAACACACGCAAACACATGAATTAAGTTTTTTCAGTGGTATTCAAATACAGCGTTTACCTGTTTTGGGTTGTTGCTCTTATTAATCTTTATGGACTGATGTTTTATAGTCCGCTGGAACAAATCATAAAACCCTTTCTTATCCCCATTTTAAGTTTTTACTATTTTTCTGGAAATAATAGAAATTCTGCTTATGTGATGGCGTTGTTTTTTTCTTGGTTTGGGAATGTTTTAATTATGAGTACTGAATTTGCGATGATTCTTGCGGGGGTTATTTGTTTCTGGGGAATGCTATTACTGTACTCCTATCAAATCCTCAAAAACCTTTCTGGCTCACTCGTAGATCAATTCAAAAAAAAATACGCCAAGACCATTGTGGCTATTTGTCTAGTATACTTAATCATTATAATCGGTGTTCTTTATGAGGATTTAGGGGAACTTGTTCCTGCAATATCGTTTTACGGACTAACACTTACAGGAACTGGATTTCTTAGTGTTATGCTGTGGCTTAAACAAAAAGAAAAAACAACATTTGCTCTCATGTCAGGCGCAATTCTTATGATCATTAGTGGTACACTACTCGCTGTAAAGCTATTCGCAGGAAACAATCTTTTGATTGAAACCTTGATGCGGCTCTCATACATAGTTGCGCAATTTTCAATCTGTTTTTACTTTAAAAAATCAACAAGCACTCTTTAAAATATGATTTTATCCATCCCAAACCGAATCAAATTCAGCCTCTTTTCTTTTGTACTGTCTTCTGTTTGCTATATTTATGGTAGTTTATTTGACAATATCATATTAGAAATAACCTCAAACATTTTTCTCATTCCGAGTTTGGCTTTTTTATATTTTTTAAAGTCAAAAGAAAAAAACCTTGCCTACGGTTTGATTCTTGTTTTTTCATGGATTGGAGGGTTACTAATCCTATCGAAGACATTTTTAAACTCCATTTCTGGTGTTATTGCTTTTTGGGGTTTGATACTGCTGCTTGCCGATCACATTTTAAAGCGGCTAAAAACGCCGCTGAAAAAACAATTCAAAAAGAAAAAAACAATTTATTCTTTCCTCATTCACTCGGCTTATTTAGGCAGCATACTATATCTATTATCCGAACATCTGGGAAGCTTTATTTACCCGATTTCATTTTATGTAATATGCTTAGTCGGAACTAGCTTTTTGAGCACTGTGCTCTGGAATGAGCAAAAAAATAAGGCCAACATGCTTCTGATGTTTGGATTAATCATGCTGGTTATAAGCGGATCAATACTTGCCATCAAGCTTTTTGAAGGGGAGATAACCCAGATTCAAGACTTTTTTAGACTATTCCTTTATGTGGTCTCAGAACTACTCATTTGTCTCTACTTTATAACATCAAAAAAAAGTGAATGAAAACCTCAAAGGCCTCCCCAAAGACATTCGTAGCCCTTTATTGGCTGTCTTTATCCCTCTACATCTTCAGTGTAATTTTTGATTATCCTACAACACAAGCGATAGGTATTGTGTTCATGATTCCTTTCCTTGCATTGGCAACTAACTCAAAAAAAGAAGTAGTGAATGGGTATTTCTATATCTTATTTATGGCTTGGATTGGAGACGTGCTTTTATTAGCTGAGAAACCATCAACAACATTCAGTGCAGTAATTTCATATTGGGGAAATCTTCTGGCCATTTCAGCATTACTACAACGCAAGCTGGTTGATTCTATGCTGTCTCAAATTCAAAAAAAAGAAGGTGTATATGCATTGTTGGGTTTAGGAATCGCTATTCTGAGTATCATCGTAATAATTGAACCCTACGCAGGAATAATTATAATTCCTGTAATATTTTATGGGATCACCTTAACCCTAGCAGGAATTCTAAGTTTTATCACCTACTCAAAGAGCAAGACAATTCAAAATCAAAATTTGATTTTTGGATATGTTTTCATGTGTTTGAGTGCCATTACAAAAGCTATAGAAATAATTTATTTTGACAACAATTATTACTTTTTTTGGAATCCACTGCTTTATGCACTGGGACATTATTACTTTTACTTGTATTTTACATATCCGTCAAAACAAAATCATGAGATTTAAGAGTTTATATCTACCGCTGTCCCTCCTACTATTTTTATGTTTCAATTTAAGTCTAGCTCAAGAAGATCCTTATGAAAATGAAGAGGAAGACTATGAAGAAGTCGAGTATCTATCTCCACTAAATGATAAAAGTCTTGAAGGCCAAAAACTCTTTGTAGAAGAACTTCTGGATCTTTCGGGTTACATCGTCAAAAGCATACAAGTATATCAAAAACTCCCAAATAACGCTAAGGTGTTTCGAGTGAAGTTAGACACTAAAAACGAAGGAGGCTTTGTTTTTGTGCGCTGGGATAAAAAAGAGAAAGAAAATTACATTGCTAATAAAATGATTGACCCTGGGGTGTACTACAGCCTGAAAGCTTCCAAAGAAATTATGCGTAAACAAACGGATAAAGGATCATTCGGAATAGACGATATTGGGTTGCAGGCAGCAGATCAAGACCCAATAAGTGAAGATGAATTGGAACAATTTCGACAGGAATTTGATCTCCAGGAAAAGGAAAAAGAAGCGAAAAAAATTAACGAAGCAAACAAAGCTGCAAAAAAGAAAAATAGAAAGCGGAAAAATTAATATGTTTATTTTATTTGCAAAAAAGTTAAACAAAAACTTTCAAATTCAAAAGGCAAGCCTTAATTTTATAGAAAATTAAATCCCATGAAAAACAGTCTATTGCTGATGCTTTTGACCATTTCCGCTCTTGCATTCGCACAAAATACAGGGACTTTTTCAGGTCAAATTATCGACGCGAAAACACAATATCCCTTAGAAGGATCTTCTGTTATTCTTGAGGGAACAAACATCGGTGTTATTACGGATGCAAATGGATATTTTACTTTTGAGAACGTACCCACCAAATCGTATAATATTCAGGCGACCTATTTGGGCTATGAATCGCAAACCCTATACAATGTGATCGTGAAGTCGGTAGGAACTCCATCTCTTTTATTTAAACTCAACGAATCTTCAGAAGCTTTAGATGAAATAATCCTTTCGAAGAGTTCTTTTAGAACCACTAAAGAAACACCGCTATCAACCCAATCCTTTTCTGCAGTTGAAATAGAAACATATCCAGGAGGAAATAATGATATCGCAAAAGTAGCGCAAAGTTTACCCGGAATTTCTCCTTCAATTGGGGGGTTTAGAAATGACTTCATTATTCGCGGTGGAGCTCCAAACGAGAGTGTATACTATTTGGACGGAGTTGAAATTCCTAACATCAATCATTTCAGTACACAAGGAAGTGCTGGAGGTCCTGTAGGCATGCTCAACGTTTCTTTTATACGAGAAGTAACGCTATCCTCTTCGGCATTTGGTGCCGAATATGACAACCCGTTGTCGGGGGTTCTTGCATTTGAACAACGCGAAGGAAATAATCAGACCTATTCCGGAAATGTCCGAATTGGGGCAAGTGAAGCCGGAGCAACTTTTAACGGTCCCTTATTCAAGAAAGGAAAAGAACGCTCCAATACAACACTAATGGTTTCTGCACGAAGAAGTTATTTGCAATTTGTATTTGCCTTGGTAGGTCTTCCCATACGACCCGATTACTGGGATTATCAATGGAAATTGAATCATAAAATTGACGCACGCAACAGCTTGACTTTTATTGGCCTTGGATCCATAGATGATTTCTCTGTAGTTGCTCCCGATGATTTTGATGTGGAACAACAAGCAGCTCTAGAAACTGCTCCCATCATAGAACAAAGAACCCTAACACTTGGACTTACTTGGAAGCATCAATTCAAAAATGGTACAGGACAAGTAAACACAACCTTGAGCAGCAATCGTCTGAAAAATGTTTTCAGTCAATACCAAGACAACGAAAACAAAACCGGCATTCTCTTCAGAAATGATTCTAAAGAGCAAGAAACTAAGCTAAGGGTGCACGCCACCCAATACATAAAGGACTGGAAAATTTCATACGGACTCAACGTTCAGCAATCCGTTTACACCAATAATACAGAAGATATAGTCGGTGGCTTTGGCTACGAAACGGCTATTGATTTTGCTAAATACGGTTTCTTTGGAAAACTGAGTCGTTCGTTTGTAGACAACCGCTTAAGTTTAGCACTAGGACTGCGTTCCGATGCAGATAGCTTTACCAACGGGTCAACACTAATCGATAATCTATCACCGAGACTTTCGGCCTCGTACATGCTCAATGAAAGCAGTAGCTGGAAGCTGAATGCTTCCGTAGGGCGTTATTTTAAAATTCCAACATACACCATGCTCGGGTTTCAAAACAACAGTGGAGAATTCATCAACAAATCCAATCGGTATACACAGAGTGATCATTATGTCTTTGGGGTTGAATACAACCTGAGTCCCTCTGCCCGTTTTACAGTAGAAGCTTTTAGAAAAGAATACAGTCAATACCCTGTATCTGTTGTAGACGGTGTTTCATTAGCCAATAAAGGCGCTGGCTTTGAAGTATTAGGAAACGAAGCAGTAGTTGATACAGGTAGCGGATTGAGTAAAGGGATAGAGGTTTTGTTTCAACAAAAACTATCCAATAACTTTTATGGGATTTTGGCCTATACCTTATTCAGCAGTGAATTTTCAGGAATAGACAGGGTGAGGCTTCCTTCGGTTTGGGACAGTGGAAACTTGCTTACATTTACTGGAGGGTACAAACTACCAAAAAACTGGGAGGTTAGTCTACGGTATCGTTATGCCGGAGCAACACCATTTGCCCCAACGGACACAGCAGCAACCTTGACAACCTATCCACAAGTTATAATCGACTATAGCCGTTTGGGCGAAAACAACTTATCGACCTTCAAACAAGGAGATTTCCGTCTGGATAAAAAATGGAATTTCGAGAAACTTTCGTTTAATTTCTATTTCGAAATTCAAAATTTCTTAGCACAAGAAAACCCTCGCCCAGATGAATATACTTTGGCTAGAACGGATGAAGGCGTATTGATTTCACCTAGAGAACTTGTTAAGATTGAGCGAGAAGAACGCAATACTCCCTTCCCCTCTTTTGGCTTTGTGTTTGACTTTTAGAGGTAAAAATCTTGTACTAATTGCTGATGTTCGAATGTACGCTGATGGCGAGATTCTTCAAGAATCAATTCCTCAGTTTGTAAAGGAGCTTGTGTTTGTTCAAAGCGCATTAAAGTTCTTTTAAAAGGGCTGGTCATTGTTCCCTTTAGGTGCAGCTCATGAACTAAATGTAGGTTGTGCTCAAGCCCCAGAGCACAAAGCTTATTTCGGTATTCAAAAGGGCACACCATTGAAAAACTACCCTTAGGACTCAACAGTTGATCAACACAAGAAAATAAATCTTCATAGCGAAGGTGGTGGTTGTCACGTGCGGTACTTCTAGAATCCTCTGACACTTTAAAAGGAGCGGTAAAAAAGGGCGGGTTCGAAACAATCAACTCGAAGGTTTCACTAGATTTTTGTGTGTAGTTTAAAAGGTCGGTATGAAGCAATTCTAAACGATCAAACCAAGGGGAATTTTTAAAGTTTTTGGCCGCCTCAGCTGCAGCGGCTGCGTCAATTTCTATTGCTTTGATTCTAGAACCATCCGTTCTTTGAGCAAGCATCAGTGCGATCAGTCCGGTACCCGAGCCAATATCTAAGATGGTTTTGGGCTTGCTGCTTACAGAAGTCCAAGCACCAAGTAAAACCCCGTCGGTGCCGATTTTCATTGCAGATTTTGACTGGTCAATTTGAAATTGCTTAAACCGAAAGAGTGTGTTTTTCACGAGCGATAAACATCCAATAATCCGTCTGGTAAATTCAGTGTAAGTTCAGAAGATTTTTTATCAACTTTAGTAATAAAATCGTCGTGAACAGGCACTAAAATAAGTCGCTCCTTTTTATCTAAAATCTCGAATAAAGCCTGAGGAGTTTGATCATTTACAGACTGAAGGATTCCAATTTTTTTACCGGTTTGTTCTTTAACCGTAAAGCCAATAACTTCATGATAATAAAATTGACTATCCTCTAATTCAGGGAGGAAGCTTAGGGGGAGGTACAACTCTTTCTTCATCATCAAGTCTGCATCAGCTTCCGTTTCGATGTCTTCGAAACGAATCCGCAGTAAGCTTGATTTTTGGAGTTGGGCATTATCAATAAAAAAAGGAACCAGTTTGTTGCCTTGTAAGACAAAAACTGATTCCAAATTGATATAGTCTTGAGGAGTATCGGTGTCCAGTTTAGCGAGCACCTCTCCTTTGTAACTGAATTTTGAAACGATGGTCCCAAGGTAGAAACATTCTTCTTTGGTCATCGATGCAAGGTATTATGCTTCTGGAGTCTCTTCTGTTGCGTCAGCAGCAGGAGCTTCTTCAGCAGGAGCAGCTTCTTCGGCAGCAGGTGCTTCCTCGGTAGCGGCTGGTTCTTCAGCAGCAGGAGCAGCTTCTTCAGCTACTTCTTCTGTTGCTTCTTCAACAGCAGCAGCTTCTTCTTCAGCTGCGGCAGCTTCAAGAGCGGCAGCGGCAGCTACCTCTTCAGCAGCGGCTTCTTCAACTAAAGCTTTAGCATCAGAAACACGTTTTTCATTTACAGCTTTTTCAGCAGCAAATGCATCCGCTTTAGTTTTTGCTTCTTCCTTAGAAAGACCATCAACTTTAGCTTGGATTTGTACGTCTTTTTGCTCCAACCATGCTTCGAACTTTGCATCAGCGTCTTCCTGAGTTAAGGCTCCTTTGCGAACGCCACCTTGTAGGTGATGCTTCAATAAAGCTCCTCTGTAAGACAATAAAGTACGAGCAGTGTCAGTAGGTTGTGCACCATTCTCTAGCCATTTTACAGCAGCATCTACATCAAGATTCACTATGGCTGGGTTGGTGTTTGGATTGTATGTTCCGATTTTTTCGAGATAACGTCCATCTCTTTTGGCACGAGCATCAGCTGCTACTACCCAATAGAATGGTTTTCCTTTTTTACCGTGTCTCTGTAATCTGATTTTTACTGGCATGTCATATTAAATTGTGAACGTTCTCGACGTTCGGGTTATTAATTCAAGGTGCAAATGTACTGTTTTATTTCAAAAGTAAGTCTGAATCTTTTAAAGTTCTTATAATTAGTAAATAAACAAAGTTGGATAATCTTATTTTAGGTGGTTATTCCTAGGGTTTTATCCTTGTACAACCCATTAAAAAGGCTTATTTTTGCGCCCTAATTTATTGAGAACACATCCATGCAAATTACAAGAACAGACCTTGACGCCTTAAACAGTACAATCACGATCGCATTAGATCAAAATGATTTTGCTGAAAAAGTACTAAACGTATTGAACGATTATCGAAAGAATGCAAACATCCCAGGATTTAGAAAAGGGCATGTACCTATGGGCATGATCAAAAAGCAATATGAAACGGCAGTTACGGCTGATGAGGTAAATAAAATATTACAAGAAAATCTAAACAAATACATCACCGACGAAAAGCTTGAGCTTCTGGGAAACCCACTTCCCAAAATGCAAGATGAAATTGACTGGAAAGCTGATGTCATGAACTTTGAATTTGAACTTGGCCTTTCTCCAAAGTTCGATGTTAAGCTAAAAGGCAAAAAAGCAGTTACCTATTTTCAAATCGAAGCGGATAAAAAAATGATTGAAGAACAACTCAATCACATTCAAAAACAATACGGAAAGATCGAGTCTGCTCAAGAAATTGGAAAAGGCGCTGAACTCGCTGTTGAAATCAAAAACGAAGAAGCTGCTATCGATACAACTCCCGTTATTGAGTTTTATCAAATCAAAGGGAAAAAGAACATCACTGCCTTTAGTGCAGCAAAGGTAGGCGACACCATAGAGCTTCAAGCCAAAGGTCTTTTTACTGAAGACAGTGCAGCTGCTAGAGCGTTTGGTTTAACCATCCCTCAATTGGATGAGCTTCCAAAAACAGTTGCGATCACGATAAAAGAAATCAACAATCGAATTCTTGCTGATTTAGACCAAGAGCTTTTTGATAAATTATACGAAGCCGGAACCGTAACTTCGGTAACAGACTTAAAAGCAAAAATAAAAGAAGGAATTGAAAAGCAATTTGTATCTCAGTCGGAACAAAAGCTGCTTAATGACATAACAGAGAATCTAATTGAATCAACAAAATTTGATCTTCCCAAAGAGTTTTTGATTCGTTGGCTGCAAAATTCTGGTGAAAAACCCTTGAATGAAGAAGAAGCTATTGCAGAGTATGAAAAATCTGAAAAAGGGATTCGCTATCAATTGATCGAAGGATCAATCATCCAAGAACACGATCTTCAAATTCAGTTTGAGGAGCTTCAAAGTTTTGCAAAGGAATTGATCAAAGAACAAATGGCTCAATACGGTCAACTAGCTCCGGAAGAAAAAGAGTTAGATGACATAGCTGCTCGAATTTTTACAAATCAAGAAGAAACCAAAAGACTTTCGGATCAATTGATGAGTAAAAAGCTGTTGGCTTTTTACAAAGAAAATGCAGGAATAAAAACAAAGAAAGTAAACTACGATGCATTTGTAAAAGAAGCATACGGGAGCGCACAATAATTTTACTTACTTTTAGTTACTAAATAAACCGCACTATGGACTACGGAAAAGAGTTTAAAAAATACGCAACTAAGCATCACGGAGTAAACGCTATGTACTACGATAAAATCGTCAGTAGCATGACTCCTTATATCATTGAAGAACGCCAAATGAACGTAGCTCAAATGGATGTCTTTTCAAGATTGATGATGGATCGTGTTATGTTTTTGGGAACAGGGATTGACGATCAAGTAGCAAACATCATTCAAGCACAGTTGTTGTTTTTACAAAGTGTAGATCCAAAACGTGATATACAAATGTACATCAACTCTCCCGGTGGAGGGGTATATGCTGGTTTGGGTATCTATGACACCATGCAATACATAACACCAGATGTTGCAACGATCTGTACGGGTATTGCGGCTTCTATGGGAGCTGTATTACTATGTGCTGGAGAAAAAGGGAAACGCTCTGCTTTGCCCCATGCTCGTGTAATGATTCACCAACCTTTGGGAGGTGCTCAGGGTCAAGCTTCGGATATCGAAATTACCGCACGTGAGATCATGAAACTTAAAAAAGAATTATACGACATCATTGCCAACCATTCTGGACAAGAATTCGACAAGGTACACCACGACAGTGACCGGGATTACTGGATGAAAGCTGAAGAAGCTAAAGCCTACGGAATGGTAGATGAAGTTTTGACCAAATAAACGTATTGATCATGAGTGATGAAGAATTAATTTGTTCCTTTTGCGGTCGTTCTAAACCACAGACCGATCTCTTGATTGCTGGCTTAGACGCTCATATCTGTGATAAATGCATTCATCAAGCTCATGGTATTGTAATTGAAGAAGATAAAGATGTTGAGGGTATAAGCGATAAAAAAGAAGCTCTAGAGGTAAAGACACCGAAACTTACCAAGGCTTTTTTAGACCAATACATCATTGGTCAAGACGCCGCTAAACGGGTGATATCGGTGGCTGTTTACAATCACTACAAAAGATTATCGCATCCCAAGTCGGAGCTTGAGGAAATAGAAATTCAAAAAAGTAACATCCTTTTAGTTGGACAAACTGGAACAGGAAAAACCTTATTGGCTCAATCCATTGCCAAAATGCTGAGTGTACCTTTAGCAATTGTAGATGCTACCATCCTTACAGAAGCAGGTTATGTTGGGGAAGATGTTGAAAGTATTTTAACCCGCTTACTCCAAGCTGCTGATTATGACGTAGAACGCGCTCAACGTGGAATTGTTTTCATCGATGAGATTGATAAAATTGCCCGTAAGGGTGATAATCCCTCCATTACACGAGATGTGTCGGGAGAAGGAGTTCAACAAGCCCTATTGAAGTTACTCGAAGGAACTGTTGTAAATGTTCCGCCTAAAGGGGGGCGCAAGCATCCAGATCAAAAATTTATTGAAGTTGATACCTCCGATATTTTATTTATCGCTGGGGGAGCTTTTGATGGTATTGAACGTGAAATCAATAAGCGGATGAATCTTCAGGCAATTGGATATAAAGTTCAAACACAAAAAGAAGACATAGACAAGGACAACCTTTTACAATATGTAAATCCTAAAGATGTCAAGTCATTTGGTCTGATTCCCGAGATAATTGGACGCCTTCCTGTATTGACTTACATGCATCCTTTGGACAGAAAAACCTTACGTTCCATACTGACTGATCCTAAGAATGCCTTGATCAAACAATACGAGAAACTCTTTGAGCTTGACGGCATAAGCCTCAATTTTTCTTCTGGAGCCTTGGATTTTATTGTTGAAAAAGCAATAGAATACAACCTGGGTGCACGTGGATTACGTTCGCTTTGTGAAGCCATTCTTACGGATGCCATGTTCGAAATGCCTGGAGGAGCAGCGACCGAATTAAAAGTGACCAAAGCCTATGCTGAACGGAAACTTAACAACTCCAAAGATCCAGCCCTTAAAGCGGTTTCTTAGCATTAAAGGCTAATAATTCTTCCATCAGATCCCGGTTATTAGACAAACGTGGAACCTTGTGTTGTCCTCCCAGTTTTTTATTTTCAGACAACCAGTTGTAAAACAGCTTGGGTTGCGCTGTGACTATTTCGGGAAGACGCATGGTCAAATTTTTATACCGCTTGGCATCATAATCTGAATTTACTTCCCGCAAGGTTTCATCCAACAAACTTGTAAATCGCTCCATGTTTTCGGGTTGACTATCGAACTCAATAAGCCATTGATGTGCTCCGCTAGTTTTTCCTTTCATAAAAATTGGCGCAGCTGTAAAATCGATGATATGAACCCCCAAAGCTTGGGCCGCTTTCGACAGAGCAAAATCTGCGTTTTCGACCATTAATTCTTCTCCAAAAGCATTGATGAAATGCTTGGTTCTACCAACCACTTGGATTCGATAGGGAGCAACAGAGGTGAATTTGATTACATCGCCCAATTTGTAACGCCACAAACCTCCGTTGGTCGTTATCACAAGTGCATAGTTTGTAAACAAGGACACTCCAGCCAGGGGAACAATATCCTGATCCGTTAAGTCAACTGGAATGAATTCATAAAAAATTCCATAGTCCAACATCAATAACATCTCATCAGAATTGTTCTGGTCTTGAATTCCGAAAAAGCCTTCCGAAGCATTATAGGTTTCGTAGTACTTTAGTTGAGAACCAGGGAAAAAATTATTGTATTGATTATTATACGGTTTAAAGCTAACCCCTCCGTGAAAAAAAACTTCAAGATTGGGCCAAACCTCCAAAATATTCTTCTTTTTAGTCTGTTCAAGAACCTTATTAAACAAAACCATCATCCAAGACGGAACTCCGGCAAAACTTGTTACATTTTCATTTATACTCTCTTTTAAAATGGCATCCATTTTGGCTTCCCATTCAGGCATTAAAGAAACTTTATGGGAGGGTGTACTACTGATCTCTGCCCAGAAAGGCATATTGTCAATAATTATTGCCGATAAATCTCCAAAATAACTCGTACTGTTGTCATAAATTTCTTGGCTCCCACCCAATCGTAGATTCTTCCCATTAAAGAGTTCAGATTCTGGGTTATTATTAAAATAAAACGAAAGCATATCTTTTCCAGCTTTGTAATGACAATGCTCTAAAGCCTCAACACTTACGGGAATGAATTTGCTTTTACTATCCGTTGTTCCGCTAGACTTTGCAAACCACTTTATGGGAGTGGGCCAAAATATATTGGCCTCTCCCTTTCTGCTTCGATTGATGTCTTTCGCAATATCTTCGTATGCAACAAGGGGCAGCCTACTTTTAAAAACTTCGTAGTTGGTAATCGAACTGAATTGATAATTCAACCCTATTTCAGTTTGCTCAGAAACACGGAGTAAATCCTGAAGAACTTCTTGTTGAACTTCATGGGGGTATTTTATAAATAGTTCTATCTGATGAATTCTTTTTTTAAGAAACCAAGAGGCTATAGAATTGAATAAGGGGATTGCCATTTTATAAGTATCTTTATTTTATAAATATAAATCATTCTATCACATGTTTTCAGGCGTTCTAAAAAAAATGAATACGGCGTTCGGTCCTTCGGTCGGCTATTACCTCAATCTGAAAGACGATTTTGTAGCCCTACACCAATTCATTGACCAATCCATTACACTTGAAATGATTGGCTACGAATGCCTAAATTGTTCGCGAACAGAGCCGATCTTCAGACAAGGTTTTTGCAAAAAGTGTTTTTTTGAAAGTCCAAACGCCGGCGATTGGATCATGCGTCCCGAACTGAGCACCGCTCACTTGGACATCGAAGATCGCGATTTGGTTTATGAGAAAAAAGTACAACTGCAGCCACACATCGTATATCTCGCACTTTCTAGTCATCTGAAGGTCGGAGTGACTCGAAAAACACAAGTCCCCACCCGATGGATTGATCAGGGTGCGCACCAAGCTTTAGCTGTCCTTGAAGTACCTAATCGATATTTGGCAGGTGTGGGTGAAGTTGCATTAAAAGAAATTTATTCTGACAAAACCAATTGGCGAAAAATGCTGCAAAACGAAGCAGAACCTATCGATTGGGTTTCCGAAAGAAACAAGGCAATCGATCATCTTCCCAAGGAACTGAAACCCTATGTGCTTCACGAAAATACAGAACCTTTGGCAATTGAATTTCCTGTAAATCGCTACCCTGAAAAAGTAAAAAGCTTGAACCTAATAAAAGAGCAGAACTACACAGCTGTGCTAAAAGGAATAAAAGGACAATACCTCATCTTTGAAGACGACACTGTTTTCAATGTACGTTCAAACGAAGGTTTGGTTGTTAATTTGAGTGTACACTAACTAATCGAATGTCTTGGATGAAGTTTCCACCAAGCGATTAATCTCCGTCATTTCCTCTGCAGTCAAATGCCGCCATTTGCCCTTGGGTATGTCTAAAGACACATTCATGATGCGTGTTCGTTTTAAAGCCACAACCCGATAATCTAAATACTCACACATTCTTCTAATCTGACGATTCAAGCCTTGGGTTAAAATTATTTTAAACTCTTTTTTATGGGTCTGCTTAACTTCACAGGGTCGGGTAACCGTATCTAGAATTGGAATTCCAGCACCCATTTGTTTAATAAAATCATCGGTTATCGGTCGATTGACCGTAACCACGTATTCTTTTTCGTGGTGGTTTCTTGCACGTAAAATTTTATTGACAATATCGCCGTCGTTGGTCAAAAATATAAGTCCCTCACTCGGCTTGTCTAAACGTCCAATTGGGAAAATCCGACTGGGGAAATTAATATAGTCGATGATGTTGTCTTTTTCAACTCCGGTATCGGTCGTACATACGATTCCAACGGGCTTATTGAATGCTATATAAATTGCTTCTTCATTTCCGGGACGCACAAGTTCGCCATCTACATGAATTACATCTTCAGGAAGAACTTTTACCCCCATACCAATTACTTCCCCATTAACCGCAATTCGACCTTGATCGATCATTTTGTCGGCTGCTCTTCTCGAACAATATCCGATTTCGCTGAGGTATTTATTTATTCGTACGGGATCACTCATATCGTTCTGATTCGTTTTCTAATTGAATTTCTTCTCCAGCTTTTAGGTTGAAACGCCTTCTTATTAAATATACAGAGAGGTAGAGAAAAGGGGTGTCGATAGCCGCTATAAGAACTTTAAAAATAAAGCCTGAAATTACTAGGCCAACAAACATATTCCACGGTAACACTTGAAAAATACAAAGTAAAAGAATAACGGTAAGCGTATCTAAAAATTGAGAAGCAAAAGTTGAAAAGTTATTTCGCAACCACAGCTGTTTTCCCTGGGTTTTCTTTTTCCAAAAATGATAGATGCGTATGTCTACAAACTGGGCACATAAATATGCAATCATAGAGGCAAGAACCGCTAAGGGAGATAAAGAAAATACTTGTGAAAAGGTTTCATCTCCTATTGGCGATGAAGGAATTGCGGGTACAAAATCTGCCAGCAATAAAATTCCAATGGAAAAAAACGAGGCGAAAATTCCGGCTACAACTACTTGGTTTGCTTTTTTTTGACCAAAAATTTCTGAGATTAAATCTGTGATTAAAAAAGTAATTGGATAGGGCAAAATACCCACTGATAATTCAAACAACGGAATTCCAAAGACGCTTGTGTCTACTGGGTACCAATAAAAGAACTTTTGAAAAATTAAATTAGAAACCACTAAAGAAGTGATGAAAAGGGCAGCTAAATATAAGAAAATCTGATACGCAATTGCCTTGTCTTTTTGGTTCATACGTTATTTAATATCAAGTGAAAAAGGAATCCGGGCTTGAATTTGTAAAGCTTGATTTTCCTCAGAAGTAGAAGCCTCGATAAAGGCACTGAATTCTCTTGGAAGAGCTGATTTAATTTTAGTTTCTATTGCAGCAAAAGGACTCATCAGAGCAAAAATATCGTCAAAATCTGTTTCAATTTTAGGGTAAGATGTCAGGTTGTACTCTTCTATTTCCGCAAGTTCAGCGGCAGCTTCTATAGCCGCATCTAGGCCTCCTAACGCATCAACAAGACCGTTTTCTTTTGCTTGAAGACCTGTCCAAACTCTTCCCTGAGCAAGGGCTTCAACCTCTTCTAAAGATAAGTTTCTCCCATCGGCAACCCGTTGCTTAAAAGTCTCGTAAACATGTTCTATTCCTTCCAAAGCACTTTTACGGAAGCCAGGAGATATTGGTTCAAAGGGACTGTAACCAACTGCATTTTTATGCGTCATTACATGCTCGGCATTAATTCCAATATCGTCTGTAAACCCTTTGATATTTGGTATGGTTGCAAACACTCCAATTGAGCCTGTTACAGTCATTGGATCTGCAAATATGGTATCGGCATTACAGGCGATATAATATCCTCCTGAAGCTGCAACATTCCCCATTGAAACGACCAAGGGCTTTTCTTTCTTAGCATCTTCTAAAGCGTTCCATAAAATATCTGAAATCATGGCACTCCCACCCGGAGAATTGACTCGTAGGACGATTGCTTTAACACGTTTGCTTTTAACAGCTTCTTCTATTGCTTCTACAAAAACTTGATCTCCGATTTGACTTTCACTTCCATCTCCGAAAAGAATAGGCCCTTGGGCATAAATAACCGCTATTTTATCACGAACTCCTTTTTTGTAAGCTGCATTTCCTGCCAAAAGATCATTATAGTCGACCAATTTAAGTTTATCATCTTCAGAGATACCCACCTTATTTTTCAACAATTCGATGTATTCACTTTTGTAGTTGATCTGATCTACCAAACCAACTTTAACTGCATTCTCAACAAGGTTTGCTTTGAGTTCAGTTGCTATCGCATCCAGCTCATCAACAGACATATTCCGAGCCTCGGCAATTTCAGAACCGATCGTTTCCCAAAGCGAGGCGATTAGAGAACCGATTTGCTCCCGATTGGCTTCACTCATGGTATTGGACAAATAGGGTTCTACTGCACTCTTATATTTACCGTGACGAATCACTTCCATTTTAAAGCCGTATTCATCTTCGAAATCTTTGAAATACAAAATCTCTGAAGCCAAACCTTTAAGCTCTACTCCTCCATTTGGATTAACAAAAACAGAGTCAGCAACTGAAGCCAAATAGTATCCTTTTTGAGTAAAATAATCCCCATAAGCTGATATGAATTTTCCGCTTTCTTTAAAAGTAACTAAGGCATCGCGAAGGGTTTTGGTTTGTGCCCATCCGGCTTGAACGTACTCACTACGAAGGTGAATCCCTTTAATTTTATCGTTTGCTTTTGCCAAGTCAATTGCAGTTACTAAGTCAATCAGTTGAACACTTTCAGCATCCAAGCCTAAGCTGACTTGAAATTCTTGACTTCCAGGAACATTGTCTAATATGGGTAAGTCTAATTTCAAAGAAAAAATGCTGTTGTCCTGAATCAATGCACTAGAACTGCCTTCTGAGTTTACAGCACTAGCAATTCCGGCAATCAACATAAACAAGATAATACCCCCTAAAACAAGGGCGGTAAGAGTTCCTAAAACTGAGGCTAAAAAAGTACGTAAGAAGTTCATTGGAGTTGATTTTTTACAAATATAAGATAAACTGATCGATGTAAGAAGATGTGTTTGGGTTTTTAAATTGAAAGTAACAACTTCATTTTTAGTGCAAAAGATTTATATTTATGATCTTCAAATCAATAACCCATGAAAAAAACAGTACTCCTTTTAGGTATCTTTCTATTTTTAACCCAATGTAAAGTCAATCAATTTACCGGTAAAAAAACCTTACAGATTTATGGAAATAAGACTGTGCTGCCGCAGGCTTTTAAAGCCTATGATGAATTTATTTCTACCAATAAGGTTATCCGAAACACTCCGGCAATTAATCAAATACAAGATGTTGGTAAACGAATAACACAGGCTGCAGAAGCTTATTTTAAATACAAACAAAACCCAAACTATCTCGACGATTATGCTTGGGAGTATAATTTAGTTGAGGATAAAGCGATCAACGCTTGGTGCATGCCGGGTGGAAAAATAGTATTCTATACTGGAATTATGGATATTGCCAAGACCGAAGCGGGTATTGCTGCCATAATGGGACATGAAGTTGCGCACGCCCTTGCAAATCATGGAGCACAACGTATGAGCGCAGGGACCATTCAACAAGGTCTGGGTATCTTGGGAGCAAAACTTCTAGAAAACGAACCCGAAAAAAAGAGGGATCTTTTTCTAAAAGCCTATGGAATCGGATCTAATGTAGCAGGAATGTTACCCTTCAGCAGAGCTCATGAAAACGAAGCAGATATCATCGGCATGCAATTGACGGCTATAGCGGGCTATGATCCTTTAGAGGCGGCTTCTTTATGGGAACGTATGCAAGCACAAACTCCAGGTGCTAAAACTCCACAGATATTGAGTACCCACCCCTCTCCTCAAACTCGGATTTCGAATTTACGGAAAAATGCGCCCCAGGCTCTAGCACAAGCACAACAAATTAAAGCCTCCTTGAATCAATAAGTGATTTAAGAGTTGCACCCCTGCTTTTTTTTGTCTTTTTTTGATACAAAAAAGAACCATGGTTTACATTGGGTTGGGCAGCAACATTGGTAACCGATTCGCTTTACTCCAAGAAGCTTTTGACTGTATTGACTCTCGTATTGGGACCATTCTTTCAGTTTCTAAAGTATACGAAACTCCGGCTTGGGGTTTTGAAAGTGAAGCATTCTTAAACGCCTGTATTAAGATTGAAACAAAATACACTGCATTTGAAGTTTTAGAAGCTCTTTTAAGCATCGAAAACAAATTGGGTAGAGATCGCAACCCAAGGGAAGGATACCAAGCCCGACCCATAGATTTAGATATTCTACTGTTCAAAAATGATGTTATTTCACAGAAACACTTGCAACTACCGCACCCGAGAATGGAATTACGGCAATTTGTTTTGACTCCTTTAGCAGATATCGCAGCGTCAATTGTGCACCCACAATTGCAGAAAAGCATAGAAGAACTGCAGCAAATATGTGAAGACGATTCTGTTTTGAGTATTTGGAACGAGCAGCTGAAATTTTAAATCTATTGGGTTTTCTGGAAAAAGTCCCAAGCCACTACTCCAGCAGTAACAGCTATGTTAAGGGAATGCTTTGCTCCTTCTTGGGGAATTTCAATAACACCATCCGATGCATCGATGACTTCTTGAGCCACGCCTTTGATTTCATTGCCCAGAACAAAGGCATGGGTTCTCTTGGATTCGGGTTGAAAGTCATTTAAAAAAACAGCCTGTTCCGCTTGTTCAATAGACCAAACTGCATGACCTTCTTGTTTGAGTCGGATAACCAGATCAACTGTGTTTGCGACATATTCCCATGCAACAGATTCAGTTGCTCCAAGTGCCGTCTTTTGAATGTCTTTGTGGGGCGGTTGGGCAGTAATCCCGCAGAGATAAATTTTTTGAAGTAAAAAAGCATCCGAAGTCCTAAAGACCGATCCAATATTATTTAAACTCCTGATGTTGTCCAAAACGATAATCAAGGGCGTTTTGGTGGCCTCTTGTGCCTCCTCTACGGTCTTCCGACCGAGTTCTATGTTCTTTAATTTTCTATGTTTCACAGTTCAAAAATAAGGAAGTATTCATTAGCGTTTTATAAAATTTAAATAATGGTTACATTCGCATAAATCATAAAAGAAAAACATCCCTTGGCAAAATCAGCTAAAGAAACACCCTTAATGAAGCAGTACAACCAAATCAAGGCAAAATATCCTGATGCCTTATTGTTGTTTCGTGTAGGTGATTTTTATGAAACCTTTGGCGCTGACGCCATCAAAGCAGCAAAAATATTAGGGATTATCCAGACCAAGCGCGGCGCAGGCAGTAGTAGCGAAACGGAATTGGCTGGCTTTCCACATCATTCGTTGAACACCTATTTACCGAAATTAGTGAAAGCCGGTTGCAGGGTTGCAATCTGCGATCAGCTTGAAGATCCTAAAATGACGAAGACCATCGTCAAACGAGGGGTTACTGAATTGGTAACCCCCGGAGTCGCTTTGAACGATGATGTATTAGAACAAAAAAAGAATAATTACCTCGCTGCCGTTCATCCTGGAAAAAGCCTTTGGGGCGTTTCTTTCCTCGATATTTCTACTGGAGATTTTATGACCAGCGAGGGTTCTGTAGATCACGTAGATCAGTTATTACAAAAATTCAACCCGAGTGAGGTATTGGTTTCTAAACCCAAAAAAAGTCTTTTTGCTGAGCAGTTTGGCACACAGCATGCTGCTTTTTATATGGAAGATTGGGTTTTTCAAACTGAATTCTGTACCGAGCTTTTGACCCAACATTTTCAAACCAAATCGTTGAAAGGTTTTGGTGTAGAAGGCTTAGAGTTAGGCACTATAACAGCGGGTGTGATTTTACACTATTTGTTGGAAACCCAGCACACACAGCTACAACACATTCATGCTGTACAGGCCATCAGTTCCGAAGATTACGTCGGGATTGATCGTTTTACTGCCCGAAATCTAGAGCTTTTATATCCCAACTCCCGAGAAGGTGTTTCTTTAATCGACGTTATCGATTTCACTTCCACCGCTATGGGTGGGCGTATGCTCAGACATTGGGTGAGTTTTCCGCTGAAGTCGATCCCTAAAATACAAGAACGTCATCAGGCAATCGATGCCTTCATCCAGCAAGAAGAAATAAAAGAAGAAGCTGTTTTACGGCTCAAAAACATAGGAGACATTGAACGTTTGATGTCTAAGATTGCAACCCAAAAAGTTGCTCCAAGAGAATTGATCCAATTGAAGAACTCCCTCCTAGAGCTTATTCCATTGAAAGCAGCTCTAGTGGATTCCTCTGAAAAGGTGCTCCAGAGTCTGGGTTTAGGACTGCATAATTGTGATGAACTAATCGAAACCCTTCGATCTACTTTACGAGAAGAAGCACCGGTAAGCACCACCAAGGGTGACTTTATTGCCGATGGGTTTTCGGAAGAATTGGATGAATTGCGGGATTTGCGAAAGTCCGGGAAAGATCATCTGGATCGAATGGTTGAACAAGAAACAGCACGCACCGGAATTAGTTCCCTGAAAATCGCTTTCAACAATGTTTTTGGCTATTATATTGAAGTGCGCAACACCCATAAAGACAAGGTGCCAGAAGAATGGATTCGGAAGCAAACTTTAGTCAATGCAGAGCGGTATATTACCGAAGAACTAAAAGATTATGAAGTCAAGATTCTTGGAGCACAGAATCGGATTCAAACCCTGGAGCTTAGGTATTATGCGGAGCTTCTTACAAACATTCAGAACTCGTTGGGCGTATTAAAACAAAATGCCATTCAGATCGCTACTTTGGATTGTTTAGTAGGCTTTACGCTTTTAGCCCAAAAGTTCCACTACAATTGTCCGCAACTGGTCGAAGGAACCGATTTAGTCATTAAAGCAGGACGTCACCCGGTTATTGAAAATCAATTGGCTGTTGGCGAATCCTATATTGCCAATGACCTATTTTTGAATCGAGAAGAGCAGCAAATCATTATGATTACCGGTCCCAATATGTCTGGGAAATCGGCTTTATTACGTCAAACTGCCTTGATTGTTATCCTTGCGCAAATGGGAAGTTTTGTGCCCGCTCAAGAGGTTTCTATGGGTGTTGTAGACAAGATATTTACCCGGGTCGGAGCAAGTGATAACATATCCTTGGGCGAATCGACCTTTATGGTTGAAATGAACGAATCTGCTGCAATTTTAAATAACATCACCAAAAACAGTTTGGTTCTTTTAGATGAAATTGGGAGGGGTACCAGTACTTATGACGGCATATCGATTGCATGGGCAATTGCCGAATATTTGCATCAGCATCCGGCACAACCCAAAACGCTTTTTGCAACCCACTACCATGAATTGAATGAGATGACACAGACCTTTGAGCGCATCAAAAACTTTAATGTTTCAGTAAAAGAGCTCAAAGACAGTGTACTCTTTTTACGCAAACTCGCTCCCGGTGGAAGTGCACATAGCTTTGGAATCCATGTAGCTAAAATGGCGGGTATGCCCAAGACGGTTTTGGCTACTGCGGAACGCAAATTAAAATTCCTGGAACAATCGCACCAAGAAGAGGACCGAAAAGAGGCCCTAAAAAACAGTACTCAAGACTTACAACTGAGCTTTATCAACTTGGATGACCCCCTCTTAGAAGCTCTGCGTGAGGAAATTAAAAACTTGGATATTGACACCCTAACACCCGTTGAAGCTTTGATAAAACTCAACGATATCAAGCGGCGTTTGAAGGGATAAATAATTTCGTTTTTTCTAAATAAAAGCTTGAACTTTTCTTGAATTTTATATTACATTTGCACCTCAACTGCGAAAGTAGCTCAGGGGTAGAGCATCACCTTGCCAAGGTGGGGGTCGCGGGTTCAAATCCCGTCTTTCGCTCTACTACCAAAGTTCACGCTCGAGTGGTGGAATTGGTAGACACGTTGGACTTAAAATCCAATGACCATTGCGGTCGTGCGGGTTCAAGTCCCGCCTCGAGTACAAAAGAGGAGATGTTCGAAAGATCATCTCCTTTTTTTATTCCCAAAACTTCTAGCTTTAAAGCGTGCCTTTTTTCAATTGTTCGATGGCATAGTTCGCAGCTCGAGCAGAAATTGCCATAAAAGTTAAAGAAGGATTCTGTGTTGAAGTGGATGTCATACAGGCACCATCAGTCACAAAAACATTTTTACAATGATGCAGCTGATTCCATGCATTCAACATGGATGTCTTGGGGTCTTTACCCATTCGAACACCTCCCATTTCATGAATATCGTTACCGGGTGTACGGTTGTTGTCTTGGGTTTGAATGTTTACAAAACCTGCTTTGGTGAACATATCGGTAAATTCATCGAAAAAATCTTGCAACATCTTTTCATCGTTTTCATCGTAATCGACATCGATATTCAATTGAGGAATTCCCCATTGATCAACTTTTTCTGCATCCAAACTCACTTGATTACTTTCTTTTGGAATGGTTTCACCCATCATATGAGAATTGACATTCCACAGTCCCGTTTCTTTGGTTCTAAGCAAATCCTTCTTTAGATACACTCCTAGGTCATCACTTTTAATTTCACGAATGGGTCGTGCTCCAAAGCCAGCAGCATAGCCTCTTAAAAAGTTTGTTTCCTGTCGATAAACATTTCTAAACCTTGGGATATAATGTGATGTGGGTTTAGCTCCCTCTGCAGTAAAGTTGGCATGCCCCTCGTGTTGTGCATTAATCACCCCTCTATAATTATGGAAAGCGATATACTTTCCTAGAACACCACTGTCGTTCCCAAGTCCGTTTGGAAAACGTTTTGATTTTGAGTTCATCAAAATCAAATTTGTATTCAATGTTGCAGCCGTGACAAAAATAACTTTAGCAAAATACTCGGTTGTTTCTTTGGTAATAGCGTCCACCACATGAACACCTACGGCCTTTTGTTTATCCTCATCGTAGAGGATTGAATGTGCCACAGAGTTTGGGCGCAGTGTCAAGTTCCCTGTTTTTAACGCCCAAGGAATAAGGGTTGAGTTTACATTAAAATAGCCTCCGAGTGGGCAACCCCGTTGACAAACTCTTCGACTCATACAGACTGCCCTACCCTGTTCGATGAAAATAGGCTTGCTTTCCGATAAATGTGCACAACGTCCATAGATGACGTGACGGTCATCGTAATGCAATTTCATTTGTTGACTAAAATAATCTTCAACACAATTCGTTTCCCATGGTTTTAAAAAATCGCCATCCGGTAAGACATCCAAACCATCTTTTTTTCCACTTACTCCGACAAAACGTTCGACATAAGTGTACCAATCCGCCAGATCGTTGTACCCAATGGGCCATTCGACGGCAAAACCGTCGCGTGCGGGTCCTTCAAAATCATATGTACTCCAACGCTGTACTTGGCGTGCCCACATAATGGACTTACCCCCTACTTGATACCCACGAATCCATTGGAATGGTTTTTTCTGAACGTATTCGTGCTCCTTGTCTTTTACAAAAAAATGCTTTGCGTCTTCTCTAAAAGCATAACAACTACTCGCAACAGGATTGTCTGAAATTTCTTTAGCAATCAATTGACCTCGATGCTTAAACTCCCAGGGTTGCATGTTGGTTGTAGGATAATCTTTCAAATGCTCTACATTAGGGCCTCGTTCCAACAACAAGGTCTTAAACCCTTGTTCACTAAATTCCTTTGCTGCCCATCCTCCTGCCATTCCTGCTCCAATAACAATGGTATCATATGTGTTTGTGTTTTCTGTCATTATCAATATAGTTAAACGGGAACACAACCGTAGTAGCGGCCGGGCATAAATTCAAAATTCAAATAATCTTTCATGTACTTTTCTGAAGAAGTAAAATGACCTAACGAATGCCTTTTGATCGTATGCACAAAAAAGCTCTTCTCATCACTACAATCAATGGTTTTACCAATACAGGCTAACTGATCTTCAGCAACAAGTTCTTCAAATGAGGTGCCGTAAATTGCAATTACATACTTCCTAAAGGCTTCCATTCCATATAAATAATCTGAAATCTCTTGAGAATCTAAACCATCATTAACCATGGTTAAAATAAAATCTAAACGAGATTCCATCGTTGGAAAACCTTCAGTGTCTTCGGGTAAAATTAAATTAGAAAGCAAATTAATCAAATTGCGATCAGGTATTGTTATCGGAAGATTACTGTAAACCGTACGTTCTGGTTGAGTAGAACAATAGTAGGGCAACATTGCGATTCCTCCGCTGACCCAAGCTATTTTCTGAAGCGCGCTTCTCCTTTTCATAAAAATGTAGTTGACATTATTAACAAGCTTCAAATTATAAAAAATATTGCCTTTATACACAAAGAAATGATTTTAAAATAAAAAATAAATTTTGCTCTTCCGTATCGTTCAAAATTTAAACGCAAATCTGCTAACAACTGCAAATACATTTATAGTAACTCCACTTCAAAATGTTCTAAAAAAATTGTCGGAACTAAAATATATACCGTATTTTTGGTTCACCACTTTGGTCAACCAAAAATAATAGCCCTATTCACTAAAGTATAGCTTAATAAGATTTTAATATGAACATTTATTGTGCAGACAAAACGAATAATTGCATACCATTTAGGAATAAAGTTTTGCATAGAATAAATTTATAAACCCCAAAAAAGAAGGTTTTGGCAACAGATGAAAACAAAAAATCAATCTTAAAAAGAATAGTAGCAATTATCTTGGGCTTTGGCCCCGGCATATTTGCTATTGGCTATACGATTGGTACTGGTAGTGTAACTTCAATGATTGTTGCTGGAAGTAAATTCGGAATGCAGTTACTATGGGTTCTTTTACTGAGTTGTTTGTTTTCTGGGGTACTCATGTTTTCATACGGTAATTATGCATTGATTACAGGAGATACTGCGCTTTATGGATTTAAAAAGCATTTAAAATTTGGAAAAGTCATGGCCATCCTGATTATAATTGGGATTACGTTTGGTCAATGGAATTCCTTAATGGGTATTTTAGGAATTTCATCCAATATCATCTTTGAAATCTTGACAATCAATTTTAAAGGGTTGATTACTTACCAATACGAAACCGTTTTAATAATAGCCATCATAATAATTGTTGTTTTTTACTTACTGATGCTGATTGGCAAATACACTTTTTTTGAAAAAATTTTAATTGTGTTTGTAAGTGCAATGGGCTTATCGTTTCTACTTTCACTATTCTTTGTACAGCCACTTTCAATGGATATTGTAAAAGGATTGGTTCCAACAATACCCAAAGTTGCTGGAGGAAAGATGTTGGTTGCTGCATTTGTAGGAACTACGATGGCGGCAGCAACGTTTTTGACTCGCCCACTTTTCATAAAAGGAAAAGGGTGGACCATTAAAAATTTAAAGCAACAAAAGAAGGATTCCATTACAGCAGCAGTTTTGATATTTGTGATCAGTGCTACCATCATGGCAGTAGCTGCCGGCGCACTATTTTATGAAGGAAAAGAGGTTACAATGGTACTCGATATGGCCAATACCTTAGAACCAATTGCAGGGAAATGGGGTGTTACTATTTTCTTTTTCGGGGCACTAAGCGCTGGTCTATCCTCAATTTTTCCCTGTTTATTAATTGCACCTTTACTGGTTGCAGACTATCAGTCAGGGGTCTTAGACACGAGTTCACTACAGTTTAGAGTCATCACGGCCATTGCTTGTTTAGTCTCTTTAATAGGTCCTGCATTTGGAGTAAATCCAATTGAAATACAAATCCTATCTCAGGTATTTAATGTATTTGTATTACCCTTAGTAATCATCGGCATCATCTGCCTGCTAAGCAGTAAAAAAATCATGAAAGATTATAAGACCAGCATAGGAGTTTATATCGGAATGTATTCAGCTTTGTTGTTTTCGTTAGTGATTTCATATAATGGAATTTTAGCACTTCTAAATTATTTTTAATAAAATAAGAAAGTTGAATACCGTAGGTAACGGATTACATAATACAACAAAAAAAAATAAAATTATACTAAAAAAATATGTCAAAATTACAAGGTAAAGTAGCGGTAGTAACTGGAGGTTCCAGAGATATTGGGAGAGCAATCGCTATAAAATTAGCGAAAGAAGGAGCTAAGGTTGTCGTAAATTATTTTAACAGCGAAGAGGAGGGAAATGAAACTGTTCGTCTAATAAAGGAAAACGGTGGTGAAGCAATTGCTGCCTATGCAAATGTGACAAATCAGGAGGATATAAACAATCTGGTAGCACAAACAAAAGCTGCCTTCGGCGAAAAAATAGACATTTTAGTAAATAACTCTGGAGGTTTATTTGCACGTAAATCGATTGAAGAAGTCGATGTCTCGTTTTATGAGCTTGTGATGAATGTAAACTTTAAATCTGTTGTTTTTGTGACGCAGGCTTTTAAGCCTTTACTCAACTCAGGCGGTACAGTTATTAATATATCTTCACAAGCAGCTCGCGATGGAGGCGGTGGTGGATCTAGTCTTTATGCTGCCTCAAAAGGTGCGGTATCAACCTACTCTAGAGCATTAGCAAAAGAATTTGGACCTCAAGGCATTCGAGTAAATTCGATCTGTCCGGGGATGATTGCAACGAAATTCCACGATGATTTTACAAAAGACGAAATACGAACGAATGTTGCTAACGCAACTCCACTTAAACGCGAGGGGAAAGCCGAAGAAGTTGCTGATTTAGTTGCTTATGTAGCCTCGGATGAAGCTTCGTTTATTACTGGAAATAATCTAGATATTAATGGGGGCTTAGCCTTTAGCTAAAAAAACTGTTGATCTTAGAGCTACTTGAAGCGTAGTTCTGCAATCGTTCCTTTTCCAGCCGCATAAGCAATTGAATCGTTTAAAAAACGAAGGGTATAAAAACCTTCATCACTTAAATGCTTCCAGGTCAACCCAGAATCTGAGGAAAAATCTACACCTGAAAATCCAACAGCAACTAATTTTTCTCCGTTGCTATTAGGGACGTATTGAATACAACTTCTGTAGCCTGGATTTTGGTTATCAGCTACTGTATTCCATGTTTTTCCTCCGTCTGTGGTCCGTATTTTATTTAAACTATCTCGTTTCGGTTTTGTGTAATCACCTCCTATCGCATAACCCTTTTTTTTATCATAAAAGGATATACTGAAGATTCCCGTAGTAGATTCACCTTGTATAATCGGTGTTTCGGTCACATCCCAGCTTCGGCCTTTATCACTCGAAAAATAGACTCTACTACTTAGCCCTCCACTGGCTATCCAAGTATAATCACCTACGATTGCAATATTAGAATCACTAGCTGCGAAAAAACCTTCTCCTGCTTTGATATCCGTAAAAACTGAACAATCGAGTTTAGACCATGAGTCTCCTGCATCTCGAGTAATCAAAATGCTGATGCAGTTGTCGGTATAATCACCTAACGCTATCCCCTCTTTATTGTTCCAAAACTCCATAGAATCATAAAATACTTTGGGATGAGACTCTGAGTAAACAACCTTTCCATTTTTAAATAGTAAGGCAGGGTTGGCTATTGAAATTGCAAGTACATCCGTATTCGGTACAGCCAATGCCCTGAAGTTCGGGGGAATAGAATCTATAGGCGAATTATATTGTTCTTCCTTGATTCGCTGAGGCGTATCAGCTTAAAATGAATATATCACTCCAGTTGAACTTGCACCGTAAATCGTATTGTTTTTGATTTCGAGGGCTCTGATGTTGATAGTAGAATCCAGAACCACCGGATTGATTTTTAGACTAACGGATTGCGTTTTATTTAAATTAGAATCGTCACAACTAAGGAATAAAACAAATAGGTTGACAAAAAGAAAGGTTGTAAACAGCGATGATTTATAAAACATACATTTGATAATAATACTTAAAATTAAGACATTAGGTCTTTTTACATCCTATTTCCAAAGACAAATGTATACCGATAACAATTCTAGAATACTAATTTTCGTCTTGTATTCGATCTTCTTCTTGAGTTGTGTTTCGATCTGTTTTGCTCTTCCCGAATTTAGACCCAAAGCTATAAGCTAGACGAAGTTGAACGTTTTGTCTCGAGCCATTACTCTCCAATGAAGCGTTTACATTTCCGTAATCTATAACCCCGACAAAACCTCTATTAAACACTTTACTGAATCCTAAATTCACTTTTAGCTGATCGTCCAAAAACTTTTTTCCAAAAGAAAAATCCAAGTCTGCGAACCAACTAACGTCAACGCCTTCATCTAAAGCGCCAGTTCCGTAGTTTCCACTTACCTCAAAATTGATCTCATAGGGCAACTCATAGCTTGCTTGCGTAAACCAAATCAAACTCCACTTATTCAAGTCTATGGAATAGGTAGCAGATTCATAATCGGTATTGATTACAATAAAACCGGTGAATCCTTCAACTCCTTTTATAAAACTCAACGGGCCAAACAATCTAAAGCTCCAGTTGGCATTTTTTTCTAAATTCACTTCCATTTGTCGAATTTGAGCTGGATCATCACCCTCGGGGTCATTCTGTTGGATTAGTTCAAAAATCGCATCCTCTGTATCGCTATAACCAATGGCAAAAAACGGCTGCCCCTCGTAGGTTAGATTGAACTGATATTTGTTGGTGTATGAAGGTGTTAAGTTTGGGTTTCCTTGGCTTGAAGAATAGGGATCTAAAAATTCTGCGAAGGAATTCAAACTCCCATATGATGGTCTTCTGATTCTGTAACTGTACGATACATTGGCACCCAAAACTTCGGAGATTTCTCTACTAATCGATGCGCTCGGAAAGACTTTCTTAATGGGGCGTTTCTTTACAGTTGAGACTAGCGTTCCATTTTTCATTAAAATGGAATTCCCATCCGTATTACTATCTTCATAACGAACGCCACCCGAAAAGGACCATTTGCCAAAAGTAGCATTGGCTTTAGTATACAATGCCAAAATAGTTTCATCAATTAAAAACTGACTGCTTTCATTTTTATTAAACTCAAAAATACTACTGTTGTTTTCACTGAAGGATTGCAGGTCATTATCTGTACTTACGTCGGCAAATCGTGTTCCTAAACTCAACGAAAGCTCATCCGAAAAGGTTTTGGTATAGTCTAATCGATAGGTTTTTATGGTGTACTTTCCCTCCTGTTTGTATTTCCTGTTTTTAAAAGGTATGGTGCTCCCAGCTAAATCAGACAATGTGTTTGTATTATCGTTTTTAAAATTGATGTAATTAAAATCAACCAGTAGTTTATCGGTATCACTTTTGTATTCGTAATAGGGATTGAAATTAAAATTAAATCGATCAATATCAAAGTTGTTTTCAGAGAACAAAACATCCGTTGTGTTGGCATCAGAGACGAGGGTTTTACTCGATGCAATTCTTTGCGAAGTTCTTGTATTATAGCGGCCACCTACTCCAATGATGTTCTTTGTATTGATGTAAAAGTCTACATTCCCACTAATCCGTAGATTACTTGGGTTATAAGGTTCTATGGTAGCTTGATCATAGGTTTCACTCCCGACTGTTCGCACCAAAAATAAATCGTCCCTCCAGGTAGGTCTCGAGTGATTTATACTTCCCTGCCAATTGAGTTTGTTTTTATAACTCGCAATCGAAACGCCCGTTCCGTATTCAAATCCTTGGTCTTCCCCAACCCAGGTATTCAGGCTTCCATGAGTACCTAGGCGAACATTTTTCTTTAAAATAATATTGATGATTGCTCCTGATCCAGAGGCTTCGTATTCGGCTCCTGGTTGCTCTACCACCTCTATTTTAGCAATATTATCGGCGGGGAAATCACGAAGCAAGGTTTGCACATCCATATATTCGGTCGTCTTTCCGTTGATGAGAATTCTAATGCCTCTGTTCCCAGCAATCGATATTCCGTTGTTCGTTACCAAAACCCCAGGCACCTTGCGCATAACGTCTTGTAAACTGGTATTAATCATTTCAGAATTCTCTATATCTACAACCAACTTTTCTGCAGTCTGTCGAATAATCGGTCGTTTACTTTTTACGACTACTTCATTTAAATTTTGAGCTTCTTCTTCTAAAACAAAATCAATGATTTTATTTTGCTGCAGCTCAAATTCTTCCGTTTTTTTAACCTTAAACCCTAAAACGGAAACTTCAATCCAATAGGTTTTGTTTTCGATGTTTTCAAAAAGAAACGCACCCTCCTCATCCGAAACTACTCCTTGAACAAATGCTTCATCTCCTTTTTGTTGAAGAATTATATTTGCAAAAGGCAGCGGAGCATTAAAGTCATCTGTCACCTTCCCACTGATTGTGCTTTGAGCGATTATGGGGGTTACTACCAATAATAAGATAAATGTAATACGGCTTTTCATTCGGATAATTGTTGTCATATAAGACAAGACGCATTAGGTAGTTAAAAGTTACAGTTTTAAAAAAATATATTTAACTAAACAGTGCATAGTATGATAATCCATTTCTATTGTATTCCAAAAAGCTGGAGAAAACAGAACGAAAGGATTTATGTTACAAAACAACAGCATACTGCTTCAATAAGGCTAAAGAGGTATATTGCAAGGTTTTTTTATGGGTAGCTTCTAGAATAATATGGGGAGCCTTACCCGCTTTTTCAGCCTCCAACCAACGGGAAATACACAAACACCATTTATCTCCAGGCTTTAATCCAGGGAATTGCCACTGGGGTACAGCGGTCATTAAATCGTTGCCTCTTGAGGCAGAATAATCTAGGAATTCTTGGGTAACCACTGCGCAAACGGTATGTGTTCCGGTATCTTGAGAAATTGTTCTGCAAAAGCCGTCTCTAAAATAACCTGTGACGGGATCTGTACAGCAGGCAATTAAGGGAGATCCGAAAATATTATGTTCCATTTATAAAAATATTAAATTCTACAGCTTCAATGCGTTTAAATTTCTTTAAGGTTAAGGGCAATTGTATAGTGCAACTCAATAGGTACTCTTCGGAATCACCGATCCGTGGGGGTCTAGGGTAGCGTCTCCGAGGATTAAACGCATGCGATTGAAAAATTTAGAATTTTCAATATGCTCGATTTCTTCAGCAATATCGTGTACCTCATCCAACTTAAAATGCATTTCTTTGACCAAATAAAGTTCGATTAAACGGTGTTTCGATATTATCTCAACAGCTTTTGCTCTCCCAAGATCGGTTAATAATATTGCTTTATAAGGTTGGGTGTCTACAAAATTCATTTTAACCAATTTCTTGATCATGTTGGAGACGGTCGACTTACTAACCTTGAAGTATTTACTCAAAGCTGTGACCGATACTGCTTCATTTTTTTCCTCAAACTTATACAAGGCCTTCAAATAATTTTCCTTTTCTATGGTTTTTTTCATGTCAATGTTTTGTAGTACAAAACTAATGATTAGTTTTGCAGTGTAAAACTTTATTATGTTGCTACGATTTTTATTTATCGTTTGCTTTACTCAATTCACTTTCGCACAGCAAACCATAGTGGGTACTGTTTTTTCTGAGGGAATACCCTTAGAAGGGGCTTCTGTAGTTGCGAAAAATTCTACTTTAGGTACAATAACAGATTCGTCCGGAGTATTCACATTAATTCTTTCGAATATAAAGAATCCTAAGATAACGATCTCCTATCTGGGACATAAATCCTATGTTAAAAAAATATATAAATATGATTATAACTTTGGCAACATTGAACTAGTCCCTGACGATGAACTAGAAGAAGTGGTAGTTTCTGGGACTTTAAAACCTGTTTCTAAGCTCAAAAGCGCTGTAGCTGTGGAAGTATATTCAGAAGGTTTTTTTAAAGCCAATCCGACACCCTCTATTTTTGAAGCCCTTGAAATTGTAAATGGTGTGCGTCCACAACTAAATTGTAATGTTTGTAATACTGGAGATATTCATATTAACGGCCAAGAAGGCAGCTACACCATGATCCTCATCGACGGATTACCAATCGTTAGCGGGCTATCAACCGTATACGGGCTCTCTGGAATTCCGCAATCTTTGATTGAACGAGTAGAAATTGTCAAAGGTCCAGCTTCTACTTTATACGGATCTGAAGCCATTGGCGGTGTTATTAATCTAATTACTAAAATCCCGGAAAACGCTTCAAAAATTTCCTTCGATTCTTTTGGTTCTGGATGGGGAGAAGTGAACATTGATCTGGGCTATCAATATGCTCTTTCAAAGAAAACAAATGGACTGTTAGGAATTAATTATTTCAACTACTCCAACCCAATAGATAAAAATGAGGATGGCTTTACGGACCTTACGCTTCAGGATCGTATTTCAATTTTCAATAAACTAAATGTTGGGAAACGCTTATCTGTAGCTACCCGATACGTTTATGAAGATCGTTGGGGAGGAGATATAAACTGGAATCAAAATTATAGAGGTGGAGATGAAGTATATGGAGAGCATATTTTCACCAGCCGAATAGAAGTTTTTGGGACTTATGAATTCAACAGAGAGTTTTCCTTTCAATTCAGCTTCAACGATCATCATCAAAATTCAGTTTATGGCACTACATTGTTCAATGCAAATCAAACCATAGGGTTTGGTCAGTTGCTATGGAATATACCCATAAAAAACAATGATTTTTTAGTTGGATTAGCGTATCGGTATACTTTCTATGACGATGATACAACCGCTACTTTCAATAATACACTGGGAATTAACAGAGCAGAAAGAACGCACTTACCCGGAATTTTCATTCAAGATGAAATAGAATTCAATAAACAAAACACGCTGTTACTCGGGTTGCGATATGACTATAACTCTATTCATGGAACTATTCTTACCCCACGCCTCAACTACAAATTGAGTTCTGAAGATGAGTCTTCAACGCTGCGTTTGAGTATTGGCTCTGGCTATCGTATTGCGCAAATTTTCACAGAAGATCACGCTGCATTAACAGGGGCACGTGAAGTTGTTTTCTTAAATGACTTAAATCCTGAAAAATCTTGGAGCGTCAACCTCAACTATGTTCACAAAATGTACTTAAAGCAAGGCCACATCTTCGAGTTTGATGCAAGTGTTTTTAGAACCAATTTTTCTAATAAAATAGTTCCCAATTACGACACAGATCCGAATTTTATTATCTACGATAACCTTGACGGAAGGTCAGTAACTCAGGGGATATCTTTGAATTTCAATGCTCTTTTTAGAGGTGGCTTACGAATTAATTTGGGAGCGACCTATATCGATTCTTATCTAGAATCCGCAGGAAGCAAAACAAGACCCTATTTGACCGAACGTTTTCGAGGGGTGTGGAAAATAGAACAAAAATTAAGAGCGCCCAACCTTACAATTGATTTGACCGGAAGCGTAACAGGACCTTTGAGGTTACCCTTATTGGGTGAATTGGATCCTCGCGCCCCTTATGCACCGACCTTTAGCATCATAAACATCCAACTGACCAAGGGCTGGAATAATCGCTATGATTTCTATGGAGGTGTAAAAAATCTCTTGAACTTTACTCCAGCTAAAAACAGCATTGCACGTGCTTTTGACCCTTTTGACCGCACAGTACAATTTGATGAATTTGGTGATGCACAGCCAAGCCCAGGCAACCCCTACGGGCTGACCTTTGACCCAACCTATGTTTACGCATCAAACCAAGGAATACGCTTTTTTATGGGGTTTCGTTGGACTTTGGATTAATTTAATCCTATAACTTCTCAAAGATTACTGCTCTATTTTGCCTGCAATTCTGCTGCAACAGCTTCAACTCGCTCCATAACACGTAAAAGGTTTCCGCCCCATATTTTTTCGATTTCTTCTAGAGAATATCCCCGCTTAACGAGCTCTTTAGTTACATTCAGAGATTCGGATGCATCGCTCCACCCCTCGATACCACCACCGCCATCAAAATCGGAACTGATGCCAACGTGATCGATTCCAATTTTATTCTTAATGTAGTCGATATGGTTTACAAAATCACTCACAGAAACCGGAGGAACTTCTTTTTTCAAAGCTTCGAGTTCTGCTGCTGCTAGGGCTTCAAGTTTTTCACGCTCCTTGATGTATTTCTGAAGGTCGTCAAATGCTAAGGCTCTCATTTCATACTTATCGAGTACGGAAATGTTGTGTTTTGCTCCTATGCTTTTCAGAAGGGAATCTTTCGCTTTGTTGTAATTGTTGTGTTTTTCGGTGTGTAAATAAGAACTAAAGGCTACCGTTTGAACAACACCTCCACTTTCCTTTACCCAGCCCAGTTGTTCATCATCTAAATTCCTAGAATGATCACATAGAGCACGAGCTGAAGAATGCGAAGCTATGATTGGGGTTTTAGATAATTCTGCCATTTGTCGGATCGCTTCTTTTGAAGGATGGGATATATCAACCATAATTCCGTAGTAATTCATTTTTTCGATGACCTGTTTCCCCAATGCACTTAAACCCTTATGGAGGTAAGCACCATCCTTTTCGCCTGTATTCGAATCGGATAACTGACTGTGTCCATTGTGAGCCAAAGACATATAGCGTGCGCCTCGGTTATAAAAGACCTCCACATTATTGATGTCTTCTCCAAGTGGATATCCGTTTTCGATACCAATCATGGCGATTTTTTTCCCGCTCTTCCAAATGCGTCGAACATCGGCAGCAGTCAAAGCCAACTCAATACGATCCGATGCGTAGGAGTCAACCAAACGGTGGATTGCATTGAATTTTTCATTGGCATTAGCAGCAGCTTTGGCAAAGCCACTAGCATTCAAGCTGTCCTGACCGGTGTAAACAATAAACCAGGCAACATCAAGTCCTCCTGCTTCCATTCCTGGAATATGAACTTGTGACTGGGTCTCTGTACTGTAGTTTAAAGAGTCTGTAAAGTTACCGACATTGATGTCATCATGGGTATCAATGGTGATTACCGCCTGATGGATTTGTTCCGCTGTAGACATGGGTTTATTCTTTTTTTCTTGAGCACAACTCATAAGCAAGAATGCAGTGAAAAGTGTTCCAATGGAGTGAGAAAGTCGCATAATGAATTGATTTTTGACTAAGGTAAACAAACTTTTTATATTCTATAAACACGGAACTAAACACCTTATGTTACCGTGGGTTTTTCGGCATCTATTTCTAAGTATTCTTGACTGAGTATGATGTGTTCAATGCGTTCAATACTTTTAAACAAATCAATATAGCGCGAATAAATGGGTGCAATTCCAAGGCGGAGATACTGTGGGGGTCTAAAGTCAGGAATGATTTTTACGCCATCGCCTTTACCTATAATTAATGCCTTACATACCCTCCACGACTCGGGATGTGCAAGGGTAATGTGAGAACCACGTTCTTCTGGATTCATTGGTGTTTCAATTGTAAAACCCAGGGGGGTCAATTTTTCTTGAATTAATTCCACTAAATAGCTGGTTTGCATCATGCTTTTTTTCCTAATCGCATCAATTCCCGCCCTTAAGGTCAAGTCTAAACCTGCCTCCATAGCAACTAGAGAAAGCACTTGAGGAGTTCCTGCATCGAAACGTCCTATTCCGTCAGAGGGTTCATAAGACAAAGAAAAATCAAAAGGCCTTTTGTGTCCAAACCATCCTTGAATTGGAGAATGTAATTCCGTAATTAGCTCCTCTTGGATGAATAAAAATGCAGGTGATCCAGGGCCTCCGTTTAAAAATTTATAGGTACAGCCTAAAGCAATTTTAGTCTTACTTTCTGCAAGATTAATATCCACCACGCCTACGGCATGACTCAGATCCCAAACAATAATACTGTTGTGTTGTTCAGCAAATTCATTCAGGCTTTTCATAGGATACAACCAGGCACTTTTATAACTGACCAAACTGAGGCATACAATTCCGGGTTGCTTTTTAATTTCGGCCTTCAATAACGGCAGATCGGCCTTAAGATCGTGAACATAAGCTACAATTGTTGGTGGCTTACAGTCGAATTGTTTTGCGAGGCCTTCCATGACATACACATCTGAAGGAAAATTTAAAGAATCGGTTAAAAGGCTTTTAGCTGTTAAATTGGAAGAAAGTAGTGCATGAATTACTTTATATAAGTTGGTCGAAGTGGATTCCCCAACTTTCAATTCGGTTGCTTTTGCACCTAAAAGTAATGCGAGTTTTTGCTCTAGTCGTTTTGGAAGATCAAGCCAATGGTCGTTCCAACTGCGAATTAAATTCTCGCCCCACTGTTTGTCTACAGCATTGGCGATGTCCTTTTTTGCTTGTATGGGAAGTTTCCCTAAAGAATTACCGTCCAGATATATTGTGTTGGGCTCGTGCTGAAAAAATGCTCGAAACGATGCTAGTGGATCTTGAACATCTAACTGCTCTGCTTGCGCTATAGTACTCATATTTGTTGGTGTTAAAAAAGGCGGAACAACGGACAACTTTGATCTCGATGTCATTAAATTGTTTTTTAAAAATAGTGAATTCTTTTTTGTCTTTAGATCATTCATCAGCAGAAGTTCGGTTGAAAAAAAAATGGTATTTTGCATGAAAATCTTAAACCATGCAAAGCACTCAAATAAGAACAACCATCTTAGAAAAACTTATTCAAAATGGATTCAATGCAGATGTTGCAGAAATAAGCACTCTTGGTATTGTTCTTTTGGCATATATACTCATCACTTTGGTGTTGTTTTGGGTTTCAAGAAAATTTATTTTAGGGCTTTTTTCTCGAATTTCAAGAAAAACAAAAAGTACATTTGACGATATTTTACTGGAGCACAAAATCCCAAAACTGCTTTCCTGTTTTCCTGCTATTTTTATTCTCCATAAATTGATTCCCGACCTTTTTGACAAGCAAAATCGGATTGAAAATATATTTGAAGCCCTAACGGTTATTGTTGCCCTAGCACTGGTTCGTGCCTTATTGAAATCGCTTCGTGATTATTTAAAAACACTGAAGTCCTTTAAAGACAAACCCATAGACAGTTACATTCAGGTCATTATGATTGTCCTCTGGTTTATAGGGGGTATCGTTATTTTATCCATACTTACTGGTACTGAAGTTGGAACGTTTTTAACTACTCTTGGTGCCTTGTCTGCCATATTACTTTTCGTTTTCAAAGACACCATTTTGGGTTTTGTTGCCAGTGTTCAGATAACCATCAACGATACCGTTCGAATTGGCGATTGGATCAGCATGCCCAACAATAATGCAGATGGGACTGTAATGAAAATAAGTCTTTCATCTGTTCAAATTCAGAATTTCGACAACACCATTACTTCAATACCAACCTATAAACTAATTTCTGACTCCTTTGTAAATTGGCGTGGAATGAGTGAATCGAGCGGAAGAAGAATTAAACGGTCGCTGTTAATTAAAGTAAGTAGTATTCGTTTTCTCAAAGACGAGGAAATCGAACCCTTAAAAAAAATCAATTTGATGGAAGGTGTCATCCAAGAAAAAGATGCCGACATCAAGTCTTATAATGCAGTATCTAAAGTTGATAAATCCCTCCTAATCAATGGCAGAAATTTAACCAATATTGGCTTGTTTAGGATTTATACCGAGGCCTACTTACAAAAACATCCAATGGTAAATAAGGAAATGACGTTGATGTGTCGTCAATTAGCACCCACGCCTCAGGGAGTTCCTATAGAAGTTTATGTTTTCAGTAAGGACAAGGTTTGGGAAAACTATGAGCATATTGTTGCCGATATTTTTGACCACCTGTTGGCTTCTACACAATACTTCCATTTGGAATGTTTTGAACTTTCACCCGTAATTCCAGCATCCAATGTTTAAAAAAATTCTTTTAACTCCAATCGTCTTGTTCCACATCATTTGTTTTGGTCAAAATCTCACAGGTGAAGAGCTAATTAATAAAAGCATCGCATATCATGACCCTAACAACAGTTGGTCTAGATTTGCTGGCGATCTCAACATCACTATGGAAACCCCAAACAGAGCGCCTAGAGTAAGCACAATCACGCTGGACTTACAAAAACAGTATTTTAAAAATGAATACGGAAGGGATGGCAATACAATAACCCAAGAAATAAACAAGAAAAACTGTTCGGTCCTTTTAAATAAAAGCCAAGAATTTACCGCTGAAGAAGAAAAAACATACCGCCTGAGCTGTGAGCAAGCCAAACGAACGCGCGATTACTACACTTACCTCTATGGGCTTCCAATGAAATTAAAAGACCCCGGGACATTGATCAACCCTAAGGTTGAAAAACGTTCTTTTAAAGGTAAGGACTATTGGGTTGCGCAGGTGAATTATGAAAAGGAAGTAGGGGAAGATACCTGGTATTTTTATTTTGATCCTTCAACTTTCGCTTTAGTAGTTTATCAGTTTTATCACGATGAATCTAAAAACGACGGAGAATATATTCTACTGACGGAGGAATCAGAGGTCAACGGAATCAAGATGCCCAAAAACCGAGCTTGGTACTACAACAAAGATGACGCCTACTTGGGTACGGACTTTCTTTTTAAAAACCAAACCAACTAAGCCCGTGCTGCGACAAAGAATCCATGCACTTTGGAATCCAGAATGCTACCACGGTTGGAATAAGTCCAAAAAGTTTTTTGAGGGCTGGTATTATAAAATAATCAGTGCGGATCAAAAACATGCTCTTGCGGTGATCCCCGGAATTGCAATGGATGAGCATGGAACTAAACAAGCGTTTATTCAAGTATTGGATGGCAAAAACCTCAAAGCTTCTTACCATAAATTCGATGCGGAAGACTTTAGACCAAATCCAAAAAAGCACGATCTAAAAATTCAAAACAATCGCTTTACATCGGACAGCATTGAACTCGACTTACCCCATCTGAAAGGCGTTTTGCGTTTTAAAAATCTAAATCCTTGGTCGAGCAGCTGGAGTTCTCCCGGAATTATGGGACCCTTTTCTTTTGTGCCTTTTATGGAATGTTATCACGGAATCTTGAGCATGGATCATGATATCGAAGGGTCATTGATGCACAACGGAACAGCCATTTCTTTTGATCAAGGGAAAGGCTATATGGAAAAAGATTGGGGACATTCTTTCCCAGAAGGATATGTCTGGATGCAAAGCAATCATTTCAGCAAGCCTGGAATTTCTATCAAAGCATCCATTGCAAAAATACCCTGGCTAGGATCTTCTTTCATCGGTCATATTGCTGGGGTTTTGATTGATGGAAAATTAATTGAATTCACAACCTACAACGGAACTCAGTTAAAACAGTGTTCCATTTCCGAAAAACAGCTTTGTCTGCAAATGGAAAATAAAAAATACAGCCTATCCATAAATGCTACACGAGAAAAAGCTACTGCCTTGGCTGCTCCGATTTCTGGTTTTATGGATGCTCGAATCGAAGAAAGCATGAAGGCTCATATTCAAGTACATTTGATCGACAAGAAGACGGGAAAAATCATCCTAGATGATATTGGATCATCGGCTGGAATAGAAGTTGCAGGGAATCATGATGTGTTATTAAAATAAACACGGCTACTTTTTCACAAACCTCAAATAGAGGGCGAACAAGCAAAGAAACGATCCTCCGGGCAAAAGAAATAGACCCACAAGAAGTGGATAAAACCGGTTGGGTTTTGTTTCTTTAACTATTCTAGGGAGTTCGTCAATTCTCTTCTTAAAGCCTGTTTTTTTCATAAAAATATAACACTTCAAAGATAGCTTTCTTTATTCAAGAATCTAATCAAATCATTTTAATCCTAATAAGCTTCGTTTTCCGTTTTTTATGTGCTATTGTCGTTGTATATTGAACTCATGATCAAACAAATCAATACTAAGTACGGCTCTTTTTTTGAAGCTGCTTTAATCTCAGAAATTGAAGCTGTTGGGACATTAAAAAAAGTAACCGCTGGGACGCATTTAATGCATATTGGACAATACATCAAAAGCATGCCACTGGTACTGACAGGGACGCTGAAAATAATGCGAGAAGACCAAGAAGGGGATTCTTTATTGCTTTATTACCTCGAACAAGGAGAAACTTGTGCCATGACCCTCAGTTGTTGTTTAGGCAATCAAAAAAGTGAAATCATTGCCATAGCCGAGTCTGATTCAGAACTCATTATGATTCCCATTGAAAAAATGGAAGCTTGGACGGCACAATACAAAAGCTGGAGGAATTTTGTTTTCAGGAGTTACAACCACCGAATCAAAGATTTACTAGAAACGGTTGACAGCATCGCATTTCTTAAAATGGATGAGCGGCTAATTAAATATTTAGAGGAAAAATCAAGAATATCTGAAGATGGGATTATCCACAAAACCCATCAAGAGATCGCCTATGAACTTCATACTTCGCGTGTTGTAATTTCAAGGCTCTTAAAAACTTTAGAACGAAAAGGTAAAATTCAAATCGAACGGAATCGAGTCAAAATCCTAGAATTTTAGACTTAGTAACCTAGGTTACAAAGTCAATACCTATAGATAATGTACTTTTGTAAAAAATAAATTCTTGAAACATCTTTTTCCCATACTGCAATGGCTCCCCAACTACAAAAAAGAAATGCTTTGGGGTGATGCTGTTTCGGGTGTCACGGCAGGAATACTAGCTATTGCTCAAGGAATGGCATACGCTATGATTGCTGGACTTCCCCCTGTATTTGGACTCTATGCTGCTTTGACTCCTCAAATCATCTATGTGCTGATGGGAACCTCCAGGCAACTTTCAATTGGGCCAGTTGCAATGGATTCGCTAATTGTGGCTGCTGGAATCGGAACCCTCAGCGTCATCGGTATTGAACAATACATAGCGGCAGCGGTTTTCTTAGCGCTTCTTGTAGGGGTCATTCAAGTTTTACTGGGTACACTTAAGCTTGGTTTTTTGGTTAACTTTTTGTCTAAACCTGTTTTAAGCGGATTTACATCTGCCGCCGCAATAATCATTGGACTCAGTCAATTGAAGCACCTGCTTCGAATCGACATGCCACAAACCAATCAAATACATATTCTACTTCAGGAAGTAGTTTTGAATATTTCGGACACCCACTTCCTAAGTTTTGGACTTGGTGTTGCTGGTATGGTCTTGATTAAGCTCTTTCAAAAAGTTAGTAAAAAAATACCTGCCATTCTTGTCGTGGTTAGTCTCGGAACTCTTTTGCTGTATTTTACACAGGGACAACTTAACGGAATCCGTATCGTAGGAGCCATTCCAGTTGGTCTTCCAAAGCTCGGTATTCCAAGTTTTGATAAAAATCAGTTGGTCGACTTAATACCCATTGCAATTACCCTTGCAGTAGTTGGTTTTACCGAAGCGATTTCGATTGCTAAAGCTATCGAAGAGCGTCATACGGAATATGAAGTAGACCCAAACCAAGAACTCATAGCCATCGGAAGTGGAAATATCATCGGTTCTTTTGCCCAATCCTATCCGTCTACCGCTTCTTTCTCAAGATCGGCTATTCAAGATCAGGGTGGAGCTCAATCGGGGATTGCCTCCTTGTTTAGTGCTGGACTTGTACTCCTTACATTATTATTCTTGACATCCTTGTTCTATTATCTTCCCATCCCTATTTTGGCCGCAATTATCATGGTTTCTATTTTTGGGCTTATCGACTTTAAATACCCTCGCCAATTGTGGAAAAAAAACAGAGAAGAATCAGTAGCCTTTATAGTAACCTTTGTCATAACCATGACAGTCGGCATACCCCAAGGCATACTGTTTGGTGTTTTGCTTTCGCTTTTAACCATGATCTACAGAACCTCTCGTCCACACATTGCTATTTTAGGGAAAATTAAACATACAGAATATTACAAAAACATCAACCGCTTCCAAAAAGATATTGAAGTAGATGACCGCATGTTGATTTTACGATTTGATGCGCAGCTCTTTTTTGGAAATCAAGACTACTTTAAAAAAGAATTACAGAAGCATGTTGCACACAAAGGCAAAAATCTTGAGCTCATCATAATCAATGCAGAAGCAATCAATTATATTGATTCGAGCGCACTGAACATGCTCGAGAAAGTATGTACAGACTTGAAAGAAACTGGTCTACAAATAATGATGGTAGGTGCTATTGGACCCATACGAGATATTATTTATGATCATGCCTTGATTCAGATTATTGGCTCCGAAAACCTATTCATAAAGACCTCCGAAGCGGTTAATACATTTCTAGAGGGCACGGTAGTAACTGCGATTCAAAAAAAAATAACACATCAAAATCTTACCGTAACAAATGTTACCAAAAACATAGAAAAGGAATACTAATTTTGTTCCCATACAAAACGAGTAATCAAAAAAAGCTAAAATGAAAATCGAACAAATTTATACAGGATGTTTAGCCCAAGGTGCTTATTATATAGAAAGTAAAGGTGAAGTTGCTATCATCGATCCGCTTCGAGAAGTGACCCCATACCTCAAAAAAGCAAAAACAGATGGGGCGCAGATAAAATATATTTTTGAAACTCATTTTCATGCAGATTTTGTAAGCGGTCATGTTACCTTATCCCAAAAAACAGGAGCTCCTATCATTTATGGGCCAACAGCCAAGACTACATTTGAATCTCTAATTGCATACGACGGACAGCATTTTCCTTTAGGCGACATCACTATAATTGCCTTACATACTCCAGGTCATACGCAAGAAAGCACAACCTATTTACTTCAAGATCGTGATGGTAAAGATCATGCGATTTTTAGTGGTGATACCTTATTTCTTGGTGATGTAGGACGTCCTGATTTGGCACAAAAAGCAGCCGACATGACCCAAGATCAATTAGCCGCTATGCTTTTTAATAGTTTGCGAACTAAGATCATGCCGTTGGCGGATGATGTGATTGTATATCCAGCGCACGGAGCAGGTTCGGCCTGTGGAAAAAATTTAAGCAAAGAAACTATTGGTTCTCTCGGAGAACAAAAGAAAAAAAACTATGCACTTCGTTCCGATATGACGGAGGCAGAATTTATAAAAGAAGTGACGGATGGCTTGCTTCCACCACCACAATACTTCCCTCTGAATGTTCAGTTAAATAAAGAGGGATACGAAGATTTTGACGAAGTATTGAAAAGAGGGACGCAAGAATTTTCAGCAGAACAGTTCGAAGAACAAGCAAAAAACACCGACGCAATTATTTTAGATGTTCGCAACCAAGCAGATTTTGCAAAAGGGCACATTCCGGGCTCTATTTTCATTGGAATTGACGGAGGGTTTGCTCCTTGGGTAGGTGCGTTGATTGGCGATGTAAAACAACCGCTTCTTTTGGTAACTCCTGAAGGGCGAGAGCAAGAAACCATCACCCGACTTTCTCGTGTAGGTTTCGATCAAACCCTAGGAACCCTAAAAGGTGGTTTTGCTTCTTGGGAAAATTCAGCTAAAGAAATTGACTCGATTCACTCCATCAGTGCTAAAGAGTTTAAAGCAAGTGTAACGGATTCAACTTCAATATTCGATGTTAGAAAACCCGGTGAATATGCTTCAGAACATCTTCCAAAAGCAAAAAACACTTCCCTTGATTTTATAAACGAGCACCTGAATGACTTTCCAGAGGAAGAAAATTTTTATCTTCATTGTGCTGGAGGATACCGTAGTATGATTACTGCCTCCATCCTAAAAAGCAGAGGAATTCACAACCTCATCGACGTAAAAGGTGGTTTTGGTGCAATAAAGGAAACGGGAATGGCAATTACAGATTATATTTGTCCTAGTACGTTGTAACGATAAAACAGACTCATGATT